>JAABUS010009352.1_pt1 | contig 10372 bp, 8 predicted proteins | sample 5560161 | NCBI WGS metagenome assembly JAABUS01 (sample SAMN10711885, study PRJNA513376) | rock metagenome | isolation source: Antarctica rocks | place: Antarctica: Victoria Land, Trio Nunatak nord | collected 2016-01-04
CTTCTGCATTGAGCATCACGCAGAGACGGCTAACCCATCATATCAGAAGATAAGTCCAATTTGTACCTGCAGGCATTTGTGGCTACAGTCGTCCATACCGCTGGGATACAAGATTGTTGTCGCCCTGTTTGGTTTGGGTGAGTCATCAATGCTGACGGCATCACAACAAGTGGCTTGCAGCACCCTTAAGGGAGCAAGGCACTCTGGAAACAGTGTCTTATCACCAAACCAGTGTCGGCCTACCCCACATGGCCGCTGATATGTAAAGCTCTGATGCGGCATTCAAATTGTTGCAGGTTGGGTATTGAACGTGTACTGGGGTAGGCTGATTGTATCTGCAGCAGTCAGAGCTTTCAGCAGAGCAGACAAGAAGAAGCATTCTGTAAAGAGCCAGTGATAATACCTGCATGCAAGATACATGCATTGAGTGTGATGTGCTTGGCTGTTGTGTCAATTCTAACGCGACACCATATGGTTTTGCTTACTTGGCTATGTTGTGCATTGTGTTGCTTATTGTTGCCCCCTGCAGCCATGTGTGTGCTTCAGAGTAATACAACCCTACAGAGTGAAGACAATCCAATGGCAGATTCTGCTATTGATGCAGCCTGTGCTCCTGTGGCTTATAGCAGAGTCAACACTGACGTAATAAGACCAACAGTGCAAAACCCAGCTATTTGAGCTGATCCTGTCTGCACAGGCTTGCTTATTGCAGCATCAGTCTGTCAGCATAGCCTTGCAATGCAGTCTTTGACATGTGCGCTGCATGAAACTAGTTCAGCAAATTTATTTTGACTGTCCACAAATGCACTTGCCCTGTTACGTGACACCTGTGTACAGTATGATTCTATTAGCCTAAGAGTTCCACCAGATATTTGTTTGTGCTGAGGAGCACAAGTCAGTACAACACTGTTTGACTTAGGGCCAATCAAAGCAACTTGTGATCTTATGACACCTCTCTGAACATTGGTAATCAGGAGGCCGAGACTACTAGCAGGATACCACATTGGTCACACAGATTCATCTTCTGTCACCAGCCCATGGAGGCAGCATTTGCACAGCAGTGGGACTCAGCTGCGGTGGGAACGGAAGTGGCAGCGGTGGCGGCGGTGGCAGGGCACCAGCAGCAGCTGCAAGAGACGCTGGGGTGACTAAAGCAGCTTCTGGGAATCCAGCAGCTCTCCATTGGTATACCAGCTGAGACCAGTCTCTTTCAACATCACGCAAGACTGGCGTGACAGTGACTATGTTGTCGCCTCTCAAGAACACCTGGTGAAGGCGGCGCTTGCGCTTCTCTGCCTTTCGCTTCCACCTGAACTTGTTGACCTGCTTCTGAACCATCACAAGCTGCTGCTTCTGCTCCCCTGAAAGAACACGCATTGTCTGGCAGTGCCTGTAAGTACACTGAACTGCCCAGCTGACATGACTGTGGGTATGCTTGTCCTGAAAACAATGATAGAAAACACAGCTTGTGTGAGCTTGCCATTTTGTGGTTGCTGCTCCACAGACCTGCAACCTGTGGAACTTACAGACTTTGTGGTTACACCAGATACCACATTCTACACCACTGCAAGATGCCAATCAACACGCTAGAGGCTGTGTGTACAACAGTAAATCGTTTGTTCACTCAGTCAGGCATTCATTCACTCATTCATTCACTCATCCATCCATTCACTCACTCATTATTTCAACACCTGTTTGACCGCAGGACCAGGTACGTACAGTCCTTAGCAGCTCTGTGTATGTGATCCTGTTTTGGCAATCAGCATACCAACAATGATGATGTATAGTATCATAGGGGCACTGAGCATGCAGAGTGAGCACAGGGGTGGGTGCACACCTGCCATGGGGTTGGAAACAGACATGGGTGGTGGCTGCGGGTCAGCAGGCTCATGAACCATGACTGTGTAAGGATGTGGTACACGTGTCATGACTGTGTAGTCTTCATCCACATTCATCAGAACCAGGTTCATGAACTTGTCGAAGCCATGCAGGTAGCCTGCAGTCAGCCATGAAGCATGCTCTGCCAAGAAGTTCAGGTCAGGGACAAATGCATGCTCAACTTGAACGTGAAGTCAGAAAGAGTGAGTAGCCCTGCTGAGAGCAGAGCCATGAAGCATGCTTCTCTGCCGAGCATGCGTCTCTGCCAAGAACAAAAGAGTAGTTTCAAGCACAATTATAAGCTCAGCTTGAGTGTGAAGTAGGAGTAAGCAGCCCCGCCGAGTGCAGAGGCTGCAGCAGTGAACAACAAGCTTGCATGACAGCGAAAGGGCAGAAGCAGAGGGTTTTCATTGCAGGTATGGCAATGTCAAGAATGTGCACAGGAGCACAACCTACAGGTGTGGATGTCAAGCATGCTACATTGTCTTATGGACATTGCCTAGCACCTGTAGCAGTGCAGCTGACTTCTGCTTCATTCATTGACCACTGTAAGATGCAGATCTGAGCTTTACATGTTTCGTGCATAACACAGATAACATGCATACAAATCATGAATGCACTCAAGAGCACATGTGACAAAGTAAACAAGGTAGTAAACCCTATGTAACGTACCCATATATGCCCATGTGAAATGTGAAGTTGGTTGATTGATTGCTTGGTTCACTGGTCGCTTGATTGATTGATTGCTAGATTGATTGATTGATCGATCGAACAGCAGAAAAGGTTTACCGGTAGCAGTACCCCTGACGCCTGAGGCATGGCGGGTGACCACCTGTAGCCTGACACTGGTCTTGTAGTAGCGCCGCAACAGCAGCAGGGGTCCCTCCTTGAACTTCTCTGTGATCTTGTCCAAGGTGTTGCCCTTGGCTGCCCGGTCTTGCTCCCTCTTCAGGACAGCAGCTGTACGGTGCTTGGCCAGCTCCTTGTGCTTGATAGACTCCTGCACATTGCAGAATTGTTCCTCTACTTAATGTAGCATGTCAATGTGCAGACTTGTGCTGGACAAACTCCAGCAAATTGCATTCTACACACTCAATCTTATGTGGCATGCCACCGTTGGAGGTTTGTGGTTTGCCAAGATATCAGAATGCAGCATGCACCTTTCACCACTCAGGTTAGCAATTGCCACAGCCCAAAGTTGTGTTGTCTATGAGCATTGTGTTTGCCTGCGCGGTTTGGCCACAGTCTCAGCATTGCGGCTGTGCACACTGCTCAGACTACTTATTCCTGCTTGAAGCTCTACTCCAAGTATATCAATATGGCAGCTGTAGTTCTTGGTTGCTCTATCTGACCACATTGCCGACATGCCAGAAAGCCGTGACAGAGTTAGTACGTACAATGCATGAGGCTTTTGAAGTAAGACACATTTGACGGCTTCAGGGAAGCCAATGCTGCCAGGCAGCAGTTGCGATTTGTCTGTGCATGCCTAGGCAGTCTTGATGACCTACTAGAAGCGTTCGATCACCATAACATTGGAGATGTAAATGGATGGAGGTGTTGCAAGTGACTGACCTCTGATGGCTCTGCCTTTGGGTGTGCAGCATTCCAAGCACTCCAGGACTCTGGCAGCTCTGGTGGCAGTATCAGCCGGCATTTGACCACGTTATCCAAGACTTTGACTCTGGGGACAGGTGGCAGCAAACCCCTCGTGTATAAGGCCCGCAGAGCATCAAAGCTTTCTGAAAAGAAGTCCAGGGCTGGGTCTTCGGGGTTGCTGGTGAGTTGCGCTAATGAGGGCAGGGATGTGCTCGGACGGCCTTGCCCTGAGGTCGGGGGCTGCCTTACGGCTGGGTTACGAAGAGAAGGGGGGCCAAGCTGCCTTGCTGGCGGCCCAGGGAGAGAGAGTGGAGGTGAAAGGGAAGCAGCAGCTGTCGTATGTGTCGGGGAACCAACAGAAGGCACTGAAGTAACAGTTGGCAGCCCCTGGCTGGGGTCATGAAAGGAACTGCAGGCTTCCTGCTTTACGCGATTGACTCCAGAGGCAACACCTAACAGCCCTGCTGGAGGTTGGTGGGGTCTAGATGGGGGTGGAGGAGGGGCAGCTGTGGACGGGGAGTGAAGCGGTGAAGACATGGCTGGCGCCGCCTGATTGCCTGGAACAGAACCATCAGCCACCTGCTTGATGTTCTGCAGACCTGAATAGAAGGAAGCTGGCTGCTGCCGCGCAGGCGCAGGATTTGAGTCCTGCTTGACCTGATGCTGCTGGGCAGCAGCGTCTGGTGCAGGCTGGCCTTGTGACTGCTGAGTGGCAGGAACTTTCTGACTAATACTGCTAATAGCTTCTGCTGCTGTTTCTCCAGGAGGAGGATGCCTTGCAGAGGGCTGGTCTTGCCTATCATCTGCCTGGTTTAGTCTGTGTCTGCTTTGCCCTGCAGAGCGGGGAGGTGGGCTGCTTTGATCTCGGCTTCTGCGATCACGATCGAGTCTGGGGGAACCTTCAAGACCGTACCGGCTGCTGAGCTGCCTGGAAGGTCTTGTGTCTTGGCTGTGAGAGTTTCTTTGGGCTGGTTGTCGTTCCTCTGAGACGCGGCGCTGGTCCCGTCGAAGCCCAGAAGGGCTATACGAGCGCCTTGAACCACTTCGATGTGGAGAAGATGACCGTCTGACTTCCTCACGGGCTGACCTGCTCGGACTCTTCCTTTCGCGCTGAGAGCTCCTACCGGACAGGGCGGTCTTCTCCCGCGCCGCTTTCGCTTCCTGAGACGCGTCTGATTGTTGATCCCGAGGCGCTGGCTGCATGCAAGCGTCCTGAGAAGATGTTCCTGATGGCCTTCATATAAACCTACATTGATCAGTGAAGACGTGTCTGCACAGTGTCCTTAACTACACTGTCTAGGCTTCGGCGGCAATGTCTATGTGCGAAGCGCAAGAACTGAACTCAACTAACGCTCGCCGAGCGTGCAGTGGCGTTGAGCGTGTCCGTGCGTGTGTGTGCGTGACCTCCTTGCCCTAGCGCAATCGGCGTTCCTTGCACAGACAATGCAGCGCTGACGTTATACGAGTTCCACAACGGTAATGCAATCAGAAGTTCACATCTCTCGGCACTTTCTAGATCGCCAAGCTCAACATGTTAGGTTTGTACCGTTCGCGGAAGCCGGCCCCTTGGACGATGCTGCACCCGGAACGATGCTGGCTCACATACTGTTCGTCACGGGCGGATGGAGGCAGGATCTCAGGGTAGGTTCATGCAAGCTGCGCCCACCGGCCAGCATCATGAGTTGATCCTGTGCGATGTGAGTTCATGTGTTCTTCCGCAGCAACATACCGTCAGCATAGCTGATCTTGAAGTCACATCCATACCCTCCCACGAGAAGGTGTTGAATGCCAACAAGCAAGTCCTGACAGACTTCGGTCACCAAGGCAGAGTCACCTGTCTTCAGGTATGCTTGCCTTCGACCCAGCTGCGCTGCAGCGGTGATACACAGCAGCTCAGCCTCTGCTGCGTATGTACAGGTCAAGCAATGGGCAGACGGGAACGTCATGGTGGTCACTGGATCAGCTCAAGGCGCTGTAAGCCGCATGCGCTTCAGAGTTCCTCTAGCTCCAGGCTCAGCTCTTGACCAAATCCAGGCACGGAATTCAGTCCCTTGTGTCCTTTTGCAAGGCTGAAGTCCTTGGTTCTCAATCACAGCTGACTGTCTGTAGATGGTGGACATGGAGACAGATACGAATGCGGGGTTTTTATGTACATGGCAGCAATGCCACACAGACACTATAGCAGCAGTAGATATCAATGCTGAGAAGCAGCAGGTCAGCCTCACTCCAAAGTAAGGCTGTTTGACAGTTGTTTGCTTTTCAACACGCCATGACACATGTGCCAGCATCAATGTTGACAAGTAACACACATTTGGCGCCTTTGCTTTACACTAGCAGATTTGGGTGCTGTGTGAGCAAATAACCGCTTTGCATGCTGCTTCATCTCGCTTGATGCTATGCGATGGGACAGTCTGCAGTAGACAGTCTGCAGGTGTTGACAGCAGGCATTGATGGTCAGCTGCACCTCTTGCCCTTAGACTGGGACCCAGGCTCTGCTGCCTCCACCTCACAGACTTGCTACTCTGATCAGCAGGGCTACGTTTCCTATCATGCTGCCCAGTGGTCTTCTATGGACACCTTTGTGACTGCTAGCACAACAGGTAACCTGCCACTGCGGCTCCCCACTCCTCACATGCCAAGGTGGACTGTTCACGCTCATGCCTGCACCTTTTGTCAAGCTGGTCCTTGCACCCTTGAACAGTCAAACTTGTCATGGTGTACGCCACTTGCTGTTCTGTGACTGGCTGCTTTGCTAGTGTCAAGTTTGTCAGGGCTTACAGCGGGCAATTGCATACGCCAGCTAGCCAGTGAGACTGTGCAGACGTGCTAGGGCTGTGTCTGAGGTCCATAGATTCCTGCTCCCTTGCGTTCTGCTCCTGCATGGTCCTCAGCCCGCTGCTTTGCAGCTACACACAGCCTACACGACAGCCTTGGTTCACTTACCTCCGGCCTCCAATATACTATTTTATGTCTGATTGGTTGTGCTGCTGCTGCTGCCGCTGCTGCCATTTGAGTCTTGAAGACCAGTGGAAGGCCAACAGACAACATCTATGTACTACAAATGAGACACCTCATTCAATGCTGTTCTAGAGAATGGAGGGTTCAAGTTTTGTAGCTGACAATTACACGCACCGGATTGATTACTGCAACCTGTGTATCCAGGTGGCTTACAGGTATGGGACACAAGGAAGCGATCCTGCAGACAATCTGACCTCAAGTGGGGCCTGACAGGAGCGCCTCAAGATATTGGCAAGGTGCGCAGCCTGGGAAACTCTCCTTGTGTAAAGTCACATGCAGTATTGCAGCATGCATGCAATTGCTGCTTGCCAGCATGTCGTTTGCATGCAAACTGCACCGAGTCCAAGGGATGCATGCATCCCACACCTGCATGTAAGTCAGTGTCGTTGCATTGGAAGTTGCTTGCATGGCCTACGCACACAGCACTGCACACACACACACACACGCACGCACGCACGCACGCACGCACGCGACGCACGCACGCTTGCACACAGCAATGCTCATTGTACAACAGGTCATTCGGCTATGAATAATCATGAATGATCACTTGTGTATGTGACCTCCCATATAGGGTCAGTGCACCTGGTCCTGGGGGAACAGTCTCTGCTTCAGTGAGTTGTTACGTCTAACTTATGGAGTACCCTGATGCTATCACACCGGTGTTACCCTTGTCCACACTAGCACAGCAATCAAATTTTCATGCAACACCTGCTGCTTGGTAAGCAGCAACACATATGCTCTTTGCTCTTGCATTGAATCTATTGCTGCCATTTGCACTTCAAGCAATGACTGCAGGAAGTGACTGCACGAAGTGCAATGGCCGCAATAAGTTCAACGCAAGTACAAAAGGCATGTGTGTTGCTGCATACCAGGCAGCAGGCATTGCACAGAAACATATTTGCTAAGTCCGTGCGGGAATGGGCAACACCTGTGTGATTGCACCAAGGTACTGGGTAAGTTGGACATGTCATGTCATGTCTGAGACCCACATAATGCTGCAGGGTACAGCACGGCAAATACATAGCATAGCAACACATCCTTCACAGCCTGACAAGTGTGCGTCCGGTGGCTCAAATGGGACTGTTGCTGTTTGGGACCTCAGATTTGCAGCAGCTCCTGTGGTAGCCACTACTGGCAGACAGAATGCTGGAGATGTCTGGCAGGTGTGCTGTCACAGTCTGCTTGTTGGTGACTGCATGGCTCATGCCACAGCCATTGTGCAGCTGGCAACTCATTCAGTATGTTATTTACCTAGCACATCCTGTGAAAGCCCAGCACCTGAGAGGATACTACAGTATGTACTGAGTCAACAGCCTGATCACGCCAGCTGTCTCTGCAGGTTCAATTTGATGCAGATTATGAATCTGGGGCAGCCCAAACACCTCCAGTTCTGTTCTGCACTGATGATGGGAACCTATGTCGAGTAGACTGGGCTGGGCATGGAGCTGCTGCCCTCAATCAGATGCAGGACAATGAACAACAACGATACAACAGCAGCAGCAATGGTCAGGTTTCTGTTCTGCTCACAGAAGCCAGTAGCGTCAATGGGTTTGATGTCGACGGCACTGACATTGTGGCTGTGGTAGAGCAAGAGTGCATGTGCTATATCAAGCGGCGGTCTCAAACGTTTTAGAGTGCCACCGGTATATATAGATGCTAAATCCAACTTACAGTGTCAATCACACTCATAAAGTGGACTCATCTGTCGATGTCAACATGGAGGAAGCGCAACATGACACCCAATGCCTGGCAATGCCCTGGTCAAGTTGAAATGTGTCGGCATGGAGAGACAATCTCCAAGAGTTAGGAAATTTGAACAACAGTTTCTCAATTCCCAAACGCTGGTCAGGTAACCTTAGGGATGCTGATCTGGAAATCCTTCTCAGACTAGGACGCAAGCAAGATAGGTAGCTGCATTTTTGTGCAGCCCCCGGGGTTCATTTGCAGTGTCGCCTTGGTTACTGATGTCGTAGCCTGTCGGCTAAGACCTTGTCGATCACGCAATGATCAGTTCCAAAAGGCAGAAAGCAAAGAAGCCTGTCAAGCCAGGCCCGACGCATCAAAAGCATGTTGGCCGTCAACCAGACTGGGACGTGAGTAAAAGCGACAGCCGTTGACGTTTGATAGAAAAGGCACTTTTCTGTTCTAAGGTTTGGTTAACTATGCAGCCTACTATCAGTGACTTGAGTGGAATGAAGCTGAACAAGGAGGAGCAGGTGCACAGTCCTGCATCCACGTCAAGCTGACGATTCACAAAAGCATGCTCATGCTCATGCTGACGCGCAGGCCAAGAGACATGCTGCCTTTGTGTCCAAGAATCGGGTGCAGCTTCCAGAAACTGCGCGGTCTGAAGCAGGTGCTTTGCTACTAGCCTGACATTGCACCAGGCAGCAATGCCTGCATTCATTTGCCACTGACTGGCAGCCCTGTGCAGGACACAAAGCAGTGTCTGGCAATCAACCAAAGGAAGGGTTTTGGAATGATGTTGCCAGCCTAGACTTTGATGCAGTTGCCAAGAGTGTCCATGCAATGCAACCAAGCTGTCAACCTGGCAATGTTGCTGAATCTGACACGGCACAGGCAGATCAGGAGGCCGGTGACAATGTCAGCCCCGGTGCTGATGCAGGCCCAGGTGATCCTTCCTAGCATCTACATCTGGCAAATGTGTTACAAGGCCAAGCAAGTTTTGCTGTACAAAGATGCACCAGCACTTAAGAGCTGTGTCATAGCAGGTCCAGAAGAAGTGCCGACATCCGATGCACAGTCAGATGCAACTGCAATGACAACAGATGCTCCTGACCCCAGGCAGAACCCTGAGGGGCAGGAGGCTGCCTCTGACAGCCCCCAAGTCGGCAGGCAACGAGCAGAAGCTGCAACAACATGCGCTCCACATAGACCAAACTCTGAAACGCATCCGTCACCGCCTTCTTCATTGCACAGCCAGCATGCATCAGACTCACAGCCCCAGCTGCAAACAGCATCACATACACCAGCAGAGCAACCACCATATGATGCTGGCTTTCAAGACGACTGTGCGCAATCAGCTGATGCACATGTTGAGCCATCGAGGGAAGCTTCGGCCGAAGCTGTGGCGTCAGCTGCTGAGTCACTTTCCAGCAGAGAAGCAGAGCTTGAGGTCAAGCTCAGTGAGCTCACTCAGCGGCTCACCAATGCTGAGCAAGCTGCTGCGCATCACAGCCAGCTGCACAGTCAGCTTCAGCAGCTCAAAGCAGACAAGACCGCTCTGCAGTCTGACCTGCAGCAGTTCATGCAGCACACAAGCAGCATGATGACCACTCTGCAGTCACAGATCTCAAAGCTGATAGTTGCTGCTCCAACTACCTCTGCTCAGGCAGTTGCAGAGCAAGACCATCTGGCATCAGCATCCAGGGCAGGGCATCCAGAACAGGACACTTGTGAACATGCCCTGCATGGGAAGCCATCTGCAGAGGGCCATATGGGGACAGCCCTGGGTCCTGCAAGCACACTGGCGGCAGCCCAGACCAGGAGCAGTGTGCAAGGCTGGCTTTTGGAATCCCATGGTGACCAGCCAAGTCCCTTGGCATGTCATGAGACCTTTCAAGGCGCTGCGTCACGCATGCAGAGCAGCAGAAATGTGCAAGGCAATGCTGTCCAACAAAGGCAATCACAGTGCCGGGTGAATGGGCTGCAGCTTGGGCTAGGTAGAAGGCAAGAGCAGGTGTGATGCATTTTCTGATGTCTATGACATTTGGGTGACACGAGGTCAGGCCCCTGCAAATCACACTTCTGCTATTGTATGCTTGCCTGATACCCATGCCTTACTGACATAGTACAGACATCTGATGTGTGACTGTGGGAAGAAATGGTCAATCACTATCATGTGCGGATTGGTTTCCAT
>JAABUS010009353.1_pt1 | contig 10372 bp, 5 predicted proteins | sample 5560161 | NCBI WGS metagenome assembly JAABUS01 (sample SAMN10711885, study PRJNA513376) | rock metagenome | isolation source: Antarctica rocks | place: Antarctica: Victoria Land, Trio Nunatak nord | collected 2016-01-04
CCCGGCCGCGCAACCGGGCCAGCTCGGTGTCGCTCAGCGCGAGCAGGTTGCGGCCCTTGTACGTCGCCGACCCGGTCACCGTCACCCCACGTCGCGGCAGCAGCCCCATCACGGCCAACGACGTCACCGACTTGCCCGAGCCGGACTCCCCGACCACGCCGACGATCTCTCCCGGGGACACCGCGTAGCTGACCCCGTCGACCGCCTGCACCGGGGCCGAGTTCCGACGGCCGCTGAAGGTGACGCTCAGGTTCTCGATGGTCAGCAGCGGACCCTCCCCCACCTCGTGCCGCCGGGGCGCCGGCGTGGTGGTCTGGTCCAGCAGCTCGCGCATGCTCACCTCCTCGACTTCGGGTCGAGCGCCTCGCGCAGCGCCTCGCCCAGCAACGTGAAACCCAGCGCGGTGATCGCGATGCAGACGCCGGGCAGGAGGGTGAGCTGCGGGTCGGACTGCAACCGGTCCTGGGCCTTGACCAGCATCCGGCCCCACTCGGCGATGGCCGGGTCGGGGGCGCCCAGTCCGAGGTACGACAGCGCGGCCACCTCGATGATCGCGGTGGCCAGCGTCAGGGTCGCCTGCACCAGCACCGGACCCAGTGAGTTGGGCAGGACGTGGCTCATCACGATGGTGCGCCGGCGCAGCCCCAGCGACCACGACGCGAGCACGTAGTCCTTACGTCGTTCGGACAGCATCGACCCGCGCAGCAGCCGGGCGAAGATCGGGATCTGCGCCACCGCGATGGCGATCATCAGCGCCGTGGGCTGGCGGCCCATCACCGCGGCCACGCTGACCGCGAGCAGCAGCGACGGGATGGACAGCAGGATGTCGACGACCCGCATGACCAGGGTGTCGACCCAGCCGCCGAAGGCACCGGCGATCCCCCCGAGCACCACCCCGCCGGCCAGCCCGATCACGGTCGACACCACCCCGATGATCAGCGACTGCCGCGCCCCGTAGATCAGCTGGGTCAGCTCGTCGGAGCCGAACGGGTCCAGGCCGAGCGGGTGGCCGGGCGACGGACCGGGGATGTCGGTCGGGGTGATCTGGGAGATCCACTGGCTGCCAGCGGGCTCGTACGGTGCGAGCAGGTTGGCGAGCACGGCCACGGCGATGAACAGCAGCACGATCACCGCACCGACGATGGCCGACGGGTTGCGCACCAGCCGCTGGAAGGCGCCCTTCCACAGACTAGTGCCCTGCTCGTCACCGACCCCGGTGCCGCCCATCGCCTTGGTCAACGAGTCCGGGCGGCGCGGCTCGGCCGGTCCGGGACTCACCGAGCTGGAGAGTGCGCTCATCCGGTCCGCAGCCTCGGGTCGATCACGCCGTACAGCAGGTCGACCACCAGGTTGACCAACGCGTACACCAGCGCGATGAAGATGATGAAGCCCTGCAGCACGGCGAAGTCGAGGTTCGAGATCGCGTCGAACAGGTACGACCCGATGCCGTTGAACGCGAACACCGACTCGGTCAGCACCGCGCCGGCCAACAGGGCACCGGTCTGCAGGCCGATCGTGGTCATCACCGGCAGCATGGCGTTGCGGAGCACGTGCCGACGGGTGATCAGCCCGGGCGCCAGACCCTTGGACCGCGCGGTGCGGACGTAGTCCTCGTTGAGCACGTCGATCACCGATGCGCGGGTCATCCGCACGATGATGGCCAGCGGGATGCTACCCAGCGCGATGCCCGGCAGGATCAGGTGCAGGACCGCGTCCCAGGCTGCGTCCCACTCGCGGGTCATGATGCCGTCGAGCACGTAGAGGTTGCTGTAGTGCGTGGCGTCGAGGGTCACGGTCTGCCGTCCCGACGACGGCAGCACGGCGATGCTGGAGAGGTCGAAGCCGCCGATCGACCCGGGCAGCCCCACCGCGAACACGACCTTGAGCAGGTAGGCCAGCACGAACACCGGCACCACCACCCCGAGCAGCGAACCGCTGACCGTGACCGCGTCCAGCACCCCACCGGCCCGCTTGGCGGCGAAGTAGCCGAGCGGGATGCCCACCACGATCGCGAAGATCAGCGCGGCGACGGCCAGCTCGGCGGTCGCCGGGAACCGTTCGGCGAAGGTGCCCAGCACCGGCTCACCGGTGCGCGGGGAGTTGCCGAAGTCGCCGCGGACCAGCCGGCCGATGTAGGTCAGGTACTGCTGCACCAGCGGCTTGTCGAAGCCGTACGTCGCGGTCACCCGGGCGATCGACGCCGGGGTCGCCCGCTCGCCGAGCAGCGCCCGTGCCGGGTCGCCGGGCAGGGCCCGCAGCCAGACGAACAGCAGGATGCTCAGGCCCAGCAGCACCGGGACCAGGAGCAGGATGCGGCGCACCGCGAATCTGAGCACCGCCGCTCCTTCCCGACTAGGGCTGGTTCCACTGGGGGCTGGCTGCCACCAGAACGCACCCGGGGCGACCGCACAGGCCGCCCCGGGTGGGTGCTCAGGTCAGCGGGTGACCGTCACCAGGTTCCAGACCTCGTCCTGGATCGGGCTGGCGGTGTAGCCCTGCACGCCCTTGCCGAAGGCCAGCGACGGAGCCGGGTGCGCGATCGGCACGCCCGGCGCGAACTTGGCGATGTCGGCGTTGAGCTTCTGGTACGCGGTCTCCTGCTCCTCCGGGGTGGGGATCTGCCGGGCCGCGGTCAACGCCTTGAACAGGTCCGGGTTGTCGAAGCCCCACTCCGCCTTCTTGGAGCCGAAGAAGACGCCGACGAAGTTGTCGGGGTCGTTGTAGTCGCCGGTCCAGCCGAGCAGGTGGATGTCGTGCTTGTCCACGCCGGCGTCGCCCTGGATCATGTCCAGGTAGTCCGGGCTCCACTTGGCCGCCACCGGGGTGATCTTGATCCCGACGGCTTCCAGCTGCGTCTTCAACGACTGGTAGGTGTCCTCCGGGGTCGGCATGTACGGCCGGGAGACCCCGGTCGGGTAGGCGAACTTCAGCTCGAGGTTGCTGGCCCCGGCCTCGGCGAGCAGCGACTTGGCCTTCTCCGGGTCGTAGGCGTACTGGTCGACGTCGGCGTTGTAGCCGTTGACCAGGTCGGGCATGAACTCCAGGGCCGCCTTGCTGCCCTCCGGCAGCGACTGCTTGACCACCGCTTCCTTGTCGATCGCGTAGTTGATCGCCTGGCGCACCCGGACGTCCTTCAACTCCTTGTTCTTCTGGTTGATGCCCAGGTACAAGATGTTGAACGCCGGACGGACCTGGATCTGGAAGCCCTTGTCCTTGAGCGCCTGGATGTCGGCCGGCGCGACCAGGTCGTAGCCGTCGATGTTGCCGGCCTCGAGCTCCTGGGTGCGCGCCTTGGGGTCGGAGATGACCCGGACGATCGCCTCGCTGATCTTGGCCTTCTCACCCCAGTAGTCGTCGTTGCGCTTCAGCTTGACCTGCTGGCCGCGCTCCCACGACTCGAACAGGAACGGCCCGGTGCCGGTCGGGTGCGCGGTGGCGTACTCGGAGAACCGCGGGTCGTCCTCGGTGCCCGAGGTGTTGTCGGCGTTGTACTGCTTCATCGCCTCCGGGCTCTGCATGGAGAACGCGGGCAGCGTCATGGACTGGACGAAGCTGGCGAACGGGGTGTTCAGGTTGATGGTCACCTTGGTCGCGGCGTCGGCCTGGCAGTTCTTGTACAACGCGTCCGAGGCGGTCTCGCCGGTCTTGTAGCCCTTGAAGATGTTCTTGTAGTAGTACGTGATGTTCTCGTTCTGGTTCAGCCCGGTCCAGTTGAACCAGCGCTCGAAGTTCGCGCACACGGCCTCGGCGTTGAAGTCGGTGCCGTCGGAGAACTTGACCCCCTCGCGGAGGGTGAACGTGTGGCTCTTGCCGTCGGTCGAGCTCTCCCAGGACAGGGCGAGGAGCGGGTCGAGGTCGGTGGTGCCGACCTTGGTGCCGACCAGGCCCTCGAACATCTGCCGCGCGACGCGGAACGACTCACCGTCGCTGGCCATCGCCGGGTCGAGGGAGACCGGGTCCGAGGACGCGGCGAAGATGAAGCTGCCACCTGCGCCCGCGCCGTTGCTGGTGTCGCTGCCCGGGCTCTCGTCCCGCTGGCTCGGGGCGCAGGCGGCGATCCCGCCGACCAGCGCCACGATGGCGGCTACCGCCAGGCCACCGCGTAGTCTCCGAAGACTCACTGTTCTCACCTTTCTGCGAGGGCGTGTTCGCCCTCGGCGCGTCCTCGGACCCTATACCGACGCACCGGTGACGTCAGCGTTCGTCGGCGGACTGTTGCCGAGGCGTAACCATCGCCGTGACCGGCGATCTTTTCGACGGTCGAGGGTGCCGGCCGCAGGATCTCCCGTCGTACGGGTCTGGTCAGTTCGTACGGGTTCGGTCAGTCGTGCGGGTCGTCGAGGTAGTCGAATCCGGGGAAGGCAGCCAGGGTGCGCATCGGCATCGACCCGATCACCTTGACCAGCTCGGGATCGGCCAGCGCTCCCGACCCCGTCCCCGCCGGGACGCGCGCGGTCAGCCGCTTGCGCGCGTCGGGGTCGTCGAGCCACTCCTGCAGGGTCGAGTCGGCGGTCAGCGGGCCGGCCAGGGTCGGCGCCTCGATGGTGACCACCTCGGTCAGTGGCAGGTCACGCGAGTGGTGCCCGATGGCGATCTCGAAGGTGCCGGCCTCCACCGCCCAGCGGCCCAGCCGGGTGGACCAGAAGCTGAACGCCCGCTGGTCCAGGGGAACGGGGACCCGCCGGGACTCACCGGGATCGAGCTCGACCCGGGCGAAGCCCTTGAGCTCGCGGACGGGACGGGCGACGCTGCTCTGCACGTCACCGACGTAGACCTGCACCACTTCCGCACCGCGTCGCTGGCCGGTGTTGGTCACCGTCGCGGTCACCGTGGCCTGCAGCGTGCCGTCGGCGGCCGCGCCGGTCACCTCGACGTTGCCGTCGGCGATCGCGAAGCTGGTGTAGGACAACCCGAAGCCGAACGGATACGCCACCGGCTGGTCCAGCGTGTCGTAGCCGCGGTAACCGACGAACACGCGTTCGCCGTACCGCACGAATCCGTCCTCGCCGGGGAAGTTGAGGTAGGAGCTGTTGTCCTGCAGCCGGACCGGGACGGTCTCGGCCAGTCGACCCGACGGGTTCACCCGACCGGACACCACGTCGGCGATCGCGCCACCGGCGGCCTGACCGGCCAGCCAGCACTCCACGATGGCGGCCGCCTGGTGGTCCCAGCTGGCGACGTCGACCACCGACCCGTTCACCAGGATCACGACGATGTGGGAGTTCACCTGGCGGACCGCGTCGAGCAGCTCGAGCTGGACCGGCGGGAGCTCGAGGTGCGTCCGGTCGAATCCCTCGGACTCGTCCGCGGGGGGCAGCCCCAGGAACATGATCACCGTCTGGGCCTGCTCCGCCTCGGCCACGGCCTCGGCCACCAGCGCCCGGTGGTCCGACCCCGGATTCTCCCCGATCAGATAGCCGGCCGCGAACCGGACCTGTGGCCCGTACAGGGCGGTCAGCTCGTCCAGTGCGGCGTCCACCCGGGTCGGGTTGACCTGGGAGCTGCCCGCGCCCTGGAACCGCGGGGTCCGGGCGAACTCGCCGATGACCGCGACCCGACCCGGCTCGGCCGCCAGCGGGAGCAGCGGCCCCGTCGCCGCGTCGACGGCGGCGTTCTTGAGCAGCACCGCGCTGCGGGCCGCGGCCAGCCGGGCCAGCTCGTGGTGGGCGTCGTAGTCGACCTCGGGAGCGTCCTCGGCCAGCGCCGGCATTGCCCGATCGACCAGGTGCAGCACCGCCCGCACCCGGGCGTCGAGGTCCGCCACGTCGAGCTCACCGGACTCCACCGCACTGACCAGCGCAGCCGGGCTCACCCGCAGGTTGGGCGGCATCTCGAGGTCCATCCCCGCACGGACCCCCGCCATGCGGTCGTGGCTGGCTCCCCAGTCCGACACCACCAGCCCGTCGAAGCCCCACTCGTCCCGGAGCACCTCGGTGAGCAGCCAGTGGTGCTCGGTCGCGTACGTCCCGTTGACCTTGTTGTACGCCGCCATCAGCGTCCACGGATCGGCCTCGGTGACGATCCGCTCGAAGGCGGGCAGGTAGATCTCGCGCAGGGTGCGGTCGTCGACCTCCGCGCTGACGCGGAGACGATCGGTCTCCTGGTTGTTCACCGCGTAGTGCTTGACCGACGTGCCGGTGCCGGTGGACTGCACGCCGTGCACCATCGCCGTGCCCAGCACACCGGCCAGCAGCGGGTCCTCGGACAGGTACTCGAAGTTGCGACCGCACAGCGGTGAGCGCTTGATGTTGACACCCGGACCGAGCAGCACCGAGACCCGCCAGTGCCGGGCCTCGACGCCCAGCGCGATCCCGACCGTACGGAACAGCTCGGGGTCCCAGCTGGAGGCGATGGCCGACGCGGTCGGGAAGCAGGTCGCCGGGACGCTGCCGGACAGCCCGACGTGGTCCGACGTGTTCATCTGCGTCCGCAGTCCGTGCGGACCGTCGGAGACCATGATGGCGGGGATGCCCAGCCGGTCGACGGCGACGGTGTGCCAGAAGTCAGATCCGCAGGCCAGGGCCGCCTTCTCCGTCAGGGTCAGATCCTTGATCAGCCGCTCGATCGTCAGCGCCATCTCGACCTCCGTGTCGTCTTGCGTCTGCCAGCACGTCGTCCGGTCAGCACATCGTCAGGTCAGCATCGTCGGCCCAATCTGCTCAGCACAACCCGGGCTCGCACATATGGCACAGATGGCATCGGTTCACAGATGCCGTGCCAGTTATGACCATCTGCTGACGGAATCGCGGTTACCTTGGTTCGCTTTCGTCGCAGGCGGAGGATGGGGGCATGACCCTCACCCACGACGCCGAGGCAGACCAGGTTCGTCCGGCCGAGGAGACGGCGGCAGCCTCTCCGCGCAGCCGGCTCGCCGCACTCGCCGGCGCCGCCTCCGGCGGACTGGGGCTGGGCGTCGGAGCGCTGCTGGCGCACCTGCTGGCCCCGGGCGGCTCCCCGGTCCCGTCGGTCAGCGAGCTGATCCTGCGGCTGCTGCCGCCGGCACTGATCAACTTCGGCAAGGAGGCGCTCGGCGCCGCGGACAAGCCGGTGCTCAACCTGCTCGTCCTCTTGGGTGCACTGGCGCTGGCCACGCTGGCCGGTCACCTGGGGGCCCATCGCCGCCGGGTCGGCTACCTGCTGCTGAGCGGGCTGTCGGTGCTGGCGCTGGCCGCGGTGCTGCTCGCGCCGGACGGCCTGCTCCGCAACGCGTTCCCCGTCGTGGTGGGCTGGGTGGTCGCCGTGCTCGCCCTGCGTGCGCTGCTGCGACGGCTACCGATGGACCAGGGCGACCCGATCTTCCCGTCCGACCTGCCCACCGACCGACGCCGGTTCCTGGCCCTGGCCGGGCTGACCGGTGGCGGCGCGGTGCTGGCCGGGGCCGGGACCCTGGTGCTGCCCGAGGCGGGTGCGTCGTCCTCGGCCGCGTCGGCGATCCAGCTGCCCCAGGCCGCGGTGCCCGCGGCACCGATCCCGGCCGGCGCGGACTTCCGGCTGCCGGGCCTGGCTCCGTACGTCACGCCGAACGACGCGTTCTACCGGATCGACACCGCGTTCGTGGTGCCCCGGCTGCAGGTCGAGGACTGGACGCTGCGGATCGTCGGCAAGGTCGAGCGGGAGATCGAGCTCAGCATGGCCGACGTGCTGGCCCGTCCGCTCGAGGAGCACGACGTCACGCTGACCTGCGTGTCCAACGTGGTGGGCGGCAGCCTGATCGGCAACGCGCGCTGGTTGGGCCTGCGGCTCAGCACCCTGCTGGCCGAGGCCCGGCCGCTGCCCGGTGCGGACATGGTGCTGTCCCGCAGCGCCGACGACTTCACGGCGGGAACCCCGCTGGAGTTCATGACCGACCCGAATCGGCCGAGCCTGCTGGCGGTCGGCATGAACGGCGAGCCGCTTCCGGTCAAGCACGGCTTCCCCGCCCGGTTGGTGGTCCCGGGCCTGTACGGCTACGTGTCGGCCACCAAGTGGGTGGTCGAGCTCAAGCTGACCAGCTTCGCCGACGACCAGGGCTACTGGACCCCGCTCGGCTGGTCGGCCAAGGGACCGATCAAGCTGTCGTCGCGGATCGACACCCCGATCGACGCGGTGGACGCCGGGACCGTGGTGCTGGCCGGAGTGGCCTGGAGCCAGCACGTGGGCATCTCCAGGGTCCAGGTCAGGATCGACGACGCGGACTGGGCCGACGCCGACCTGGCCGACGTCTCCGGCCCGGACACCTGGCGGCAGTGGCGGCTCGAGTGGTCGGCCACGCCGGGCGAGCACACGGTCGCCGTCCGCGCGGTGGACGCCGACGGCCTGGTGCAGGACGAGCGGGTGCGCGACGTCCTCCCCGACGGGGCCACCGGGCTGGACACCCGCACGATCTCCGTCCGCTGACGCACGAACGCACAGCGGACCGGATCGGACCGGTCAGATCCAGCCGACCGACTGAGCCTTGGCGATCGCCTCGCGACGGGAGCTGACGCCCAGCTTGCGGTAGACGCTGCGCAGATGGGTCTTGTACGTGTTCACCGACACGAACGCCCGGGTCGCGGCCTGGGCGATGGTGTCGTTCGGCTGGAGGCTGACCAGCACCTGCCGCTCGGCCGCGGTCAGCGGGTTCCCGCCGCGGTGCACGTGGCCGTGCACCAGCTGCCGGATCGCCGCCACGTTCATCCCGGTACGGTCCGCCAGCGAGGCCGCCCGCGCCGCCAAGGCGGCCTCCTGCTCGGCCTGGCCGACGTGATGGGCCACCACGGTTGCGGTGACCAGCTGGAACAGGGCGAACGCCGGGTGCAGTCGGCTCGCGGAGGCGAGTGAGGCACGTACCTTCTCCCACGCGTCCGCGAACTCGCCGCGGCGCAGCAACGTCCGAGCCTCGAAGATCTCCACCGTCGACAGCTCCGGGCTGGTCCGGCTGATGAGCTGGCGCAGCTCCACCTCGGCCAGGTCGAACTCCTGCAGCGCGAGGTAGCAGTTCATCGCCACCAGGTTGAGCAGCGACTGGGTCAGCTCGCCGCCGGACGAGACGCGGGCCCGCCGGTGCGCGGTCACCACCGCCGCCGCCCCCACCGCGTCCCCGGTCAGCAGCAGAGCTGTCGCCTCGACGTAGGTGCGGACGCCGCCGAACTCCTGCTGCTGGTGCAGGTAGCACCGGTCGGAGGCGTCCAGCGAGGTCATCGCCGCTCCGGCGCCCGCGCTGCCCAGCACGGCCGCCATCGCCTTGGCCAGATGGGCCCGGCCGACCAGGGTGCCGGTGGACAGGCCGAGCGACGCGGCCAAGGCGATCGCCTCGTCGGCGAGCCGATCGGCGCGCGCCACCTGGCCGGTCACGCACTCCACGATCGCCAGCGAACCGGCGGCCTCGAGCGCCACCCAGTCCAGGCCGGAGACCTGCGCCGAGGCTTGGGCCATGATCAGCACGCGGGTGGCGTCGGTCAACCGCCCGGCCACCAGCAGGTTGTCCCCGTACTGGGCGTAGAACAACGCCAGCTCGGACCGCAGCTCGTACCGTCGCTCGTGAGGTAGGGCGGGCAGGTCCGCGTTCAGCCGGTCGGCCGCCTGCAGAACCGTATCGAGATCCTCGCCGGTCATCCTGGCCTGGGCCAGCCGGATCGCGCTCATCGTCAGCGACTGCAGCGAGACAACCGGATCCGGGCGCACCGGCGGCAGGTGGTCCGCCACCGCGGTGATCACCGAGCTCAGGTTCGCCCCGGTGTAGGCAGCGTGGGCGATGGCGTGCAGCACGCCGACGTACCAGTGCCGCGCGTGCCAGGCCGGCGGCATGTCGGCGAGGAGGTCGCGGAGCTGGGCGGTGTCGGAGTAGAGCCGGCGTAGAAACTCCTGCTTGAGCAGGTCCATCGACATCGCCTCGTCACCGCCGGCCACGGCCAGCCGCAACGCCTCCATCGGATGTCCGTTGGCCGACGTCCAGCTCGCCGCCCGGACCCGCCAGGTGGCGAGCCGGTCGGGATCACCGACCGACATCCGGGTGACCAGGAACCGGCGGAAGGTGGGGTGCATGGTCAGCCGCCCGTGCTCGTCCCAGGACAACGGCAGGCCGCTCTGAATGACCCCGTGCACCAGCCGGGCGGCGTCGTCCAACCCGGCGACGGCGTGGATGACCGCCGGATCGGCCCACTCGGTGATCGCCGCGGCCTCCAGCGCGACCTGCTGGTCGACGTCCAGCCGCGCCATCATCTCTTCGGTGAAGAAGCTGGCCAGTGCGTGCAGACCCGGATCCGCCACCGGTCCGCCGATGGTGCTGCTGGCGATCTGCACGACCACCGGCCAGCCGTGACTGAGCTCGTACACCGCGGTGCTGGCCCCGTCGTCGCTCTGGCCCCGGTGCAGGTGCCACAGCTGAGCGACCTCGTCACGGTTGAACGCGAGC
>JAABUS010009357.1_pt1 | contig 10370 bp, 8 predicted proteins | sample 5560161 | NCBI WGS metagenome assembly JAABUS01 (sample SAMN10711885, study PRJNA513376) | rock metagenome | isolation source: Antarctica rocks | place: Antarctica: Victoria Land, Trio Nunatak nord | collected 2016-01-04
CAGGCCGACCGCATGACGCAGCAGACGCGTGGTGCGTCGCCCCAGTTCGCACGGGTCATGATCTCCCCGCAGGCGATGCCCCCCTGCGCGGGCTCCGCGGCGGAGAACAACAACGCGGGTGTCGAACCCTGCCCGATTACGCCGACCCCGGTGCGCATCGGTGACCTGGACGGCCGCGGGCAGCCGGACATCGTCATCACCGCGCGGAGCTTCCTCGAGGCCTCGGGGCCAAACCCTGCCACGCCGGTCCCCGTGACCGATCCGCCAACTCCACCAAACGTTCCCGGCTCCGCGGCGGAGGGCTCCGAGTGTCGCGTACTGGCGAGGAACGGGGGCACCTGCTCGGCCGGCAAGGCCTGGGCGTATGCCGGCGAGGACATCGCCGGCTCCGACCCCCGGGCGATCCTCGACACCGCGATGTTCACGGTCCAGAACCCCGACGCCCAAGGCGGCCCGGGCCGTGTCGCCGGCGGCACCGAGTTCGGCGGCAACCTGTTCCGCCTCGGCGACGTCACCGGCGACGACCGCCCGGAGTTCGTGATCCCCGCCCGCAACACCGACTATCCCCTCAAGAACCCGGACCCCGGCCTCGTCGACGTAGGGGCGTCCTACCTCGTCAACGCCTCCGCGTTCACGGCTGGAAACCCGCCGCGCACCACCGCCGCAGGCCAGGTCATCTCCACCTACCTGCATCCGGAGATCCAGGCGCGCAGCGCGTTCGGGGTCAGCTTCAACGGCGGCAAGGCGGTGGGGGACCTGGGCTCTGACACGCTCCCGGACGTCCTCCTGCCGTCGCCGCTGCAGAACGACGTGCACACCGATGACGGTGTGATGTACGTGTTCAACGGCGCGCCGGCAGGCGCAGGCGGCGGATCCCAGGGCAGTTTCCAGTTCGCCCGGCTGCGCGACCCCGAGCCGAAGATCGGAGGAAACTTCGGTGGCGCTCACAGCGGTGTCGGAGACCTCGTAGGGGGCCTGGAGAACCCGGCCAACGAGGTGATCGTCGGAGGCTTCCGCTTCGACACCTTCACCGAGGCCAGCCAGAGCACCACCACCTCGCTGCACATCATCAACCCGCAGACCGAGCGCACGCTCCAGTCGATCCCCGACCCCGATCAGGCGCGCGGCAGCGGCTTCGGCATCGGGATCACGCCGATGGGCGACCTTAACCGCGACGGCTTCCTGGACGTCGCCGCTTCGTCGTACCTCTACAACGGCAGCGTGGCCGGACAGGGGCGTGCGTACATCCTCCGGAGCAACGACACGCCGCTTCCCGCTGCCTCGGCCGGGCCGGCCGGGCCGGCTGGGCCGTCGGCGCCCACGGCCCCGGTCGTCTCCCCGAAGGCGGCGCCATCGCTCGTTCCCGGCGCGTGCAAGAACGAGACCATGGGAACGCCGCGCCCCGATCGTCTGCAAGGGACCCTTGCCGGTGACGGGATCTTCGGCCTCGCCGGGAACGACGTCATCGACGGGTTCCAGGGCGCCGACTGCGTCGATGCGGGGCCGGACGAGGATCGCGTCTTCGCCGGCGCGGGCGACGACCGCCTCATCGGCGGGAGCGGCGACGACCGCCTCTACGGCGAGACGGACGCCGACCGGCTGTTCGGCGGTACGGGCAACGACCACCTCGTGGGCGCCGCGGGACGCGACAGGATCGCGGGCGGCTCGGGCAGCGACGTCTTGTCGGGCGGCGACGACCGCGACGAGCTCTTCGGCGAAGCCGGCGACGACCTCCTCCAGGCGGGTGACGGGCGCAACCTGCTCGACGGCGGCTCCGGGAACGACCGGATCGAGGCGCGCAACGGCGAGGTCGACGACGTCCGCTGCGGCAGGGGGAAGAAGGACCGCGCGATCGTCGACCGCGGCGACCGCGTGTCGGGCTGCGAGAGCATCTCCCGGCCTCGCGCCAAGCGGGCAGCGGCGCGATGAGCACCACCACGGAGCCCGACGAGGCTGACGCCTCCAAGGGCAGCGCCCGCTCCCGGCGGGTCCCGGCGCGCAAGGGCGCGGCGGGCAGGGCGCCATGGGGCCGGCTCCCGTGGCTGGTCGCCGGGCTCGCTCTGGTGCTCTGCGGGGTCGGCGCCTTCGTCGTATCCACCGCCTACGACGAGCCGGGCGAGCTCGGCGTGCTGCGGCCGAACCTGCCGGTCAACGACGGCGCGCGCAACCCCTTGGACATCAGCGCCACGAACTCCCCCGGGCTCGTGCGCAACCCGGTCGATCGCGCGAACCTCGTGGTCGTCAGCAAGATCGACTCCCCGCGGTACTCGTGCGGTGTCAGTGTCTCCTTCGACGGTGGCGGCCGCTGGACCCAGACCGAGATCCCGGTGCCGCCGGGCGTGACGGGCCCCTGCTACGCACCCGATGCCGTGTTCGGCGCCGACGGGACGCTGTACCTGAGCTTCGTGACGCTCACCGGTCGCGCCAATTCGCCCGACGCGGTGTACTTCACGATGTCCTCCGACGGCGGCAAGACCCTGGCCCCCCCGCTGCGCACGCCGCTGGGCCCGAAGTCCTTCCACACGCGCCTGAGCGCCGATCCGAAGACGCCGGGGCGCATCTACCTCACGTGGGTCGCGGCCTCAGGGCTCGGGCTCTACCGCTTCACCGAGCCCGGCAACCCCATACGCGCCATCCGGTCTGACGACGGCGGGCGCAACTGGACCGCCCCGACCGAGGTCAGCGCCTCCTCGCGGTTGCGCGCCATCGCTCCCACGCCCGTGGTCGGCCCCGACGGGGCGCTGAACGTCCTCTATCTCGATCTCGGCGACGACGAGCTCGACTACGCGGGCGGCCACAACGGGCGCGGGGGACCCGCGTACGACGGCGCCTGGCGGCTCGTGCTGGCGCGGTCCCGGGATCGCGGCGCCACGTGGCGCGAGTCGCCCGTGGGCGCCGTGAAGCCCGCGCAGCGGTTCATCGTCTTCACTCCCCCGTTCCCCTCCCTGGCCGTCGACCAGCGCGACGGCAAGCTCTACGCCGCGTTCACCGACGGGCGCGCGGGCGACGCCGACGTCTCGCTCTGGTCGCTCGAGCCGGACGGCGGGCGCTGGAAGGGGCCGGTCCGCGTGAACGACACGCGTCGCGGCGACGGCACCGCCCAGTACCTCCCCCGCCTCGCGGTGACGCCCGGCGGCCGCCTGGACGTCGTCTACTACGACCGTCGCGGCGACCGCACCAACGTCCTCAACGACGTGTCCTTCCAGACCTCCTTCGACGGCGGCCAGACGTTCCGGCCCCACGTCCAGCTCTCCGACAAGACCTTCAGCTCGCGCGTCGGCTTCGGGGCCGACCGCGGCATGGCCGATCTCGGTGGCCGGCTCGGGCTGGTCTCCGACGACCACCGGGCGCTGGCCGTCTGGACCGACACGCGCGCCGGCACGCGCGCCTCGGCCAAGCAGGACCTCGCCCGCGGCCTCGTGGCCTTCACCGACCCGGCGCGGCTGAGCGACGGCGCGAAGACCCTGCTGCGCGTCGCCGCCCTCGTCCTCATCCTGCTGGGCGTCGCCGTCTTCGCCGGCCTCGGACTGCGACACCGCCGAACCGCGTGAGCCGACAGCGCCTTCTCCCTGTCCGGCGGCTTCGCGGGGATCATGGGGCGCAACGGACAGATCGGCTCGCCGCTGGATGGTCCCTACCTGCTGATCGCGGTCCGGGACGACGCGCCGCGGCTGGATCGCCTTGGGGGCGCTCGAGCCCCGGTGGAGCGCGAGCCGGCGAAGGCGCTGGCGTGACAGCCGGCCCGGACCGGGCCGGCCGCGCGTAGCGTGCCCGACACGGCCGACCTCATCCGCCGGTCGATGACCGGGAACGGCGTGAACGCACCGGGAGCAGACCGCCGGCTCTGGATCGCGACGGCCGGCAAAGGGGGCGCGGGCAAGTCGGTGCTGACGGGAACGCTCGCCCGAGTGCTGGCCCGCCGCGGGCACCGCGTCCTGGCCATCGACTCCGACACGATGCCGGGCCTGGCCCAGTCCCTCGGCGTGGCCGAGCCGGAGACGTGCGCGCTTCTCGGCGCGGCCGAGAAGCCCGAAGGTGGCCGCTGGCGACTCAGACCCGGCATCGGGCCCGCGCGCGTGGTCTCCCGGTACACGACGCCGGCGCCCGACGGCGTACGCCTGCTCCAGCTCGGCAAAGCCGACAAGGACGGCCTGGCGCCGGTGATGGGCGCCGTCAACGCCTTTCTTGAAGTCGTATATCGTATCAACGACGCCAAGTCGCTGCGCCAGTGGGCGATCGTGGGCGATCTGCCGGCAGGGCCGCGCCATCCGGGCGCGGGGTTCTCGGCCTACGCGCGGCTGTACGTCGTCGTCGTCGAGCCGACAGGCCAGTCGGCCCTGACGGCGCGGCGCATCATCAGGCTCGCGCGCGAGTACCTCGGCGCCGACGTCTTCGTCGTCGCCAGCAAGATCGCGAACGCCGAGGCACGCCGGCGGGTGGAGCGCCTGCTCGGCCGGGCTGTCGACCTCGAGATCCCCCTGGATCCCGCGGTGGTGGAGGCAGAACGCCGCGGGGTCGCGGTGATCGACGCCACTCCCAACGCACCGGTGGTCCGCGCGGTCGAGCGGTTGGCAGATGCGGTTCAAGCGCGTACCCTTGGCCCATGAAGATCGCGGTGGCCGGCAAGGGTGGAGCGGGCAAGACGACCGTCTCCGGGACGATCGCCCGTGCCCTCGGACGGGCAGGCCACGAGGTGATCGCCGTCGACGCCGACGTCAACCCGATGCTGGGCATCTCACTCGGGCTGGGCATGGACGACACGGAGCGCCTGGCCGCCGTGCGGCAGGGGCTGGAGACCGGCGAGACCGATCACGAGCCGACGATCAAGGGCATGATGGAGCGCTTCGGCGCCGATGCACCCGACGGAGTTCGCATCCTCGTGGCGTCGCGCGTGGACATGCCCGATTCCGGTTGCGGCTGCTGCAGCACCACCCCCGCCGGCGTGCTGGGCGACGTGGAGAGCACCGGACGAACAGTGCTCGGCGATCTCGAGGCGGGCACCGGCGTGCTGGCGCGCATGGAGGCCGGCAGCCTGGACGTCGTGCTCGTCGTCGCCAACCCGGCGCCGAAGTCGATCGAAGTCGCCCGTCGTGCGGTGGAGACGGCGGGCGCCCGCGATTTCCGGGTGATCGTGGTGGCCAACCGTGTCGGCGACGACGACGACCTGCGGGCCATCCGCGCCGTGCTCGGCGACCAGGAGCTCGTGGTGATCCCCGAGGATCCGGTCATCTCCCAAGCCGATGCCGAGGGCCTCGCCCCGATCGACCTCGACGCCGACGCTCCCGGCGTCGCCGCGCTCGTGGCGCTCAGCGAGCGCCTCGCCGCCGTGCCGGCCTGAGCGGCCTCAGGGCCGCGCCGACGCGGTCCGGAGCCTCGGTGGCGGTCCGACGAGCTCGTCGATCTCCTCGACAGTAAGGGTCTCGCGCTCGAGCAGCGCCTCGACGACAACACCCAGCGCGGGCCGCCCGGCTTCAAGGACCTGTCGCGCCAGCCCCTGCGCCTCGGTCACGAAGCGCCGGACCTCCTCGTCGATCAGGCGTCCGGTGGAATCGGACCATGTAGCCGGCACCCCCGCCTGATCGGCGTAGCCGATCATCCCGACCGCCTCGCTCATGCCCAGGCCGACCACCATGTGACGCGCGGTCATTCCGACGCGCTCGAGATCGTTGACCGCGCCGCTCGAGTGCTCGCCGAAGATGATCTGCTCGCAGACGAGCCCGCCCAGCAGCGTGGCCATGCGCTCGATGCATCGCCTTCGGCTTGACGAGGTTGTCCTCGCTCTCGGGCAGCCACGAGACGCCGAGCCGGCTGCCCCGGGGGATGATCGAGATCTTGTGCAGCAGCTGGCCGCCCGGCAGCGCCCGGGCCACCAGGCCATGGCCGGCCTCGTGGTAGGCGACCCGCAGGCGGTCCTCCTCGGAGAGGTCGCGGCTGCCGCCGATCCCCGAGAGCACGCGGTCGAAGCCCTCGTCGAGGTCTTCGGTGGTGACCGCGTCGGCGCCGCGCCGTGCGGCCAGGAGCGCCGCCTCGTTGAGCAGGCCGCTGAGGTCGGCTCCCGACATGCTCGCGACAGGCGAGCGAGCGAAAGCAGGTCGATGTCGGCGGCCAGCCGCTTGCCCTTCGCATGCAGCGAGGATCAGCCGCGCGCGACGCCTGGTCGGGCAGGTCGATGTCGATCAGCCGGTCCAGCCTCCCCGGCCGCGTCAGCGCCGGGTCCAGCAGCTCGGGCCGGTTGGTGGCCGCCAGGACCACGACCCCCTCGCGACGACCGAAGCCGTCGAGCTCGATCAGCAGCTGGTTGAGGGTCTGCGCCCGCTCGGAGGAGTCGTTGACCGCGCCACTCCGCCGGCCGCCGATCGCGTCGATGAACAGGATCGCCGGTGCGAGGCCACGCACCTCGGCGAAGAGATCACGGACGCGTGCCGCGCCCTCCCCTACGAAGACCTCCACGAACTCCGTCGCCGCGACGGAGACGAACCCCGCGTTGGCTTCCCCGGCGACGGCGCGGGCGAGCAGCGTCTTGCCGGTGCCCGCCGGGCCCGCCAGGAGGTAGCCCGCCGGGATGCGCGCGCCCAAGCGTTCGAAGCGGGCCGGGTCAGCGAGGTACTCGCGGATCTCGGCGAGCTCCTTGACCGCCCCGTCGAGCCCGGCGATGTCGGCGAACGTGACGCGGTCGGAATCAAGCAGCGTCTGGCCCATCCGCCGGTCACGCATGCTCAGGCGCCGCCGGCGTTCGGGGGCCTCGCGGATGCGTTCGAGCGCGGCCAGCAGGGTCGCCTGCGAGATCGCCGACTGGCGCGCACGCGCGGTCAGGAGCGCCGCCTCGTTCATGACGCCCGCCAGGTCCGCGCCCGACATCCCCACCGCCTTGTGCGCCACCGCGTCGAGATCGACATCGGTGCCGAGTACCTTGCTGCGGGCGTGGACGGCGAGGATGCTGCGGCGGCCGGCCTCGTCGGGGAGCGAGAGCCCGACGGCCCGGTCGAAGCGGCCAGGGCGCAGAGCGCCGGGTCGAGGACATCGGGACGGTTGGTGGCCGCGACCACCATGAGGCTCTCGGTCGAGGAGAAGCCGTCGATCTCCGCCAGAAGCTGGTTGAGCGCCTGGCTCTGCTCCTCCGCCGGCAGGGCCCGGGGCCAGCTCCGGCCCGGCGCGCGCCGACGGCGTCGATCTCGTCGATGAAGATGATCGCCGGAGCGTCCAGCCGCGCCTGGGCGAAGAGTGCGCGTACGCGGGCGGCACCGACCCCTGGTACATCTCGACGAACTCCGAGCCGGAGACTCTGTAGAACGCCGCCCCCGCCTCGCCCGCGAGCGCCTGCGCCAGCAGCGTCTTGCCGCACCCGGGCGGGCCGAAGAGCAGCACCCCGCGCGGGACCTGCCCGCCGAGGGCCGCGTAGCGCTCGGGATCGGCGAGGCAGTCGGCGATCTCTCGCAGCTCGGCGATCGCCGCGTCCTGCCCGGCCACGTCAGCGAAGCGTACGGCGGCGTCCTCGGGCTCCACGCGCCGGCCGCTGCGGCCGTTGCTGAAGAGGCCGGTGCCACCGCGGAAGGACTGGATGAAGTAGACGAAGACGACGATCAGGATCAGCGTCGGGCGCAGGATCGTGGTCGGGCCGATCAGGCCCTTGGCGAGCTGCTGGTTGACGCGCGAGGGGATCTGGTTGGCGAGAACGAGGTCCACGAGCCGGACCCGAGTGTTCGACGCACGGACGAACGGCAGGTTGTACCTCGCGATCGAGCCGTCCCGCCGCTCGTAGGTCCCGACGATGTAGGCATCCTGGTCGAGGATCTCGGCGGTGCGGATCCGGTCCAGTTCGGCGAGGGACACGAACGCGTCGAGTCGCAGTCGATCTCCGCTGACGTTCGGGCGCGCCGCGACGACCACGAGGACGTACACGACCAGGAGCAGCGCGACGGCCGTGATGCTCAGCCGTCCCAGCCGACTCTCCCGCGGGCGCCGTGGCGGCGTTTGCTCGGCGCGCTCATCCGCCGTCCAGGCTACCGGGCGCAGCAGCGCGGCGGTCAGGGATCGGGAAGCTCGGAATCCCGCCGGTACCGGAGCCCCGCCCGGGCCATCAGGCCCGCACCGGTCAGCGCGAGGAGGATCGCGACGATGCGCAGCAACGTCTTGCGCGTCGCTGGCAGATCCTCGGGCGGAGAGAACGCAGCCAGCCCCCGTGCGAGATCCTGCTTGCCCGATTCCGGCGTCCCACCACGGGTATCCGTCCACACCCCGAGCGCGCGCTCCTCGGTCGAGACCAGGCCGAGGCGGGTGCCGAGGTCCGGCATCCCGCGCTCGCTGCCGTAGCCGATGCGCGAGTCGAAGGGTCGGTCGGACAGCCGCAGGCGCGGCAGGAAGCTTCTCCCGCGGTCGAAGGAGGATTGCAGCGACACCTCGTTCGTGCTGTCAGATCGGTCGCCGCGGCGGTCGTAGTAGAGGACGTCGAGGCGGCCGCCGGGCGCGACCGAGAGCCGTGGCAGCAGCTGCGTGCTGTGATCCGTGGGCGGCGTGTCGTTGACCTGGACCGGAGCGCTCCAGCGGCGGCTGCCCGGCGGTCGCTTCCACACGTACACGTCCGGGTTTCCGCGCCGCCCGTCGTGGAAGCCGGCGTAGATCGTGCCCGAGCGCCGGTCGACGGCCAGCGACGGGAACGGCGGCGTGAACGCGACGAACCGTCCGGTGGGAACCAGATTGTCGTCGGCGACAGACTCATCCCAGGTGACGCCGCGATCGGTGGAGCGCGCCATCACGAGCTTCCACCTGCCCTGGTAGGGCGCTCCCCCGCGGCCCTGGTGTCCGCCTTCGTAGTCGAGGACGTCGTCGCCGAGATCGAGGTACAGGACGTACAGCTCGCCCTTGGGGCCGACGACGGGCGTCGGGGCCACCGCGCGGGCGCGCGCGTAGGGGTTCAGGCGGATGGGGGCGCTCCACGTGCGCCCGCCGTCGTCGGAGCGCGACGCACGGATCGGGTTTCCCGCCTCGGCGAACCGGAAGGGCCCGACCTCGCGGGTGTCCACCCAGGTCAGGTAGAGCCGCTTCGAATTGGCGGGATCAGCCGCCAGGCGGACCTGGTACTTCAGCGGCCCGCGGACCCTGATCGGAGCTGACAGCGTCTGGCCCCCGTCGGGAGAGCGCGCCAGCCAGACCGCGTCGGGGGCGTTGGCGCGCCCCTTCAGCGTGACGAAGCTCAGAAGCAGCGCGCCGTCGGCGGCGAAGGCGACATCGGGGTCGTAGCACTTCGGCTCCTCGCCGGCGGGAACCGGGATCGGCGACTGATTCCAGTGCACGCCGCCGTCGAACGACACGTGCAGCGCGCACGAGGAGCGCGGGCTGTCGATCTTGTCGGCGATGACGAGGTTCGCCGCATTGCGCGGGTTGGCCACGAGTGCCGGCGAGTTGTGCGCGCTGATGTCAGCCTGCGTCCGCGCCCCCACGTTCACCGGCGCGTCCCGGCCGGCGACCTGAGCGTTCGCGCCGCGCTCGAAGCCGAAGGAGAGGAACGCGAGCCCCGCGGCGATGAGCACCAGTGCTGCACCGGTCAGCGCGAGGAGGATGGTGAGCCCTCCGGCGCCGCCCGTGTCGCCAGGCCCGCTGCTGGGCTGCAGCGAAGGCTCGCCCGGGTCTCCCGGCGAGCTCGGGAGGATGATCTCGTCGCTCAGCGCCTTGACCTCGTCATCGCCCTCACGACCGAAAATAGCGTCCCCCGCGTTCGTTCCGCGCAGGGTACCGCCATCACCGATGCCCGGATGTCGTTCGCGCCGGCCCCGAGGGCCCCCGGCTGACGCTCGAGCTCCGCCGCTCAGCCGACGTAGACCTGCCCGTGCAGCGTTGCCGCGGCGAGACCGCCGAGCAGGGTGAGGACACCTGCCCCGAGCAGCAGCACGCCGAGGGTCAGGCTCGTGTCGGCGTTCGACCTGCTCATGGCCACCCCGTCACCGGCGACCGGCATGATCGACGGAGAGCGCCCGGGGCTCACGACGCTCCACGTCGCCGCGGGCGCCGCCGGCGCCGACGCAAACCCCGGTGCCCCTACCACCGGCGCGACCGAGCCGCCGAAGACCCGCCGTCCGTTCGGCGTCGCGGCGTCGCTCCGCGGCGCGTTGCCGCGGCTCGTCTCGCGGTCGGTGCGCGTCGTGACGGACGCCGACGCCACCGGCGCGCCCGCGATCAGCGCACCCGCCGTGAGCGCCAGGGCGACAAGCCCAAGCCACCGCGCTCGCTCACGGTTCAGCCGTCTTGTCCACACCGCTTGTCGCTCAGTCCTGGCCGAGGATCCGCCGCTTCTCGCGGAGGTAGTCCGCCTCGCTCCAGGCACCGGAGGCGCGCAGCTCGTTCAGGCGCTCGATCGCCGCGACCTGGGCGTAGCT
>JAABUS010009358.1_pt1 | contig 10370 bp, 10 predicted proteins | sample 5560161 | NCBI WGS metagenome assembly JAABUS01 (sample SAMN10711885, study PRJNA513376) | rock metagenome | isolation source: Antarctica rocks | place: Antarctica: Victoria Land, Trio Nunatak nord | collected 2016-01-04
GGGAAGGTGCGCGCGTAATGGTCGGCGAGGCGATCGGCGGCCCGGTCGGCGTCGCCGGCGGCCGCCGCGTCGAGGATGGCCCGGTGCTCCGCGCGGCCGTCGTCCCGGCACCCGAACGCGCCGAACCGCACCCAATAGCGCTCCGCATGGTCGGCCAGATCGTCGATCGCGGCGACGACGCGCGGCCCGGCGGCGGCCACGAGGGTCCGATGGAACGCGCGGTGGGGTCCGCGGAATCCGGGCTGGTCGCCGACCCGCTGGTAGTAGTCCATCTGCGCCAGCTGACCCTCGAGGGCGGCGACGTCGGCCGGGGTGAGGGTCGGCACGGTGAGGCGGACCGCGACGGTCTCGAGGGCGAGGCGCGCGATCGAGAGCCCCTCGAAGTCCGCGGCCGTCAGGGGCGCGATGCGCACCCGCCGGTTGGGCGCGGCGAGCACGAGCCCTTCGTGTTGCAGCAGCCGCAGCGCCTCCCGGAGCGGGGTGCGCCCGGTGCCGAAGGCGCGCGCCAGATGCGCCTGGGAGACGCCGCCCCCGGGCGCGAGCGCGCCGCGCAGGATCGCCGCCCGCAGGCCGTCGTGCACCGCGGCGACGCTCTCGCCGTCGCGGACCTTCGGCGTCGGCGCGTCCGCGTTCATCGGTCCCGGAGAGGAGTTCGCCGGCATGGTGCTACCTTTCCCCACGGTCCAGGCCTGCGCCGTCAGGCGAGCACCGTCGCGTACCGCAGCATCACCGCGAGGTTTTCTTCCGGGGAGAACTTTCCCTGAGCGCTCAACTGTGCCAGTTCGCGGAAGTAGTTGACGTAGTAGGCCGGCGTGAAGGTGCTGAGGAACTCGACGGGGGCGTCGGAGACGTTGGCGAATGTGTGCGGCGCCCCGACGGGCACGACGACGTAGTCGCCGACCCCGGCGTCCCGATGGGTGTCGCCGAGGATGAACCGGAGGGTGCCGCTGGTGACGAGGAACGTCTCGTCGTGCATGAGGTGGCGGTGTTGCGGCGGCCCGGAGACGCCGGCGGGCAACATGGAGGCGACCGCGCCGATCCGGTTGTCGGTGCGTGATCCGTCCTCGAGTACGCGGATCCGTGCCGGACCGATCTCGAGTGGCTCGCCGCCGTCTGCGGCGGTCAGGTTTACGTCTGACATGGTCATTTCTCCATTGTAAGGATCGCGGTATGCGGTAATCGCGGCGGATCGGGGCGAACGCGGCCGACGCTCCCATGTGCATCCCAACTTTTACCAGAGATGCAGACAGGATTCCGGCACGGTCATTGGGCGAGGAAGGTCTGCACGCCGGTCGCGACCCGCCACGGCTCGGACGGGTCCCAGTCGGGGTAGCGGTCCCGGAGCTGCGGCGTGAGGATCGCGATGATCGCGCCGGCGTCGTGGCCTGCACCGGCCAGCCGCTTCGTCTCCGCCCGCAGCAGGGTCAGGTACTCGTGCGTCACCGCCAGGAGACCCGGGTCGCCGAGGGCACCGTGACCGGGGACGATGGTCCGCGCCCCGAGGCGCTGAAGCCCCTCGATCACCACGATCCAGTTGTTGGCGTCGAGGTCCGCGTCATAGGGCGGGAAGAACGGGAAGATCGGATAGAAGCGGTCCTCGACGAGGTCGCCGGTGAAGAGGATGCCCTCGGCCGGCAGGTAGACGGTCTGGTCCCCGCGCGAGTGCGCGGGACCCCACGTCCGCAGCTGCGCCACCTTGCCGCCGAGGTCGAGGTCGGCGCCGCCGTCGTAGACGACGTGCGGCTCGACGAACTCCACGCCGTCGAGCTCCGCCGCTATGGTACCGCCGAAGCCGCGGAACTGCGCGAGGTACCCGTCCCGCTTGCGGCGGAACTCCTCGTGCTGCGCGCGGTTGTAGAGGATCGTCGCGTCGCGGAACGCCTGGGCACCGAAGCCGTGCTCGGGATGGAAGTGCGTGGTCGTCACGAGGAGCGGGCGATCACCCGCGAGCTCCCGGGCGACCCGGCGCGCGATCGCGCCGTTGCGCGGCCCGAGCCCGGTATCGACGACGAGTGCGGCCCGGTCGCCGACGATGATGCCGATGTTGGGGACGATCGGCGAGCGGGGGGCCGGGATGACGAAGACGCCGTCGGCAACTTCCACGGCGTGGTCGCCCACGACGGGCGGCGGGGCCGTCGGGTCCATGGTAGGCGGTGCGGTGTCGATGTCACTCATACTGGTCTCCTCCATCCTGTTGCGGGCCGGTGTCATCCCGGTCCCGGGGGGCGGGCGCGCGTCGGGCGTCGCGCCGGACCGTTGATCGTCACCGCTCCTCGGTCGTCACCGCTCCTTCCTGCTCCTCGAGCCTGGCGAGTTCCTCGCGCACGACCATCACCCCATTCGCGGCGCGCGGGTAGCCGGCATAGACGCCGAGGAGCGCCGCGAGCGCCTCGAGCTGCGCCCGCGTGCAGCCGTGGCGGATGGCCCAGCGGGTGTGGGCGCGGAGCTGCTGCTCGGCACCGCCCTGGGTGATCAGCGCCGCGACGACGACGAGGCTGCGCTCGCGCAGGCTCAGCTCGTCGTCGACCCACGCGCCGGCCCCGGAGCGGATCGACTCCTCGCCGAAGCGCGCGCCGACGTGGTCAACGAACCACGACGCGACTTCCTCGCGCGGGATCTCGAACTGGCTCGCGTAGACATCCAACCCGCGCTCGTACCGTTGATCGATCACCACCGCATCACCTCCGCATACTTGCCGATACTTTCGCTAAGTGTATCCACTTTAGGGAATGCTGTCAAGTGGGGCAGCGCGGGATCGGCACCCGCGGTACGAAGCGGGCCGAAAAGGGCGCTGGTGCCCGTCAGGAGACCGCGAGGGTGCAGTGTGCTACCCGGCCGATGCGGGCGAACCGGACCCATCTGCAAGCAGGGGAAGCATACCGCCATCCCCACGCTGCATCGCCTCGCGCGTGAAGAAGGATGGCCGCGTTGGCGAGACGCAGCGCTACCGCCGCCGCACCCGTCGCCGCACTTTCATCACGCGTGCGGGCACGCCGTGCGCGGGACAGCGCTGGCCGCAGGGGGGCATCGTCACTGCGGTCCGCTGGTACCTGCGCTTCCGGTTGTCTGCCGCGGACGTGCGCGACCTCCGCGCGGACGATCCTGTACTGGGGCCAGAAATTCGCCCCACTGTTGGCGTGGGCGGGCCGACGGGTCGCCGCGTGTCCGGGCACGCGCTGGTGGTGCGACGAAACGTACGTGCGCGTCGGCGGCAGGTGGGCGTACCTGTATCGGGCGATCGACGCGCACGGCCAGGTGGTGGATGTCCCACTACGTAGGCACCGGGACCTGGACAGTGCGCGGGCCTTCTTCGTCCTGGCTCCGTATCGTCGCCGCGCCACGCCGGAGGAAGTGATCACCGACAAGCATCGAGCATAGCCCAGGCAATCCGCGACGAGGCCCTTGGGGCGACGCACACGCAGAGGGGGCTGCACCGCAAGCGCGGTCCGGGCACCAAGCCGATTCCGCGGTCCCACGTTCCGACGAAGGACTGGTTACGGCCAATGCGCGGGCTCCAGTCGATCCACACCGGGCAACGCACGACCGAGGGGGTCGAGTTGGCAGGGGCGGTGCTCCGGGGCCATATCGGGGGGGCCGCCGGACGCCGGAGCCGGTGGTGCCACCGGTGACTACGCGCGGGCGAGCGCCGCCGCGACGACGTTCGCCTGGCTCGCCGACGGCCTACGCGTCGCCACCTGACCGGGACACGGTGCGAGCAGCATCCCGGATCGACTCGCCTTCGTGCACCTCAGCCCACCAGAACTTCGCGGTTCCGTCCAGGCGGCGCGGGTCGACCGCTGCCGACCGGTAACCAACTCGGTCTTGCGCGTGGCGAATTCCGCCATGGCCATCTCGAGGCAGTCGCCCGGTCGGCTCATCGAGCAGAACACGCCGCGCGGCGAGCACTCTCCGGTAGCCGGCGGCCGTGCGCCGGTCGCCCCCGGGTAGCGGGGCGGCGAAATCGCGCGCCACCATGCCCGACCCGAGCGGGCGCGCCGACGGCGATGGCAGCCGAGCAACTCGTTGGCGCGCATCGGGCGCGCATGCGCCTCCGTAGATCTGCACCGCCAGCTGCTCGTCGGCCCGGGTGCGGGATGAGGTCCCACAGCCCGCACGGGTGCAGTACGCCGAGGGTGGCCGTACTCCGCCACATCGAGCACCTGCCACCGAGATAGGGTATGATGGCCTACCGACCGGCGGGCCGGTCCCGGTGTGCGCGGATAGAGTGGGGGGGTGATGGCGCAGCGGCGGCGGTGGCCGGTATTCGCGCCCCTCGTCGCCGATGGCCTCCTCGCGGCGGCGGCGGCGGTGGTGACGCTCGGGGGGCTCTTCGGCGCGGTGTACCGCCGACAGGAGGCGGTCCCCTGGCCGCTGATCGCCCTGGCCTTGCTCGGCACGCTGCCGCTAGTCGCGCGCCGCCGACAGCCGGTGCTCGTGCTCGTGGTGGTCGAGAGTGCCCTGGTGCTCTCTTTCGTGGCCCCGGCACCGAACGAGCCCCCGAATAGTCTCGCGCTCTTCATCGCCCTCTACACCATCGCCAGCCGCGCCGAGCGGCGCACCTCACTCCAGATCGCCGTGCTGATCGGTGCCATCAACGTGCTCGTGTCGCTCGTCGGTGTCCTGCTCGGGTATCCCGAGGGCGCGGCAGCCCTGTTCGCCGCGATCGCCGCCGTGGTGGGGGCCTGGAGCCTCGGCGATAATGTGCGTACCCGGCGCGCCTACCTCGCGCAGCTCGAGGAGCGGACCCGGCGCCTCGAGGTGGAGCGGGAGGAGAACGCCCGCCACGCGGTGCGGGACGAGCGCGCGCGTATCGCGCGCGAGTTGCACGACGTGGTCGCGCATCACGTCAGCGCCATCGCGGTGCAGGCTGGCGCGGCTGCGGAGATCGTGGAGCGTGACCCGTTGCGCGCGCGCGAGGCGCTGCGGTCCATCCAGGGGTCCAGTCGGCAGGCCCTCGCGGAGATGCGCGCGCTGCTGAGCGTGCTGCGCGGCGACGACGAGCCGGGCACGGACCGGCTGCCCCAGCCGGGTCTGGCGCAGCTCGAGTCCCTGATCGCCCAGAGCCGGGCCGTCGGCCTGCCCGTGACCCTGCGCGTGGAGGGCTTCCCCCGTCCCCTGCCGGAGGCACTCGACCTGAGCGCCTACCGGATCGTGCAGGAGGCGCTCACCAACAGCCGCAAGCATGCCGGGCTCGCCCGGGCGAGCGTGCTGGTGCGCTACGGGGAGGAGGCGCTGGAATTGGAGATCCGCGACGACGGGCGGGGCACGACCCGGCCCGCGCCCGGCACGAACGAGGGCCGGGGGCTGATCGGGATGCGCGAGCGCGTCGCCCTCTTCCACGGCGATCTCACCACCGGGGTGGTGGCCGACGGCGGGTTCGCCGTGCGGGTGCGGCTCCCACTGGAGTAGCGATGGCCATCACGGTGCTGATCGCCGACGACCAGACGCTGGTGCGCGTCGGCTTTCGGCTGATTATCGAGGCGCGCGCCGGCTTCACGGTCGTGGGGGAGGCTGCGGACGGTCTGGAGGCCGTGACGCTGGCGCGGCAGTTCCGACCGGACGTGGTGTTGATGGACATCCGCATGCCGGTCATGGATGGCGTCGAGGCGACGCGCCTCCTCGCCGCCTCCGGGGCCGCCCCCGCCCCGCGCGTGATCATCCTCACCACCTTCGATCTCGATCAGCATGTGTACGACGCCCTGCGCGCCGGGGCCAGCGGGTTCCTGCTCAAGGACACCCCGCCGGACGACCTGATCACGGCCATCCAGGTCGTGGCTGCGGGCGAGGCGATGCTCGGCCCGTCGGTGACGCGGCGACTGCTCGCGCGCTTCGCGCGCCTGCCCGCGCCGCGCCGATCCCGGCGCGCTCAAGGACCTCACCGCGCGCGAGGCCGACGTGCTCCGGCTGCTCGCCCGGGGCCGCTCGAACGCCCAGATCGCCGCCGCGTTGTCCATCGGCGAGACGACGGTGAAGAGCCACGTGGCGCACGTCCTGCTGAAGCTGGAGATGCACGATCGGGTGCAGGCGGTGGTGTACGCCTACGAGTCGGGACTGGTGACCCCGGGCGAGGGCTGAGGCCCGCCCGCCCCGAATCATCCGCGCGGAGGAGGCCATTTTTCATCCGCGCGGAGGACGCGACGAGGCCGGGTGCGGCGTAGACTGGTGGCAGGTCGGTATCGGGCACGAGGGTCGTGCCGGGGCACCGCCCGCACGAACAGCAGGAGTCGCACCATGACCGCAACCGCAGTCCGCCCCGGCAGTGCGCCGGTGGAGGGGAGTGGCACCGCACTCCACCCGCCCGCGCCGCACCCCGCCGTCGGCACCCCGCCGGCGATCCGCACCCAGGACCTGACCAAGACCTATGGCGCGCGCCACGCCGTCGACCACCTGAGCATCGAGGTACCCGCCGGGGTGGTGGCCGGTTTCGTGGGCCAGAACGGCGCGGGCAAGACCACGACGATCCGCATGCTGCTCGGGCTCATCCGCCCCAGCACGGGGAGCGCGGAGGTGCTGGGCGCGCCGACCACCCGCCCGACCGTCTACCTGCCGCGCGTGGGCGCCCTGATCGAGGCACCGGCCTTCTACCCCGCCCTGAGCGCGCGCCGCAACCTCGAGATCCTGGCCACGCTGGGCGGCCTCGACCGCCACCGCGTCGATGCGGCCTTCGGGCAGGTCGGCCTGCAAGGGCGCGAGAACGACCCCGTCAAGACCTATTCCCTCGGCATGAAGCAGCGCCTCGGCATCGCCGCCGCGCTCCTGCCCGACCCCGCCCTGCTGGTCCTCGACGAGCCGACGAACGGGCTCGATCCGGCGGGCATCCTGGAAATCCGCCACCTCCTCCAGCAGTTGCGCAACCGTGGGGTGACCGTCCTGGTGAGCAGCCATCTCCTCGCGGAGGTGGAGCAGATCGCGGACTGGATCATCCTGGTGCAGCAGGGGAAGCTGGTCTACCAGGGCTGGCTCGCCGATCTGCTCGCGCAGCACCAGGGCGCGCTGGTGGTCGCCGCCGACAGCGCACAGGCGTTGCAGATCGTCGCCGCCGTGGCGCGCAAGCGCAGCTACGAGAGCACGCTCGTCGACGGGCGGCTGCATGTGCTGGCACCGGCCAGCTACGCCGGCGAACTCAATCGCGCCGCGATGGACGCCGGGGTCGTGCTCACCGCGCTCTCCAGCGAACGGACCAGCCTCGAGGAGACGTTCTTCTCGCTCACCGAAGGGGGCCAGCGATGATCCGCGCATTTCGCAGCGAATGGTTGAAGTTACTCCATCCGGCCACGCTCCTGGGAGGGGCGGGCGCGATGGTCGCCTTCGCCGTGCTGACCGTCGTGCTCACCCTCCGCCGGATCGGTGACGCAACGGCGGGGGGGCCGGGAGAGGGGCTGACTGCGGCACAACTGGCGACCAGCGACGGCTTCGGGCGGCTGCTCGGCAACAGCGCCACCTTCCTCGGCATCGTCGCCCTCGCAATCTTCGCCATCGGCGTCGCGAGCGAGTACGCGAACGGGACGCTGCGTAACCTGCTCGTGCGGCAGCCGGCGCGTCTGCGCCTGCTGGCGGGGAAGCTGCTGGCCACGGCCAGTTTCATCGTCCTCGCCGTCGCGCTCGCCTTCGGGGCCGCCCTGCTCGTCGCCGTGCTCCAGGCCCCGGGCAGCAACGTCGATACCGCCGTCTGGTTCAGCGGTGCGGGGCTGTGGGCATTGCTCGCCGCCGCCGGGAATCTGGCCCTGTCGACGCTGGCCTGGGGCGCGCTCGGGGCGACGCTCGCCGTCGCCCTGCGCTCGACCGCGACGGCGATCACCATCGGCATGGCCTACGTGCTGGTGGTGGAGAACCTCCTCCTGGTCGTGTGGCCCGACGGGGCGCGCTGGCTGCCCGGCCAGCTGATCGGGGTGGTCGCGCACGGCGGGACCGCCGCCGTCTCCTACCTGTCGGGGTTGGCGCTCGTCGGGCTCTACGCCCTCGCCGCGCTGGCCCTCGCCGGCGCGCTCTTCCAACGCCGGGACGTCGCCATCTAACCGGCGGGTCCGCCCCCCGCCCCCGCGCCCCCTCCCGGTCGGCGGGGCGCGGGGGCGGGGGGCGATCCGCTCGTCGTGGTGTCCTGCGGGACCGGCCCCAACCCCGGCCCCTCCCCGGCCGCCGCGGGCCGGGTCCCGCGATGGGCATCCGACGTACCACGCGGCACCGGTGTAGCAGCGTATCCCCACAGTCCTGACGATCCTGGCGCTGGCCGCGTGCGAGAGATCGCCCACGCCGACCCCTGCGCCGACCGCCACGCCCTTCGCGACGGCGACGTTCCGGCCCGAGGCCCCTGCAGTGGAACGATTCGCCATGGAGCAGCCCCGATGATGAACGCACTCTCTACGCTCAGTCAGGCCATCCTGGATTTCATGACGGGGCATCAATATTCCGGCCTCTTCTTCCTCCTCCTCCTCGAGGAGGCGGGCATCCCACTCCCGATTCCGGGCGACACGTTGATCGTATTCGTCGGCGTGCGCTCGCGTACCGGCGACGCGAATGCCGCGCTGGCGATCCTGCTGGTTGCCGCCGCCGCCACCCTCGGTTCCTCGGCCCTCTACTGGCTCGCGCGTCGCGGCGGGCGCCCGGCCCTGGCGCGTTACGGGCGGTTCCTGCACCTGCACGAAGAACGCGTCGACCGCATGGAGGCGCGCTTCCGGCGCTGGGGACCCTGGGCGATCGTGCTCGGGCGCCTGATCCCGGGTCTGCGGACACCGACCAGCGTGATGGCCGGCCTGTTCGGGGTGCCGTACCGCCTCTTCGCGCCCTGCACCGCCCTATCGGCGCTCCTGTGGTCGCTTTTCTACTTCTACCTCGGGGCGCTCTTCGAACCACAATGGCGCGCGGTGGTGGCGCTGATCACCGGGGATCTCGACGCATCGGTCAGCATCGCGCTCGCGTTTGCGGTGGTGGCGCTGGGCATCGCGCTGCTGCTTCGCCGACTCCGTCGCGCACCAGGCGGCACCGTGACCGGCAAACAGGCGAGGGCTTAGGGCTGAGGAGGTCGTGGGGCGGTGACCGCGACCGCCGGGACGTCGCTGCCTGACCGGCGGGGACGACGGGCCGATATCCCGCACCGCCGACCGGGTCGGCGCGGGGTACCGGGGGGCGAACCACGCGGCCCGGTGCCCGGCGAGATTGCTGCCAACCCCGGACACCTTCCCCGGCCCACCGCACCGCAACGGGCGCACCCGCGCAGGACGGCCCGGCCGACCGCCGACCGCCGACTATTGACCACTCACCCCCCCGGGGTCTCCTATGCGGCGTTGCACACAACCCTTCCTCGCATCCCTGGCCCTGCTGGCCCTCGTGGCGTGCGGGGCGGCCCCCACGCCCACGCCCGCGCCGACCGCCACGCCGCTCCCCACGGCGACAGCGGCGACCGCGACGCCCTCGCCGACACCGACGCCCCTGCCGACCCTGACGCCGACCCCCGCGCCGACGCGCACGCCCACCGTGACCCCCACGCCGACGGTGACGCCGACCGCGACGCCGACGTCGTACACGATCCGCGATTCGTCGGCGCTCTGCCAGGCGACCGTGCCGGGGGCCTTCCGGGACGATGGCGGCATCTGGCGGGTCGGCGACGAGGCGGGGGTGACGATCGTGGCGACGCCGACCGGAGGGTTGCTGAGCTTCGACGCGGTGACGCAGTTGCTCCTGAGCAATGTCGGGGCGCAGGTCGGCGAGTTCCGCGAGACCGCACGCACGCGCGATGGCGACGACCGCCTCCGCATCGCGTACACCGGGAAGGTTTTCGGGGTGCCGGGCGGCGGGACCATCTACCAGCGCCAGTTCGGGCCGACGATGTGCGGGCTGATCCTCTTCGCCGCCGAGGGGCAGGGGCCGCGCTACGCGCCCGCCTTCGAGGGGCTCATCGCCAGCCTGGCAGCGCTGCGGTGAGGGGAACGTCCGCAGTCCGCAGCACCGGGGACCAGGCCCGCCCCATGGCACCGTGGCGGCCCCCCCGGGCCGACCCGGAGGGGCGCCAAGAGTTGAGCCACCACAAGGCACAGCCACCATTCGCACGAGGACCGAGGAGCGCCCGATGACCGCCCAACTCCTCAGCTTGTTCTTGCAGTATGGCGTGCTGGCGCTCGTGCCAATGCTGCTCGCCGGCGCGGTCGGTATCCCCCTACCAGGCTCGCTGCTGCTGGTCGCGGCGGGCGCCCTCGCGACCGACGGGCCGCTGTCCCTCCTGCCGCTCCTGATCGGCGCGATCGGCGCGACGATCGCGGGCAACGCCCTCGGGTACGGCATCGGGCGGCGCGGCGGCACGGCGACGGTGACCCACTGGGGCCGACGCCTCCACCTCGGCGCGGGGGCGATCGCGCGGGCGGACCGGTTCTTCGCCC
>JAABUS010009359.1_pt1 | contig 10368 bp, 5 predicted proteins | sample 5560161 | NCBI WGS metagenome assembly JAABUS01 (sample SAMN10711885, study PRJNA513376) | rock metagenome | isolation source: Antarctica rocks | place: Antarctica: Victoria Land, Trio Nunatak nord | collected 2016-01-04
CCACGAAGGCCGGCTCGCCCGCCAGCTCGAGCCGCCAGCTCTCCCCGGTCCACGTCGCGCACGGGGCCGAGCTCCGCCACTCGAGCGCCTGCAGGACCTCCTCGGGCCAGAGATGCTGGTGGATGTCGACGGCGGGCACGACCGGAAGTCTGCCCGAGCGTCGCCGAAGCCGTCAGCGATCTCCCGCACGGACGACGCCGGACACTAGGCTGCGCGGACGATGGGGGACGCCTGGGTCTACCTCCTGCGCTGCGCGGACGCCTCGCTCTACACCGGGTGGACGAGCGACGTGCCCAAGCGCCTGGCCGCCCACGCGGCGGGCACCGCCTCGCGGTACACGCGCTCGCGCCTTCCCGTGGAGCTCGTGCTCGCGCTGCCGCAGCCCGACCGCTCCGCCGCCATGCGCGAGGAGGCGCGCATCAAGCGCCTCCCGCGAGCGCAGAAGCTCGCGCTCGTGGTCGCCGCCGGCCGAGCTACGGGACCTGCGCGGCGGTGAAGTCGAGCAGCGGCCCGAGCTCCACGGTGACGTCGGGGAGCAGCAGCGGACGCAGCACATCCCCCGCGCGGTGCACGGTCCGCGAGCCCCAACCGTCGCCGGACGGGTCGCGATGCACCTCGACCACCTCGTCTTCGACGTTGACGATCCAGTAGTCGGCGATCCCGTGGCGCGCATACAGGCGCGACTTGGTGATGCGATCGAAGCGCAGCGACGAGTCGGCCACCTCGATGATCAGCAGCGGTGGATCGTCGGCCTGTTCGAGCAGCTCGGCGCGCGTGCGGATGGCGATGTCCGGCTGCGGCAGCGAACGCAGCTTGGCCAGCACGATGCTGTTCTGCGGAGAGACAAGCTGCGTCTCGTCGAGCTGCCGGTCCAAGCTGCGCATGAGCCAGATCACGGCGCGCTCGTGGGCGCGTCCGATCGGGCTCATCTCGACGACGATGCCTTCGATGAGCTCGAACCGCAGATCAGTGCCGTCGAACAGCCCGACCTCGTGCATCCGCCGGTAGTCGTCGACCGAGAGCCGGTGGACCGGAGCGAGCAGGTCAAGGGTCGTCGACGCCATGGCACGAGTGTGACGCGTGAGGAGGCTCAGGGCGCCAAGTCCTTCATGGAGCCGGCCTCGTCGAAAGGGCCGCGGTGAATGAAGCCTCCGGTGCGCGTCCGGAGCCTCGGGTGCAGGCAAGTCATACGGACATCGTGCAGGCGCACCGCGTTGCACGACAAGACGCGATTGCGACGGAAAGCACACGGAACTGTGCTGCAGCCAGACGTGCGGCACGCGACCGGGCACCGATGAACGCATCGCCGAACCTGCGGCAGCCGGGGTGCGACCGAACGCTTGCGCCTGCGCGTGTTACCGCGTTCTTGTCCTGGTCGTGGCGCGGGAGCCGTGATGGTCGGAGACGTTGTCGCGGGCGGCGACGGCGTAGTAGTAGGTGGTGCGGGGCAGCAGATCGGTGACGACGAGGGTGATCGGGGCGGCGACCCGCGAGACCGAGAACTTGCAGCTCCCCTTGCACAGGGCCTGGGCGCGCGCGAAATCGCGTGCGCTGCGGATCGGGCGACGTGACTGCTTGACCACGTAGCGTCGTGCCGGGGGCGGATGGGATCCGTCGGTGCCTGGCGCTCTGAAACCAAGCGTGATCCGCGTGCGAGCCGACGAGCGCACGCGCAGTCCGGTGATGCGTCCGGGGGTACGCCCGTAGAGGCGCGAACAGCGCCGGTGCCGTCGCGTCGCGTCGCGGTCGATCTCGTCTCTGGCCTTCGCGCGCTGCCGCGGGGAGCCGCGGCGGACGAACATCCTCCGGAGCTTGGCGTTGCGTGCCACCCCAGCGCGACAGTTGCGCAGACCACGTCTCCGGCTCGCCTCTGGATCGATCGCCCTCGGGCGCTTGATGGCCACCGCGGTGGGAGAAGCGACGGTGGTCGGCGACGCGTCGACGCTCGGCGAGCTCCCGCAGTCTGCCCCACCGCCGCCGGGCAGTCCAATGTCGATCGGACCGAACGCGCCGGGCGACTGGAAGTCGCCGATGTTGTTCTCGTTGCAGTAGCCGAGCCGGCCGTTGGCACCGGAGCCCCAGCAGCGCGCGCCGCCATCGTCAAGCAGCGCGCAGGTGTGATCTTGGCCGGCGCTGATCGCCGTAGCTGTTCGCCCTGGACCGAGGTTCAGCGGTCCCACCGAGCCCACGGCCTCATTGTCACCGACGTTGTCGGTGTTTGCATAGCCGAGCCGGCCCGTGCCGCCGAAGCCCCAGCACCGGACGTTCCCGTCGTCGAGCCGCGCACAGGTGTGCCGCCCGCCGGCGGTGATCGCCAACGCCGTGCGTCCTGCCCCCAGACGCACCGCTCCGACGCTCCCGGGAGTCTCGTCGTCGCCGACCGCGTTCTGGTCGCCGTAGCCGAGCCGCCCCGACAGCCCGTAACCCCAGCAGCGCACGCTGCCATCATCGAGCACCGCGCACGTATGGCGGTCGCCGGCGCTGATCGCCGTAGCCGTCCGCCCGGCGCCAAGATTCACCGGTCCTACCGTGTCGGGAGTCCTCGTGGCGGCATCGCCGATGTTGCTCTGATTCGCGTAGCCGAGCTCGCCGTCTACACCGAAGCCCCAGCAGCGCACGCTGCCGTCGTCGAGCAGCGCGCACGTATGGCGCTCCCCGGCGCCGAGCGCCGTCGCCGTGTGCCCGGCGCCGAGATTCACTGTGCGCACTGATCCGGGAGTCTCGTCGTCGCCGATGCTGTTCCGGTTGCCGTAGCCGAGTTGGCCGTTGAAGCCGTAGCCCCAGCAGCGGACGTTGCCGTCGTCGAGCACCGCGCAGGTGTGGCCGCCGCCGGCGCTGATCGCCTTGGCGGTGCGCCCGGGGCCGAGATCCACAGGGCCGATCGCGCCGGGTGCCTGGCTCTCGCCGATGCTGTTCGTGTTGCCGTATCCGAGCCGACCGTCGCCACCGTAGCCCCAGCAGCGTACGGTGCCGTCGTCGAGCAAGGCGCAGGTGTGGACGTCGCCCGCGGCGATCGCCTTGGCGGTGTGCCCCGGCCCCAGATCCACCGGCCCCACCGATCCGGGCGTCTCGTCGTCGCCGATCGTGCTCATGTTCTCGTATCCGAGCTGTCCGTCGCCGCCGTAGCCCCAGCAGCGCACGCTGCCGCCGGCCAACGCCGCGCAGCTGTGGTAGCTGCCGGCATCCAGTTGACCTGCCGCGGGCGATCCCGGCTCAGAGGCCTGCTCGGCTGGAGACCCGGCAGGAAGCACCGTCACCATCGCCGACGCCAGTACGAGCGCACGAAGAGCGAAGCTGATCTGGGCGCAACCGCGACCGCCCCCATGCGTTGATGCTGGAGACCGCCCCACGGTCAGGGCTTGACCTGCTTCTCGGTCTGCTGCCCGGCGATCCCCCCACGCAACGATCCCGTGTACTGGATCGACAGCTGACCACCCGCCTTCGCCGCCGCGGGCAGGGTCTGCGCCAGCCGCCAGCGACCGCGGCTGATCCTCGCGCTGTAGGTCAGGAACTTCACGCTGCCGCCGCCGGCGTCGTAGCCGAGCCGGATCCGCACGACGCCGCCCGCGGCGCGCGAGATCGTCCCTGACACCTGCAGCTGGCCGGAGGCGATCCGCGCCGTCATGCGCACCAGACCGGGTCTGCGGCTGGCGGCCCGCAGGCGCACCGCGTCGCGACGCACCCGGGAATTGCCCGCATAGGCGACGGTCAGGATGCCGGTGCCCAGTCGCGACTGCGAACGCGACACCCGTCGGCTGACCGTGGCCGTCCCGCGCGAGATCCGCTGCGAGAACGAGAGCGTCCGACCCGCTGCGCGAAACGAGAAACGAAGGCTGCCTGTGGCGAGCGCGGTCGTGCGCACCAGCACGAGCAGCCGGCCGCCGCTCACCCTCGACCGTTCCACCCGGATCTTCGCCGGCAGGCGCGAGACGACCGACACGCTCGGTGGCTTGGTGCCTGGTGGGACGTTGACGGGCGGCTGGCTGGGCTCCGCGCCAGGCGGCGCCCGCTCAGGGTCCCTGATCGGTGCATAGAGCTCCGCCGAGCTGAGCGGGCTGCGGTAGCGGAGGTAGGGAGAGAACGTCCCGAGAACCTCGCGGTCACCCCCGACCGCGAGCACCTTGCCGCAGTTGGCCCCGCATTGCGACGGAGAACCGGCGAGCAGCGTCGTGGTGTGAAGCGCTCGGCCACCGTTCATGAAGCTCGTCGTGCTCCATGTGCTCTTGGCGGAGCTGTAGAGCTCCGCCGAGAGCAGTCCGGGTCCCTCTCCGTTCGGAGGCCCGGTCGCGTTGCCGCCCGCGTTGCCGCCGGCGGCCAGCACCGTGCCGTCCGGAAGGAGGTTCGCGGTCTGGTACATGCGCCGATTGCCCATCGAGCCGGTGGCCCGCCATTCTTCGGTCACCGGGTCGTAGATCTCGGTCGTGTCCAGGTGGGGCCCCACCGACGTGAAGGGGCTGTTGAAGCCTCCGGCCGCTAGGACCCTGCCGTCGGAGAGCTCCGTCGCGGTGTGCACCTGACGCATCTGACCCATGCTTCCGGTCGCTCTGAAGGCCCCGGTCCTGGGGTCGTAGAGCTCAGCGGTCACGTAGCCGGGACCGCTGCCGATACCGCCGGTGCCGCCCGCGACGAGCACGCGGCCGCAGTTGTCCCCGCAGTTGCGTTCCAGCAGCGTTGCGGTGTGGACCTCGCGGGCCCCCGCGGCCCCGGTCATGTTGGCCGGATTACCGGCGCCGGTGAGGGCACCGGTGGCCGTCCAGGTCTGGCGTACGGGGTCGTACAGCTCCGCCGTGGCGATGGCGGCGCCCGCCTCCGGAGTCGCGGTCCCGGCGACCGCCAGCACCTTGCCCGTCTCGAGCAGTGTCGCGGTGTGCCAGGCGCGCGCCTCGCGCATGGGCGCGATCGTAGTCCATTGCCCGGTGGCCGGATCGAAGAGCTCGGCGGACGCGGTCGTCTGCGCGTTCCCGGTCACACCGGGAGGATCCGCAGCCGTGAAGCCGCCCGCCACGAGGACCCGACCGTCGGGCAGCAGCGTCGCCGTGTGGAAGGATCGCGCCTGCCGCAATGAGCCGGTCGTCGTCCACGCGCCCGTCTTGGGATCGTAGATCTCCGCCGAGGCCAGCGGCGTTAGGTTGCAGCAGTTGGGCCCGCGCGACGTAAAGAAGTCCAGGCTGGTCTGACCCCCGGCGACCAGCACGCGACCGTCGCTGAGGAGCGTGGCGGTATGGGCAGATCGTGACTGGCGCAGCGAACCGGTCGGGGCCCACCGGCCTCCCACCGACGGCTCGTACAGCTCGGCGGAGGCCAGCTTTCCGCCGGGCCCCGTGCCGCCGGCCGCTAAGATCCGGCCGTCGAGCAGGGCGGTCAGCGTGGCTGAGGAGCGTGCGGAGCCCGACGTGCCGGTGCTCGTCCATGTGCCCGCCGCGGGGTCGTACAGCTCAGCCGAGGCCACCGGGTTGCCGTCGGCGCCCGATCCGCCCAGGACGAGCGCCTTTCCGTCCAGAAGGAGGATCGCGGACTGCGAAATCCGGGGCTGGGCGAGGGCGCCGGTCGCCAGCCACCGGCCCGTGGAGGGGTCGTAGAGCTCAGCGGAAGCGAGCGGCTTGCCGTCCACCCCCAAACCACCCGCGACGAGCACCCGCCGGTCGGAGCGACCGGAGATGGCATCCCCGAGCGGCGTGGCAGTGTGGGAGGCACGCGCGGTCGCCAGTGATCCTGTCATCGTCCAGGAGCTCGTGACGGGGTTGTACACCTCGGCCGACGAGATGGGTCTGCCGTTGGCGTCCAGTCCTCCTGCCACCACCACCCGGCCGTCCTGGAGCAGCGTCGCGGTATGCGAGGAACGGGCGTTCGTCAGCGAACCGGTCGTACTCCAAGTCGCGGTCGCGGGGTTGAAGATCTCTGCCGTCGCCATGGGCTTCCCGTCGGCGCCGGTGCCGCCGCTGACGAGGATGCGGCCGTTGCCGAGGAGCGTGGCGGTATGCCCCGAACGGGCGTTGGTCAACGAGGCGGTGGCCGTCCACGTGCCCGCGGCAGCGTCGAACAGCTCGGCGGTCGCCAGGGGGGCTCCGCCGGTACCGGTGCCGCCAGTCACGAGCACCTTGCCGCAGTTCGTCCCGCACTGACCTGCGGACCCGGTGATCAGCGTGGCAGCGTGGGAGGACCGGGCATCGGAGAGCGAGCCTGTGCCGGTAGTGGTGCCGCTCAGCGGGTCGAACAGCTCGGAGGAGGCGAGGACGGCCCCTGTGCCGGAGCCACCGGCGAGCAGAACCTTGCCGCCCGGCAGGCGCGTCGCCGTCTGCGAGGAGCGGGCGGCGGTCAAGGAATTCGTGGCGGTCCACGCGCCGGGCGCAGCTACAGCGACTGTCGCGTACGCAAGGTGTCCGACGAGAGTCGCCGCCGAAAGGGCGACGACGGCGAGACACGACCGCGACGAGCGGCGGCGAGGGCTCGGGTGGAGCTGAGACATCGGCCGAAGCATCACGGAGAGCTCCAGGCGTATCTATCCGTAGGGCCTACTCATTCTTGGTGGGACGACATGCGCGGCCCGCTCAAGATCGCCTCCGACGCGGGCTGGAGGTCTCGCCTCGAAGTGACGGCCCGCTTCCTCATGGCAGACGCGACATGGTTCTCGACCGTGCGAGAGGAGATGAACAAGCCCTCCGCGATCTCACGGTTCGTCTTCCCGATCCCGGCGAGGCGTGCGACCTCCTCCTCGCGCGGAGACAGCTCTCGGCCGTACCCCTTGCGCCCGCCTCGCCAAGGATGCGGAAGCGGGAGCTTGTAGGTCCTCAACGTGGCCTTGATCCGAGCGGCATCCCAGGGAGCACCGAGACGGTCGAACGCCTCCAACGCGCTCAGCAGGCACTCACTCCCGGTCTGGTTGCCTTCAGCGAGGAGGCACCGACCACGTCGCTCCCGGGCCTGCGCCGCCTCATAGGGGCATGGGAGCCTGGTCCAAGCCCATTCCGCCTGGCCGAACCGGCGGACGGCGAGGTCACCGCAACCGTCCGCTTCGGCGATCACCCCGTGACAGACCGCGAGTGCGGCTACCGCTGCGGGCGCATCGCGACCGCGTAGCCCACGCGCGAATTGCGTGGTTAGATTTCGTGCGTCCTCGACTGCCCCGCTTGCGGCGAGCGCCTCGACGGCTGATGGAGCGACGGGGTATGTCCAGGTCCAAGGCCCGGTCTCGCCCGATTCGTTCAGCCCGGTGGTCGCCACCTCGCCGGCGGCTTGCACGTCTCCCCGCATGAGATAGAGCCTGGCGAGCCCGCTCGCGGCGCTCGCGAAGTGCACACCATTTCTCGTGTCCCGGAGCGCCTCGAGCACTGACACGAAAGCCCGCTCTGCGTCCTCGACATCCCCGCGGGCGAGGAGGAGCCACGCGAGGATCAGCTCGCTTGGTCCGGACATAGCAGGCCCATCTGCGGTGGACTCCACCAGCGTTCGCGCCCTTGTCTCCAGCCCGTCCCAGCAGCCGGTGCGCCACTCCAGCTGAGCCCTCACGATTGCCAGGCCAACGCCGAACCGGGCGTGGCCAAGCTCACGCCGAATGCGAGCCGCCTGCTCGAGGAAGGACCGGGCGCGCCCGTAGCGGCCGAGGAGCAACGACGCGCTGGCGAGATACTTCGACGCACGGACGAACTCCAGCTTCTCCTCGACGGACCTCGCGTTCGACGGAATGTCCTCGACCGCCCGCCAGCCCGCCGGGTCACCGAGCTCCAAGAGAATGACAGCATGCGCGGCCAGGACGTCGGTCGTGACGACCGGATCCGTTTGGCGCGCCTCTGCCTGAAGGGCCCGATGCGCCCACAGCAGGTGCTCGTTGACGTCACCTTCGCCAGGCAGCACCGCCGCAAGGTTGGCCATTGCTCGTGCGGCGAGCCCGGGTCGCCGCACGAGCTCGTCCGCCGCTCGCACCATGTGGCGATACGCAGAGCCGCCATCGCCTGCCAGATGCAGGAGCCTTGCGAGGCAGAATCTGAGCTCACCGCGCACGCCGTCTGGGAGCGATTGCTCGTCAAGAGCCTGCTTGAGGCCGGCGATCGCGTGCTGCGGGGCGCGCCCGAAGAGCGCGGCATCGCCCAGCTTGAAGGTCATTCGTGTTCTCGTCGCCGTGGGGATCTCGCTTGCGGAGAGTGCCTGCTCGAGGAGCGCGGCGGCGGTGCGGTCGTCTCCCATGGTGGCGGCGGCGTCAGAGGCGCGCTCGGCGTAGCGCACCCATTTCCGAACCCTGCCGGTGCGTTCGAAGTGGTGCGCGAGTTGGGCAAGAGGCAGCGGGTCGCCGCGGGCTTCGAGCGCCCTGGCGGCGCGGAGATGCATCAGCCGCCGTTCGGGCGCGGGCAGGGCCTCGTAGACGGCTCGGCCTGCGAGCGCGTGGCAGAGAGCGTAGAGCCCTGGCTTGACCTCTCGGACGAGGCCGCTCGAGAGGGCGCCGGACAAACCAGTTGTACCTCGCGCGAGGGAGAGCCCGGCTACCTTGGTCAGGAGTTCGGCCTGCGCGGGCAGCTCGAGAACCGCAGCGGCTTGCGTCATCAAGCAGACGTCCCTGCGGAGCAGCGCAGCGCGCTGCAGGATCGAGTCGCGCAGCACGGGCGGTACGGCGAGCACATCGAGCTGCGCCGTCATGCCGCCGGGGCCGATGAAGAGCTGGTCGCGTGCGTAGAGCAGCCGGATGAGCTCCTCCAACGCAAAGGGGTTTCCTCCGGTGAGCTGGTGGAGCCTGTCCGCGAGCCGCTCGCAAACATGGTCTGTCTGGAGACTCTCCTGTGCGACCCTCAGCACATCAGCGCGAGCGAGAGGACGGAGGGAGACGGTCGCCGTGCAGGTCGCTTCTCCGGCGCGCGAAGTCAGTCCGAGGACGATAGATCCGCGCTTGAGCTCCTCACGCCGGTACGTGAGCAGGACCGCCAGCTCTGAAGGCAGCCGATAGACAAGGAACTCAAGGAACTCGATCGTGCCGGCACCGGCCCAGTGAAGATCCTCGACGACCAACACCGCCGGTCCCAGCGCCCGCAACAACTCCAGCACTGCCCTGAACAACCGGTGGCGCTCTGCTCCCGGGTCACCGAGCGGCTCCGGCGAAGGGGGGAGCCGTTCCGCGAGTTCAGGAAGGAACGCGCGCAGGGCCCCGACCACCGGGCTCAGCGGCACGATCGGCGAGTCCGGGGAAACCGTTGCCAACGCCTCGATCAGCGGTCCCAGCAGAAACGGCTCGCGCAAGCGGTGGCACTGGCCCACCAACAGCCGGTGCCCCACGAGCGCTGGGTCGGCGAGCACCTCCGTCACGAGGCGCGTCTTGCCGATGCCCGCCTCGCCGTCCACGATCACCACCGCAGGCGGTCGCGCCACTGCCGCGACCAGCAATCCAAACTCGTGATCTCGCCCTACGAGGACAGGCGACGAGAGTCGCCGCAACTCCCGAGCCTCTGGCCCTGGCACATCGGCACTCGCGTTCGCCATCCCTTAGCTCCCCCGGCCGCTGTACGCGCCCCTCCGATTCCGCTGATGCTAGGCCAGCGGTCCAGGCCGCGTAAGGGCGTGAGACACCTACGGGATGGCCGGCTGCCTCACACCTCGGCGACCTCCGCCTCAGCCTCAGCCTCAGCCTCCGCCTCCGAGTCCTCCGCGGCGTCGCCGCCCTCCGCGAAGTCCTCGGGCGGCAGCGCCTGCTTGCGCGGGTCACGCTCGGTGCCCTCGATGACCTCGTCGGTCACCGTGCCCTTCGGGATGAAGCCCGACTTCATGCCGAAGTAGACGGCCTGGGGGTGATGGGCGAGGATCGCGAGCGTCGACTGCTCGGGCTCCACGGCGTAGCCGCCGCTGAGGCGCATGCCGATCGAGGGCGCGTCGAGGAGGCGGAAGATCTTCTCGTGCTCGCTCTGATCCGGGCAGGCCGGGTAGCCCCACGACCAGCGGCGGCCCTGGCCGCGCTCGAGGTCGAGCTCGGAGCGCACGCGCGCGTGCATCCACTCGGCCATCCCCTCCGCCGTCTGCACGCCGAGGCCGTGCGTGTAGAGCTGCTCGGCGAACTCGCCCTCCTGCTCGAGGGCGGCCATGACCTGGGTCACCTGGTCGCCGGCGGTGACGACCTGCAGCACGCAGACGTCGCGCTCGCCGGTCGACAGCGGGCGGTAGAAGTCGGTGATGCAGATGCGGTCGTGCTTGGGCTGGCGCGGGAACGTCAGCCGCTCGCGCTCCGTGTCGTGGTCTTCGGGGTCGAAGATCACCAAGTCGTTGCCGTCGGCGTTGCACGGGAAGTAGCCCACCTTGGCCCGCGAGCGCAGGTAGTCCTGCTCGCGCCACATGCGCTCCAGGCGGGGGAGGAAGCCCTCCTCCTCGTCGGTGCCCTCGACCAGGTCGCGCCAG
>JAABUS010009360.1_pt1 | contig 10368 bp, 8 predicted proteins | sample 5560161 | NCBI WGS metagenome assembly JAABUS01 (sample SAMN10711885, study PRJNA513376) | rock metagenome | isolation source: Antarctica rocks | place: Antarctica: Victoria Land, Trio Nunatak nord | collected 2016-01-04
ACACCTTCCTGTGTGCCAGCTGGCTGGTGGAGAAAGCCTTAGACCTGCTGTGCAAGCGTGGACCTACATCACATGAGGTGGGTGCCACAGTTTGCCGTTCCATGATGTGTATCAAGAAGAATCTGCCTTGTTCATTTGCAGACTTCCTTCGAGATTGTGCATGCCGAATGTCTGCGGGAGAGCCTGAGCACGACCGCCAAGCAAATCTAAAGGGTTCCTGTGCGGTTGCATTGCCTGTCTCAGGGTTTGTTGCAGAGGAATGTGGCATGTCCAAATATCCCATGCCAATGCAAACTAGTCTTGGAGCACAAGAGTTCCCTCACATGTGGTGCTTTGCCTGCTTAGACCCTTGGCTCACATGTCTCCATGCAGGATACAATTGGTTTGACCATGCCAGCATTGACTGCATGGATGGACAAAGAGTTGCGGGGTGTACAGATGGCTACAGCGGTACGTTCATTGCTCAATACATGAGATCTGTACGTGCTCTGAACAGATGCATACAGCTGCCAACTTGAAAAGAAAAGACTACGCCTTTTGGCGTCAATTTAATGAGAAGCCAAGTATCGCTGCCAACTTGCCTGTATTCTTCTGAGTGTCTTTGTTGTGTGACGTGTGATCATGCATGACAGCCCTGGTCACCCGAATGCACTGCTTACAAGGACCTTTGCATGACAGCACAGTATCGTGTAGAGGGGTTCTTGATGCTAGGCATAGATTCCCATATCCGCTGCTGTTGCAAATGATGTGACATGCAATTCCAATGTGCAGGTTGACCAGCAATCTCTTCAAACCACACAAGACAGTTTGCTAAACAGCTTCTTTGCATGGGTAAAAAACAAAGTTGAGCTCAAGCTGGTGGAGTTTACGATCAAAGGCAGCGAGCAGCAGCCCCACATAACAACATAAATCAAGATCAAAATGCTACTTAGCTTAATTGTACAGCTTTTTGTTTAAGCTCAGCAGCTCCTTTCATACCAGCACATGAACCATTGACCACAATCCTCTGCTATCCTTGTTTGCAGTGCACCTTTAATGCTCAACAGTCACCCTTCACTGCTGGCCTAGTGAATGCAGTATTTGTTCTGTAGCATAGTACAGAATCATGACTCCTGCCTTGCTTCCTTGGTGGTCTCAAATTTGGAGGGTGTACCCAACACATTCATCATACAGATCCCTGACAGCAGTGCTGTCAGCAGTGTAACAAATAGAATGAACACCTCAATGACCCTGACTTGTGTAAAGCACTTGGCATCACACAGGTAGGTGTCAGATACTTGAGTGAGGCTGGCATAAGATGGAAGCTGCAGGCCTGACATCTCATTGGGAAGCTCCATGCTTTGCAGCAAAGACCTGCTAGCTCCAGCCACATTTGTTTCCTGCATATGCATGGCATGTGGTTGCAAAAGGAATGCTGTTTTCAAAAGGCCTCATGCAAGTTGCATGTGTCATGGTACCAAAGCAGAAAGGAATTGAGTATAGCAGACAGAACTGTAGACAAACCAGCATAAAGACGCAAATTGACCCTTGAACTTACCTCAGCTGACATTTCAGAGACATAAGCCATCACATGGGAACCAAAAGCTTCTTTTAGTGCTTGGCCATACTGGCTAACATGAGTCATCTCTGAAGCCAGGTCAGCATCAGGGTGCCCGCAAACAACCAAGACTTTGGGACCAGATGCTTGCACATCTCTGAGCCTCTGCATTGCTTGTGCTGGGGTCTCCTCGCTGTCTTGCGAAGCAGTGGAACATGCACCAGCAGTCTGTGCAGTGGGTGCCTTGTCTTGGAATGATGCCAGCAGACTGTCACCCAAAGACTGAGCTTCCTGCAATTGCAATGCAGCTCAGAGTCGGGTAGAGATAGACTGCTTGAGCCTCTGCAACTCCCATGCATGCCATAAATCAATGACATGAATACCCAAGCATGCTTCTGCTGCAGTGAAAGAACAAGACAGAATGCATATTTGGCAGCACTGACAAGTGCTTGAGCATGGTTGCTGTTGCATTGCTCTTTGGCATGTCTGTCGCCCATTGCCATGCTCAACCTATTAGTTGTATGAATATGCAGTAGTGCATGCCGTGTGGTGCAAGCTGTGCTTGCGTATGTCTACAACTTGGTTTGCAGGCATGCAGCGATTTATGCAAGACATACATACCTGATGTACAAGGCTTGGTATGGAAATGGAGGACTTAGCAGATCTCATGCTGTCTTGCAGTGGTAGCAGTGCAGATGATGCCTGCTTTGCTGAAACATCCTCCAGGCGCAGCTGCATACACAGACACAATGTTCTTGGGACTTGCAACACTTGGTAGCTTGCTCAGCATACAGTGTTGAGCTTGGCAGTACGTCACAGGCTGCCGCAGACATGATACCTTATTTCCAACATACAACAGCAGCGCTTGTGGGGGTTCTGCTGCGCTTGTGCTTACTGCCTGAGACAAGGCATCCCATAGGCCAGTTGCCAAGGTTGTGCTGTCAGTGTCCTGCAGGGCAGGGCACGTCAATCGCAGATCAGACCGTGTCAAGGGGGATGAGGTGACAGGCAGTGCTGCTGGCAAATGTGGTGAAGCTTGCCGCATGAACTTGTGCTTTAACTGACCTCGTAGATGACTCTCGAAGCCTCGTCGCTTGCGCCTGTCCTCAGTACGGGCAGAGATCCCCAAGCAAAAGCTGGGGCGCTAGACTTGGCTGCAGGCTTTTGTAAGTATGCCGCGTCAGCTTGTTGGCTCAGCAAGGTTGCAAGCAGCAGAGGCACAAATACTAAGCCCATCTGCCTACGTTTTTCAACGAACACGGTCAGGCAACTGCCATGCAAAGCTCACGAAAAATCCACGGATGTGACAGGATAAGTCAAGAAGGCGATGCTGCCCTCCAGGATTGGGAATGACAATACTTGTGCATTGATCACTAGCTACAGTTAGGACCTGCACGGCTTGCGATGTTGCTACGCAGACACGGCACGGAGTACGACGTCTTTACATTAGTCATGACCCAGTGAAGATGGCACATGAGAACCAATCAAATTGAGCGGCAGCGCAAAGGCAAATTCTACGGCAGAGACATGTCTTCGTGGGATGCCAGCATGCTCGCGAGGTAGCCTGGAGTTTCTTTGAAGGTCGTGTATTGAAGTCAACCTCCGCAGCTTTGTGTCGCACCCAATTGCTTCGCTCGTAGAGCTCCTATCTGGGTGTCCTTTGGTGTCACAACTGGTGTTTCCAGCCAGCGCCTTCCGACCAGTAGAGTCATAGAGCAAGCGGGACATCTTTCGAGACTTGTGGTCCACCCTGCTGGCTTGACAAAGGTCAGTGTGCAAGGGTCGACCTCACATACTCTATCTCGTGTAGCAAGTCACTTGCTCAACTTTTCTGTCGCGCAGGGCAGATATGGCGAGACCTACAAACAAACCCAAGCTGACAGGCAAGAAGTTGACAACTTTGATAAAGACGCTCAGCCGCAGAAAGGGGAAGGCCGTTTCCGACCAGACTGAAAGCATGTCTCTGCTACAGCTACCTGACTTTGTTCTTGAAAACATACTGCTGCAAGCACACCCAATCACAGCGCTCGCCCTGGGAGCCACTTGCAAGCAGCTTCATGCAGAACTTCGCCGCCACCACAGTGACATATGCATGAAGCTGCTGCTACAGCCTGAGAATAGGGTCCAGATCACAGCTCATAGTGAAGCCAAGTCCAAGTCTTCTCTTCCTAAAGTGCCAAGTCTTGGCACATACCTCACACAGCGAGCATTCACATATCAGCTTGTTGTACGGAATCAGTGGACTGTTAGATCAGCCGAAGTCCTGCTGCAGATGCTCCTGACCCAGCAGGTTGACAGCAGTCAAGTCTGGACTGCTTTGATGCCAGAAGCAGAACATGAAAAGAAAATGTATACAGATTGTATTGCAAGGTGTGTGGGCAATGCTGGAATAGATGCACAGAGGACCTGGGACATCACCCTTGCCATTAGAGTGCCAGTCAAGCTCAGCCAAGAGGAGTTTGAAGCTTTGGTGCCGAGCTGCCAGCCTTTTGTCAAAAGGGTCAGAGAACTGCTTGCAGAGGTCACTAACAAGTCTGTGGAAGACATGCAGCTGCGTATACTGTTCGAGTCTGTCAACTGGTACAGGGTTTTTAGGTCCACTTGACATGACTTCAAAAAAGTGGTGATTTTATACTGGGCACATTGTCCTTACCTTGTGTTGTTTTCTGGTTGCATTGTGCATTCACACAGTTTGCTAATATCATTGTGTGGTTGCACATTGCAAGTGGGTCAATTTGCATGCATTTCCTGGACTTCTGCAACAACATTTCTGGCAACATATGACGTGCAGCACTTACAAGGTTCTTATGTACAGGCTTTATGACAGCATGCTGACAAAAGTTTATGTTGTCTGCAATGAAGCACATTTGTGTTGTTTGTTTGCCGGTCAATCGGGTCAGCTGCCAGCGGCTGTATCATAGATATGTACTGCTGTGCTACAATTTGTACACAACAAACCTTAGTGTGAAGTCGTGAGTGCTGCAGTGCCACAAGTTGGCAGTTTGCAGAAACATCAGCATTGGGTTTCAAAGTGTTGCACAGTAGGACTGTCAGCCTCGATCTTACAACCAGCAACAGACGTCAAGTTGGTTTTTCCAGCAGCTAGTGATGTCAGCGGCTCTACTTGACTGTAACAATACTCTCCGAGATGCATTTCAATGCATAGCGCAGCCTACCACAGCCCTGCATGACTGCATACTGTCTTTACCACAACATCTAGGCATTTCATCAGGCTCTGCAAATCAGTGTATCCTTGGGGACATGTATCTGAGATCCAAGGAAAGTGTTGCACAGCCCACTCGCTTTGTCACCTCACACAATGTAACGTGACTAACGAGACAGTGTGCTGGGCACTGTCAATCAGTCTGCTTGTAAAAAGCCTACATCTCAAGCAAGCACGGCTGCAAACGAGATGCTCAACAGGACAGGTCAAAGCGCTCGGCAGCTTCTTCAGCAATTCTTGCGGCATTTACCACCAGATCTGCAATATACAGTGCTGTTGTGAAGTCCATGAGATCAATATCAGTGTTGAGCATTCCTGCCTTGCCATGCAAGGTGAGGCATTTGCATGTACACACATTCATTAGCATTTATTTGTGGACCTTGAGCAGGCATTATACTGTGCATGACTGCGTGCATAGTACCACTGACCTTGATGCTGCCTAAGAGATGTAACAGGAACCCATTTGATATCATCAACATCGCTAGCTGCCTGAGCAACTACTGAGATGTCTTCAGGGACAGCTGCAACCTGAACAGCATGTAATCAAAGCTGCAGTCATGTTGGCACACTGGAGCTGTCAAGTGCACAGACATTGCAGAATGGTGGTGAGGGCAATGAGGCACTTGCCTCAACAATTGTGTAGTGATACTCTATGTTTTTTGCATCATCTCTTGAGATGACATCAGCTGCTGCAAAGGGTGTGGGGACCTGCAGCGTTGTGGAGAAAGCCAACCCACCCTGAGCAACTGAACATTGTGTACTGCACAGCTGTGTACTGCACAGCTTTGTACAACATAAAATCAAAGCAAGCAACACAGTACACTTTCAAGGATATACCTGCAGAATTTCTGTCATTTTTGAGCACAAGACCTGTCTCCTCTTTGCTCTCACGCATGGCACACTCCACTAATGTTTCACCTGGAAACCAACTTGTCACTATGCAAGGAAGCATGGTCTTCAGTCCTGCAAGGCCGCCGTGCTATCACAGTTGCCAAGCTTACCTAACTCTTGGGATCCACCAGGAAAAGACCAAAGACCCTTGCTAGGCGCTTTGCCTCTCTTAATTAGCAAGACCTGAAACAGAAATATTGTTTTTGGATAGAACCGAACACCTGCATGTGTCGTGACAATAGCCAATTCACCTCTGCAGACTCTTTGTTGTGTGCATTTGGCCTCAAAATGACCACACCAACACCCACGCGAGGCTCACTAGGATAGCTGCGATCAGATGACGAACAGGCCCTGTTAAGCTTTAGGGCCGCCTGCAGACGCGCTGACGGAGCAATTGTCCGAGCAGTCCGACATGCCGATTTACAAGCATGCTTGAGCATAGTTGACGACGCTCAAGGGCGCCGTTGGTGCGGTCTTCATCATATCGAAAACGCATAGAACTTGCACAGACGCACCTACAATGGACAAGTCTGCACTGTAGCTCAGACCTTGCACAAGATTGCTGTTGAAGTCGTTTGTGGGACTCGCGAAGTCATTGGCCATAACTTGCTAGCGAGACAATTTGTGGTAGCTGCTCTGCAGACTATCTGGTGGACGAGATACGCTGCTGCTGAGATCGTTAGAGAAAGCACGGCACAGACCGGCGTTCACGCCTGACAGACTGCTGAGCGAAGAGAGATGGCAAGAAATGAAGAGAAGGCTCAGGCCATGCTCAACAGGTTTTTGGCCGGCAAAGCTGAGGAGGCGAGGGGTCCCAAGGAAAAACGGCCATACTTGGCAACAGAGTGTCACGACCTCAACGAAGCTGACAGATGGAGGCAACAAATACTGAGAGAGATAGGGCGCAAGGTGATGGAGATTCAGAATGCTGGCCTGGGTGATCACAGGTACCAATCCGTCTCATTTTGCAGACACCTGCAGAATTGCACTGCACTGGGCGGAGCACTCAAGCTCTGTATTCTGCAGGATACGTGACCTCAATGATGAAATAAACAAGCTCATCAGGGAAAAGGGACACTGGGAGCGGCGTATAGTTGAGCTTGGGGGGCCAGATTATGCCAGAAATGCACCTCGAATGACAGATGATGAGGGCAATCAGGTGCAAGGAGCTACTGGCAAAGGAGGCGGGTATAAATACTTTGGTGCAGCAAAACAGCTACCTGGAGTGCGGGAGCTCTTTGAGAAGGAAGCACCAAGGCAAATACGCCGCACACGGCATCAGATGTTCAGACATATTGATGCAGACTACTATGGCTTCAGAGATGACGAGGATGGTGTCCTAGAGAAAGTTGAGGCGCCAGCTGAGAAGCGCATGCGTGCTCAGGTAGGCTTTGGTACATAGCATTCTCCTCATACTTGTGTCAGGAGATGGCATGCGTTACACATGCATGCAAACAAAAGTGCATGCGAAGACATGCTATGCTATGCTATGCTATGCTATGCTATGCTATGCTATGCTATGCTATGCTATGCTATGCTATGCTATGCTATGCTATGCTATGCTATGCTATTTTGATCTCAAGCTAGTGAGATGTCTTTGCAGGAATGAGAATGCGCAAAGCATACCTGAAAACCATGATCCTGTGGTTTATGGGGATGAAATTCAGCCACATTGACAGTCAGGCACGCCTAAATGGTTAGTGATGAGTGGCAACTGATTGTTGCTTGGCATGCAGGCCTTGTCAGAATGGCAAGACAAGGAGGAGGACCGGCAAGCTGCCCTCGCAAATGTGAAGGGTGGCATGGACAGCACAACCGCAGACAATACTCAGCAAGAGTTTGTTGCATATGTTCCTTTGCCAGACCAGAAAGAGATTGAGCACCGTGTCATGCTGAAGAAGAAAGCAGATCTGCTTGCAAAGTACAGCAGCGAAGCCAGCATCAAACAGCAAGAGGAATCAAATGCTTTCTTGAGTAAACGATAGCACTGGTGCACAACCAGGCACAGACTTGTTTGCGGGAAGTTTGCCTATGCTTGTCAAGGGTATCAGGCGTGGTGAGCTGTATCAGGCCATATTGGAACTTGCGGCTGGCCGGCAAAGCTTGACATACTAGCACAAGCAGCTGGCCAAACTACGTTCAGCTGTTGGTATGTGTTGCACATTTGCAAGCAAGCTGCACAAGTCATGTTGGCAATTGACTGGGATGTGCTGATGGCAAAATAGTTGTTTCAATATTATGTGAATTGACATGTTCTGATGCTGGAACAGTCCTCCCCCTGCCATCATACCTTGTACTGGCATAGGCCATTGAATAGCGAGTTTCTGCTGGGCTGCACTGCCTTTTCATTTTGTTTGCAAGATAGCATGTGTCAAAGCGGTATGAGCAAAGCGTGGCAAATACAGTATGTGCTGCTCTAAGTCGCAGGAGCAATGTTTGGTATTTTAATTCACACCCCTTTGCAATGCCCAACATTTACCCTCAATCGTTCAATTGCAACACTAACAGATTTTGAAGATCAGCATCTGGTTTTATTATAGCAAGCTATCATGATCAGAATGTGTGCACCTAATGAGCAGAGTCGTGCTTTCCAGATGGGTATGCAACAGGGTGCAATGAGTCCAGGGAAATCTCATGCGCACTGTAGAAGTTTCCCCTACAATGTATGCACCCCAGGCCCGCATCTCTAGCACTGTTCAGAATTGTAAGTACTTTCAAATAAATGTGGTCAGCCTTTCATGAATGTAAAGTAGCATTTTCAACATCAGGCAGAAGCGTGCATGCCAGACACAGTCTGTCAGCAGGCAGCTGTGACAACATGCATGTCCTCATGCATCAAGAGAAAGACAAGACTGTCAACTAGCACTCCACAGCAATCATGCAAGTGATTAAGTAATGCTTTGCAAGCCTGCATCCTTTTCAGTTTGCAGGCCTTTGCTGCAACAGCCTGTTTGCAATTGCTGCCTTGCCTAGCGCATTGAAAAGTCCCAAGCCAAATCTGACTTGACCTGCAATGGATTTTGTGGACCTGGCAAGCTCTCTAATTGTTGGCTCAGTGTGCTGTAGCTGCGTGTTGTGCTTCAGCTGGGTCTCCAGAGCTTCTGCAGGCCAAAACAGGAGTCCCAAATCAGTACCGTAGTGCTTTTAATGTTGGTCAGATTTTATATAGGGTCGCGCCTTTGTCAGGCCGTCATTACCATCTGTATTTACGGTTTGTAGCGTCATTCGCACTGTGTAACAGGCATGTAATGATGGTCGGGCCAAAAACTATTTATTCAAACGACCAACATTAAAAGCACTACGGTCTTTTGTCTGTACTAGTGTTTGCAGATACACTGGCACACAAAGACATGCCAGGGTCACTTCAATCACACAGGAAAATGAAAAGCAGAAGCAGACGTCACTTTGGCAGCACCCCAAAACAGGTCAAATTGACACCTGTGGTGGCAGTTGTCCCATTGAACAACTGCCACCACAAGTTGTGCAATTGCTAGACAATACAGAGACCAAAAACCTCACCCTTGGCTGGCTGCACCCGGCTTTTCACAGAAGGGATGATTGCATCCTTGACTGCAACATTGAGATACTGGGCTCCTTGCCGAACACCTTGCTCAGCTGCAGTCACTGCTGCTGCTGATGAACGTACTCCTTGAGAGATGTCACCGCTGCAGGATGCAAGCAAAAGCTTTGATTCAGCATGCGCAACAGCAGTGTGGACATCCAGGCACAAACACAAAGCAAAGATGCCTTCGTCTGATTCACTCAGCTGCTTTCAAACAGCTCGAACAGCTGACGTTCTCAACCCTGTCATCCGGATAACAGAAGAATGCTGCTTGATTCAGGTCGCACATGAGCATTGTTTCTGCCTTTGAGCTGATCCAGCTGTGCACTCAATGCCATACAACCTCAAGCAGCTCCGGCATGCAGCATGCAAATTGGATTCCTGTCAAATCTGATGACTTTGCACACCACCGATCATGTTACCTGAGCAGTGTCACCTCTTCAATGGCATCAGACAGTTCCATGCTTGACAGCCTCATGGCTGCCGCTGTCTCGGGAATTTCACGCTCCACAGTGAGCAGCATGACTTCCATTGCTCGGGCAGCACGTCTGACGCTCTGCAGTGGACATCATCTTTGACCTAGACTAAGAATCTGGGTGGAGTGCTTGTGGCAAAAGCTTTGCATGATGTGCTTGTGCTCACCAGTAGCACAGGGATGGCAGCGACAAGAAAAGCTGCCAGTGCAGCACCTGCAAGGAAGGCTCCAAGACCAATCAGGAGGCCAGGAGTCCCTTGCAAGGCTACTGTAGCCTCAACTCGCTGGCGGAATATTCTTGCTGCTGGCCTACATAAGTAGACTAGCGTGTAGTTGCGCAATTTCTTGTGGCTTTATCGTGGGTTTAGGTTTAGTTTGGCAATGCATTGTGGCCATGCATGATATTCTGATCCACATGAGGCAATGCCTGTCTGCTATGCTTACCTTGGTCGAAAAACTGGAGTTGCAGTCTGTCTGCAGGATGGCATGCCAGGGATGCTTCTGTTGATATGCGAGTGCCCTTTTGGATTACATGCGGAGACTAAACAGACTATATTAGAACACGCAAGCATGTACTTTGCACGCGAAAAGCTTGCGCAGGCAAGCTGCAGCTCTGAAAACCTGTGCTGGTGCCGATCACTCGTCAAGACTGATGCATACTCAGAGCGAGACAAGCACAC
>JAABUS010009361.1_pt1 | contig 10367 bp, 11 predicted proteins | sample 5560161 | NCBI WGS metagenome assembly JAABUS01 (sample SAMN10711885, study PRJNA513376) | rock metagenome | isolation source: Antarctica rocks | place: Antarctica: Victoria Land, Trio Nunatak nord | collected 2016-01-04
TTCTCGAGCGTGCGTCCGCTGGGATCTGTCACGGCGGCCGGAAGCGAAACCCGCGCCGTCGTCGCGGCAGGGAAGGGCCCTTTGAACTCGAGGTCGGCAAGCTCGGTCTTGCCCGCGTCCGCCTTGTCGATCGTCGGCGCTCGCGTGGAACCGTCGGCGAAGGTCAACCGCACCGCGCGCGCCGTTGCCATCGGGATCGGCGCGGTGAAGCGGACATGCGCGTTGGTAATCGGGTTGCACCCGGCCTGCGGATTGACCCGCCTGCACTCGAACCGCGCGGTGAACGCCTTGCGCACGGTGAAGTCGAACCGCTGATCGCGCCCGGCCGCTTTGCCGCGCAAGTCGGTGATGCCCGCGCCCCACACCAGCGCCATCTCGCGCCCCGGTGGCAGCGGCCTGCGACACCGGACCGCGACCAAAGTCGCGAGCGCGCTCCGCCGCCTGGCCGTGTCCTTGGGAAGGACCTTGGGAACGTTCGCATCGTCGAAGAACTCGGCGACCGTGTATTCCTGGCTGCCCAACCCAGTGATGATCCGCTCCGGCACGTCCGGTGCAAGCACTTCCAGCGCGATGCGCTCGCCGATGCCGTCCACCGCGCAATAGCCGTTCGCCGCGATCGAGCGGCGGTCGGGGAAGACGTTGGCGGCGACGAGGAAGACCTGGCCCTCCTCGATGTCGCTGCCGTAGCCGCCACCGGCGAGCACCGCACGTGCCGACGGCCCGCCCGTGTCGATCGGGAAGCTCCGCGCTCCCGTAACGGAGTTCCCGCGCTGGCTGGCCAGCCCGTCTCGCAACGCGACGTTGCACAACAGTCCGCCAGGCAAGGCGCGCGCGAATTCAAGGACGAAGGTTTGCGGATCGGCCCAACGCCCGGTCGATGTGCCGGGGCACGTCGTCGTCGCCGCGCCCGCCGCGCGCGGATCGCCCAAAGGCACCATTTCTTCGGAAAAATGAAGCGTGAAGCGGTCGATCGTACCACCGTCGCCCGAGCCGGCGACCGCGGTTACGACGCGGGGCGGGGTGTCTCCAATTGCCGTCGCGGGCAGCAGCAGGAGCCCCAGCACTGACGCGCGAAGCCACGGCCACCTCATCTCGATCCCCCCAGATGTCTCCCTCCGCCATCGTTGCGCAAGGCGAGGCGACTGTCCAGTTGCCTTCTGGCGGAAGTCTGTTCAGGCGTTCAGGTGAAACGCTTGACTTGCTTTCTAAGGGACAGGGCGGCTCGTCTCGTAATAGCGGAACGGAATGATCTATAGCTCTTGATGTATCGTTCGGCTCTGGCAGCGAGCTCTCTTCCGACGGCGGTGTCTGCTTTCACAGATCAGAACGAAAATGTGATTGCGGGTCCCGGTCGGAAGCGGGTAGGGCACCGATAACGCGAATAGCCGCTTCTGCGAAATTCTACTCAGAAGCAGACTGTTAGCCATTCCAAGCCGAACAGCGGAAGCTGAATGAATGACCGAAGTTGGGTCGCCGGAGAAGTGGCGCCAATGTCCGGGTATGGGTCGTCCACGCTGTGCTGCCGACGCAGCGATCGAGACCGTCAGCGGTGTTATGACGCGCTCTCATGACGCAGGCGTGGCAATGGATTGATTTTGCCGGCGCACCCGCGCGGGGTGGATGCGCGGACACCAGCTACTCGCCCCTCTGAGGGGTAGACGGCTGTATGCAGTGGGTCGCCCGTCAGCAGTTCGCTATAACCGGAAAGGCCGACCGGGCGAACGGTGCGCGCAACGCCGCCTCAATCGGGACGTCGGCCCTCGCGCAAGGATCGTCGACCCCGATGGTGATCGTACGGGGCGGCGGCAAGCGGCGGAATGTGCCGTGCAGCCGATCCCACACGCTAATCCCGCTCGACCAGTTGCTGTCACGCTCGGCCTTCACCACCGAATGGTGGATACCATGCATGCGGGGCGTCGTGAGGATCCAGGATAGCCGCTCGTCCCAGCCGCGCGGGAGCGCCCAGTTGGAGTGGTGAAACAGGATCGACAGCGTGAAGAAGCGCTGCCAGGCTTCGAGCGCCGCCGGGGTGATCCCGCTCACCCGCACCTGCACCAGCCGCCATGGTAGCGACACGAGCATGTCGACCATGTGGAACCGGATCGCGGTCGACATGTCCATGTCCGGGTCGACATGGTGAACGCGGTGGAAGCGCCATAGGAACGGCACCCGGTGGGTGGCGACGTGCCAGAGATAGAAGCCGTAATCCATCGCGGCGAATGCCGCGACAGGGCCAAGCGGGCGCGGCAACAGGCCGGCGATGCCGCGCTGTCGGTCGGCATTCGCACGAGCGACCGCCAGGGTGGCCGGGGTTTCGAACGCCTGGATCACGGCGGCGCACATCGCGCCCATCGCCATGTTGCGCGCGTTCCGCGGCAGAGCCAGGCTCGTTTGCCGACGCAGCGGGCGGCGTCGCTCGGCGACGAGGATGCCGACGATCGCTGCGCCGATCAGCAGCCCGAGCGCACCACGAAGGCGGGGAGAGGCGATCGCTGGCGGGTTCATCGGCCGACCGTCGGCATGGCGCGATGCGCTTCGGTCTCTATAACCGTCTCATGACGGCTCCGCGTATCGCGCTTTTCACGAAGTGGCCGACGCCGGGATTGGCCAAGACGCGGCTGATCCCGGCGCTGGGTGCGGAGGGGGCGGCACGGCTGCACGCGCGGCTCGTCCAGCGGACGCTGACGGCGGCGCGCGCCAGCGACCTGGCGTTCGAGGTGCGCGGCACTGGCGGATCGCCCGACGACTTCGCGGGGTGGCTGGGTGACGATGTTCGCCTCGTCGACCAGGGCGAGGGTGATCTGGGCGAGCGGCTCGCGCGGGTGCCGGCACCCATGCTGCTGATCGGTGGTGACGCGCCGGACCTGACGCCGGCGCATCTGTGCTCCGCCGCTGCCGCACTGAACACCGCGCCCGCCGTGCTCGGACCTGCCGCCGACGGCGGCTATTGGCTGCTGGGGCTGTCGCGCCCGATGCCGCATCTCTTCGCCTCCATGCCGTGGGGAACCGACAGGGACGCAGCCGAGACGATCGCGCGCCTCGGCCGCGACGGCATCGTGCCCATAACGCTACCAACGCTCCACGACTGCGATCGACCCGAGGACCTGTCGCGTTGGCCGAACCTCGCCAGATGAGCACGGTCACGCTCGTCATCCCGATGCTCGACGAGGCAGTCGCGCTGCCGCGCCTCGTCCGCGTGCTCGCGGCGCTCCATCCCCCGCCCGCTGAGATCGTGGCGGTTGACGGTTGCTCGAGCGATGCCAGCGTCGCTATTGCCGAGGCGGCAGGGTGGCGGGTGATTGCCTCGCCCGCCGGCCGCGGGCTCCAGGTCAACGCCGGGGTCGAGGCGGCGGCGAGCGCAATCGTGTGCGTGCTCCATGCCGACACACTGCCCCCCGACGATTTGGTCGCGGTGATCGAGCGCGTGATGGCCGATCGCGGCACCGCTCTCGCCGGCTTCATTCCGCTAATCGCCGGTGAGCGCACGCGCTGGGGCACGAGTTTTCACAACTGGATCAAGACTTGGTACGCGCCGCTGCTCATCCGGCCGCATTTGTTTGTGCGCGGCGTGCGGCTGCTATTCGGCGACCATGCGATGTTCTTCCGCCGTGACGATTTCCTCGCCGTTGGCGGCTGCGATCCGGGCCTCCCGATAATGGAAGAGGCGGACCTGTGCATCAAGCTGGCGCGGCTCGGCCGGGTGCGGCTCGTCAACCGCGTGGTCCACACCTCGGATCGACGGATCGCTGCCTGGGGGCCGCTCAAGGCCAACTGGATCTATTTCAAGGTCGGGATGCTGTGGGCGCTCGGGGCGCGGCACCGGCTGGAGCGGCATTACCCGCACATCCGGTAGCGGCGGGAAGGAAGCCGACCGCGATGCAATGGTCGATAAGGCGGGTGAGATAAGCGATGTCGGTCGGCGGGCAGACAAGCCCGGTCAGCGCCCGGAAACGATGGTCGTCGAAGCACGGCGCGCGCTGGAAATAGCTGCTGTAGAGGCCCGCGACGCGCGCGAACAAACGGCGTTCCAGCGGCGGCAGCGTCGTTAGGTTGAACGCGTCGGGCTCGACATAGGTCGGCGCGGTGAACTGCGGGTAGGCGCCAATCGCCGCTGCCCAGTCGGCGACGGGCACCGGATCGCTCGAGACGAGATGGAAGCGCCCACCCGCCGCCGCGTCGATCCGCTCGGCAAGCGCGACCAGTCCTGCGGCGACGTGATCGATCGGCACGAAATCGAGCGTCGCGTCGGCACGCGCCGGCATGTGGCGAACCCGTCCCTCGGCGATCAGCTTGAAGGCGGCATAGATCGTGTCGAAGCTGTGGATTGCGCCCGTCGTGCTGTCGCCGAGGACGATGCTGGGGCGAGCGATCACGTGGCGAGGGCTGGCAGTGGCGACCAGCGTTTCGGCTTGTGCCTTGCTCGCCTCATAGCCGTTGGCGAACCCGTCTGAGGGCAGCGGGTCTTCCTCGCCGATCGGGCCATCGCGGCGCCCGCAGACGTAGGCGGTGCTCACGTACAGCACCGGCCGGTCGGCCCGCGCGGCGAGCGCGAGGATGGCGGCCGTGCCGGCGACGTTGGTCGCGCGATAGGCCTCCGCGCCGAGGTCGAACCGCGTCGTCGCCGCGCAGTGGAGAATCAGGTCGTGGGCGTCGGCGAGCGCCTGCGCGGTCACGCCGTCGAGGCCGAGTGCCGGTGCGGCGAGATCGATCGGCACTATTCCGGCCAGCGCAACCGGCGTGCCGTCATTGCCGCGCACGTCCGGGTTGCTATGGATGCCGGCGGTGACCCAGTGACCGCGCGCGACCAGCCGCCGCGCCACCTCGCCCCCGATCAGCCCGGCCGCGCCCGTCACGAATATCCTCATCGGGTTGGTCCATCGACGCGATCCGGCGCAACCGCAATGGGCGCTCCAACGTATAGATGATTATGGCCCATGACCTGATCGTAATCGGCGCCGGCTCGGCGGGGCTCACCGCCGCCGGCGGAGCCGCGATGTTCGGGCTCAAGGTCGCGCTGATCGAGCAGGGCGAGATGGGTGGCGAGTGCCTGCACACTGGCTGCGTGCCCTCCAAAGCCCTGATCGCGGCGGCGGCGCGGGCGCAGGCGGGCCGCATGCGTGACCGGCTCGGCGTCACGCTCTCGGGCGTGGAAGTCGATTTCGCAGGCGTCCGCCGCCATGTCGATTCGACGATCGCGGCGATCGCACCGCACGATTCGCAGGAGCGTTTCGAGCAGATGGGCGTCGAGGTGATCCGCGCGCCCGCGCGCTTTCTCGACGCCGCGACTCTGCTGGCGGGCAACCAGCGACTGTCGGCGCCGCGCTTCGTGATCGCGACCGGCTCGCGTCCCGCCGTCCCGCCGATCGCGGGGCTGGACGATGTCTCGTATCTGACCAACGAGACGCTGTTCGGGCTGGACGCGCTACCCAAGCACCTGCTGATCCTCGGCGGCGGCGCGATCGGCTGCGAGATGGCGCAGGCGTTCCGTCGGCTGGGCAGCGGCGTGACGGTGATCGAGGCCGGGCAGCCCCTCGCGCGCGAGGATGCCGACGCATCACAGATTGTTATCGCGCGGCTGGAGGACGAAGGCATTACCTTCACGATCGGCACGGCGATCCGGGTCGAGCAGAACGAGGGGGCAACCAGCGTGAAGCTGGATGATGGTCGACGCGTCGTCGGCACGCACCTGCTGGTCGCGACGGGGCGGCAGGCCAATATCGACGCGCTCGATCTCGACGCCGTCGGCGTGCGCCACGGCAAGGACGGAATCAAGGTCGACGGCCGCCGACGGACGAGCAACCGGCGCATCTTCGCGATCGGCGACTGCCGCGCGGGCCCGCGCTTCACCCACGTCGCCGGGTACGAAGGCTCGCTGGTTGCGCTGCAGGTCGCGACCGGCTGGCCGTCTGCGGTCGACTGGCGGGCGTTGCCGCGGGTGACCTATACCGATCCCGAGCTCGCGCAGATCGGCCTGACCGAGCAGGAGGCGCGCGACAGGCATGGCAGCGTCGACGTCACCCGCGAAGCATTCGCCGACAACGACCGCGCGGTGACCGAGGGCGACATCACGGGCTTCCTGAAACTCGTCTGGCATGGCCGCAAGCTGGTGGGTGTCACGATCGTCGGGGCACGTGCGGGCGACCTGCTGCTCCCGTGGGCGCAGGTGATCGCGGGCAAGGCGTCCACGTTCGCGCTCGGCTCCGCGATCGTGCCCTATCCGACGCGTTCGGAGATCGCCAAGGCGGCTGCCTTCGCAGCGTGGCAGCCGACCGTCTTCGGCCGCGCCCCCAAGGCGTGGGCCGGGATGCTGGCGCGGCTGCGCCGATGATCCGCTTACGCAATGCGCCGGCCGGCCCGTCGCCGTTCCGGGTCGAGGGCGTCCGGCCGCTGCCGCCCGCCAAGTTCGCCGATCCCCAGGTCACCGCCGCGGGCGAGCCGCGGGCGCAGGTGCCGCTGGTGGCGCTCGACACATTGTGGATCAACACCGGCACGCTCTGCAATCTCGCCTGCGCGACCTGCTATATCGAGAGCACGCCGACCAATGATGCGCTGATTTATCTCGCCGCCGCTGACGCCGCGCGATTTCTCGACGAGATCGTGCGGGAGGGACTGCCGACCCGGGAAATAGGCTTCACGGGCGGCGAGCCCTTCATGAACCCCGAGATGATCGCGATGCTTGGAGACGCGCTCGATCGCGGCCACTCGGCGCTGGTGCTGACCAACGCGATGCGGCCGATGCGGCGGCACGAGGAGGCGCTGCTCGCGCTCAACGAGGCGCATGGCGATCGCCTCACTCTTCGCGTCAGCCTCGATCATTATACGAAGGCGGCGCACGAGGCGGAGCGCGGTGCGCGGTGCGCGCTCGTGGGACGTCGCGCTGGACGGGCTGTTTTGGCTGTCGGCGCATGGTTTCTCGATCGCGGTCGCCGGACGCCATCTCGGCCACGAGGACGAGGGCAACGCCCGTCGAGGCTATGCCCGACTGTTCGCGGAGCAGGGGATCAGCGTCGATGCCGACGACCCCGCCCGCCTCGTCCTGTTTCCCGAAATGGATGCGCGCGCCGACGTGGCGGAGATCACCACCGCCTGCTGGGGCATCCTCGGCAAGAGCCCGGTGCAAGTCATGTGCGCGACCAGTCGGATGGTCGTGCACCGCAAGGGCGAGCCGGTGCCGCGGGTCGCCGCCTGCACGCTGATCCCGTACGATCTCGGCTTCGACATGGGCGCCACGCTGGCTGAGGCGAGCCGGTCGGTGTCACTCAACCACCCGCATTGCGCGCGCTTCTGCGTGCTCGGCGGCGCGAGTTGTTCGGTCTAGTGTTGCAGCACCCGGCGCGCCACCGCATCGAGCTTCGCCAGCATGGCCGGATCGCGGGCGTCGGGCGCAGTAATCAGGGCGTGGTCGAGTACGGTATCGAGCGACGATGCCTCGCGCGTGGGCGACAGGGCGCGGGCGAACGCCTCGACGAAGCGGCGCGCGACGCCGCCGTTGGCCGTCATCTGCTCGATCACCTGCGCGACCTCGACGAACGCGCTTTCCCCGCGCCAGCAATCATAGTCGGTGACCATGCCGACCAGCGCGTAGGGCAGCTCCGCCTCGCGCGCGAGCTTCGCCTCGGGCATCGCAGTCATGCCGATCACGTCGGTGCCCCACTGACGATACATCAGACTTTCGGCGCGGGTCGAGAATTGCGGGCCCTCCATCGCCAGATAGGTGCCGCCCTGCGCCACGTCTCCGCCTGCGGCGGCGATAGTCGCGCCGCAAAGAGCCGACAACCGTGCGCACACCGGTTCCGCCATCGAGACATGCGTGACCATGCCGGTGCCGAAGAAGCTTGCCGGCCGGGATACGGTGCGATCGATGAACTGGGCGACGACGACGACGACGACGACGCGACCCGGCGCCAGCTCTTTGCGCAACGATCCGATCGACGAGATCGCGATCACGTCGCTGCAGCCGGCGCGCTTCAGCGCGTCGATGTTGGCGCGCGCGTTGACCTCGCCGGGCGGGATGCGGTGTCCGCGGCCGTGACGAGGCAGGAAGCGCAAAGCGACGTCGCCGATCCGACCGAACAGAAGCTCGTCACACGCCCCCCCAAGGCGTCTCGATCGACCGCCACTCGGCATCCTCCAGCACATCGATCGCGTAGGGGCCGGAGCCGCCGATGATCCCGATCGTCCATCCGTGCGTCATGCTTGCGGTCCCTCGTATTCCATCTCCTTCACAGGTATAACGTTCGTCATGCGCAGCCGTCTTGCCGGACTCATTCTCCTCGCCGCGCTTCCTGCGGGCGCCTTCGCCGCAGAGCCCGTGACCGGCCGCTGGATCACAGATGACGGCAAGGCGATCGTCACCATCGGGCATTGCGGAACGACGGTCTGCGGGCAAATCAGCCGCATTCTGGCGGCCACGCCAAAGGGTCCACCGGTCGACGAGCGCAATCCCGATCCGACCCTGCGAGAGCGCCCGGTCCTGGGCTTGCAGGTACTGAGTGGATTCACCGCCGACAGCGATGCGTGGCACGACCGCATCTACAGCCCGGAGGAAGGCAAGTCGTATCGGTCGATCATGCGTCGCGCCGTCCCTGACACGATCGAGGTCAAAGGCTGCATCGCATTCTTCTGCAAGGCGCAGACGTGGAAACGCGCGTCGTGAGCAACCTGGACACAACGCGCCGGGCGCCGTTCACGCGGCAGGTGGCGGCGGAGGCGGTCGGCTCGTTCGTCCTGTTCGCCGCTGTCGTCGGATCGGGGATCATGGCCGAGCGCCTGTCGGGCGGGAACGATGGGGTCGCTCTGCTCGCCAACACGATCGCGACGGGGGCGGTGCTGTTCGTGCTGATCACGATGCTGGGACCGATTTCGGGCGCGCAGATGAACCCCGCGGTCAGCGTCGTCGCGGCGCTGCGCGGCGACATCGCCTGGCGCGAGGCGGCGGGGTTCGTGCCCGTCCAGATCATCGCGGGCATCCTCGGCGTCTGGACAGCGCACCTGATGTTCGGACTGCCAATCCTCGAGTTCTCGGCAAAGGCGCGCACCGGCATCGGCCAATGGGCCGGCGAGTTCGTCGCCACGGCCGGCCTGATTGTCACCATCATCGGAACCTCGCGCCACAGGCCGGAGGCGATCGCCACCGCTGTCGCGCTCTACATCACCGCCGCTTATTGGTTCACCTCGTCGACCAGCTTCGCCAATCCCGCGATCACCATCGCGCGCTCGCTGTCGGACAGCTTCGCCGGGATCGCGCCTGCCGACGTGCCGGGCTTCGTCGTCGCGCAACTCGCCGGCGCGTTTGCTGGTTCGGCGCTCGCCTCGTACCTCTTCCCCAAAGCACCGCTCTGACAAGGACGCGCCTTCATGAACATCGAGAACAGTCAGCGTTATTATGGCGAGGTGCTGGGTGGATCGGGCGATCTAAAGACCGATGCCTGCTGCACGCTGGCCGCGCCGCCGCCCTCGGTCCGCGCCGCGCTCGCCAACGTCCATGACGAGGTGAAGGCGCGCTATTATGGTTGCGGCCTCATCGTGCCCGAGGCGATCGAGGGCGCGCACATCCTCGATCTCGGCTCCGGATCGGGGCAGGACGCCTATGTCCTCGCGCAGCTGGTCGGCGAGCAGGGCAGCGTCACCGGCGTCGATGCGACGCCTGCCCAATTAGAAATCGCCGAGCGCCACCGCGACTGGCATCGCGAGCGCTTCGACCACTCCCGCTCCAACGTGCGCTTCGTCGAAGGCGACATCGAGAAGCTCGGCGCGCTCGACCTGCCCGAGGATCACTTCGACGTGATCGTCTCCAATTGCGTCATCAATCTGGTCGCTGATAAGGTGGCGGTGTTCGCCGCCGCACATCGGCTGCTCAAGCCCGGCGGCGAGCTCTATTTCTCGGACGTTTATGCGGATCGCCGCGTCCCCGCCTTTTTGCTAGATGATCCGGTGCTGCACGGCGAGTGCCTGTCCGGCGCGCTCTACTGGGGCGATTTCGACCGGCTGGCGAAAGCCGCAGGATTCGCTGACCCCCGCCTCGTCAGCGATCGGCCGCTCGGCATCGGCGATCCGGCCATTGCCGAGAAGCTGGACGGCATCGCTTTCCACTCGGCGACCTACCGCCTGTTCAAGCTGGAGGGCCTCGAGCCGCAATGCGAGGATTACGGCCAGGCGGTCCGCTATCGCGGCACCGTCCGCGGCGCCGAACGCGTGTTTGCGCTCGACGGGCATCATCTCATCGAGGCGGGCCGACTGTTTCCGGTATGCGGCAATACGTGGAAGATGCTCGCCGAGACGCGGTTCGCCGAGCACTTCGACTTCTTCGGCGATTTCTCGACGCACTACGGGGTATTCGCGGGCTGCGGCACGGCGAGCCCGTTCAC
>JAABUS010009363.1_pt1 | contig 10364 bp, 8 predicted proteins | sample 5560161 | NCBI WGS metagenome assembly JAABUS01 (sample SAMN10711885, study PRJNA513376) | rock metagenome | isolation source: Antarctica rocks | place: Antarctica: Victoria Land, Trio Nunatak nord | collected 2016-01-04
GACGTCGCGGCCTCGGTCGCGCGGGCCGGCGCTGAGGGCCGGATCTCCAGCTACCAGGTATGCGACTTCAACCTGCCGATCGCACCGGACGCACTGGAGTCACGCGGCATGATGGGCGATGGCGTGATCAACTTCGCCGAGATCACCCGGGCCGTTGCGGCGACCGGCTATGCCGGCGACATCGAGGTCGAGATCTTCAATGCCGAGGTCTGGGCCCGCGAGGGCGCCGACGTCGTGGCCGAGATGAAGGATCGCTACCTGCACCTTGTTGCCCCCTACCTATGACACGCGCCGACCAGTGATGCGCGTACTGATCGCCCCTGACTCGTTCAAGGGGTCGCTGTCCGCCGATCGGGCGGCCGCCGCCATCGCCCGGGGCTGGTCGCGGATCCGGCCGGACGACGGGATTGTCTGCCTCCCGCAAGCCGACGGTGGCGAGGGCACCTTGGATGCGCTGGCTGCCGGCGGGGAGGTCGAGGTGCATCGGGTCGAGGTCGACCTGCCCGCGGGACCGCATTCGGCCCGCTGGCTGATGCTGCCGGACCGGACCGCGGTGGTCGAGCTGGCGGAGTGCTGTGGCCTCCCGTTGGTGGGTACCGGGATGCCGATGACCAGTTCCACCCGGGCGGTCGGCCAGGCGGTCCGTGCAGCCCTCGGGGCGGGTGCGGTCCGGATCCAGCTCGGCATCGGCGGCTCCGCCTCGACCGACGGCGGTGCCGGCTGCCTGACCGAGCTGGGCCTGCAGATCCTCGATGATCATGGTCGCCAGGTCGCCGACGGCGGAGCCGGCCTGGCCCGTGCAGTCCGGCTGGATCCGCGCCGGCTGGTCGCCCCGCCGGTCGGCGGCGTGCAGCTGCTGTGCGACGTGACCTCCTCGCTGCTCGGTGCGGCAGGTGCCGCGTACGTGTTCGCCCCGCAGAAGGGTGCCGATGCCGAGCAGGTCGAGCAGCTCGACCGGGCGCTGCGGCACTGGCACGACCTGGTCGGCGGAGCCGCCGACGCCCCGGGTGCCGGTGCCGCCGGCGGCACCGCCTATGGACTTGCGGCTCTGTGGGGAGCACAGTTGGTTCCTGGAGCGAACACAGTGGCTGCTCAGACCGGGTTGGCCGCCCAGATCGCCACCGCAGACGTGGTGATCACCGGCGAGGGCAGCTTCGACGACCAGTCCCTCACCGGCAAGATCCCCGGCCACGTCCTCGACTTGGCCGGGGAGCGCACCGAGGCGGTGCGAGGTCGCGCCAAGATCGTGATCGCCGGTCGAGTCAGCGTGGACCCGCCGGCGGTCACCTGCATCTCGGTCAGTGACCTCGCCGGCTCGGTCGAGGCTTCGCTTGCTCACCCGGAGCACTGGCTGCAGCGGGCCGGGTGCGTCGCGGCTGCGCTGCCAAACCCCTGAGCCCGTCCGGGTCGGCGCCCGGTCATTCCCAGAACTCAGCTGCCGGCCGTGCTGGTGATCGAGCAGGTTGGTGCCGGCCAGCTGCGCGATCGCTGCCGGTGCCCTGCGATGGTGGCTTCTCGGCGGCGGTGCGAGCGCGCACCGCCTCGATCTCGGCCAGCGTCCGGGCGATGTCGCGGTCGCCCTCGAGGTCCGCCCCGAACGGGGTACGGCTGAGGCGGCAGTACGGCGGTGGCTGCGCTCCATCAAGACCACGAGCAGGGCGGTCAGGCCGAGGGAGGAGATCACGCCGATCACCAGGGGAATGTCCATGGCAGAAAGTTTGCGCTCATCGAGATTCTTCCACGAGCGGCAGAACTGACGTCCTTCGTTGATTTCCTGCCAATGGTGCATAGTCGTACTCATGAGCCTTTCCACCGTGGCGGTCTTGATGCCCGAACAGGCCGCCGTCTTCGAGTTCGGGGTGCTCTGCGAGGTCTTCGGAATCGACCGCAGCGCCCAGGACGTCCCGAACTTCGACTTCCGGGTCTGCGCGGAGGACCCTTCCCGTCCGGTGGAGCTGGACAACGGCCTCACGGTCACGGTGCCGTACGGCTTGACCGGGCTCGACGGCGCGGACCTGGTTGCCGTGCCGGCGACCCGGCGCCGTGAGTTCTCACCGGCCCTGCTGGATGCGCTGCGGGCGGCGCATCGGGGCGGGACGACGATCTTGTCGATCTGCTCGGGCGCCTTCATCCTCGGTGCTGCCGGTCTGTTGGACGGGCGCCGGTGCACCACTCACTGGATGCACACCGAGGAGCTGACCAGCCGCTATCCGACCGCGAAGGTCGACGGCGACGTCTTGTTCTCCTCCGACGGCAACATCATCACCAGCGCCGGCACCGCGGCCGGCATCGACGCGTGTCTGCACATCGTCCGCCGCGAGCTCGGCGCGGCGGTGGCAACGACCATTGCCCGCCAGATGGTCGTCCCGCCGCAACGCGACGGCGGCCAGCGTCAGTTCATCGACCATCCCATTCCCGAGTGCTCGGCCGACAGCCTCGAACCGGTCCTGACCTGGATGCGGGCGCATCTGGACCATCAGCAGACGGTTCGCGACCTATCCCGGCAGGCGGCCATGTCCGAGCGCACGTTTGCTCGGCGGTTCGTGGCCGAGACGGGTACCACACCGGCGAAGTGGCTCGCGCAGCAACGGGTGCATCGGGCCCGCGAGCTGCTCGAACGCAGCGACCTGTCGATCGAGACGGTGGCAACCCGCAGCGGCTTCGGCAGCGGGGCACTGCTACGGCACCATTTCACCAGGCAGGTCGGGGTGCCGCCGGCTGACTACCGGCGCACGTTCAGCCAGTCCGTTGGCTGAAGCATCATCCCGGTGGTACGCGACTCGGGTTCACGTTGAGTCTGTCCGGGGTGTTGAGATGCCGGGCGTGTGACGATTGTGCGGCAACTCGATCCGGGCCCTTGACGACGGGCTGACCTTCGGCAACGCTAGGCGAAACATCTGGGAAGTTTCCAGACCATTGAGCAGTTGCGGGTCGAACGGCTGGAGCGAGCGGGGGAGGCGGCGGTGCGAGTGGGCGGACCTCGGATGCTGCGTGTGCTGAACGACCGCGCCGCTCTGTATGCGCTGCTGCGCTGCGGCCCGTTGTCCCGGGTCGAGCTGGAGCAGGAGATCGGGCTGTCCAAGCCGGCTGCGGCTGAGCTGCTGCGTCGGCTCGAGGAGGCTCGGCTGGTCCGACGGGCCGGCCATCGGCCGACCGGCGCGCCAGGGCCAAATGCCCAGCTCTGGACGGTCAACGAGAAGGCCGGCTACGCGGTGGCTGCCGATGTCACCACCTTCGGTGTCGACGTGGTCATCGCCGACCTGAGCGGGGCGGTCGTCGCGGAGCGGAAGATCTCGACTCGTCGCGCGGGGGTCGACCCGGCTGCCGCCGTACGCACCGCGATCACCGACGCAGCCCGAGCGCACGGGCTCGGCCTGGACGAGCTCCGCCGGGCGGTGATCGGCATCTCCGGGTCGATCGACCCCGTCACCGGGTTCCTCGAGTACGCAACGCACATGCCGCGCTGGCACGGCTTCGACCTGCCCACCAGGCTGGGCGAGATCCTCTCCCTGCCGGTGGCGGTGGAGAACGACGTCAACCTGGTCGCAATGGACGAGGTGCTGCACGGTACCGCCGCCGGCTACCGCGATGTCATCCTGCTCTGGATGAGCCAGGGTGTTGCCGCGGCCGTGGTGCTCGGCGGCCGCCTCCACCGCGGCGCCCGCGGGGCCGCCGGCGAGATCGACCTTGCCCCGGTCGGCGCGAACAGCACCACCGCGTCGGCACTGCTCGACAGTCGCGGCGTCGCTGAGCTCGCCCGCCGACACGGGATCGCAGCCAGCCGCGGGTCTGTTGCCGTGCGCCGGGCCAGCGCAGTTGCCTCCGAGGACCATGAGCGGAACCCCGGTGATCATGACGGTTTCCTTGCCGCACTGGCCGACCGGATCGCCCAGTGCATGGTCGGCGCGGTCGCGCTGCTCGATCCCGAGGTGCTGATTCTGGCCGGTGACATCGGCCTAGCTGGTGGGGACCGACTGGCCTCCCGGGTCACCGATCGACTGCACCGGATGGTCGGGCACCGGCCGACGGTCCGGCCCGGCACCGGTCGCCCCAACGCGGTCAGGCACGGTGCGATGGATGCTGCGATTCGGCAGACCCGCGAAATGATCTTCTCCGATGCGCTCGGTCCCGATGACCGGGACGACTCTCTCATGCACTACCCGGTCGGCCAGTCCAGCCGACGCCGAAGTATCCACAGGAAGGTGTGATCATGAAGCGCAGATATCTGGCTGGGGCAGTGCTCGCAGCGCTGAGTCTTGTTGCAGCGGGATGTTCGACCGGCACCCCAGCCGGCAACGGGTCAGGAGGTGTTCAACAGTCCACCTTGACCATCGCCAACGTGGGCGGCGCGACCTGGACCTGCGGGTTCAACCCGTTCAACCCGTCGGTGAACCAGGAGTCGATCGGTTTCACCTACGAGCCGCTGATCTATGTCAACACACTCAAGAACAGCGCACAGACGCCGATGCTTGCCACCAAGGCGGAGTGGAGCTCAGACTCCAAGACGCTCACCTTCACCATCCGTGACAACGTGAAGTGGAGCGACGGGCGGGCGTTCAGCGCCAAGGATGTCGCGTTCACGTTCAACCTGCTGAAGCAGCACCCGGGTCTGGACATCAACGCGGTCTGGTCCTCGGGTCTGACCTCGGTGGTCGCGGCTGCGTCGACGGTGACTTTGAAGTTCTCCTCACCGGCGAAGCCGTACTTCTACTACGTCGCCGACCAGACCCCGATCGTTCCCGAGCACGTCTGGTCGACCGGTGACGCGGCCAAGGACCCGGTGCAGTTCGCCGACCCCACACCGGTCGGCACCGGCCCGTACACGATGGCAACCTGCAAGCCGCAGAACATCGCCTACGCGGCCAACCCGTCCTACTGGCAGCCAGGTCTGCCGAAGGTCACCAAGATCAACTACCCGTCGTACACCGACAACGACCCGGCCAACCTCGACCTGGCCACCGGCAAGGCGGAGTGGGGTGGCCAGTTCATCCCCAACATCGACCGCTACTACGTGGCCAAGGACAAGGTCAACAACCACTACTGGTTCCCACCGACCGCCAACGTCAGCCTGTTCTTCAACCTCAAGCACCCGGTCACGTCGAACAAGACCGTGCGGCAGGCGATGGCGTTCGCCATCGACCGGGCCCAGGTCGCCAAGGTCGGTGAGGGTGGCTACCAGCCGGCGGCGAACCAGAGCGGCATCGTGCTGCCCACCTTCAAAGCCTGGTACGACCAGGGCACGGCGGACACGTACGGTTATGCGCTCAACGTTGACAAGGCAAAGCAGCTGCTGTCGCAGGCGGGCTACTCAGCCGGCAAACCGCTCAAGCTGAACGTGATCACGGTCAGCGGGTTCACCGACTGGGACGCGTCTCTGCAGGAGATCAAGCAGCAGCTGAGCGCGGTCGGCATCGAGCTGAACGTCCAGGACCTGGCCGGCCAGACCTACAACTCGCGACTGTACAAGGGTGACTACGACCTGGCCTACGGCAGCCAGACCGGCGGCCCGGAGCCCTACTACGAGCTGCGGCAGACGCTCTTCAGTGGCAACACCGCCCCGTTGGGTCAGAACGCGACCAGCAACTACGAGCGGTTCAGTGACAAGACCGTCGACGGTCTGCTCAAGGAGTATGCCTCGGCCGACGACAGCCGCCAGCACGCGATCGTCAACGCGCTGCAGAAGGTGATGCTGGAACAGGTGCCGATCATCCCGGTCACCGAGAGCGTCAACTGGTTCCAGTACAGCACCAAGGCGTTCACCGGTTGGCCGACCGCGGACGACCCGTACGCGCTGCCGGCGCCGTACGCTGTGCCGGACAACGAGCAGGTGCTGCTGCACCTGGCCCCGAAGTGACCTGATCGGTCCGTGCGTGCTGGGGGCAGAGGGTCCGCTGCCCGGGACGTCGGGCCGACGTCCCGGGCACGCCCTTGGGTTCGCAGGCCTGGAGGGTCCGCGGGAAATGGGGCGGTCCGGGGGACACGGGCGGTCAGAGAAAATGGGTAGGGCAGCGGCGAGGAGACGACCATGCGCTTTGTGATGAGACGGTTGGGATTCTTCCTGGTCACGCTGTGGGTCGCGTTGACGGTGAACTTCTTCATCCCGCGGCTGATGCCGGGCAACCCGGCCGAGGCGATGATGGCGCGGTTCAAGGGCCGGGTGAACCCCGAGGCGCTCAAGGCACTGGAGGTGGCCTTCGGTGTCGATACCCACGAGAGCCTGCTGCACCAGTACCTCGACTACCTGGTCAACACCTTCACCGGGCACTTCGGCACGTCGATCACCTTCTTCCCGCAGCCCGTCAGCACCGTCGTCGCCCAGGCGCTGCCCTGGACCCTCGGCCTGGTGGGCCTGACCACGGTGATCGCGTTCGTACTCGGCACCGGCATCGGCATGCTCGCGGGCTGGCGTCGAGGCGGCGTGCTGGACAGCGTGCTGCCGCCGGTGTTCGTGGTCACCTCGGCACTGCCGTACTTCTGGATCGGGCTGATGTTGATCTTGGTCTTCTCGGTGTGGACGAACGGGCTGCTGCCCAACGACGGCGGCTACGACGCCACCTTGGACGCCACCGTCTCCGGGCAGTTCATCGGTGACGTGCTGCTGCACGCCCTGCTGCCGGCGGTCACGATATTGATCATCTCGATCGGCGGCTGGATCTTGACCATGCGCAACAACGTGGTGACCACTTTGGCCGAGGACTACATCCGGATGGCCCGGGCCAAGGGACTGTCCAGCCGGACGATCATGACCAGCTATGCCGCCCGCAACGCGGTGCTGCCCAACCTCGCCGGGTTCGCGATGTCGCTCGGCTTCGTGGTGACCGGGTCGATCCTGGTGGAGTACACGTTCAACTACCCGGGGGTTGGCTACACGTTGCTCAGCGCGGTGAACAACGAGGACTACCCGCTGATGCAGGCACTGTTCGTGATGATCACCGTCACGGTGCTGGTGGCGGTGCTGTTGTGCGACTTCCTCACCGCGTGGCTCGATCCCCGTACCCGGACCCAGGAATGAGGCGACGATGAGTGCCATCACCGCAAGTAGCGCCGCTGTCGCAGGCGGCACCGGCATCCGGCGGGGCACCGGAGGCCTGTGGCGGGCTGTCCGCGGGAACGGCAAGGCGCTGGCCGGTGCGATCATGTTGGCGATCTTCGTGATCGCCGCAGCCGTACCCCGGCTGTTCACCCGGGTCAGCGACCCGAACCAGCGGGCGTACGAGCTGAGCCTGCCCCCGTCGGCCGACCACGTCCTCGGTACCACCGCGTTCGGCCAGGACGTGTGGGCCCAGCTGGTCTGGGGAACCCGGCAGTCCTTGTTGGTCGCGGTGATCGCCGGCGCCCTGGCCAGTGTGCTGTCGGTGATCATCGGGGTGTCGGCGGCCTACCTGGGTGGCGCGGCCGACGATCTGCTGTCGCTGTTCATCGACGTGTTCCTGGTCATCCCGGCGTTCCCGTTGATCATCGTGATCGCCGCGTACGCGGGCTCGGGCAACCTGCTGGTCGTCATCATCGTGCTGGTGGTGACCGGCTGGTCGTACGGGGCGCGGCAGCTCCGCGCGCAGGCGCTGTCGCTGCGCCGGCGGGACTTCCTCGAGTCGGCGCGGGTGCGCGGCGAGCGGTCGTTGTACGTGATCGTATTCGAGATGCTGCCGACGATGGTGTCGTTGATCGCGGCCAACTTCCTCGGTGCGGCGCTGTATGCGGTGCTCACCGCCGCCGGTCTGCAGTTCATCGGGCTCGGCGACCCGTCCTCGGTCAGCTGGGGGACGATGCTGCACTGGGCTCAGAGCAACGAGGCGCTGATGACCGGGCAGCAGGCCTGGGTGATCGCTCCCGGCCTGTGCATCGCCTTGCTGGGGGCCTCGTTCGCCCTGCTCAACTATGCGTTCGACGAGATCAGCAACCCGGCACTGCGACCGGTGCGCCGGCGCCGCGCTCGGCGGTCCACGACAGCCGGGTCGGCGCGGCCTGAGGAGGTGTCGCGATGAAGGACACGCTGCTGGAGGTACGCAACCTCAGCGTCAGCTATGACACCCCCGATGGCGAGGTGACCGCCGTCGACGAGATCGACCTGGACGTGTCGCCCGGTGAGTTCATCGGCATCGTCGGCGAGTCCGGCTGCGGCAAGTCCACCTTGCTGTTCGCCCTGGCCCAGCTGCTGTCGCCGCCGGCGCGGGTGACCGCGGGGCGGGTGGTCTTTCGCGGCGCCAACATGGTTGCGATGACCGACCGCGAGCTGGCACCGATCCGCTGGCGGAACCTGTCGGTGGTGATGCAGAGTGCGATGAACGCCCTGAACCCGGTCAAACGGATCAGCGCCCAGTTCAGCGACGTGATGCGGGCCCACGGTATCCGGTCACGGGAGGCGATCGCCCAGCGGTCGACCGCGGTGATGCACCTGGTCGGCATCGATGCGATCCACCTGTCCAGCTACCCGCACCAGCTGTCCGGCGGGATGCGCCAGCGCGCGATGATCGCGATGGCACTGTTGTTCACCCCCGACCTGGTGATCATGGACGAGCCGACTTCGGCTCTGGACGTGGTCGCCCAGCGCTCGCTGATGCTGCAGGTCAAGCAGCTGCAGGCCGAGCTGGGTTTCGCGGTGATCTTCGTGACCCACGACATGTCCCTGGTGAGCCACTTCTCGGACCGGCTGATGGTGATGTACGCCGGCCAGAAGGTGGAGTTCGGTGCCACCCGGTCGGTGTTCGATGCTCCTGCCCATCCGTACAGCAGGGGCCTGCTGGACGCCTTCCCGTCGATCAAGGGACCACGCGTCCCGCTGACCGGGATCCCCGGCAGCCCGCCGGACCTGGCCAGCATGCCGCCCGGGTGCCGGTTTGCGCCGCGTTGCCCGCACGTGTTCGACGACTGCACCCGGATCGAGCCGGCGCTCTACGACGTCGACGGGGTCGACACCCGCTGCCTGCTCTACGCCGACGGCCGCGGAGGCAGAGCATGACCAGCCCGGCATCGGGCACCCCGGTACCGCCCGGACCGGTACCGATCGGCCCGGCGAAGGGGACCCCGCAACCGCTGCTGGCGGCTCAGGGCCTGACCCGTACCTTCGGGGTGGGTGGGCTGGGTCATCGCCGGCATCTGTACGCCGTCGACGAGGCCACCTTCGAGGTCGGCAGCGCAGAGATCGTCGCGCTGGTGGGGGAGAGCGGGAGCGGCAAGAGCACGATCGCGCGGCTGCTGGCCCGGGTGTACGCACCGACCGCCGGCGACATCTGGTTCCAGGGCGTGCCGTTGGCCAGACTGCGCAGCCGGGCCGACGTGCTCGGTTACCGTGCGGCGGTCCCGATGGTGTTCCAGGACCCGTTCAGCTCGCTCAACCCGGCCTACCGCGTGTCGCACGGGATCATCCGCGGGCTGAAGCTGCACCGGCCAGACGTGCCGGCGCCCGATCGGCTGGCCGAGGCGGCCAGGGTGCTGGAGGCCGTCGGCCTGACACCGGGTCGCGAAGTGCTGCACCGCTATCCGTACGAGCTGTCCGGCGGGCAGCGGCAGCGGGTCGGGTTCGCCCAGGCGCTGGCGTACAAGCCGAAGGTGATCCTGGCCGACGAACCGGTGTCCATGCTGGACATCTCGATCCGGATCGGGCTGCTCAACGTGATGGCCCGGTTGCGAGACGACGAGGGCGTGTCGCTGCTCTACATCACCCACGACATCGCCAGTGCCCGGTACGTGGCCGACCGGATGATGGTGATGTACGCCGGCCGGATCGTCGAGTCGGGACCGGTCGAGGAGGTGCTCGGCAACCCCCGGCACCCCTACACCCAGCTGCTGGTCGCGGCCGTCCCGGATCCGCGCGCGGAGCTAGCCGTGACCGCGGAGATGACGAAGGGCGAGCCGCCCAAGGTGATCGACCCGGTGCCCGGCTGCCGGTTCGCCGACCGCTGCCCGTTGGCGCGTGAGGTCTGTCGTCGGGTGACGCCACCGCTGCTGGAGCTGCAGCCCGGCATCCAGACCGCCTGCCACGTGGCGGCCGATGACGTCGGTCGTGGCGAGGAGTCGGCCGGTGGGCCGGTCGGCTCAGTCCAGCGGCAGGACCTCCTGCTGGCGGCTGGCCGCGACCCCGGCCAGCCGGAACGTGACCGCGATCCCGGTGACGGCCCGCCCGCCTGACTCGTAACCGGTGAGACGGAGCATCAGCCGGACGCTGGCTGATCTCGGCGCGGGCCGAGCAGCCGCACGGTCGCGTCGTCGGTGCCGGCGCGCAGGATCATCTGCTCATCGTGCCGGTACCCACCGACACGCTGAACCACCCTGCTGGGGCGGCTGGTTGCTCGACGATCTCTCGAGTCTCCTGGGGACCTGCCACGGACAGGCTCTGCGACGCGGAGCCGAGCCTGCCCACGACC
>JAABUS010009365.1_pt1 | contig 10363 bp, 12 predicted proteins | sample 5560161 | NCBI WGS metagenome assembly JAABUS01 (sample SAMN10711885, study PRJNA513376) | rock metagenome | isolation source: Antarctica rocks | place: Antarctica: Victoria Land, Trio Nunatak nord | collected 2016-01-04
TGATGTGATCAGCAACTTCACTGGCATTTGATGGCAGCTCTCCTGCTGGAATTGGTCTGCACACACGTCAATCACCCTTCAGAGCTTGGACGCTACCTTGCGCAACATTCAAGCCTTCTGGTTTGCCAGGAGAACTAAGAGATTGCTCAAGACCAGATTCAAGCTGCAACAAGATGAGACATTTGTGTTCCTTGTTGCTGTCACTCTGACACTGGCAGGGTTTGTCAAGAAGGTCTGCAGTGTAGCTGAGCATGGACGAGATGTTTGAAATGCCATGATGTTGATTGAGGATGCAGGGCACCTCAGATCCTACAATCCTGCTCAGCAGCAGCTCTCATGCTTTGCCACATACAACTCACAGTCTGTGATGCACACCCTGTCACTTTTCCAAATACATGCTGGAGGCCCACCTGGGATCGCACTGTCGCACCCCAGATGTAGCTCCATGGCCTCCATGACATGCACATGCACGTGCAGTCATCATGCAGTAGACAACAGTGCCAGCCCACCTGGGGTAGAAGGTGCCGTTGCACTTTGCGCAGCGAGACAGCAGGCTGTCCTCTTTGATGGTGATGTCAAAGTGCGCCAGAACCTCCTTTACTTGCTCCTGCTTGTTGGTGGTGCGCACATAGAAGGCTTGATCGGAGTAGCCCATCCTGATGAAGGTTCTGTCACAAGTCAGGATGACTCGCTCCTCTGCTTGTGCCACATCTACCATCTGCCTGCAGCCACGCACACACACATCTGCTCCTGGAACCACACACTTGCAAATCGCAGAAGTCCTCATTCAAAAGTAAGGCAGTAAAACAGGAGCTGTAGTGTGCAACATGCATTACAAGCCTGCCTGGGGGCAAGGCCTTGGATCCAAAGATGCCTCTCAACCAAGTTTGGACGGGGTGTGTGCAGGAAGGTAAACTGCAGGAGACTGCACATCAGGAAGCTGCCCTTGCAGGAAAGCATGCATGATGCTCCTGGTTGCATGCTCAAATCACCCAGGGCGGACAGCATGATAAGCACGGCAAGACATTGACTGCAAAGCATAAGTCTGCAATGCAGGTATGTACTGTGTGTGACCTGCAAGGTAACGTCACAGGTTTTAGCTGGGGAGTCGGTCAGGGAGACATGAGCCTGCAACAGCTGACTGCATCTGTGTGACATGCCATGCAGCCATACAAATGTACAATCAAGAATGACATTTGCCATGTGAACGAGGAGTATGGGGCCAACCGATAGACAAGATGGCGAGAACCTTTGCCTTTGGTCTGCACTGCTGCAGCATCCACACCGTACAGCCTCAGCTGCTTCGCCAGGCCCTCCGTCATGACATCACAGATGAAGCGCGGCTCACCAGGGTGGTCCTTCCAGGGCACATACACAGGAGCCCCTGCCACACATCCCCATGAGCATCAACCAGATAGGATCCAATGCCATGCCAAACTCTGCTTCAATAAGTCAATGCAGAACAGCTGAAGCATACTTGCCGGAATCATTGTGTACAGGAGCACCCGTTACACAACCCCATATGCAGCAACCAGATAGGATCGAATGCCCTGCCTAAGATGAAGAGAAAAAGTATTCCATCCAAAAGAGTGGTGTGGCGTTTTTGGGAGACCCAAAAAGGCCTCCCGCTGACCATAGTTGGGCATGCCAAACTCTGCTCATAAGTCAATGCACAAAGGATGAAGCATAATGGGACATCATTGCCAGATTGTGTACAAGACATACACAGGAACAACTATGACAGGAGCTGTGCTCATGTGCCAGGTGGCGTTGAAACCTGGTGATGCAGATGCCAAAGTTTGAGTTCATGCAAGTGTGTGCAGCTCCATACAATGAGAATTTGGCAATGCAGGTGGCCGCTTACATGGAGTGTTGATAACAAGATCCTGTGCAGATGTGTGTAGCCTCTGCAGGCCCAGGGATACTTGTCCTGCTGACCCCAATCAGCACACACCAGAAAATTTGAATATTTGCATACACATCCTGCCAAGCAAGTGGACAGCTGATGCTCACCTGCAACATCATCTATTTGGTTCTGCTGCTCAACAGCATGCCTGATGTGAGCACGCTGCCGTCCGGAGAGGTGCCTTTTAGCCTTTGGCTTGGCTGCCTTTCCAGCGGGTGTCATCTCCAATCGGCAGGCCCAGTGCTGAACAGCCTGCTGAATGGCAGCTCCATGAGACGTCTGCAAATCTGCTGACTTCTCATCTCTTGTCTGATCTGGTGATGACCCTGATGCAGGTCCAGAGCTGTCTGCAGCTGCTGCTGCCTCCTTAGTGCTACCCGGGCTCTGCTTGGATGCATCTGGAGCTTTGTGAATTATGCTGTCTCTCATGTCAATTGTGCTTAGATGGGCCTGTGCACATCTGCTTGACATGCTGGCTGTGTGCAGCGCATCGTGAGATGATTCGGGTACGTTACATGCATCAGTCTGCTGTTGGCGAGGTGCAGCAGGTTGGCCTGATGCTGCGCCATCAAGTGATGACAGCTTGTGATGTAACTTGCTGGGCAGAGCAGCATCAACAGAGGCCTGCTGGTTGTCACTTTCTGAGGGCTGAGCAGTACTGGTCTCTGCCAAAGATGGTGCGTCATGTGTGCTATGCTGAGGAGGGGCACATGCAATCATGTTGTCTAGAAGCATCAGCAGGCACAGAGCATCCAAAGCTGCGTACTCCACCTGCCAACATGTTGCACAGCATGTCAGCAAGAGTACATCCAATATTTGCGTATGTAAGCTGGCTAGGCAAGCGCCAAGCCATGCCTGAACAAGGTGTGATAACAAAAGCCATTGACAGTGAGTGTCTGCATTGTATGATGCAGTGAATGTAAATGGGAAGTGTATGGGAAGCACAGAGGCTCTCACTCATGTAGCATATGCACACAACGGTATTCAACAAGAATGCAGGCTATCATCTGACACTTGTCATGGGCCGCTTGTCAGGTAACGTGAGCACAAGGGTGGGTGAGTACCTGTGGTCGGGTGAGGGGTCGCAAACCCCAAGTACTGCATTGCAGGCTCTTGTCCAGGGGCATGAACAACTGGGCCTCGGTCAGAGCAGACAGCCCCTTGCCCACTACCTGCAGCACAGACAGCGTCTAAACACGTCATGCAGGCACAAACACGCATGCGCAGATGACAGCTGATGCCACAGCTAGGCGGACAGACACACAGCGCCTGGCAATGCTTAGAGCTGATGACATGATTCTGGCAACAACAGGACTTGCTTTACTGCAGGCATGGCTGATCTTGATGTGCAACAGATTGGCCTGGCAATGAGCCCCAAATGGGATGAGGGCATGTTGTGCATCAACTCTTGAAAAGAGAACACAATCACAATCTACTTTTGGACTGTCTGATATGATCAGATACAGTTGAACCTTTTCTTCTTTGCTAGTTGTTGACTTTATCATTTCTGCTTTTTTAGTGGAAAGCCTACTCAGGAAAGTTGCCTACCTTGGCAATGCCTGGCACATGTGCCTTGTGCAGCTGTCGGTGCAGTGTCCCCACATCCAGTTGTGGCTCCACCACAGCCACACACCCAAGCCCCTCATCGCCTAGGGCTGCGGCTATAGCCCAAAGATCATGCACCAGTCCATAACCCACCTGCAAGGCGAGCATTGCTGACGTCGGTTGCTTCGACAGTGATCAAAATCAGTCTGTGCAATGCTGTGACTTGCTATATGAGCAGGACTTGGCAGGCAACATGTAGGCACTAACGGGTCAATGGATTGCAGGCGTTGAGAGGCACCTTCAGGACTTTAGCATTGCGCAGCAGGCTTTGCAGAAAGTCCTTGACTGCTGGTTGTGGTAAGGAAAGCAAATCCTGCGTAGGCACGAGGTCTTTGGGCTACAGCTCTGTATATAGATGCTGCTCACTGTGGGTCAGCTGCACACAAACTCTGCCCGTATAGTGCAGCTTACCAGTAACAAAACAAAGCTGCCTGGTTGGTGAGGGCTGACTGTGGTGAATGCCAGTTGCAGCAGGGTGGCTGTTGCAGTCGACAGACCTGGCTCCCACTCTGCATCTATGCCGCAGACATATGCTGACTCTACAAGAGAACTGTACCACAGGTTGAGTTGCCCAGTTGGACCTGGTCTCTGTTTGAAGCAGATAAAATGTGAGAAACTAACCTGCTGGTCACCAAGTCGTCTTGTGACTCGACTAAGATGACTCGAGTGGCCTTTGGTAGTTGCAAAAATGTGTCGTTTAAGTCTGTACAGTCTGATACGCTTGTCGTCATACACTGCCTCCTACAAATCGTATAAATGCCCTTGCTCACGGCGGGTGAAGGTGCTAAAGAAAAAGCAGCAATGTGCAAGTCTAGGCGCATGCAAGCAGCGCAACTTTGAGCTACAGACGCAGATCAGTAGTGGCTTTCGCAACACAGTTGACCTGTTCTGACGTTCAGATTCCAGGGACTGCTCCTTCAGTACGTTTTTACACCTACTGTATATACACATACGAACTACTCGTGATGACAGACTATCAACCAACAGTCACGTTTGCAGCGATGGAAATGGGATCACAGCATTTTGAATGGGACCATTGCTACTCCATACAGCTGCTCAATATAACAAGGCAAACCATGCTCTAAGTTACTAAAAGCTGTGTGTCCTCAACAATGCAGGAACGCCTGTGTCATAATGCCCTAACACATGGCACAGCTTGTGAGGTGTTGTTGTTACCATAAAAGCAGACAGCCTGTTCCCACATCATCACAAGACACAATTGCATTACACTAATCAAGGTCAAATGTCTTGCTGTTTTTCAGTGACAGGCATGCTCGATGCAAAGTAATGCAAAATCTGGTCAAACCCTGAAGTGAAGCAGCCGCTTGCAGAGAGGCAAACAAATTTCTGTGCCTCTAGAGATGATCGAGCACATGAGAAACCTTGCCCTGCAAGACTTGGCCCTGTGCCTCCAAAAGATGGGCAAGAGAGGTTTGCAGCAGTGTCAACAGATGCTTCAACCTGAGTTGCGTGGGGCTAACGCGTCACAGCTGGAAGAAGCATAAAGGTGCTTCAGTAAGACTGCTTTGCTGATTGAGCCAGAGGAGCGCCAGCTGCTGCTGGAGAACAATGCTGAGCAAAACAGTGTTTGAAGCTGTTCATGATGCTGTGGACCGCATGACACCTGCTGATGTGAGGTATGCTATGATTTGACACATCATTCACCCCCACTGGGTTCACAAAGCCACATGCCACGGGTTGCTGTTTTTGAATCCCTGCATCAGTCTTTCATGTCCAAAGCCTGCAAGTTATTGTCAAGTTTTTTGCAAATAGATTTGTCTGGAGATTGCCACGATAGTTGTCAATATTAGCAATGAAGCTAAGCACCTGCATCTCTACCCTGCAGACAAGAGTGTTCTTTGTGGACCAGGCACAGGCAAGTCATTTGTGTACGATCTGCTCCTGGCCTATGTCAGATTCATAGAAGGCATTGCGGTGGCCTTGCAGCCTTGATCCTTAAGGCAGGGCAGATAGCTCATCCATGATCAAGACCGCTTTGCGAGTAAGGCATTTCACTTGCTGGTGGTGCGTCAGTAGTGTGATGCAATTAAGATGTGATATAAGCAAATTTTGATGAGATTCAAACACACTAACACAATAGAATGCAGTTTGAAGGACCCAATACAATGATACAATGTAATATGAATACAATGTTATACAATATAAGGCATCCCAAGACAATGTGCTTGTAGTCAAATCTCTTGCTTGCATGCAGCTTGCCCATGGCCTCAGCCACAACCAGAATTGTTGAGAAGGCAGAGCTGATCATCTGGCATGAAGCAGCCATGATGGACAAGACCTATTGTGAGTGTGTGAACAGGACCTGAAAGACATCATAGGGGCGGTTGACAGGCGCAACAAGGCCCTGCTCTTTGAGAGCAAGGGCATGGTGTTTGGGGCCAGAGGGGGGAGGGGGGAGTTCAGGCAGGTACTGCCTATTAAGCCAAAGGGTAGCTGAGCGACAATCATAGAGTCTTCCCTCAGCCGCTCCTGTTTGTGGCTGATGATGCGGCATATGAAGCTGGTGTAGAACATGCGTGTGAACGGGCTGCAACGTACTGTTTTCTTGTGCCAGTTGCTGCCCTAGCAGCCCCCTGGAATGCGTTGGTGTGTGTGCTCATCTCCGAGGCTTCTGCTGCTTTTTATGTTTCCTGCACTATACGATTGAGCTAATGCTGCTGCTGCGTAGCATATTGAACTGCCTGCTTCAACAAATGCTTTGAAGTACATGATAATATCACATATTGTAAGCCAACTCCTGCAGATTTTGCACGATGTTGTTGCACAATCTCCAACAGTCATATCACAGACATCATGGTAACGTCTGTCAGATATATGGATTCACGCATAGCAGCAGATAAAAAATAGAGGTTCTGTAGCTTCCTGTTGGCCATTGGCAAGGGCATGTACCCATTGCCGGCGTTAGCAACCATCCCTGCTGCCACAATCAGACTGCCAGATCACATGGTAGCACCCACTCAGGACCTGGATGGTCTTATCAAGACTGTGTTTGGGGTATACTGTGTTTGGGGTACTGGGCAAGGACTCACCTGTGGGCAAGGCTATCCTAGTCACATCCAGTCACAAACGTGATGGCAATGAGATCAACCATAAGATTACACAGCAATTCCAAGGCATAATACATCATAGGCTACCTGCTGTGTCAGCTTTGCCTGTGTATGGCACAGCCAAGACAAGTGTCATGAGCCCATATTGAGTGCAGTGAAGTATTAACACAAAGCCCTGGTGTGTGTCTGCGCTTTTTTTGTTCGTTAGATTCTATGTGAAAACAAGCCATGAAGCTGGCCATATGTGCAACTTGAACTCTGTTGCTGACAACCACTTGTTGGATAAATTGCAGGCACATGAGTTCAGCAGCGCTGACACTATTGAGGACATGGCAGGGCCAACATGTAATCCCCAGAGTTCTCGCACACTCAAGAGCCAGCTGAGCTGCCTCCTCACAAGCACAAGGTGAAGGTGGGAATGCCGGTCGTGCTGTTGCGCAACATAGACCAGGCTGAGGGCAAGGCCAATGGGACAACGCTGATCATCAGCAAGTTCCATGACCAGTTGATTGAGGCGCAGATAGTCAGCGGCAGCAATGTGGGTGACATCGTGTATATCCCTTGCATCTGTATGCCAAGAAGTGTGCGCACCACCCATTCCGCCTGATCAGACACTACGCGCACGCACAATTCTCATACCGTTCGTTTCGTATTTGCAGTTCTCTATCTGTGCGTTAGCAGTTCGCAGAGAGAGAGAGAGAGAGAGAGAGAGAGAGAACGACTTGCGAATTCTCATAGACTTCGTAACAGATTTCGCAAGTCGAACGGCAGGCGGGATGCTAAAAACGTATTCTCATATTCTTCGTTAGACCCTATCTTTCTTCTCAACCAGCGCACAAGTTGAGAATTCGTAATTGGTTCTTGAACATAAACGAAATGCTTGAGAACGCGAAATCCTAACGCGGTCGCGTTTGCCAAGCAGCTTTGCGAAGCATATACGAAACGAACGGGACGAGCGTTCCGATCGGGTTCGCTTTTCTTTCGCAACCCGTTCTCAAGATGTTCGTAAAGAGTTCACAGTATTGCGCAGAAGCTGCAATATGTAAGTCTAGAGAACTGCATAATAAATTTTTGTTATCCTAGCGAGACTTCACTTCGCTGTCAAGCATGCCTTTGCGGTGATTTCCAACAAGTCACAGGGGCAGACACTAGAGCGAATGGGTCTGTACCTCACCCAGCCTGTCTTCGCTCATGACATGTTGTACGTTGCTCTTTCTAGAGTGGGTGACAAGGATGCTATCACAATCATGGTCATGCATGCACAGCCTGCAGGCCTTTAAGGCACGTACACTAGAAACACAGTATCCAAGACGCCTTGGACTGGACCACTCTACTGAATGGACACGCAATGTACAATCCAATGAACTGAATTACTGCAATACGTTACTGGCTGTCCTACCTGATCTTGCTTTGTCACTTCTAAACAGAGAACAGGTGAAGCAATGTAATGCACCCATTATAGTGGTTAGTATGATAAGTTAATGACAACACTGTTCTTGCTTACAACACAACTTTGTAAGCATACAGTGGGGTACATAAGTCCTGATCAGGACAATTGCATCTCACATGACCAAGTTTGAGTGCCCTTTAGACTTTGTTCAAAAAATGGGGGTAGCCTTTGCTCAGCAAGAGAGCTGCTGGCGCATTCAGCAGTCAGCGTCAAAGTTAAGGGGCAAGGGGAGGGCCAAACTCTGGCAATCTTTTTTTAGCTGGTAAAGAAACTGCTGTGTTGTGCATATGCAAGTTACTGCACTGAAAGCAAAGGTTTGCTGACTGACCAGGCTCTCCTTCTGTCACAGGAAAGCTTGTTGAGGCAGCAAGCTTCTGGACCTTCCTTTGCAAACGCTCTTGTTCTATGCTCTGCTTCACTGAGATACTTGGATACTACAAGTCAAAGCTGGCCAGTAATGCCGAACACCCAGGGTGTCACAGCTATCATTGTGTACGTCTTTCGCGTGCCGCACAGCTGCCAAGTTGGGGCCCTGCTGTCAGCCTTGTTTCACTGTCACAGACCTGTTGCTTTTACAGGCGCCATACACGCGCTACAAGCGCTTTTTGCCAGTGAAGTCGTACACACAAAGGGTGTGCTGGTTGACTTGCTGTGTGAACCCAACACAGGTTTGGACCGGACCGCCGCTTTGCGCTTCACATTAGTGTCGGAGCTCGCACATATTGCTGGTCTGACCGATACTCATGGACCCTATGGAACATAGCTTGGGCGTTGCGCAGCGGCTTTCTTACAGACAAGCAAATGGTGTGAATCACACCCGTGTGATCGTTTGTACCGTTTGTAGGGCTAGTAAGGCGTGCGTTTTCCGGCAAAATCATGGTGACATTATGGTCACAGTACGGTTACAGTCGCATGGTGACGGTGACGGCACGGTGAAAGAACGGCGCAGCCCCCTTCAAAAAAGGCAAAAAATGGCGCCCATGCGGGCAACCCACGCAGAATGGCCGAGCCAGAGTCGAGTTTGCGGGCATCGACAACAGCGTATTTAAGCAAAACACTGTGCATCGCCATGAGGCTGCCATTGACATGCTAGACAATGTGAGTTCTGGCCTGTTAGCCAAACTTGCCTCAACATGACATGACATTGTACATTGATATTGGAGGTGATGATGATGACAGCGTAGAGGCTGCACTTGGCCTAAGCCTGTAAATACCGCTCCGGCTTGACTGCTGCATTCGTGCTTCAACAAAACGAAAATTGTGTACCCAAAATTTGTGTTCAGTGGGCTGCCCACACAAAATTGCGTGAAGCAGAATTTAGAAGATTCACGCCCGACGTGGGCATCCTACCTATTTTGAGACCCCCTGTCGAACCCTGCCTGTACCGTCACAGTATGGTGCAGTCACAGTCCGGTACCGGCACGGTGACAGACCGCTCAACATGGTCCTGGTCCGGTACTTGTTCGGGCCTTGTATGGTCTGTGACCGGTGTTTGCCTGGTCTCAGTCCGGTGGCGGCACCTTGCACGGTTGCTGCCTGGTAATTCTCGTATGGTCGCAGCTTGGTCCGGTACATGGCTGGTTATGGCATGGTCTCGGTCCCGTCCGTGCATGGATCAATCAGTCGTTTACTTGGCGGCGTCATACCGTTAGGGCGTTTGGAGATAGTAGTAAGAAATCGACCGTTAACTAGTTATGGGGGTATGTCCGCTGTTTCAGCATGTAGAACAAGCACGCAGGGTTGACAGTCTTGTATCTGCAAGAAGAAGCATTGCTCATGTACTGCAGGAGCAAGATCAAGCTGCGGCCTACTGCCACGTCTTAGTGCAGGTGACCATCCCTGTCACTGTACAATTCTTTGCACAGAGAATTGTGATGATCATGTGTGACCTGTCAAGCTGCATGTGTGGTCTTCATCATGAGCATGCTCTAAAAGGGTAACCAGGGTTGCGTTGCTGGCAATGTCTATCCAAAGTGCACTGATGTCTGTCACAACAATGCAGTATTGACAGATGTACAGCTGCCATCTGCAGGGCTTGTGGCTTTTTCATCCACTGCCATGTCCTGTGCTTGCACATGTCATACACTAGTGCTGTAGATTTGCTTGTCAGTCACCAGCTTATGACTAGTCTACGCAACCGTGACATGCTGTAGAAATTACTCGTATCAGACTGTGATGCAAGACACTGCTGGTCCAATTGTTTTACTGATGTCCTGGCCGCAATGTCCATGGCCAGTATGTCTTAGCAAGTACTTGAACTACATATTACAGGCAACCGGCTGCAGTCTGATGCCTATGTTGACAAATCAATCACTGCAACATTGAGTCTTGCAT
>JAABUS010009366.1_pt1 | contig 10363 bp, 10 predicted proteins | sample 5560161 | NCBI WGS metagenome assembly JAABUS01 (sample SAMN10711885, study PRJNA513376) | rock metagenome | isolation source: Antarctica rocks | place: Antarctica: Victoria Land, Trio Nunatak nord | collected 2016-01-04
TGATCGCCGCCGTCAGGCTCGTCTTCCCGTGGTCCACATGCCCGATCGTCCCCACGTTGATATGCGGCTTCGTCCGCTCGAACTTCTGCTTCGCCATTGGTCTGACTCTCCTTCATCGGTAGTCGGTAGTTAATAACCAGTAGTCAGTAGCCGATAATCGGTGAGCGGTTGTCAGGTTTGCGCCAGAAGCCCCGCGACCAGCCACTGACTACCGACTACCGGCTACTCCTTTTCAAGACAACGAAACGGAGGAGGGCAGCGACCTGCCCGCCTCCGTTTCTCGGGTTATCGTCGGCTCTTCTCGACCAGTTCCTCAGCCATCGCCGCCGGAACCGGGGCGTAGTGGTGGAATTCCATCGAGTAGGCGGCGCGGCCCTGCGTCATCGAACGCAGCGTGCCGACGTAGCCGAACATATTCGCCAGCGGCACATCGGCGGTGATGACCTGCGCGTTACCACGCTGGACCATGCCACCAATCTGACCGCGACGGGCGTTAAGATCGCCCATCACGTCGCCCATGAACTCGTCAGGAGTGGTGACTTCGACCTTCATCACCGGCTCCAAGACCTGGGGAGCGCCACGGCGCATCCCTTCCTTGAAAGCCATCGAGCCCGCCGTCGAAAAGGCCATTTCGGAGGAGTCAACCTCGTGGTATGAGCCATCGACCAGGGTTACCTTGACATCGACCACCGGATAGCCGGCGAAGCCACCGGATTGCAGCGAGCCCTGGATCCCCTTGTTGATCGCCGGGATGTACTCGCGCGGGATGACACCGCCGACGATCTTGCTCTCGAACTCGTAGCCCTTCCCCTGCTCTTGCGGCGTCACGTCGATGACGACGTGCGCGAACTGACCCTTGCCACCGGTCTGGCGCTTGAATGTGTGGTCGACGTGCGCTGGGCGGGTGATCGTCTCGCGATAGGCGACCTGCGGCTTGCCGATGTTGGCCTGCACACCGAACTCGCGCATCATCCGGTCGGTAATGACATCGAGATGCAACTCGCCCATCCCGGAGATAATCGTCTGGCCGCTGTCCTCGTCCGTCCGCATCCGGAAGGTCGGATCTTCCTCGGCCATCCGCAGCAGCGCGTTGGTCAGCTTGTCCTGATCGCCGCGCGACTTCGGCTCGATCGATTGGTCGATCACCGGCTCAGGGAAGACGATCGATTCGAGCAGAATCGGGCGTGCCTGGTCGCAAAGTGTGTCGCCGGTCATCGTATAGCGTGGACCGATGATGGCGGCGATATCGCCAGCCTCGACCTCGGTGATCTCTTCACGATGAGCCGCGTGCATCTGCAAGAGGCGCCCGATCCGCTCGCGTTGCCCCTTGCTCGTATTGTAGGCATACGAGCCGGTCGTCAACTTCCCGGAGTAGACCCGGATGTAGGCCAGCTTACCGACGTGCGGGTCGCTGACGATCTTGAATGCCAGCGCCGAGAACGGGCCGTTCGGATCGACCGGCTGAATGACCTCCTCGCCGGTACGCGGATCGATCGCCACTACCGGCGGCACATCAAGCGGCGAGGGCAGATACGCCACGACCGCGTCGAGCAAGAGTTGTACACCCTTATTTCGCAGGGCGGTGCCGCAGAGGACCGGGACCAGCTTATTATGGATCGTCGCGACGCGCAGGGCTGCACGCAGTTCACCCGACTCGAACGTACCCTCTTCGAGGTAGCGCAGCGTCAGCTCTTCGTCGGTCTCGGCAATCGCCTCGATCAACTCCAGCCGCCGCGCCGCCGCATCCTCGGCCAACTCAGCCGGGATATCAGTCTCTTCGATCTTCTGACCGAGATCGTCGTGATAGATATACGCCTTATTCTCGATCAGGTCGATCAGGCCCTTGAAGTCACCTTCAGCGCCGATCGGCAACTGGATCACGGCGACCTTCGCACCAAGACGATCTTTCGTCATCTCGACCGTGCGCCAGAAGTTAGCACCGGTACGGTCCATCTTGTTGACGAAACAGATCCGCGGCACGTTGTACTTGTCCGCCTGCCGCCAGACTGTCTCCGACTGCGGCTCGACACCTGCGACCGCATCGAAAACGACCACGCCGCCGTCGAGGACGCGCATACTGCGCTCGACCTCGATGGTGAAGTCGACGTGACCGGGCGTGTCGATGATGTTGATCCGGGTACCCTTCCACTCGGCGGTCGTCGCCGACGCCGTGATGGTGATACCGCGCTCGCGCTCCTGGGCCATGTGGTCCATCGTCGCCGCGCCGTCGTGGACTTCGCCCATCTTCCGCACGCGGCCCGTGTAAAACAGGATCCGCTCAGTCGTAGTTGTCTTACCGGCATCGATATGGGCGATGATACCGATATTTCGCGTATTTTGGAGGGCGGTTTTCCAAGCAGGAATCGCTTCTTGTTTCAGATCGACTGCCATGACTAGTCTTGCGTCCCCTCTGCCACCCCAGGCGGCCTGAATAACGAATGACGAATGTGGAATGACGAATTGGAGCGAACGAGGCGACTGACGACCTATTCGTCATTCGTCACTCGTCATTCGTCACTCGCTAGAATTTACCGTAATGAGCGAACGCCTTATTGGCATCGGCCATACGGTGGGTATCCTCGCGCCGCTTGACGGTGGCACCGGTGTTGTTCGCGGCATCGAGCATCTCGCCGGCGAGCTTCTCGGCCATCGACTTGCCGTTGCGGGCCTTCGCTGCGGCGAGCATCCAGCGGATCGCCAGCGCGAAGCGACGATCGCCTTCGATCGGCACCGGAACCTGATACGTGGCACCACCGACACGCTTCGGCTTGACCTCGATCGCCGGTGTGGCGTTGCGCATCGCCTGCTCCAGCACATCGAGCGCGTCGCGTCCGGTCCGCTGATTGACGACATCCAATGCGCCGTACATGATCCGCTCGGCGAGGCCCTTCTTGCCCCGCTGCATGATCTTGTTGACCATCCGCGTCACTAGCACGCTCTGGTAACGTGCGTCCGGCAACAGATCCCGCTTTACGATCTTCGCTCGCCTCGGCATCGATACTCCCCCGTCTTGAACCTGCCGACGCCAGGGCGTTACGCCCCACGTCAGCGTCTCATACCGTTGCCGCGCCGCCACTCGGCGCGTCGCCGCTCATCGCCCGGCGCGCATACACACGATACGCCCGAACAAGACTCGCTCCACAGTGGGGTGTACGGACAACCACCACCCCGCTAGCTTTACTCACACTGAAGAGCGGTCGACCGAATGTCGGGCCGCTCTTCACCATTGATCCGTCGGTTCCGGGAACAAAGTGACGTGACACGGCCAGAGCCGCGTTAAACAACGCCTACTTCTTCTTCGGAGCCTTAGTACCGTACTTCGACCGTCCCTGCTTCCGATTCTCGACGCCACGGGTGTCGAGAGCGCCACGGATGATGTGATAGCGCACACCCGGCAAGTCCTTGACACGACCACCACGGATCAACACGACCGCGTGTTCCTGGAGATTGTGCCCCTCACCGGGGATATACGCCGTCACCTCTTGCAAATTGCTCAGGCGAACGCGAGCAACTTTACGGAGGGCCGAGTTCGGCTTCTTCGGTGTCATCGTCTTGACCTGGGTGCAGACACCACGCTTCTGAGGCGCCCCAGTGGAGCGGCTCGTGCGCCCTGTCAGGGCGTTATAGGTGAAGCGCAAAGCTGGTGCCTTGACCTTCTTCTTGACGCTCTTCCGACCGTTGCGGACCAATTGGTTAATCGTCGGCATTCATGTACTCCCTTCCGGCGACGGGGCTGCCCGGCCTAACATCGTGTTGTCCGTCGTTCCCCGCCGGCGAGGGACCGCCCCCCGACACAACGCGGGCCGGATATCCGGCCCACGCACGAAGGAGAAGTATAGCGGCGGGGTCACGACATGTCAAGGAAAACAGGGCCAAATGGCCTGCTGTGAAACGGTTCTCACACACCAGTCAGCAGAGACAAGCGGTTGAGGACGAGTATACAACGGCCCTATTGTAGCACCGCGCGATACGCCGCCAACAGGGCGGTGAGATCGGGATAGATGATGTCGGGGGTAATCGGCCCCTGCGCGGCCTCTTCGCGCGTGGAGACGCCGGTCAGCACCATGATCGTGCGCATCTTCGCGTTGATCCCGCCCAGGATGTCGGTATCGAGGCGGTCGCCGATCATCGCGGTTTCCTCAGCGCGCAACCCCAGCATCTCCAGCGCCTGGTCCATCATCGGCACCTCGGGTTTGCCGAGGGCGATCGGATGCTGATCGGTCGCGACCTCCAGACAGGCGACGAGCGAACCGGCCCCAGGGATCAGCCCTTCCTCGGTCGGCAATGTCCTATCGGTGTTGGTTGCCACCCAATCGGCCCCGGCACGGATCGCCAAGCAGGCGCGGCGAAGCTTGTCGTAGGTCACGGCGAAGTCGCCGCTGGAGATCACGACCTGGGGCGTCTGGTCGTCCCAGACGTAGCCGGTCCCATCGAGCAGCAGCTGTTGCAGCGGCTCCATACAGACCCCGTACAAGCGCGTCCCGGCGGGATAATGCTCCTGCAAGTAGGTCTTGGCGACGATCCCGGAGGTCAGGATCGACTCCTCGGGGACCGTCACTCCCATCGCGGCCAGCTTCTTCACGTACCCACTCGGCAAGGTGGTCGAGTTGTTCGTTAACAATAAATAGCGAATCCCCGTCTCTTCGAGGAAGGCAAAGAACTCCACCAGACCCGGCACCGGCTCATTGCCGCGATAGAGGACACCGTCCATGTCCATGACTAACCCGCGTAAGCCGTCCAGTACCGCGTGGTCGGGGGTGGTCGCCATTCTGTCGCGCTCCTTCCTTGCTATTCCAAAAATGCTCCGCATCGATCACCGAACACTGCTCCGAAACTGCTCCGCTGTAGATCGTTGAACAACGCGCAGACGAACGTGCATGGCCGCTTCAATCTCAGGGTCGGGATCGTCGAATCCCTGCGCGTGTAGCGGCGCAAGCCTAGCATAACGCCGCGTATCCGCGCCGTAACAGTGTGCGGCGCGGTACTGTACCGCGGCTGGCATTCATGCGATAACGTGACAGCAAGGGAGCGAAGCAAGGCAACCTGTCGAAATGAGTATGCCGCGCGGTGAATAATAAGAAGGAGCAGCCATGAGCCAAAGGGAAACCGGGCTATCAGCCGATCGGAATGTGCAGATCGATCCGGCGTTGGCGGAGCGGGTGCTGGCCCAGATCGATCAGGACGAAACGATCGCTTTCCTCCAGGCCCTCGTCCGTGTCCCCTCGGTCAATCCACCGGGCGATGTCCGCGAGGCGATCCGGCTCGTGGAGGAAAAGCTGGCCGCCGAAGGTTTCGCAACAAAGGTCGTCGGCGACACACCAGAGAAGGTCAACCTCGTCGCGACCCTACAAGGGCAGGCGGCGGGGCCGCGCCTCGCGTTCAACGCCCACGTCGATGTGGTGCCGATCGGCGAAGAATCGGCCTGGCAATATCCGCCGTTCGGCGGCGAGATCCACGACGGGCGGGTCTACGGGCGCGGCGCGGGCGACGACAAGGCCAGCGTCACCGCGCAGGTGATGGCGGCTATCGCGCTGGCACGCTCGGGCGTGCCATTCGAAGGCGCGCTGATCGTCACCGAAGTGGCCGACGAGGAGATCGGCGGCGCGGCAGGCGCTGGTTACATCGTCCAGCAGGGTCACGTCGAGGCCGATTACGTGATCGTCGGGGAACAGACGTTCGGGCAGATCTGCGTCGGTGAACGCGGCGGCTCGCCGGTGAAGGTGACGGTCTTCGGCAAGACCGGCCACGCCGCGACCCCCTGGAAGGGAGTCAACGCGATCGAAGGGATCGCCCGCGTCATCACCGCCCTCCGCGAGGAGTTGTGGCCGGTCCTCGCGCAGCGCACCCACCCGTTCCTCAACCAATCGACCGCGACGATCAGCATGATCGAGGGTGGCGTCAAGACGAATGTTATCCCCGACCGCTGCACGATCCACATCGATCGCCGTATCCTGCCCGGCGAGACACCGGAAGGGGTGGTCGCCGAAATCCGCGCGGTAGCGGAGCGCGCGATTGCCGACGTGCCCAGTCTGCGCGTCGAGACGAGCGCACCGATCGGACGGCTGGCGATCGAGGCCGACCCCGCCTCGCCGGTCAGTCAGGCGCTGCAAGCGGCAACGCGCTACATCGGCAAAGAGATCGTCCTGACCGGCTTTTTCGCCGGGACGGACGGTAAACATTTCGCACCCAAAGGCTGGCCGACGCTGATCATGGGGCCTGGCGACCCCGCAACCGCCCATACCCCCAACGAGTGGGTCGGAATCGATGAAGTGATCGAGGCGACGAAACTCTACGCCCTCGCAGCGCTGGCGCTACTCGGGCGCAACTAGCGCACAAAAGGCTCCGGCGCTGGCGATTTCCACTGTCGCCAGCGCCGGAGCCTCAAGAATTAGCCGAGTTGCGCCAGGACCGCCTTGCTCACCTTACAGACCATCGTATAGGCCGGGTCGAAGACATTGCCGACCTCGTACTCGACACACTGGCCGAGGATCATGCTCGCCCCGGCGGCATCGAGGCTGTAGTCGCTGATCAACCAGCGGATCATCTCAGTGGTGGCGTGCTGCAACGCCTGGTCGAGCGGTCGTGCGTTCCCGCAGGTGAAGATCCAGTCGGCATCCTCGCCGCGCGGCCAGCCGATCGTCCAGCCTTTCCGCAGCTCCACCGTGAACTGCGTCTCGCTCGAAATCTCCACGCCGGTGCCAACGATCTCCCCAGCCCCCTGAATGGCGTGAATATCCCCGAGATGGAACAACGCGCCCGGCTCCGCCACCGGCAGATACACGGTCGCCCCCGGACCGAAGCCTTTGTAATCCATGTTGCCGCCATGCTCGGCGGAAGTCGCGGTCGATACCGCCTGCCCGCGCGATGGGGCGACGCCGAAGCAGCCGACCATCGGCGTGACCGGCAAGGACAGCCTGGACAAGAGGGGGGAAGTCGTCTCCGGCCTCACCGTCCCGGCCTCGACATCCACCTGCCAGTACACCCGCTCCCCTTTCGGCAAGTCGCGGATATAGGCCGGATCGACGACGTTGGTCGCGACGATACCAGCGGTATAACCGCGCTTGCGGTTCGGGGTGATCCGGTCGAAATGGACGACCAGGGTATCACCCGGCTCCGCCCCTTCGATGAAGAATGGCCCAGTCTGCGGATTCCCCCCTGGCGTGGCCTGATTCTCGCGATCGTCCTGCCCACCCGCATCGACCGTGGTGGTGATAACGGTATCGCCGGGCGCGATCCGCAACACCGGCTCGTGCGCGGCGATCGTCACATGGTACGTGGTCGGCTGGAAATGATGTGTCGCCATCTTGAGCATCCTCCTACGTCTATCGTCGTCGCCTTGCCACCAGTCTCACCAGCAGTATCGTTCTGATCATGGATGAATGGAATTAGCTCCCTACGCTGCGCCCGTACCGAACCCTTGCGTCGCCAGCCACGAGGCACAGAGGGTCGTCCAGCCCGCAACAAGCGGTGCCTCCTCGGCCAGCCCAAGCCCGTGGCGACCGTGCGGGTAAACATGCAACTCGAATGGGATCTCGTGCCGCCGCAGCGCACCGGCGAAGAGCAGGCTGTGCTCGACCGGCACCGACGCATCGTCGGCGGTGTGCCACAGGAACGCTGGTGGCGTCGCCGCATCGACCTGTCGTTCCAGCGAGACGGCATCGCGATTCGCGGCGGTCGCCTCCGGGCCGAGCAGATTGTCGGTCGAGCCCTGATGGCGAAAGTCGCCGAATGAGATCACCGGGTAGCAGAGGATGAGCGCATCGGGGCGGCTGCTCACCCGCTCGACCGGATCGGTGTTTGCCCGATCGCCCGGATCATGGAAGACCCCGGCGCTGGCCGTCAGATGCCCACCGGCGGAAAAGCCGAGGATTCCGACCCGTGACGAGGCCAGCCCCCACTCGGCACCGCGCTGACGGACCAGCCGGATCGCGCGATGGGCATCGCCGAGCGGCGTCGGGTGCCGGTGTGGTGCCACGCGGTAGCGCAGGACGAACGCCGCGATCCCGAGGCCGTTGAGCCACTGCGCGATCGGCTCGCCCTCGTGCGGCGCGAGCCGACCGTACCCACCACCCGGACAGACGATGATCGCCTCCCGCGCCATGCCCATCGCCGGGAGATATGGCGTGAGCGTCGGCTGATCGGCAGGATCGCCTTCGCCCACCGCACCATTCGCGGGCCACAGCGGGAACGAGGCGTGGCTGATGCTGGACACGCTGGCCGGTTGTGCTGCTGACACGCGCCTACTCTCCCTCCGTACTCATGCCGCCCGCGTATTCGTCGGACGCAGCCTAATCAATCCCGACCCGGCACGCAAGTGGCCGTCTTGACCGCCGCCCGGCGGTACGTGCTAAAGTTAGCCCTCTTTGTCGCTGCGGGCGGCAGAGCGGTGATTGAGGAGCGCAAACGCAAGAGGGGCAGAAGAGGCGATGCGGGCGGAGTTGCGAGAGCTTGATCAAGCCTACAAACAGTTGAAATTCGCCTATGAAGATCAGGCCCGGATGATCGGGCGGGCGCGGAAGGCGAGCGCGGCGGAACTGGAACGGGTCCAAGATGCCGTGCGGGCGACGAACGATCTCTTCGATACGGCGCGGCGTGCGCTCGAAGCGGCGGTGCGCGAAGGGCTCGGCGAGGAAGATTAACCGACGCCCACCGCGCCTGGGCAGATGCGGCATTACCAGCCGACAGTATCGAACCAGAGGCCATCGCGATAGTTGTCGAGCGCCTGCCGTACATAGGGGATCAGGTTGGGCGGCAGATCGGCGAGCGGGAACCAGGCGAGTTCGTCGCATTTCCCCGGTTCGGCATTCTCGATCTCGCCGGACCAGTCGCTCGCCGCAAGGAAGAAGTCGATCCGCTCATCGTCAGCAGCCGTGGCCGCACGTCGCTGCAATATACCAACCATGCGGAGATCGCGAAGCGCGATCGTGATCGCCGCCTCCTCGCGGGCCTCGCGTTGGATAGCGGCGTACACCGTCTCGTCACCATCGAGATGACCGGCGATAACGCTATAACTACCATCTTCGTAGCCGGTATTGGCACGACGCAGCAGCAGCACCTGTCGCTCACGGAGGAGCAGGAGATGGACCGCCGCGATCAGTCGGAAACGATCGGGCCGGACAGCATGTGATGAGCCCATCGACTGTACCCCTACTCGCGCGCGAAACAACCGATCAATCCCCGGCGTAAGAGAGGTCAATGACGAACTGTGCGGCTTTCAGACCGCGCAACCGACGATCGACGCAACCGGCGATCAACAGATAAGGAGGTCGTGTGCTCAACTATCCGCTCGAACTGTCTTTCAAGATCGTGGCGATCAACCCGCAGGTACGAGTCACCGACGCCAGCGGGCTGATCGTCGCTTATGTCAAACAGAAGGCGTTCAAATTGAAGGAAGATATCACCATATTCGGAGACGAGGCGCAGACCCGCCCCCTCTATCGGATCAACGCCAACCGGATCCACGACTTCAACGCCAATTACACAATCACCACACCCGACGGTCAGCCGGTCGGGGCAGTCTACCGCCCTGGGGCGCGCTCGATCTGGAAGGCCAGCTACACGATCTCCGACGCCGGCGGCAACGAGATCGGACTGGTCCACGAGGAGAATGCGTGGGTCAAAGTGATCGATGCGCTGGCCGGTGAAATACCGATCCTCGGGATGTTCACCGGCTATTTCTTCAACCCCGCCTATTTCGTCGATCTCCGCGGCCAGACCGCATTTTATCTCAAGAAGCAACCGGCGTTCCTGGAAGGGAAGTTCAACCTGGAACAGCGCGGCAACGTACCTGAGCAGGAAGAAGGGCTCGTTATCGCGGGGACGATCATGGCCCTGATGTTGGAGCGGATGCGCGGCTAAACCCGTTCGTACGCCCTACTCTCGCAATAACGATAGGCCACAGAGCGCCTGAACCAGGTTGGTCAGGCGCTCTTCTGTCTGAGGATTATTGGTCGTAACTTAATCCCAGCGCGAAATTATCGCGTATACCCCTTAACAATTGCATTTGCCGCTTGTTTCGACGGAACGTTGCCCAAAGCAATCCGCCACGCTATCGGGAGTATGCCAGAGAGGGTACACGATGATTAGCGATAGCACGACCTTACTGCCGATCATGCTGGAACAACGCTTCGGGCTCCGCTGGCTCCACAACTGGCAGCGACTGGAAGATGTCGAAGCGCGCTGGTTAGCGATTCATCTCGCCACCGAGGCCGCCAATGGGCGTGACCTCATCAGTGCATCGATCCTGACCGGGATCATCGCCGCCGGGCGGCGGCAACTACCCGCGATGGCCCGCAGTTCGCGCTCCATCCCCGCATTGCTGACGATACTCCGTCAGGCCAGCCTCTTACCGCCCCAGACGAAT
>JAABUS010009367.1_pt1 | contig 10362 bp, 10 predicted proteins | sample 5560161 | NCBI WGS metagenome assembly JAABUS01 (sample SAMN10711885, study PRJNA513376) | rock metagenome | isolation source: Antarctica rocks | place: Antarctica: Victoria Land, Trio Nunatak nord | collected 2016-01-04
GCGGTCGCTGCGGGAAGCGCGCCACCGGTGACGAACCCGAAGAAACGAGGTCCGACGGTCCCGACCAGGCCGGCGTCGGCAGCCTTCACAAGCTCATCGAAAACGTCGACGGCCGCACGCGGCTCGTCCTGGAGCTCACCGCCGAATGAGCTACGCAACGCGTCTGTTTCGACCGGTTGGGACACCGCCCGCTGGTCGAGCGATGCACGGAAGGTGGCGGCCTCAGACGCCGCCTTGCGAAGAAGATCTGCCAGCTCAGTCACGCAGCGACCGTACGCCGACCAACCCCGGCCGAACAACAGCTCGGCCCCGCACATCCCTTGCCTGGATCAGCTCAGTCGCGTGATGCCCGGCAACCGGTCGAACGCACGATCGAAGCTCAAGATCTGCTGGGCGCCGACAGCCTCCATGGTCGCGGCATGGACGGCGTCACAGGCCGATACACCGTGCCGCGCGAGCAGGATCTCACGGGCCGGAGCACGGTGTCCCGCTCGACCGGAACCACCTCGTCGACGACCGCTAACAACACGTCCAGGGCAGGCTGGATCGCGTCGTACCGCTGGACGGCGTGGTAACGGTGCAGGATCTCCTGCAACACCTCCGCGTCGGTGACAAGGCGGACCCGACGAGAGATCCCAGCGTCCAGGAGCCCGTTGCGCGTCGTGCTTGTGCGCATGCTCCGCACCGATCAGGTACATGGGCACGTCGGAGTCGACGAGGATCACGGGACGCGGTAGCCCTGCTCGATCTCGGCGAGCATCGGCTCGATCTCGGCTGCGAGAAATCTATGCCGCATGGCTGAGCGGACCGCTGCCAACCGAGGCTCGACATCACCCAGGGAACCCGAGCGTCGCGCCTGGTGCAGTGATCGGCGTACCCACTCCGAGAATGTCATCCCGTCTTGGCGGGCCAACTCGCATAGAGCGTCGAACTCCGCGTCGCCCAGCACGACCTGCAGTCGTTTTCGTTTACTCATCGCGTGAGTATTACGGACTCCTGGGCACTCTTGGAGCCGGAAGCCAGGCCTTAACGTGGAGGCGCTGAACCGGGTCAGGTGGCACGAGCCGACGTTTCCAGCCCCCGTCCTGGCCGCACACCAGTCAAACGTTGAGGCGAGTGGCCGATGTCAAGTTCGGCCACTCGTGTCGCTGGCTTGGTTAGGACTTGCGCTTCGGCTTCACCTGAGACAGCGCCGACCCGGAAGCCTTCTTGCTGGCGGCGCTAGTCCTGCCATCACGCAGGACTTTGCTAGCCGCTGATGCGGCAGACTTCCCGGTCGTCTTGCTTGTCTTGCTCATGTTTCACCTCCTTGGTTTGCGCTACTCGATCGGTTGGCATCAGCTGCAGCCGCTGGTGGAGCCGCAGCCCTCGCAGACGTAGCAGCTGCCGGCCGGGCGCATCTTGGTGCCGCAGGTGAAGCAGAGCGGCGAGTCGACCTCGCGGCCTGAGATTGCCTCCATCAGCTCTGCCGTCGTCTTGGCGCCGCCGGGTGCTGGCTTGGCGGTCTGAGCGACCACCTTCGCTTCGTCCGCGGAGACGTCTTCGCCGACCGAGGCGTCGGCGGCTACCGCTGACGCGGTTGCCGACGTACTGGCCTCGTTCGACTTCAACGAATCCGCTTCGGGCAGCTCGGCGTCCGGCGTCACCTCGTAGGAGCCGGTGTCGAGCTGGCGCTGGCGCTCCTCAGCGGTGTAGATGCCGAGGGCGGCACGGGACTCGAACGGCAGGTAGTCGAGCGCCAGGCGGCGGAAGATGTAGTCCATGATCGACTGGCTCATCCGCACGTCGGGGTCGTCAGTCAGACCGGCCGGCTCGAACTTCATGTTGGTGAACTTCGAGACGTAGGTCTCCAACGGCACGCCGTACTGCAGCGAGATCGATATCGCCATCGAGAAGGCGTCCATCACCCCGGCCAACGTCGAGCCCTGCTTGCCCAGCTTGAGGAAGACCTCGCCGAGACCGTCGTCGGGGTACGACCCCGCGGTCATGTAGCCCTCGGCACCGCCGACGGTGAACGACGTGGTGCGCGACGGGCGCGACTTCGGCAATCGCTTGCGGATCGGGCGCTCGATCACCTTCATACTGGCCTCTGCGACGTCGTCGGCGGAGTACGCCTTGTCGGCACCCTTGGCCTTCGCGTCGCTCAGCGGCTGGCCGACCTTGCAGTTGTCGCGGTAGACCGCGAGCGCCTTGAGGCCGAGCTTCCAGCCCTGGGTGTAGACGTCGGCGATCTCCTCGACCGTGGCTGTCTCGGGCAGGTTGACCGTCTTGCTAATGGCCCCGCTGATGAACGGCTGGGTCGCCGCCATCATCCGCACGTGACCCATCGGAGCGATCGCCCGCTCCCCCATGGCGGTGTCGAACACCTCGTAGTGCTCACGCTTGAGCCCCGGCGCGTCGATGACGTGACCGTGCTCGGCGATGAACTCCACGATCGCCTCGATGGTCTCGCTGGTGTAGCCGAGCTTCTTCAGCGCCCGCGGGATCGTCTGGTTGACGATCTGCATCGACCCGCCGCCGACGAGCTTCTTGAACTTGACCAGCGAGAAGTCCGGCTCGACGCCGGTGGTGTCGCAGTCGAGCATGAACGAGATCGTGCCGGTCGGCGCGAGGACACTGGCTTGGGCGTTGCGGTAGCCGTGCTTGTCGCCGAGCTTGATCACGCCGTCCCACGCCTTGGTGGCAAGCTTCTGCACGTCGCGGTCGTTGACCGTGACCGAGCGGATCGTGTCGGTGGCGGCCGCGTGCTTGCGCATCACCCGCCTGTGGGCGTCGGCGTTGCGCGCGTAGCCGGCGTACGGACCGACGGCCCCGGCGACCTCGGCCGAGCGCTTGTAGGACTGGCCCGTCATCAGCGAGGTGATCGACGCCGCCAAGGCACGGCCGCCGTCGGAGTCGTAGCCCAGCCCCATCGCCATCAGCAGTGCGCCGAGGTTGGAGTACCCGATGCCGAGCTGGCGGTAGTCGCGCGTGGTCTGCCCGATCTTCTCTGTTGGGAAGTCGGCGAAGCAGATCGAGATGTCCATCGCGGTGATGATCAGCTCGACGCAGCGCGCGAACAGCGGAGCGTCGAACGTGTCGTCGTCGCGCAGGAACTTCAGCAGGTTGAGGCTCGCCAGGTTGCAGCTCGAGTTGTCGAGGCTTAAATACTCACTGCAGGGGTTACTTGCGGTGATTCGCCCGGTCTCGGGGTTGGTGTGCCAGTCGTTGATCGTGTCGTCGTACTGGATGCCGGGATCGGCACACGCCCACGCGGCCTGCGCGATCTTGCCGAACAGCTCGCGGGCGTCGACGGTCTCGATGACCTCGCCGGTCTGCCGGGCGCGCAGCCCGAACTCGGTGCCCTCCTCGACCGCGCGCATGAACTCGTCGGTGACGCGCACGGAGTTGTTGGCGTTCTGGTACTGCACGGAGTGGATGTCGGCGCCGCCGAGGTCCATGTCGAAGCCGGCGTCGCGCAGCGCGCGGATCTTGTTCTCCTCGCGCGCCTTCGTCTCGACGAACTCCTCGATGTCGGGGTGGTCGACGTCGAGCACGACCATCTTGGCCGCCCTCCGCGTCGCGCCGCCGGACTTGATCGTGCCCGCCGACGCGTCGGCGCCGCGCATGAACGACACCGGGCCTGAGGCGGTGCCGCCGGAGCTCAGCAGCTCCTTGCTCGAACGAATACGGCTGAGGTTGAGGCCTGCACCGGAGCCGCCCTTGAAGATGAACCCCTCCTCCTTGTACCAGTTGAGGATCGAGTCCATCGAGTCGTCGACGGCGAGGATGAAGCAGTTGTGCACCCGCAGGTTGCCGGAAAGATACTCGCCGCTCTCGGTTTGAATGTCGTAGACCTCCCTGGCACCGAGCTGCTCGATGCGGGTGATCTCGGTCGTGTATCGGTCGGTGCCCCCGACTTCCGGCTCGACATACAAGAGCTCGTGGCCGACTCGCAACTCGCCGGCGGGCACAAAGTCGCCGTCCACGGCATCGTCAGCACGCCAGACCAGGTGGTCGGCGGTGACGTCGAGGGCATAGCCGGCCTTGAGGTGGAGGCGCAGGACATTCTTCACGCCGTTTGCCTTGACGGCCAGGATCTGCGTGAGGCCATGGGCGTCGTACACCTTGGTGCCGATTGCGTTGTCCTCGACCAGCTTGCCGATCGGAACGAGTCCCTGAGGGGTGCTGACCAGGGCGTCATACGGCTGGCAGGCGCTCACCTGCTGAGGCGACTTGGTGCCGACGTTGAACCAGACCGGGGAGTTGAACGCGAAGACCTGGTGCAGCAGCATGTGCGTAAGCTCGTGCTCGAACGTCTCGGCGTCGGCGGGAGTCGCGAAGTAGCCCTCCTGCTCGCCGCTCGCGCGGTAGGTCTTCACCACCCGGTCGATCAGCTGCCGCAGGCTCCACTCACGCGCGTCGGTGCCGACCGCGCCACGGAAGTACTTCGTGGTCACGATCGTGGAGGCGTTGACCGACCAGAAGTCGGGGAACTCCACGCCGCGCTGCTCGAAGACGGTCTCGCCGGTCTTCCAGTTCTGCTGGACGACATCGCGCCGCTGCCACGTCACCTCGTCGTAGGGGTGCGTGCCCTCGGTGGTGAAGATCCGCTCGATCTTCAACCCCTTGCCGCGCTTCGCTGCGCCGCCATTGATGCTGGCGCGCCGGCTGTCCGTCTCGGTCATGGCCTCTCCTGCCTCGTCGTGTCTGCATCTCGTCGATGCCGGTCTCGTCTGTTTTTCGGGTGGTGCGGTGCTGCTGCGTCTGCTGGGTGGTGCCTGCGCCTCGGTGGCGCGCGTCGCTAGGTCTGGTTGGCGTCGTCGTACGGCGCGGTGCCGGTCGCCTGCCGCTCGGCCCGCAGGATCGCGATCTCGGTCTCGAAGTCGTCGGCGGACTCAAACGACCGATAGACGCTCGCGAACCGCAGGTAGGCGACCTCATCGAGCTCGCGCAGCGGCCCGAGGATGGCGAGGCCGACCTCGTTGGCCGGCACCTCCGCCCAGCCCGAGCCGCGCAGCGTGGTCTCGACCGTCGAGCCGAGCAGTGCCAGGTCGTCGTCGCTGACCGGGCGGCCCTTGCAGGCCTTGCGTACGCCGGCGATGGCCTTCTCGCGGCTGAACGGCTCGGTCGCGCCAGAGCGCTTCACCACGGTCAGCTGCATCTGCTCGACCGTCGTGAACCGCTTCTCGCAGTCGGAGCACGACCGGCGCCGACGGATCGACGTACCGTCTTCGGCGACGCGGCTGTCGAGCACGCGGGTGTCGGTGTGGCGGCAGTACGGGCAATGCATGGCAACCGCCTCCTTCACTGTGCTCGTGTGCTGGGCTCATACCGGTCGTTCTACCGGGGCGGTCCGACAGTCCGCGGTGCCCGAGCTGGGGACCGGCCTGTGGACATCCTGGGGATGAACTGCGGTGTCCTGTGGGTGCAGCCCCGCCGTGAGCCGGAGCGGCTGTGGAGAAGTGCCGACCACAACCTGTGGAGGACTTACACCCCTGTAACTACTATATCTGGGGGTAACCGTACGCTCAAGCCCCGTCGATACGCAATGGTTGCCGGGGAGATGTAGATGACATTCTGCGTTTGCCCAGGTCAGTGTGCTGGGGGTAGTTCGCCGCAGCGGCGTGTCGCATCCCGCCCCAACGAGCGGGTTCGGCCCCTCCGTTCTCCCGTTCTCCCGATTCGTCCTCCTGGGAGCCGGTGCCTGCAGCGCGATCCAGTCGGACGAATCGGAAAGAGGATTGAATGCCGCCGCTCAGTGGGGTAGCGCGGGGGGCATGACCACTTTGCCCACCGACCCGCCGGTCGATGACGACGACTGGAGTCACGAGCAGTTGGACAGCTCAGCCAAGGCACCCGCCGACCCCGACGACCTCGACGTCTACCCGGAGGCCTGAGGAAGTGGCGGCCCCTGACCCTGAACGGGCCGCGTTCCCGGGCCGGGAGACGGACCTGGACGACGTCGATGTGCCGCCAGCTGGTCAAGGTCCCTGGCCCGACTCACCCGAGTGCCGCTCCACCGCCCGGCCCACGCCGGTACGTCTGCCGACACATGGCGGCACACGACCCGCCACCCACCCCGCGCCCGTACGTCTGCCGACACATGGCGGCACACGACCCGCCACCCACCCCGCGCCCGTACGTCTTCCGACACATGACGGCACACGACCCGCCAACCGGCCCACGCCCGTACGTCTTCAGACCCATGACGACACACGTACGCAGCAGTCCCCGACCCAGGATGGCGACAAAAGGCGAGGAGGCGGCGACCCAGTGGACCGCCGCCTCGTCTAGCCACCCAGCCGGACCTCCGAGCCGGCTCCCGCTCAAACCCGGAGGTCCCGCGACACCTGCCTTACCGCCTGGCGAAATAGACGAACTGCTGGTAGCCGTCGAAGTCCGGACTGGTGTCGCGCATGTCGGTCCAGGCCATGTTGGCTGAGCCGTCCGCCCCGTAGTCCAGGCCGAGGTAGTCGCCGTGGAACGTCGCGCACTGCTCACACTCGGGGATTCCGGCCTGGAAGAACGCCGACTGGTTCGGGTGGGACAACGCCTGACTTACCACGGTCGTGGCGAAGGCGCCGGGAGCGCCTTCGGCGAGTTCGGCGAGTTCGGCGACGTAGGTGTTGCCGGGTCGCCTGTCGTTGTAGAGCAGGCCCACCGTGCCGTCAGGAGCGACGTCGATCCACGGGAACCACGACTCGTTGCTGTCCGCATCGACTATCGATGGAGCCGACCAGCTCGTGCCGTCGGCGGAGGTCACGACGAAGGCCTCGGACCTCGTCACCGGGTTGTCCACGTCGTGCACTCCCCGTCGGTTGTCGGAGAAGCTCAGGTAGAGCCGGCCCGTCGTCGGATTGACCGCCAGCGTGCCGGCTCCCCACACCCGCACCTGCAGCCCGGTCAGGGTCTGCCGACCGTCGACGTTGAGCGGGTAGTCCCGGTCACCGTCCTCGAGGTCGACGATGTGGCGAGGAGCGGTGAAGCTGCGCCCACCGTTGGAGGACTGCACGATCATGTACTGGTCCTCGAACTGCTCGCCCGCCTCCCAGGCCGCGGTGTGCTGACCATTCATGAACGCGACGTACAGGGTTCCGTCCGGTCCCACTCGCGGTGCCGATGCCTGGTCCTCATCGCACTCGTTTACGGGACCATCAGTCTGGTAGGTGCAGTACCGGGCGTTGCTGCCCGAGATCTCCTTCGGGTCCGACCACGTCCGGCCACCGTCGTCGCTGTGGGCCTCCAGGATCGGTGACGACAGGTAACGCTTGGCGTCACCGTAGAAGCCGGTCCAGGTCACGTAGATGCGGCCGTAGTAGGGCGACGTGGGGTTGGTGTCGACGGTGGCGTCCTCCTTGTCGAGGAAGAGCCGCGCTCCGTGGCCCCGGCCGACGAGGCTGGGCACCTTCCAGTGCAGGCCACCGTCGGTCGAGACCGACGCCACCACGTTGCCGTTGACCGCGGGGATACCCGACGAGACCTTGAAGTTCAGCGAGAGGTGCACGACCGTGTCGTGCTTGGGGTCGAACACGGTGATCGGGTCGCTCCCGATGACGTTGGGGCCGCGCGTGGACATGTTGCCCGTCCGCCAGGTGCTGCCGCCGTCGAACGTCGTGTAGTACTGATCGCAGCACGAGCCGTAGTCGTTGGAGCTCGCCACCATGTGCCGCGGGTTCTCGGGGTCGACCGCGACGTTGGGCTCGTTGTTGGGGAACGGGTCATCGCAGTCGAGGCGTACGTCGGCGGCGGGGTTGCCACGGGCGGTGCACTCGTAGGCGGACGGCGAGTTGGGCGGGGACTTGTCGGTGACGAAGGGTTGCTTCATCTCATCGGCGTCCTCGGCCCCGGCGGGGGTGGCGAGAGCGGAGACGGCCAAAGCAAGCACGGACGTTCCGACCAGGATGCGAAAACGTGAATGCACGGCAACTCCTCGGGTGGTCGTGGTGGAAGTACTCAGCCCAGTCGCCGCGGTTGCGACCCGTCGCCGACGCCAAGACGTCGACGCCGAGAACAACCCCCGATTCCCTTGATGTCCCAGCTGTGTGCCCCCAACATCTGCCTCGAACCTGCGGCTGTCAAGACATTGCGGCAAGAGTGACGCTGCGTCCCACGTTAGTCACCAGTTTCGGACGCGCCGCCTTCCCATTCGTCCGACCGAGCGTAGACAGCCGCAGCGTGGCTGAGTCGGACGAATCGCTCAGCGGGCCTGGGTGGCCTCGTAGGTCAGCGCGGTGACCAGGCCGTATGCCAGGTGGGGGATGACGTCGCTGAGCCAGGCGTTCGCGTCCCACTCACGCGGGTCGCTGACACCGAGCGCCGCCATGGGGCCGTTGGAACCCACCAGCACGGCAGCGGTCGCGGCCAACGCTCCGGCACCCACGCGGGGCCGACCGGTCAGCGACGCGACGGCGCCGTAGAGCGCGCCTACGCCGATGCCGGTGGCGAGACCCATCAGCGGGCCGATGCCGGACACGCGGTTGTCGCGCTCCTCGCCCTCACCGGGTACGTCGACGGGCAGCTTGTCGACGAGCCGCTCGACGGTGTCCTGCGGTGTGCTGCTCGTCGGACGCGCCCGCACCGCCATGTCGAGGTAGGTGAGGCCGTTCAGGGCCGTGGTGCCGGCGGCTCCAGCCGCCATGCCGGTCAGGATCTGTCGCAACATGGCGCCGCCGTACCCGCAAAGCGCGGTCGCGAAACGGCGCTCCTCCCCGAGCCGACGTGTCAGCCCGCTGGAGTCGCCCTGGCTACCGCAGCGGCTGACACGTCGGTGGGCCCCGGTGGCTGCAACCCTGGGGGCCGCGTGTGCGTCCTACCTGCATGCTGCTGAGGACCAGGCGACTCTCGTTCGCGATGGGGCTCGCCGTCGCGTGGGGGCTCGTCGTCGGTTGCGGCAGCGCCGCCCCGACGTGGTCCAGCGGCACGACGATCACGGAGTTCGCGCCAGGAGCGGTCGAGGGAGTCGTGCTCGCCAGCCCCGCGTGCCCCGTCGTACAGCCCGACAAGCCTTGCCCGCCGGCGCCGCTCGGCCATGTCACGGTCGAGGTGAGGCTCGGCGGTGAGGTCGTGGCCGCGGGCAAGACCGACGGGAATGGCCGGTTCCGGCTCGCGTGCCCCCGAGGTCGTGTGACGGTGGTGGCGCGCGACGCCGACGGGCTTGGAGACGAGACCAGGCGCGAGGTAGCCGTCAGACCCGGCGAGACGACGACGGTCACCCTGCGGCTCGACATCGGCATCCGCTGACGAGCGAGCCGGGGCACTCGAGGTTTGGGGCAGATCGCACCTGCTCTGGGCCACCAGAACTTCCCAAACCTCGAAAGCTGAGGGCGACGGGTGACGTCGCACGGTGACGTGGGCCGCGCAGCTGAGCTCGTGTTGGTCCGGCGTGGTCCCACCGACGTGAAAGCCGCTGAGGTTGCCCTGGCGACTTCAACGACTGACAGGCTCATCCATCACGGCAGGGTCGGCGAGCAGCTCGCGCAGCACCTGCACGACCTTGCCGGCGTGGGCGCCGTCGACGAGCCGGTGGTCGGCAGTCGCGACGAGCACGAGCTGCGGCCGTACGACGACGGCGTCGCCCACCACGGTCGGGGCGTCCTGCACTGCACCGATCGCCAGGTAGACCGGCACCCGCGCGAACGGCACGGGCGCGAGGAACCCCTCGTCGAGCCCGAGCGTGCCGACGTTCGACACGAACGCCGTCCCCAGCGGGAACCCCTTCTGCCCGAACATGTTGAACCCGAACCCGGCCACCATCAGACCCGCGAACCCGATCAGCGGCCGCAGCGTCCACCAGGGCAGGTAGCGGAAGTACCGCGACGTGTGCCGGTGTCCGGCGTCGGTCCCCGCGCGCAGCCCCGACGCAGCCGGCGCCAGCTCGCGGGCGATGTCGAGCGGCGTCTTGGTGTCCGCCGACCGAACCCGCGCAGGCGCCAGGTCGTCGCCTCCCTCGATGTCGACGGCGAAGCCGATGTCGACGGTCTTGAACTGCACGATCCTCCCGAGCACCACCCGGGCGCGCACCTCGGGCACGTCGCGGATCGCCCGGGCGACTGCCGCACCGACCACGTGCGTGATCGTGACGCGCTCGCCGGAGCTGGCGCGCGTGCGCTCGACGTACTCGAGCATCGCCGTCGCGTCGATCGCCAGCCGCGCGTAGATCCGGCCGTCCGTCGACGGCCGCCAGGTGGCCACCGCGATCCGCCGGCGCACGCTGCTCGGGCGTCCGCCTCCCGCCGCGCCGCGGTCGCCCCGCGCGCTCACCCGGCCTGCTGGTGGGAGACGCCGGAGAGCAGCCACTCCGTCGTACGCCGAGGCGACGACGCCAGCTGCGCAGCGACCGCGGTACGCCGGGGCAGCCGCACGTGACGCCGGCCGGTGCGC
>JAABUS010009368.1_pt1 | contig 10360 bp, 8 predicted proteins | sample 5560161 | NCBI WGS metagenome assembly JAABUS01 (sample SAMN10711885, study PRJNA513376) | rock metagenome | isolation source: Antarctica rocks | place: Antarctica: Victoria Land, Trio Nunatak nord | collected 2016-01-04
GCGTAGCGTTCCGCATCGTCCTCAGACGCGAAACCCAGGACTTCCTGCGTCGGGCCGATGTCCCAGTAGCGGCGAGTGTTGGCGGAAATGGCGTAGAAGATCCCCCAGTTCACCGGCGTCTCGATCGACCGCCAGGTTAGCTGTGCCATGTCGCGCGGCGAGAGCCAGGTGCTGAGATTGCGGACATTTTTGGGCTCGGGCAGCCAGGAGCCGATCCGCAGGCAGATCACTTCCAGGCCATGCTCATCGACGTAGAACCGACTCAGCGCCTCGCCGAACGCCTTCGACGCGCCATAGAAGCCATCCGGGCGCACCGGCATATCGGGGTAGCAGGGGCGACCCTTCAACTCGTTGTAACCGGTGACGTGGTTGGTGGTGGCAAAGACCATCCGGCGCACCCCTTCGAGGCGCATCGCCTCCAGGAGGGCGTAGATCCCGACGATATTGTTGTTGAGCGCATCTTCCCACGGCGTACTCACCGCCGAGGAGGCCGCGAGGTGGACGACCGCATCGACGCCGCGCACGGCGGCGCGCATCGCCTCCAGATCGCTCGCGTCGGCCTGGACGATCTCCTCGCCCTCCCTCGCCGGACCAACAGACTTCCCACCCGGTCGCTCTTGCAACCGCAGGGTATACCGCCCCTTCAACAACTCGCGCAGCGAGACGCCGATCGACCCACTCGCCCCGGTGACCAGAACCTTCTTCATCCGTCTTCCTCCCACAAAGGATATCCGCCTCACGACTGCCGGAGTGTATCACAGCGTCACAGCCATTAGGGATGTCGCTGGGCGAGGGGATTGCGCCCACTCCGCAATGGGCTGACGGTGGCAGTTCATGCGTTAACGTCTCGCAAACTGCGCCATAGCAACTCCTGGTTCCTCTAGCGGAAACGCCACCATAGCACTTCTGGACTATAATGGTTTGTAACAGCGACATTACACTCGTGTTATTATTGTTACTACTATCAGCACTGGAGCCCTGGAGGCCGCTAGACCTTTGCGGCTCGCTATCGCATCGGGGCGCGCTATGTCCCCACTGATCGCTCCTAAAACCGACGCGCCTGCCACGGCTATCGAGCCCGAAAACCAGCCGGCGCAGAGTTCTGCCGCTTGGCATGACCTCCTCTTATTGGCGACTCTCGGCGCGGCAGTCTTCGCACTCGCCCAGCGCTTCGCTCTCTTCGAGCGACTGGTTACGATTGGTCGTCGGCTCGATGACACAGGAGGCGATGCGCTGATTGTGACCATCCTCGTTCTCGTCTTCGCGATCAAGGTTTTCGCCTGGCGGCGGTGGGTGGAGCTACGACGCGCGCTCGCCGCCAGCACCCGCGCGGAGGCGGCGTTGCGCGAGACCGCCGCACGGATGCGCCTCCTGCAAGACCAATTGCCCGCCCACCTTTGGACGACCGACGCCAATCTGCGGCTCACCGCCTTCGCGGGCGGGGGCTTCGTCGGGCGCGAGGCCGAGATCCGCGCCCGCCTCGGCCTGACCCTCCAGGAGTTTTTTCGAACCGATGCCGCCGAATATGCCCCGATCGAAGCCCACCGCCGCGCGCTCACCGGGGAAGCAACCAGATACGAGATCGCGGTGGCTGGACGCAATTACGTCGTCTATGTCGAGCCCCTGCGCGATGCAAGCGGGATGATCGTCGGCTGCCAGGGGCTTGGGGTCGATGTGACGGAGCGCGAGGGCGCCGTAGCGGCACTACGCGACAGCGAGGCACACCTTCGAGCGATCGTCGATCACGCGGCGATCGGCATCGTCATCGCCGACACCAACCGGCGCATCCTCCGGGCCAACCCTGCCTACGAGCGGCTGCTCGGCTACACCGAGGCTGAGTTACAGACGATGACGTTCCCATCTGCGACCCACCCTGATTATGCCGAGGCCGATCAGGCGCTCTTCGGCGCGCTAGTGGCGGGGAAGCGCGACACGTACCAGATCGAGAAGCGCTATCGCCGTAAGGACGGGGCCGGAGTGTGGGGCCGCCTCACGGTCTCCCTGGTGCGTAGTGGGACGGGCGCGCCCGAATACACGATCGGGATGGTCGAGGACGTCACCGCCCTGGCCACGGCGCGACGACGAATGACAACAACTCGCGAGGAGGAGCGTCTGGCCCTTGCGCGCGAGTTGCACGACGAGGCGATCCAAGAACTCTTGGGAATCAGCCTCGCGCTCCAACTCGGTCGCCGCGCGCTCGACTCAGAGTCCGCAGATCCCGTTATCCTGGCGCTCCTGGATGAGGGCCAGCGCACCCTCCGAGATGTCATGGGGCGGCTGCGGCGAATCGTGAGCGGGCTGCGTCCGGCAGGGTTAGAAGAGTTGGGGCTGGTCGCCGCGATCGAAGGCTACGCCGCGCACATCCGGCGCAAGGAGGCAGCGACGGGCCTTGCGATCACCTTAGACCTGGACCCGACCGGGGCGTGCCTGCCACCGGCGATCGCGCGCGCCCTCTTCCGAGTGACGCAGGAGGGGCTGCGCAACGTGCGGCGGCACGCCGGGGCACATCATGCGACCGTCACCCTACGCATCGCAGCGGCGGGGGCGACACTTCGCGTTGCGGACGACGGCTGTGGATTCGCGCCACCGCCCGACCTGACTGCCCTCGCCCGCACGGGCCACTTCGGGCTCATCGGGCTCCCCCATCATCACCGATCTCGACGGGACGCTGGCGATAACATCACAGCCGGGTGCGGGCACCACGATTACCGCGCACGCACCGGTGATGATGGGGGAGGGGCGCGATGCCTGAACCGATCCGCGTCGTGTTGGCCGACGACCATGCCCTCGTTCGTGCCGGACTGCGCGTGATCCTCACGTCCGAACCCGACATCGCGCTCGTCGGCGAGGCAGCGACCGGCGAGACGGCGCAGGAAGTGTGCGCCGCGACGCGTCCCGATGTGCTGCTGCTCGACTTGCGGATGCCCGGCCCTCCGGCGACGGAGACGGTATCCTGGGTCCGTGCCCATTGTCCCACGACGCGCGTGGTCATGCTGACCGCACACAGGGAAGACGCCTGGGTGCGCGGCTTAATCGAGCGAGGTGCCGCCGGCTACGTGCTCAAGGATGACGCGATGGAAGCGACGGTGCAGGCAATCCGTGTTGTCGCGGTTGGGGGCACCTGGTTCAGTCCAACGCTCCTGCCCGAACTCCTCCAACTGACCACCAGCCCCGCCCGCGCGGTACTCACCCACCGCGAACAGGAAATTCTCGGTTACATCGCCGCAGGGCACCGCAATGCCGAGATTGCGGAGGAATTAAGCATCGCTGGGCGAACTGTCGAGTTCCACATCAGTCATCTGCTCGCCAAGCTCGGTGCGCGCTCCCGGACCGAGGCGCTGCACCAGGCTCAACGGCAGGGGTTACTCCTGCCGCAGGACTTGGACGCCCGCTGAGTGCCGTCCCCCTACCATACCTACGGGAAACCGCAGGTTGATAAACAGGTAGTTCCACGGTCGCGCTCCGCTTTACGGCAGCGTAAGCTAATTACACGACCGGTAGATGCGCATAGCCACCGACTGGCGTTCCTGTAGCGCGCATCGTCGGTAGCAGTAGCCGGGCTACACGTAGCGCAGTGTGATAGATATCATGCTGGCGTTGTGTCCAGCCTAGCTTAATGCGCTGGCGCAGCGAACTGCGAAGAAAGGGGGACATTTACCCTGATTGGTTTACCCAATCCTTGAGAGGAGAAAAACATGAGCAACGAAGGACTCCGTCGATATCAGCTCTCCCGCCGCGAGATGCTACGCACCGTCGGACTTGGAAGCGTTGCTGTAGCCGGAGCCAGCTTCGCGGCACCCCTCGCTATCTCGGCCAAACTGCTAGAGGGAGCCTCAGGCACCCTTACTACAGGGATCGATGAGCAGGCAGAAATCAAAGCCGTCATCGACCAGTATTTCAAGAGCAGATATGAAGGCCAGCGCCTCCTGGTCCAGCAGGACTTCAACTGCTTCACCGACGGTTCGCCCCGAGCGAAGCAGTTCGTGCAGAAGGAGCGGGACAAGCGTGAGGTGGAGTTGCTCCAGGCCGAACTGTTCGGTCTAAATTACCAGACCTACAATTACACGCTCGACTTCAGCCGCGTGGAGGTGGACCAGGAGGTTAAGAGAGCATCTGTCACAGTCCTCGACGGGCACGACGTGGTATTCGCTGGCCATGCCCCGATCGTCTCGAAGCAGCGCAACGTCGCGCACGCCATTGAACTGCGGCATGATGGCGCGGATTGGCGCATCGTCGAGGACGATTATGTTGACGACATAAGGCGCATGATTGACGGGGGCGGGGCAAGGAGGCGGCGATCGATCGCCTACATACGGTGAAGCAGAACGGCCTGCAACCGGCGGAACCGATCCCTGCGCCGAAGGACCGCAAACCAAAACCGGATAACTCGTCGGCAATCGACGCGCAGTTATCCATATTGACAGGCGTACAGTACGGACACAACCGCTACGCAGCGTGGAACTACGCCTGGAACTGGTATTCTGGCCGCAACCCCACCTACAACAACTACGGCGGTGGCGGTGGCAATGACTGCACGAACTTCGTCTCGCAATGCATCCAAGCTAGCGGCGCTCCACTCGACTGGTCCGGCAGCTATATGTGGTACTACCAGAAGGGCGCGTCCGACTCTTACTCTTGGGTCAACGTCAACGGCATCTGGGACTACCTGACGGGCAACACTTGGACTGGCCCCTATGGGGTCGCAGCGTGGACCGACAGCGTCGAGGTGGGCGACCTCGTCCAGCTTGACTTCGGCAGCGGCTTCGGGCACTGCCCGATCATCACCACCAAGGGTGGCACGTCATTCAACCTGATCTACGTCGCGGCGCACAGCACAGACCAATTCGACTATCCCATCTCCAACTATTCGCTTGCTATAGGGCACCGATTCTGTAAGATATGGGGCTACTACGATTAGGTGTTAGGCTAACGATTCACGATGCACGGCACGGACAGGCTCTTGCAACCTGTCCGTGCCGCCTCGGTTATTGCCCTACTACAACCGATAGGTAGGGTCTGCGTTACAGTACCAGCGTCCAGTTACGAGGATCGCTGGTAGCAAGGGGGGGCAATGCGTGGACGAACGATATGCAAAACAACTTTTTGGCCCGTCGGCACGCTGATCGGCTGCCTGCTCGCCGCGCTCATAGTCACACCGCTAAAGGGCGCGGAGCAGAGTGCGGCGTCCTTAACCATCGAGCCGACGCAAGGCCGTTGCGCGGTCGTCACCCCGGCGCTCGCCGTACGGGGCGCGGGTCTGCCAGCCGGATTGCGGGTGCGCATCATCGCGTATCTCCCTAATATCCCCAGTGGCGACGGTCCGCCGATCGGGCTCACGATCGGCGAGGGGATAGTCGGCCAGAATGGCACGCTCGGCATCGAGCAGATACGCTTTCGGTGTCCAACCGACGTGACCGAGGGAGAACGCTACACCCTGGCCGTCTTCCCCGCGAATGCAGCAAACTCAGCCTCCGAAGACGCTCTGGCAACGACCGTCTTCACGGTGAGCGCGACCCCCCCCGCGCTATCGCCGAGCGAGTCGCAATGCTTCGCCGAGACCGGCCAGTGTATTGCCGGTCGCTTCCTGGCCTACTGGCGCTATAATGGCGGCGTGGCCCGGCATGGCTACCCGTTGACCGGCGAGCGCCGGGAGCGTCTGGAAGACGGCAACGAGTACCTCGTGCAATACTTCGAGCGCACACGGCTCGAATACCACCCGGAGAACACGCCACCATATGATGTCCTGATCGGTCAACTCGGTCGCCGCTTCCGCCCGGTCGAGCCGCCTGTCGCCCCGTTGCCCCGCGTTGGCGACGACGTCATGTCCGAGGCCCGCTACTTCCCGGAGACGGGACACAACCTATCCCTCTTCCGCTATTACTGGACCCAAGGGGGCGGTATGGAGATTTTCGGCCTGCCGCTCGGGGAAGAGGTCGTTGAGCGCCTGGAGGATGGCAACGAATATACCGTGCAGTACTTCGAGCGCGGGCGGCTGGAATTGCATAAAGAAGGCCAGATCGAGATCATTGTCGGACAATTTGGAAGTCGCGCCCTGGCGGATTCGAGGCGCTAGCGCAGCTGAGAATACAGAATCTGCCTAAATCGTTGCGCTAAGGGCATTCCCTTTCACTTGTCGAGCAATCAAACAGATTCTGTATCCAGATGCCAAATACCAGTGGCAGTAGTGCTAAGATAAGATGAGGGTACGGGCTCGGGAATAACGGCGGCGACAGGGTCGGTGGTTCGCCCCTAGCACCCTTTCCGCATCTCCGCTCTGATCCCGCACCAGAGCGGTCTCTTTGCGCCAATAGAGCATCGCTCAAAGGGGATATCACCCGCAGATTGCCCTGACTCGCAGCAGGGTACATCCGGTTGATCCGCGGCGGCGAGGGGAGGTCCACTCTCTACCGCCGCTCACCATCGCACATATCAGCGGCAATCAGGTCTTCACGCCTCGACTCGCGCGGTGGAGGGTTCTACGGCGTCCTCCGACGCATAGCCCGGTCGCTCTTGCAACCGCAGGGTATACCGCCCCTTCAACAACTCGCGCAGCGAGACGCCGATCGACCCACTCGCCCCGGTGACCAGAACCTTCTTCATCCGTCTTCCTCCCACAAAGGATATCCGCCTCACGACTGCCGGAGTGTATCACAGCGTCACGTTCTGCCCGTAGCAACGGCTCTAACCGACACGCGCACGCACAGCGCGCCCGCAGCGAAAGGCTGTGGGCGCGCTGTGCATAGGGTTACTCGTAGCGCGACGTGCGACTTGAGTTAGGTCTGGATCGTGACCGGTGTCACCCTGGTATCAGTCACAGAAACCGTGTCGTACCGGACCGCACGTTCTGGCACCTTTTTTGCATTTCGACTTGCCGAGTGCAGCCAGGGGTCGGCCGCTACCCTCGGGGTGGCAGCTATCCGGTGCGCGATACGCGGCAAGACAGGAGTGAACAGGCGTGGCGCAGAAACAGATGACCTCACCGCAAGTGAAAGCAGCAGATCCGACCGCATTTACGGAGTCGGCGAGGGCGGTCGGCTTGCGTTATAGCAGCGACGATCGACCGGGTATCCGCCGACGGCGTGCCGGGAAACATTTCTCGTACGTCGGCACGGATGGGAAAGCGGTGCGCGATGAGCGCACGTTAGCGCGGATCACAGCGCTCGGTATCCCCCCGGCGTACAACGATGTCTGGATCGCGACCGATCCGCGCGGCCATTTGCAGGCGACCGGGCGCGACGCCAAAGGGCGCAAGCAATACCGCTACCACCCGCGCTGGCGCGAGGTGCGCGACGAGACCAAGTTCGACCGGATGGTCGCCTTCGGTCAGGCGTTGCCGCAGCTCCGCAAGCGCACCGCCGCCGATCTACGCCGCCAAGGCTTGCCGCGCGAGAAGGTGCTGGCGGCGGTGGTGCAACTCCTGGAAAAGACCCTCATCCGCGTCGGCAACGAGGAATATGCGCGCGACAACAAATCCTATGGGCTAACGACGATGCGCAATAAGCACGTCAAGGTCGGCGAGCAGCGGCTGCGGTTCCACTTTCGCGGCAAGAGCGGCGTGGAGCATGAAGTGACACTGCGTGATCGTCGCCTCGCACGTACGGTCAAACGCTGCCGCGACTTGCCCGGCCACGAACTCTTCCAATATCTCGACGATGACGGTCAACGCAAGACGATCACATCGGACGACGTGAACGACTATCTGCGCGAGATCACCGGGGAAGAGTTCACCGCCAAGGACTTCCGCACCTGGGCCGGTACCGTCCTCTGCTCACTCGCCCTGAGCGAGTTCGACACCTGCCTCTCCGAGGCGCAGGCGAAGAAAAACGTGGTAGCCGCTGTGAAGCAGGTCGCAGCGCGACTCGGCAATACCCCATCGGTCTGCCGTAAGTCGTATATCCACCCCGCCATCCTCAACGCCTACCTCGATGGCTCAATCCTCCAGGCGTTGCACGATTTCGCCGAAGGTGCGCCGCGCGGCGAGCAGCACGAACTCGACGCAGCAGAGGCGGCCTTGCTCGACTTGCTGCAACAGCGGGTCGAGAAGGCGGCATAGGCCCGATAATCCTGAGCATTCAAGGATCCGGTACAGCGTTTACCGCGCGGCTGGTACGATACTTGCAGCACTGTTGGGCAGCGTAGCCGATCGTGGTGACGCAAACAGCGATATTTTGCCCAGAGGCACGCTGCATGACATAGCCAGGATACGATCTTCTCTCGATGATAGCGGTCGCCAGATACAAGGAGAGAGAACGCCTAATGACGACAACGATTGCGAAGAACAACACCGCGACTGTAATGGGTGGGCCGACCCCCGAAAATGCGCCGCGCGTGATCATTGCCGAGGTGCGCCCGCATCTCAGTAGCGGTCGGTACGCCATCAAGCGCATTGTCGGGGACAGGTTGTTGGTAACGGCGGACATCCTCAAGGAGGGGCACGACACCCTCGCGGCGGAAGTACGCTACCGCGCCCTGCCGGATGGCGACTGGCAGCACGCCCCGATGATCTTCTCGTTCGATGACGACGAGTGGTCGGGGGAGATCCCATTAGGGAAGGTCGGCACGACCGAGTACACTGTCGCCGCCTGGACCGACCGCTACGCCTCGTGGGCGGAAGAGTTGCGCCGGAAGGTCGGCGCGGGCGTCAATGTCACCTCCGAGATTCTCGAAGGCGAGGCGTTGGTGCGCGACTGCGCCAGCCACGCACACGGCGAGGCGGCGAAGCAGTTGAACGCCTTCGCCGCGCAGTTGCGCGGCGCGGAAGACGGGACTGCCGCAGTCCGCGTGGCCTTGAGCCCCGAATTGAGCGCCCTCGCCAACGCCAACGAGCAGCGCGACGACCTGACCGCATACCGCCAGCCGCTACGGGTGATCGTGGACCGCGAGCTTGCTCGCTTCGGCGCGTGGTACGAGATTTTCCCGCGCTCGCAGGGCAAGATTCCCGATCAGGGCTCGACCTTCATCGAGGCGATCGAGCGGATCCCCGCCGTGAAGGCGATGGGCTTCGACATCCTCTACCTCTGCCCGATCCACCCGATCGGCCACACCAATCGCAAGGGTCGTAACAACACGCTAACACCCGGCCCCGACGATGTTGGCAGCCCCTGGGCGATCGGCAACCTCGACGGCGGCCACGACGCGGTCAATCCCGATCTCGGCACGATCGACGACTTCGACACCTTCGTGCAGGCGACCCGCGACGCGGGGCTCCAGATCGCCCTCGACATCGCCATCCAGTGTTCGCCGGATCACCCCTACGTGCGCGAACACCCGGAGTGGTTCCGCCGCCGCCCGGATGGCACGATCAAATACGCCGAGAACCCCCCGAAGAAGTATGAGGATATCGTCGCGCTCGACATGTGGTGCGATGATTACGTCAACCTCTGGAATGAGTTGCGGCGCGTCTTCCTGCACTGGGTCAATCACGGCGTGGAGATTTTTCGGATCGATAATCCGCACACCAAGCCGATCGCCTTCTGGGAGTGGCTGATCGCCGAGGTGCAGCGCGACTATCCGGGTGTCATCTTCCTGGCCGAGGCGTTCACGCGGCCGAAGCGGGTGCAGGAACTGGCGAAGGTCGGCTTCACGCAGTCGTATCACTACTTCACCTGGCGGAACACGCGGCTGGAGCTCGAAGAGTACCTGACCGATCTGACGCAGACCGCGCAGACGGAATATCTGCGCCCGAATTTCTTCACCAATACGCAGGACATCCTGACGGAATATTTGCAAACCGGCGGGCGACCGGCCTTCAAGGTCCGCGTCGCGCTCGCCTCGACCTCCTCGCCGACCTATGGGGTCTATAGCGGCTTCGAGTTGCTCGAGAATACGCCGTTGCTTCCCGGCAAGGAAGAATATCTCGACTCCGAGAAATATCAGGTCCGCGTGCGCGATTGGCAGGCACCGGGCAATATCGTCGGCTACATCCGGCGACTCAACGAGATTCGCCACGAAAATCCGGCGCTGCACCTCTGGACTAATCTCGCCTTCCACGATGCCGACAATGAGGCGATCCTCGCCTACAGCAAGGTCAGCCCGGACGAGGCCAACCGGCTGCTGGTGGTGCTGAACCTCGACCCATTCAATGCCCAATCGGCCTGGATTCGGCTCGATGGCGCGGCGCTCGGGATCACTGGCGACAGCTATTACATGATGCACGATCTGCTGACCGGCGGTCGCTGGCCCTGGCAGGGGTTGGCGGGCTGGGTGCGCCTCGATCCGCAAGGCGAGCCGGTCCACATCTTCCGCCTGGAACAGTACTAGCGGCGGTCGCGAAACCCTATACTTCCGTCGGCGTGGAGCGGCGACGCGAGTAAGTGGGCCGCATAGCATAGGCACAAGTATCCTCCACAGGAGGCACCTG
>JAABUS010009370.1_pt1 | contig 10358 bp, 9 predicted proteins | sample 5560161 | NCBI WGS metagenome assembly JAABUS01 (sample SAMN10711885, study PRJNA513376) | rock metagenome | isolation source: Antarctica rocks | place: Antarctica: Victoria Land, Trio Nunatak nord | collected 2016-01-04
AGGTGAGTGCAAGCAGATTGCAGGCACAACATATGGGACCAATTAAGCAATTCAACCTTGACTGTTGCTGTCGCCCAAGACGCAGGCACAACTGCAGCTGTATGCTAAGCAGCATACCTGCTGACGGCCTATAGATAGGAAGTACGTCCACTTCCAAGTGATTCACGTACTGATTGCACACTCTGAAAAAGTGCCATGCAGTGTACACAATGCCCCAGCCTGGATTCAATCTGACAGAGCGATACTTGAGCAAGACTGGCATCACAGGCAGGCCTGCGGCGAAAGCCCCCTTTGCAAAGGTGAGGAGGCAATGCCTGTGCTTGGTGGTGCCTTCAGGTGCCACAATGAACAGGGGATACCTGCAAAGCATCATAGTGACCGTAGGTTACATGATTTTCATATGCTTCCATGCACTATTCACAAGAGGGGTTGCAGTACTATATCTACAGGTATGATTGGTGGATACATGCAAAGGATGCTCCATGAAATGACTGTCAACTACAAAAGGACAGTACCACACAACAGGGGTAACCTTTGCAGCTCTCACCGGCAATGATTGGACCGCACAATATGCAACTGAGGAGGCCTTGACAGAAGCTGGTCAGTGAGCCTTTGTCAAATCAGCTGAGGCAGAGACATACATCAGCACGCGCTGTCTTGCTTACCTGGAGTCAACAGCTCTTTCTGCAATCTTCTCAACAGGATTGCCACTGAAGACGTGCTTGTTCTGCTGGTCTGTGGTCCCTCTCCGCAAGATGAACAGAAACTGCAGCGCTCTGGTAGCAACTCCAAAGAAAGGCATACTGGCAACGCTGGCTTTTGCAATGCCAGTTGGGGCAAAGACTGAAGCCAAAATGATGCCATCAAGGTATGATACATGGTTGAACACGACAATCGGTCGCACAGTGTAAGCTTCAGTAATGTTCTCCTTGCCATTGACCTTCATGGTGAAGAAATGCAGCCCGAGCCTCACCAACAACATGGTCCAACCCCTGTGGAGCGACGTAGAAGCATGTCAAGCCTACATTTTGGGTGGTGCATAGCAATCATAGCCTTGTTGAGAGGGCAAGGGAGTCTTAAGGTGCCTTGTGCTGCGGGCAAGGGTCCAATTGCAACAACATTCCTGATTTAGATGTGCCGGCAAAGATGCAGTGGAGACAGCAGACCTGAGCCAGTAATGAAGGAAGTTTCTTCTCCACTTGGGAAGAGGCGCGTTGATTGGATGGCCCCAGACAAGCAGGGCGACTGAAAGCCAGACTAAAAGTGCACAAGGAGTGGCCACAATAATCCTGAAGAGCGTCCACGGCAGCAGAGTGATGATCTTGAACGCTTCAAATGCTGTCATTGGACTCTGTGTATCAATGAAAGGGGAGTCCTTGATGAGCCTTGCTAGCTGACCAGGCGATGCAGGCTTATCGCTGGTGGATGTCTGAGCACTGCCTGTGGCCTTGTTACGCTGTCGAAGGTCTGAACCAGTCTGTTTGTGCTGCGCTGCTGAAGGCTTGACTGCATTGATGAGATCATGATCATCTTCACTGTGACTGCTGCTCAGAAGGGCAGCAAGGGCCTCATCGTCAGTGGGGATCTGTACTACAGTATTGTCTACTGTAAATTCTGCCATATGAGGCGGATGTGGGTTCAGCATCAGCTTGTGCTGTGAGCCAAATGCACTCCAGCCGCACCCCTGGAGTTTATCGTGGGAGCGTCAGCTGCTTGAGCGCATGGTGTGCGAGTTTTATGTTGTTTGATCAGAGAGTTCCTCAGGCGGTCTGACGTTGTGTTCAGCAGAGAAAGCTACCAAAAATTGAATGGCAAATGTTGCTTTACAACAGGAGTTGGTGCGTCACAACAGCCGCAAGACGTTGGTACAGATGCCTCTCGTGCTTTTCGGCAAACCGGTCACAGTAGTGTCGAGGCGTGCTTGCGCTCGCAATCTACAGGACTGAATCAGGAGCACTCACAGGCAGCATTTGGGCCCGCAATCTGATCGTACTGACTGGTGAGCGACTCACATAGAAGTTACGACCCATTTGCGAGAAGCAGTCTGGCCTTTAAGAAGAAGCAACCGAGTGACGAAGGAACCAATTTACAAACTGAAAGAGCATAAACCACATCTCTCTGTGTCAGAGCTCAGATGTTCAACCCCAACATGTTCAGTCCTTGAGATATGTTTGCCGTGTTGTCACGCACAACTGCTAGTAGCTTTGCTGTTCTCTCGTTGCGGTGAAGTTTTGCATGCAAGTTGTCCCTATGATCAGTTCGTCCAGCGTAGTCAATTTGCGGTGCTGTCAACACAGCAAAATTAAAGGATTCTGCACGCCGCAATTGGCCTTGCCTGCAATTAAGTGCTTGTGCCAGAATGTGTGGTCGAGAAGGCTTACTAGCAATTGTAGCACGAGAAGGCAGAGCAGACATGCTATATTTGTGATGGCACGGAGTCCCAGGTATGATGATGAGTCAGTTGAGTTTGACGAAGAAAATAGCTGGAGCAGTCAGGTGTGCACTCGCTAGCACAAAGCCAAAATGCAGACCAGGACACATACTATTGTTTGGCTGACGCCATAAGCACTATGCAGGCCAGAAGAAATGCTGGCCTTGTCCCATCCATTGCTGGACCTTTTCTGCTGGCAGCAAACAGTCTTGGGAACAAACTGACTGACATAGCTTTTGACCTTGCACCAAGCAATGTCGAGCGAGGGACGGTGCGCTTTGTTTTGCCTGGCAAAAGAAGGCACCCTGCTACTCAATATGTCACACAGGGTTCATTGCATATGTGACATGCAGGTGGAGATTGCTGTCAAGGCAGCCCTGGTTTTGCTAGCAGTCAGTGTAGCAAGAAGCCTGCTTGGGGTGAGTCGTTGCTATGAGCAACACCACAAGAATTATTGATGGCAATTGCACAGGTCAAGATCATTATTTGAAACAACATCTGGTGCATTGCAGGTTGCTCTAACGCTGGGAACAGTGGTCTTTGGTATCTATGTTGCCACTAAGGTTTGGTCTAAGCCAGCTGCTGATGGTAAGTACTAATCAGCATCAACGATCCCATACTGGATGACGTGCTATCAAGGTTTGCGTGGCAATCTGCAGATGCAGTTGGAAAGCCAGGCAGCATGCAGCCCAGGAAGCAGCGACAGTCACGCAGACAGGATGATGATGGTCTCTCTGATGTATGGTTTGAGAGCAAACCAAAGCGCAGAAGCACCAGAAAGTCTCAGGAGGATTCCTTGTGGTGATCTTATGAAAATCAGCCTGTTGTCTAATGTATGAAGTCAAGAACGAATACCAAAAGAATGTATGACCATTGCAAATGTTGCTTTGACAATCTCTGAGTATGCCGTCTGGCTTGTGAAAGTTAGCAATGGCATGGCGCAGATTATGAAATGCACTTTTCGTACTTGGCTGGGTGTTGGGCGTCTCATGAAAATCAAGATGACATGTCTGCTTATTTGTGGTTTGGTACAGAATAAGGCAACTTATTTTTCCTTGCATGCGTGCGTCTCGGAGACCACCAATGCCTTGGTCTGTCGACAGATCAAGGACTCTATTGGATGTCTCATAGAGGACTTGAGTCAAGTCACTTGACATATGTAGACTGTGAATCAGCAGTTTCTTGTTGTGCAAAAGCCAACAGCTTATAAACGCTGCCAGAAAGCCAGCAAAACATCCTGGTTGCTTGAGAATTTTGGTTGCTAGAGAAGCATATATTGTCAACCTAAAAGCCAATTTCTATGTTGGCCCTGGCACGGGGCATCTTGACATGCACTGTGAAGCGCACTAATGTACTCCTGAGAGATGCTATACCAGTGGTGTACACATGTGTGAGCAGGAGCTTCCACGCCTGAGGATGCAGTTCATTGTGTGTGATTCTTATGTGCAAAAGGTGTTCACCTGGCTGGGCTGTGCCCCAGAAGTTGGCCCCTGGGGGTCCAACATGCGGCACATGAAGTAAGCGTTACGGGTCAAATCACGGCTCGTTTTCAACCCAACGCGCACAGGGCAGCATGCAAGTAGGCTTGCCCTGCAGCAGTCAAAGTGTTTCTCTGTGTCGGCACCAAGTATCCCGCAGTGTACTCACAGCCGTCACTTACAACTTGAAAGAGTTGAGAACATGCAGGCAGTCTCCACCATTTCTGTTGCGGAGAGGCAATCCAAAACGTGTATTGCACACTGCCAGTCGGTTAGTGCATGTCAGCGCATCATCAGCATCTCAGGCAGAGGCAAAGCAGCTTTCGCAGAACCTCCCAGACAGCAGAGAGCAAGCTGTAGGTATCCTTTGGTACCTTTGTTGGTCAGGCTGGCCAGCAACAGCTGCGATCGACGCCTGTGATTGTACAGATCAAGCAAGCATCTGACGCCTTGGCAACCCAGCTTGGTACAGCTGTGCCTAAAAGCAAAGGCTTTCAGAGCGCTGGCACCAAAAAGCTAGCTGTAGATGTACCTGTGGCAGATCAGTCTGCACCGGCGGTATGCAACATGCCAATAGTCTTCTTGCAGTTTTGCTGTAAAGCTGTTGGGCTCAGAGTCATCAAACCGTCAACATCTCATTTACTTCATGTATGGCTGCACATTTGCAATGTTACCCCTGTGCAGGTGGCACAACTTGTGGCAGACTTCTTGCAAGGCTTGCCCAACGGCATTGTAGACAAGCTGACTGTGGTTTTTGCTGACGAAGATGCTGCTCAAGCAGCAAAAAAGTTTCAGCAGCATGCAAAGCGCCGATACAAGGCCATCTACCTTGGAGATGCTTTCCTAGATGGCATCTCAGGAATGCTGTTGCTAGTTGGGCCAACCAAAGATCAGGTCATTTCCACAGCTGCTGCCATATTGGCTGCTTCTACGTTTGCCCTGATGTAAATGTCACATGCTCAGCCTAGTGCACACATGATGACAGGACAATCCATATCCTGACTAGCACAATGCACATGGGTGCAAATGTTCTAATCAGAGTATGGAATGTCCTGTCATCATGTGTGCAATAGGCTGAGCATGTGACATTTAGATCAGGTGTTGGTGGCCTCTGTTGCGCACCTCAAGGGGGCTTGTCACTTGTACAGGTTGAGAAGGTGGAGGTGCTTCTATCTCAATGGCGAGGCCGAGCTGCTGTTCTACTGAATGCTGAATGGACCCCTGAGAATGTTGACTCCCAGTATAAGGCGTTTGTGAAGTCATTTGAGTCAGTCTACAGCTTCTTGCCCCTTGCAATTCAGGTCAGTGCACGCATGCCCAGCATGTCATCTGCACTTACAGGGTTTCATGTTGATGTGCATGTTGATTGCATTACTGTGGGATTCTTGATTGTCAACTTTGTGCACATTTGTCACAGGGCAATCCATCTGCTGCTGAAGTGTTGTAGCCTTTCCAGCCATCCTTGTGCATAGCTGTGACCATGCAGTGTGTGATCTGTTCACTGTGCAGGGGTTCATCCTCAAGACAGACGCCATCATTTTCAAACAAGTCACCAAAGGGACTCCTGCGGCATCTCCATGGTTTGTTTTTGTCAAGGCAGGCCGGGGCCACACATGCATAGCACGACAGCAGCAAAGACCGACCCCAGAAAACCTAGAGATGGCATTCTACAATTACAAAGCGTCAGAAAGCCCAATCACTAAAGGCGTGAAGTTCTTCAAAAACATTGTTCCTCAAAAGAAGTGAAAGGCAAGCAAGTTCAGGCTGCGTGCCTTGCTCACATGCACTGCTTCAAGGCATCTCCTTGACCTTGGAAGAACAAGAAGGAAAGGATGAAGTCTGCAATGAAGATGAGGACCAAACTGATGACCACTGCACTTGTTGTTGACTCACCAACGCCCTTAGCACCGCCTGTGGTTGTGAAACCCCAGCTACAGCTGACCTGCGGAGCATTGACACATATGGTAAATTGCCTGTGCCTGCTCTGTAAACTACCATGAGCTGGTCTTGCCGGCTGAGCTTTGTACATGCAGCATGGAAGCAAACACAAGGAAGCGCCATTCTGCAAGAAACAGCTCAACGCCGCACTTGGCATTGAAAAGACAGCTCCGGTTGCAGACAAATGGGCAGAAAGAAAGGTCTGCATACCACTGCAATGATTGTCCCAAACACCCAGGACTTGATGCATGAGGTCACTATGTCCCAAGATGTGATGGCACGGCAGGCGGAGTCCAGGATGACGTTGGCAGAAACTCCATACACTGTCTCAGCTAGACCAACACTAGCAGCTAATCCTGCATAACATACTCCCTGTGTAAGGTGGTATGAGTGGTATACTCACCAAGAAATCGAGTTTCTTCCTATGGACAGATGGACAGGCATACTAAACGACAAGCGTGTGGCAGATAACAAATCACTATCTCAGCCAGGCTTCTGACACCAGGAGCAGTGTGCAGGTGCATGTCTTGCACAGCCTTGACAGCAGAACACTGATAGCAGAATTGAAAGGGTCCAACGATGCTGCATGCTGCATACTAAATAAAGCACTAGGCCAAAGGATGTTAAACATGTGTATGAACAGCTCATGGGTGCGCAGTCAGCAGACTCACCCATTGCAAAGCACATGATGTTCAATATCGGTGCAGCGATCATGCACGCTAGCACTCTTGGAGACACCAGGTAGTCCACAGGGTCAGTCCCCAAGACACGCAGGGAGTCGGTCTGCTCTGAGACCTGCATTGTGCCCAGCTCAGCAGCAAATGCGCTGCCCACCCTTCCTGTGGCAGGCAGCACTGTATCATGATGCTGTGTATGCAATGTTGTACTTTCAACCCCGCTAGCTCATGAAGGATACACAACGGTGCAGATCAACAGTGTGTACATGTTGAGTTTGTGCGTAATATGCCAATACCTGGCAAGCAAAGATGTGCATACAAGCATGATCTTCTACAACACTGCCTCTGTGGCAGTGAACCAGCTAGGTGAACCACAGTACAATGGAGGACAAGTCAGACTGGACAAGCTTTGACTATCCTTTGCAGTTACGAGCAAAAGCTACCACTTTGGTGTCCTTAGGTCTGACTGTGCTATGCCAGCAACTCTGCTGCACAAATAGCAGCAAGTGCAGCAGAGTTGTCTCTGTCTGTGCTTACTTGCTCAGGCAAGTACAGTATGCCTTGCACATGAGGAGATGCAGCTAACACATCTGGTGAAGGGAACCTGCTAGAATGGTGCAAGTAACATGTGGTGAAGGGTAGCTGCTGAAATGATGCAAGTAACATCTGGTGAAGGGCACCTGCTAGAATGATGCAAGTAACATCTGGTAAAGGGTACCTGCCAGAATGATGCAGATAACATGTGGTGAAGGGTACCTGCTAGAATGATGCAAGTAACATCTGGTGAAGGGTACCTGCTATAATGATGCATGTGACCACTGGGGTGAGCTCCCGGGACAAGGCCAGGGCCAGTACACCTCCAACAGATCGCGTCAGGCCAAGCTTGGCAAACTCTCTCACAAACTGCATGCGACAGTCAATCTTGATGTTGCACGGCCATCCACACATTGCGACACACAAGCTTGGCAAATTTTCTCACAAACTGCATGCGACAGTCAACGTTGATGTAGCACGGCCACCCACATGTAGCATCACACTGTTCGCACACCAGCAAAATCAAATGAGCTGTGCATTGCACAAGAAGGATTCGTGTTTGCAGAGGCTTGCTGTCTCAGCTGTACAGTTGTAATTAAGGACCAGAGACAGCTTGTGCTTGTGGCTTGCGTTTATCACAGAGTAGCTGCCTTGCTTTTTAATATGACAGGGATCTGCATACAAGGAGTCAAACGTACCTGAATGGTGAACACCATGCCCACAAAGGCGGCTGTCAGCAGGGCAACAGATACAGTGTTGGGCCCAACCAGCTTGAGCTGTTCAAGCGTATTTCTTTTGTGAACCTTGCCTGCATACAGCAGGAACAGCAGCATTTCCTGTGTGTTTGCTCAAGGCTCAATGACATGACTTGACCACAGCAACACCTACCTTGAAGTATTCTGACCAGCGCTTGGCCTCCCATGAGTAGTGCTGCCAGCGTTCGCCAAAGGTACTTTGGGGGTTTGCTTGTGTTGACCCAGTTCACGAATCCTGCAGAAGTTTGACAGTCAGATCAAGTACCATGTGCAGGATCAACAGAATGCTGAGAATCGTACTTGGCAAAAGACCTCCAGCTCCTAAACCAGACACATTGGGCAGGGATTGCTGTTGCGCTGTGCTTGCGGCCTGAATGCTGTGATTGGACCTGCTGCGTGCATTGTGCAATCTGCGCACATGTTGGAGAGAATGCACAGTGCTTGTTCTGCTGGGGTGATGTGTCTTGAAACCATGGCTGTACCCAAATGCTGCCGTTCTGTACTGCCCTGCTGTGATGCATGTCACACTAGTTCTGTGTGGAACTGCCCATGCGTTTGGCTCGTTGCTGCTGAAAGGGAGAACTTTGCCGCATCGAGCACCGAAAGTAAGCATGCTCAAGAGCAATGTTTGCAGTGAGGTCACTGCTTGAGTCCACTTCGCATAGGCTCGTCAATCAGGCAAACTTCTGAGGCAGAACTTGCAAAAAGCTTTGCTCTCACAAGACAATAGTATTTGTACACTCGCTGTGTGCGCCGGTCACACTAGCTGATCACCATGCCCAAGGCAAGTGCTGTCAGATCATCACCTCTCATGCAGCGCGGGAAGCTTTATCGATGCAGCTGAATATTGTGAAGCAAATAGGTTGGCTTGGTAGACAGTGTCTATCGCGTGCGAGCGCTACGTGACATCAAGAGCACAGCAGGGAGATGAAGCAGCAAATTTAGCTTCCACAATCCGGGAGACAAGAATGCGTTGAAAAGCAGGACAGCACCTGGGACAGCACTGCAGGGCTGGCGGGACCTGCCTGCGAGTAAACATGCGAATCCTTCACAACTCCATCGCGTACACATTTACTGGCCTGCAAGTTCAGTTTCAGGCTGGTCATGGTCACAAGCACCCTTTCCTGGTCTTTGAGCAAGGGGATCACAAAATACACACCAAACCAGGTATACCTGATGGCATCTTTGTGACAAACGGCCAAATGGCACTTGAATTGCCGTAAATTGGCATCTGCAATCTGCAGAGAGACTGCACGGAGAGTTGGCCACCTGGGAGGGCGAATACACCCTCAACGTGGAAAGCAAGGCCGACCACGTAGCGGGCACACCTTTCAGAGTCACGGCTTGTGAACACCACATGGTTGCCCCCGGTAAAGTATGGTACCGTGGCGTTTCCGCGGACTGAAAGTCTGTCACTGCTGACCAATTTTGTCAGCAGCCTGCTGGCACCAATCAGACACTGAGCTTTCAACTCAATTGCAGATCAGCCAATAGCGGAGGGGACCTTCATTGTCACAGCCAACACCTTTGGACCACAGCAAGTCAATGTTGTGCTGACAAACAAGAAAGGCTATCAGAAGGGTAAAAGCCTTTCAGTCTCTCTCCTACGTACCATTCAACTTTCAAGCAATTACTGACATGGCATCATGATCTGTAGGTACTGCTGTGTTTGTGCTCAACATCGGAGGCAGGTCTGAGGTCTGGAGTGGTGAGCTTGGCAGCCCAAAGGGAGCAGCACAGGGAGGATACATGGCTCAGGGTCCTATTGCAGTTGCAGCATCTTCTGCATATGGAATGAGCCAGCCTATGTCTGTGCAGCAAGGATACATGCCAGTCCAGCAGGTGCGCTGCTTTGATTTTAAGTGCAAGTTCTATGTTAACTGGAGGTCGACGTGACTTGTGTGGGAATCTCTAGCCTGATTTGATCTGTGTAGAACATATCACGGCGGACAGTGTTTCATGTTCACAACAACGCTTAATCCATGGACTTACCTGCCAGGTCAATTGACAGACCAGTCAGCATACAATCAGCTTGTTGCTTGACATCCGCCCAAGTGTGGTCGTCTAGTAGGCTCATGCAACAAGCACATGTTATCCATCTTCATTGCGATGCAGTCTGCACCAATGTCAATTTGCAGGGCTACCAGGCATATGCAAGCCAGGGGGAGCAAAGGGGCTCCCCTACACAGAGCCAGGGTCCCTCCTCCCCTCACAGTTTACTGCCACAAGGGCGAGGCTCCATTGTGTATGGTCCTTCTGGAGGGTACCAGCAGCAGGACCAGAGCATGTACACTGCTCAAGGGTATCAGGTAAGCATGCCCTGTCCCCTCTCATTCTGCAGCTTATTGTCCGGCCTTGGGTAGACCGGTATAATGTTTGGCTTCTCGTTAAATTGATGCTACAAGGAGTAGGCTTTTCTTTCCTTAATGTCTCGCAGTCTTCGAGTCAAGTCTGTCTTCAACAGCGCTTGTTTGCTCACATTGGCTTGCATGCTGCCCTGCACACACAGTTGCTGTCTGCAGCGAGAACACACGCAACATTGCCG
>JAABUS010009371.1_pt1 | contig 10357 bp, 12 predicted proteins | sample 5560161 | NCBI WGS metagenome assembly JAABUS01 (sample SAMN10711885, study PRJNA513376) | rock metagenome | isolation source: Antarctica rocks | place: Antarctica: Victoria Land, Trio Nunatak nord | collected 2016-01-04
AAGGTGAAATTGGTGACGAGAAAGTCGTACGGTTTCCGGACGGCGAGAGTGGCGAGATTGGCCTGATTGCACAACCTCGGCCGTCTACCAGAGCCCAGACACACCCACAGATTCTGCTGAGGAGCCTCTATTTTGACCCGTACGCACGAGGCCCTAGACTCCTCGTTGGCGGACCGCCTCCTCAAGAGTCTCGATGAGCAGGTCAACCGGCAGTTTGTGCTCCTGCTTGGCCCATTGACACAGCCGGTCGTGTAAGCCCACAGGCATTCGCACCTGAAAGTGTTGGATGTAGGCCGTCCAGTACTCCCAAGGGGCGACTTCCCGTCGCGGGGCGGCAGGACGAACCGGCTCGGGTCGGTCGCGACTCGCCTCAGACTCGGACTCGGACTCGGACTCGGACACGGCGACCTCCCTCCTGACCTTCGGCCCTGGGGCCGACTTCTTGGTATGAACCGGACTGTAACAAGGATGCCCCCGGGGTTCCTGCCCCATAACACCAAACCCGCGCACACGCCATGCCCGGTTGCATTTCGTGCAGGATAACCCCCTAATATCCTCCGCAGTTCGGTGCAGGGGCCGCTTTGGCATCCTCCGAACATTGCCAAGTCGAGGAATTCGTGTCGTCGCGACGGGGAGGAGACATCCGACCTCAGGCCCCATCGAAGATGGCGTCGAAGACCCGGACCTTCGCCCAGGTCTCGCGGTTCTCGTCGATGAACTTCAGATGCAATGGGGCCTCCTGGTAGGCGTCGTGCGCCTCCTTCGACGCGAAGACGACGATCAGCGCGACGTCGAAATCGCGATCGTTCACCGGCCTGGCCAGGGTCGGCTCGAGGGTCCCGCAGCCGAAATAGACCGTGCCGGGGTGCGACGAGAGGTACGCCTGGCAGGCCCCCACGAGCTTGTTGATGGCCGCCTCGGAAGGGTCCTTCAGGGAAAAGTAGACGCTATGGGCGAGCATGGCGGGACCTCTCTTCATCTGCTGCGACATCGGGCATGCGAGAGGGCTCGTTGCCCCCTCGACGTCTTCGGGGAAGTCGATGTGGTCGCCGAACCGGGTACGTCGGTCCCGGGGCGTATCCCCTACCGGCCTATGTCGTGGGCGGGTGGCCGCAGAGGCTCGAAGTGTCGCCCTCCCATCAGGATCGACGCATCTCCGAGGGGCCAGCGTTCGCGACCGTCCTGGCCGCCAGCGTCTTGCGGATGGTCTCGGTATTGACCGGCCGGATCACACCGCGCTCGGTGATGATCGTCGCGATGAGACCGGCGGGGGTGACGTCGAAGGCGGGGTTGTAGACGTCGATCCCCTCGGGGGCGGTCGGGCCTCCCGGGCCGTGGGTGATCTCGCGCGGATCGCGCTGTTCGATCGGGATGGCGGAGCCATCGGGGAGGGTCAGGTCGAAGGTGCTCGACGGGGCCGCGACGTGAAAGGGGATGCCGTGGGCCCTGGCCAGGAGGGCGACGCCGTAGGTCCCGATCTTGTTGGCGGTGTCGCCGTTGGCGGCGATCCGGTCGGCGCCGACGATCACCGATTGGACCTTCCCTTCCTTCATCACCTGCGCGGCCATGCTGTCGCAGATCAGGGTCACGGGGATCCCCCGCCGCTGGAGTTCCCAGGCCGTCAGCCGGGACCCCTGGAGCAAGGGACGGGTCTCGTCGGCAAAGACGTGGACCGCCTTCTTCTGGTCGTGCGCGGCGAAGATCACGGCCAGCGCGGTGCCGTAATCGGCGGTGGCGAGGCCCCCCGCGTTGCAATGGGTGAGCACCCCCTGCCCCGGTTCGATGAGCTCCGCCCCATGGCCGCCGATGGCACGGCAGGTGGCCTTGTCCTCGGCCTCGATCGCGCGGGCCTCGGCCAGGACGCGGTCGAGCAATTCCCGCGGGCCGGAGTCCCCGGCAGACTCGATCACCCGGTCGATCCGGTCGAGGGCCCAGAAGAGATTGACGGCCGTCGGCCGGCTGGTGCGCAGGGTCGCGCTGGCGTCGAGGAGGGCCTGCCGGACGGCCCGGGCGTCGCCGTCGCGTGCGGACTGACCCCCCACGACGACGCCGAAGGCCGCGGCGATCCCGATCGCGGGGGCCCCGCGGACCCGGAGAGATCGGATCGCCTCCCAGACGGCCGGCACGTCGCGCAGATCGATCCGGACCAGCACCGTCGGCAGCCGGGTCTGGTCGATGAGCCGGAGGAAACCCCCGGCCGCATCGCCCTCCCAACCGACCGTCTGCAGGTCACGGCCGTCGCCGGCGTCTGTCACAATTCGTCGTCCTCGTCCTCGTCGTCGTCTTCCGACTCCTCCGGGTCGACCCAGGCATAGAGCTCGGAATAGATGTCCCACATCATCTTCAGGGCATTTTTCACGTCGCCCTGCTTCAGCGGCGGATGCGTGCCGGCGAACCCGGCCACCTCGGAGGCGATCTTCAGCAGGTCGAGGTTCTGGCGCCGCATCTCCAGGAATATCTGGCTCTGGGTATCGAGCTCGAGGGCCTCCTCGAGCGCTTCGTCGACGTCGTTCTCGGGTTCGTGCTCGTGCCCGTTTTCCTGATCGTGGCCGTTATCCAACTCATCCTCGCGTTCGTTCATGGCATCGTCCTCGCGTAGGGACGGGGTCTAAACCCGTCCATTCCCATTTGCGTGCAGGGCGGGCCGGAATCCCGCCCCGGTGAATTCACCGAGCATTCCACATGAAGGTTTATCGGCTCGCGAGATCGGCCGGGCTGTTCCAGGGGCTGAAGGGGAGGCCGAAGGTCGCCGCGACTGCCCGATTCGTCACGCGGCCCGCATCGATATTGATGCCCTCGGCAACGCCGGGATTCGCGGAGGCGAGCGTCCGCCAGCCGTGGTCGGCGAGTTGCAGGACATAGGGGAGCGTCACGTTGCAGAGGGCATAAGTGCTGGTCCGGCCGACCGCACCGGGCATGTTGGTCACGCAGTAGTGTACCACCCCCTCGACCACGTAGGTGGGCTGGCGATGGGTCGTCGGCCGGCTGGTCTCGATACAACCTCCCTGATCGATGGCCACGTCGACGATGACCGAGCCCGGTTTCATACGTTCCAGGTCATCCCGGCGCACCAGCCGCGGGGCGCGGGCGCCGGTGATCAGGACGGCCCCGATGACCAGGTCGGCCCTCTGGATCGTCTCGAAGATGGTATGCCGGTCGGAATAGAGCGTGGTGACATTCGGGGGCATGATGTCGTCGAGGTAGCGGAGGCGGTCGAGGTTGATGTCGAGGATGTAGACATTCGCCCCCAGTCCGGCGGCGACCTTGGCGGCGTTCGAGCCGACGATCCCGCCGCCGAGGATCGCCACTTCGGCCGGGGCGACCCCCGGGACGCCCGCCAGCAAGATGCCCCGCCCTTCCTGGGGACGCTCCAGGTACTTGGCCCCCTCCTGGATGCTCATCCGGCCGGCGACCTCGCTCATCGGGGTCAGCAGCGGCAGGTTCCCCCTGGCGTCGCGAAGGGTCTCGTAGGCAATCGCCGTGATCCCACTCTGGAGGACCGCGCGCGTCAGTGGTTCGTCGGCGGCGAAGTGGAAGTAGGTGAAGAGGGTCTGGCCGGGCCGGAGGTGGGGCCACTCGGCGGGCTGCGGCTCCTTGACCTTGACGATCAGCTCGGCCCGCGCCCAGATCTCTGCCGCGTCACCGACCATCGTCGCGCCGGCCGATGAGTACTGCGTGTCGGCGATCCCGCTCCCATGCCCCGAGCCCGACTCGATGAGGACCGTGTGACCGAGGATGGATAGCTCCTCGGCGCCGACGGGGAGCATCGCCACCCGGTATTCATCCTCCTTGACCTCCTTGGGCACACCGACGATCATCGAGGAAGGCTCCCGGTCCGCTTGTCCCCGTACGCGCACGTCCGCCCATTCGATCAGACCTGTGCTCGGGAATCAAGTCGGGGGTAATGCCCCCTTGCGATGGCGGGGACGTCGCGCAGAGATCGGGAGAGTTGCCGGCCCCCTCTATGGCCTTGCCGCGTCCGCTTCCGGAGCCCCAACGTGACCGACGACCCGAGCCCTTCGCCGTTCGTGAAGGTGACCAACGAGCGTGGCGAAGCCCTTGAACTCCCTTCGGGCCGCGTCTATCCGCCCGGCGGCCGGATCCGGATCGAGACCGACCGCTACCGCGCGGCGGTCGCCACCGAGGGGTATGTCTCGGGCGTCGCCGCCGGGTCGTTCCTCGACAAGAAGACCGGGGCCCGCGACCTCGGCTTCGGCTTGAGCATCGTCGACTTCCTCCTGGAGCCCGCGCCGAGGGGGGGGCCGGTGCCCGAGGGGCAATACGATTTCGGGAATCTCTTCCACGGCAACCTGCCGAAGCGGTATGTCGAAGGGCCGCAAATCTGCACGATGGCGAAGCGACTGCCCGCCAGGGTGACCGTGAGCCCGGGCTTCGCGAGCGTCCGGCTCGACTATCGGTGGAACATCGCCTATCCCCCCCGCGACCGCGCCGGGTCGGTCTGGGAGCAGACGCTGGTCTTTCCCCGGGGCGAACGGTTCTTCCTGAGCGCCGACCGGGTCACGACCGTCTCGGAGTCGCCCGAGCTCTTCTTCCGCGTCGACATGCCCGGCCACATCCGTCAAGGCGGCAAGATGGGCTTCGAGCACGTCTATCTCAGCTACAACGACCCGGCGATCTTGCCCTCGACCGAGTTCGGGATGGATTTCCCCCCGGACGCGAAGTTCCTGTATCGGCGCGGGGTCAACCCTCGACCCGATCGGTTCATCCGCGCGTACCAGGTCGACCGAGGCGACGGCGAACCCGGCCCGTGGCTGGCCGGCATGACCCTGAACCCCGACGACGTCTACCAGGCCTGGTGCCACCAGAGGGGATACGTCTGCATGATCGAAGAACTGGGAGGCCGTCCCACCCGGCCCGGCGACACCTTCGGCGCCTGCTACCTGATCGGGTGGTTCGATGACATCGACGCCATGAACCGGACCTATGACCGCTTCCGAGGCTTCAGCGCCCTGGCCCTCGACGGGCCCGCCGACGAGCCCACGGGCTATCGCGGGCTCAAACAAGACGAGCTGACCCCAGTCGCGGTCTGAATCGGTGAAGAGCCGGACGGGGTTCATGCCCCCCGCAATCCCCCCGGCCAGAGGCGTTGCGCGGGCTCTTCCTCATCAGCGGCCAGATCGGTCTCGATCTCGGCGGTGTGGTCATAGGCATAAGCGAGGGCGTCGTGCACGTCGGCCGGGCGGAGGTGGGGATACTGTTCAACGATCCCCTCCACAGTCATCCCCTGGCGGTAGCACGTGAGGATGACGCACACGCGGATGCGGGTCCCCGCCACCACAGCACGCCCGCCGCATCGTCCCGAGACCTTCTCAATATTGCGGTAGTCGACCTTGGGCATACGAGGCCAGCCTTCGAGATCGGTCTCGACTCTTCCGCTCAAGCCGAAGGCTTCCGCGGGGGCTTCTCGCGTGTCCCCCTCCAGTCGTCGAGCAGCGTCTTTAGCTCTTCGAGGGTCACGCCGCCGTGATCGTCGCCCGAGTCCCAACGCGCCATGATCGCCTTGTGGCGCTCGCGGAGGACCCCCTTGGGGAGGAACTTCCCGTGGAATTTCTTGAGCACCTTCAGCCGGAGATCGGGCGGAGCTTTGGGCTCCGCCGGGGTCGTCGGCTCGGCCGTGGCCGTCTGTGCGTCATCTGCCATCGAAATGTCCTGACCTTCCTCACGAAACGGGATTCCCGCTCGCCCGAGGCCGATCGGCGCAACGTGCGGATCGACCGGGCAAAGTCCGTGCGTCGAGGCGCATCGGAGACGATCTCGACAGTCTAGACGATCCTACTGCCCGCTGACAAGGACGAGGCCGGGCCCCAAAATCCTGGACGAAGGGGACCGTGCGCATTTGCCTGCTCGTGCCTGGCCGCGCCCTGAGTTCGCCGTGCCACCCGCGAACGCTTACCGCCTCTGGGAGTCCTTCGACTCCTCATCCGGCACCGGACGCGGTCCGGGCTGGAAGTGGTCGAAGACGGCCCGTGCCACGTCGGCGCAGAGCCGATTGCCCGCGTTGTCCGGATGGTATCGCCGATCTTCGTTGTGACTGGTGAGCACGCAGAGGGCGACCGGCCCCGCCGCGGTCTCGATGATCCCGGCGGCGGTCCGGGACTCGTCGACGCTGCCGGTCTTGAAGGCAATCTTCGTCCCGGGGGGGAGGAATCGAGGGAATTTGTCCCGGTCGTCGCAGGCGCGCATGTGGCCGAGCATCGCCTCGCTGGCCTCGGTGCTGACCAGTTCTTTCTTGTGGAGCGCCTCGCAGAGCCGGAGCATCTCGGCGGCGGTGGTGCTGCCGAGGCCGAATTTCTTGCTCCGCTCGAGTTCCACGGACGTGTCCCGGCGGTAGACCTTGGAATGAATCTTGGTATGGGGATAGCCCATCTTTTCCATCGTCGCGGCCGTCGAACCGATGCCGATCTCGTCGAGCACCAGATTCGTCGCGGTGTTGTCGCTGAAGGCGATCATGAGGTGGATGGCATCGCGGAGCGGGAACCTCGCACCGGCCGAGAAGTGATCGGTGAGGATGCCGGATCCGGGGACCTTGTCCGAGGGCCCGAGCGTGACCGCCTCGTCGAGGTCGATCTCCTTCGCGGCGGCCTGGCGGTAGGCCTCGACCATGACAGGGAATTTGATCAGGCTCGCCGTCGGCATGGGCTCGTCCTGGCGATGGAGGAAGGTCTCCCCCGTCTTGAGGTTCTTGACGGCCAGCGCGACCTCGCCCTTATGGGCCCGCGCCAGGGGCATCAGCCGCGACTCCAGCGACGGCTCATCGGCACCCGCCGAGGTGCCCAGCGAGAGCCCGAGGAGGAAGGCACAGGCCCAGGCATCGGGGCGGTTGCGGGTCTGGGTCATCACGTTCGGCATGCTCGATGGCTCCCGGGAAATCCTCATCATGCGTGGGATTCTCCCAGGATCGACCGCCGAATCAACCCGTTGTCGAGGGTTTGTTCGGAGTCGAGGAGCCTTGCCGCGCGGCCCTGGTCCGCCAGGAGAGCGGGCCTCGGATGGCCGGGGAGTGGTCCGCGCTGGGCATCGGCAGGTCGTGCGGCCCGACCGGGCCGTCGGGGACCCCTTCCCACTGGTGGGAGTTCACCCCGCGCAGGACCTGGTCGGCCAGGCGCATGGCGCGTAGGCCGTCTTCGCCGCTGACCTTCGGGCGCGCCCGGGTCCGCACGGCGGCGACGAAGCTCTCCAGCTCCAGGGCCAAGGGCTCGCGGCCTTCGGGCTGGACCTGGTCGACGCGGAGGAGCTGCCCGAAGAGGCGCTCTTTCACGGCATGCGGCTGGGTCAGGTCGAGCCCGTCGAGGTCGACCTCGCCGCGTCGGAGGCGGTCCGAGGGGCGGATCAGCGTCCCCACTTTGGCGCCGAAGTCGAGCGACGCATATCCCTCGGCGCCCCAGAGCCGCATCTTGCGGACGGCCTGGAAGCTCACCCGGCTCGCCGTCAGGTTGGCCACGCAACCGTCCTCGAACTCGATCCGGGCGTTGGCGATGTCCTCGTGGCCGCCGAAGACGCTCAGCCCGACCGCCGCCACCGACCGGACCGGCGTCGCGACGAGCGAGCCGACGAGGTCCAGGTCGTGGATCATCAGGTCGAGGACCACGCCGATGTCGGTCGAGCGGAACGTGTGGGTCGCGAGCCGCTCGGCGGCGATGTACTTGGGGCGGAGCGAGAGCCCCTCGAGCGCCGAGAGGGCGGGATTGAACCGCTCGATGTGGCCGACCTGGAGGGTGACGCCTCGGGCGCGTGCCAGCTTGACCAGCTCCTCGGCCTCGGCGAGCGTCGAGGCGAGCGGCTTCTCGACCATCGTGGCGATCCCGCGCGACAGGAAGGCGCCGGCCACCGAGCGGTGCAGGGCCGTCGGGACGGCGATCGAGACGGCGTCGACGCGATCGATCAGGTCGCGGTAATCGGCGAACGCGTCGGTGCCATGGCGCCCGGCCACGAGGCGCGCCTGTTCGATCCGGGCGTCGGCCACGCCGACCAGCTCGACGTCGGGGAGCGCGGCGAGGACCCGGGCGTGGTGCTGCCCGAGGTGTCCGACACCAATCACGGCGACGCGCAATGGCATCAAGCCTTCCTCCCGCGTTCGCGCATCCGGCCGTGTCGGCCTTCCTGCTGCGCCAGGATGAATTCGAGCAGGTTCTGGACCTCGGGGGCGAGGTGGCCGTGCGACTCGAGGATCCCGGCCGCGTGCCGCGCGCTCATCTTGGCGCGGTAGATCAGGCGGTGCGCCTCGTGCAGGCCGTCGATCCCCCCGGCGGTGATGCCGTTGCGCTTCAGGCCGACGACGTTGATGCACCGGACCCTCGACGGGTTGCCGTCGACGAGCATGTAGCGGGGGACGTCGTGGACGATGCGCGACTGGCCGCCGACGAAACTGTATCCGCCGATGGTCACGTAGTGATGGACCGCCACGCCGCCGGAGATGCTCGCGTGCGACTCGACGTGGACGTGCCCGCCGAGCATCGTCCCGTTGGCGATCGTGATCCGGTCGGCGAGCTTGCAGTCGTGCGCCACGTGTGCGGTGGCCATGAGGTAATTGTGGCTGCCGAGCCGCGTGACGCCGTCTTCCTTCTCGGTGGCGCGGTGGATGGTCACGCCTTCCCGGATGATATTGTGGTCGCCGATCTCCACGCGGGTGGGCGAACCCTGGTACGACACGTCCTGGGGGTCGCCGCCGATGACAGTGAACGGACTGACCAGGTTGTGCTCGCCCAGGGACGTCACGCCGAGCAGGCAGACGTGGTTGAGCAGGCGCGTGCCCCGGCCGATCTTGACGTCCGGCCCGACGACGCAATAAGGACCGATCTCGACGTCGTCGGCCAGGTCGGCTCGAGGATCGACGCACGCCGTGTCGGCGACGAGTGTGGCCATGTTCGCGGTTTCCTCTGCTCCTTGAGGGATCGACGGCGCGGTCCTTGACGCCGGGCTGGGGCGAGTGGCGAGAAGATTCGACTCGTCACTCGCTCGGCACGCATGACATTCCCCGCTTCATGAGGCGCGGTCCTTCTCGACCATCACGAAGCGAATATCGGCCTCGGCCGCGACCTGCGCCCCGACCCGCGCCACACCCTTGACGCGCGCGGCGCTCGGCTTGACCCGGAGGCCCGTGACCTCCAAGAGGAGCTGATCGCCGGGGACGACCTGCCTGCGGATCTTGACGTCGTTGATCGAGACCATCAACGCCACCTGCTCATCGGTATCGACCAGGTCGCCGAACATGACCCCGGCGGCCTGCGCCAGGGCCTCGATCAGGAGGACGCCCGGCATGATCGGCCGGCCGGGCCAGTGTCCCTGGAAGAAGGGCTCGTTGCATGTGATGTTCTTCAGGGCGACGATGCGCCGGCCCGGGTCGAGCTCGAGCACGCGGTCCAGAAGGAGGAACGGGTAGCGATGCGGCAATATCTTCATGATTGCCGCGATCTCCAGGTGGGGATCGCCCGCGCCCGGGTTGATGCGCCGACCGCGCTCGACGGCCCGGAGCAGCCTGCGGACCAGCGCGGCGTTGAGCTGGTGGCCCGAGCGGTGCGCGACGACGTGGCCGCAGAGGTCTTTGGACAGCAGCGAGAGGTCGCCGACCATGTCGAGGACCTTATGCCGCGCGCATTCGTCGGGGTAGCGGAGTCGGTTGCCGATCACCCCATCGGGGCCGAAGATCAGGAGATCGGCCTCGGTCGTCCTCGACCCGACGCCCGCCCGCCGGAGCGCATCGGCCTCGGCCTCGAGTAGGAACGTGCGGCTCGGCGCCAGCTCGCGCCGGAAGCTCTCGGGGGACAGGTCGAGGAAGTAGCTCTGGGTGCCGATCGACGTCTGGCGGCCGTAGTCGAGGTGATAGGCCAGGGTAAGCCCTTCGCCGTCGCCGGGGAGGGCCGTCAGGACCGACTGCCCCTCCCGGACCGAGACCGGACGATCGATGACCAGGGTCTCCCGCTCGCGGTCGAGTTCGGCCACCCCCGCGGCATTTAGCCCCTCGACGAACGCCTGGCTCGAACCGTCGCAGCCGGGGGTCTCGGGGGCGTCGATCTCGACCGTGCAATTGTCGATGTGCAATCCCGCCAGGGCGGCCAGCACGTGCTCGACCATCTCGACGGAGGCCGCGCCGTGCTGGAGCGTCGTCCGCCGCTGGCGCGGGACGACGTGGCGGATGTGGGCCGCGACCGCCGGGCGATCGGGCAGATCGGTCCGGATGAAGACCACGCCCGTATCGGCCTCCGCCGGTCGAAAGCGGAGCGAGACGTCGGCCCCCGTGAGGAACCCGACCCCGCGCACCTCGACGTCCCGAGCGATCGAGCGTTGATAACGCTTCGCAGTGAGCATGCCGTGCCAGCTCCATCATCCATGACGGTCT
>JAABUS010009373.1_pt1 | contig 10356 bp, 10 predicted proteins | sample 5560161 | NCBI WGS metagenome assembly JAABUS01 (sample SAMN10711885, study PRJNA513376) | rock metagenome | isolation source: Antarctica rocks | place: Antarctica: Victoria Land, Trio Nunatak nord | collected 2016-01-04
ACCATGAAGTGGGTCAGGCGACATCCCCGGAGATCCAGAGGATCTCCCGCTGACCCAGACCTCGATCGGTCATGACGCGAGCGCCATTCCGGCATCGCGAGCCAGAGGCCGATCCGCTACCGGGCGACCAGCCCGGACAGTGCGTCCCGCAAGTGGTGCGACCCAGATAGGAAGGCATTCGATGGCGCTGCCAGTCGTCACGTCCGCCCCTGCCAACGCTCGATCGAGCGACCCCACCATTACCACTCCCTGGCTTGTCGACAGCCAGCTCGATGCCGCCAGTTGCGTCCCTGAAGAAGGGACTGGCGCCTACGACACGCTCAGAGCGTACGGCGCGAAGCCCCTCCGGCAGCAGCGGATTCCGCGTGAGTACTTCCGCATGGACGCGGTCGTGCGCGATGCGCGAATCCGGGCGCTGCGCAACCAGCTTGGCGACCGGCTCGTCATCCTTGGCCACCACTATCAGCGCGACGAGGTCATCCAGTTCGCCGACTTCCGCGGCGACAGCTACAAGCTCTCGCAGTTGGCCGCCGCCCAGCGCGAAGCTGAGTTCGTCCTGTTCTGCGGCGTCCACTTCATGGCGGAGAGCGCTGACATCCTGACCTCCGGCGACCAGAAGGTCATTCTGCCCAACCTGGAAGCCGGCTGCTCGATGGCCGACATGGCCAAGGGCGTCGACGTCGAGGCGGCCTGGCGGGCGATTGGTCGCGCCGGGGTCGATCTCGACCGCGTCATCCCCGTCACCTATATGAACTCCACGGCCGAGCTCAAGGCTTTCTGCGGGCGTAACGGCGGGATCGTCTGCACGTCGTCCAATGCCAGCCGCGTCTACGACTGGGCGTTCGAGCGCGGCGAGAAGATCATGTTCTTCCCGGACGAGCACCTCGGCCGCAACACCGGTGTCGCGAAGGGGATTCCGGAGGACCGGATGGTCGTCTGGGACCCGTTCCTGCCCACGGGCGGCCTGACCGCCGAGCAGCTCCGCGACGCGACCGTGATCCTCTGGAAGGGTTACTGCTCCGTCCATGCCCGGTTCAGCGTCGAGCAGATCGAGCGGGCCCGCGCCGAGCACCCGGGCGTCAACGTGATCGTCCACCCGGAGTGCCGCCTCGAGGTCGTCCAGGCGGCCGACAGCGCCGGCTCGACCGAGTTCATCATCGATACCATCACCGCCGCCCCGGCTGGCACGGTCTGGGCGGTCGGGACCGAGATCAACCTGGTCAACCGACTCAATGCCGAGCTGCCTGACAAGGAGATCTTCTGCCTCGACCCGGTCGTCTGCCCCTGCTCGACGATGTACCGGGTCCACCCGGCCTATATCCTCTGGACGCTGGAGCACCTGGTCGAGGGTGAGGTCGTCAACCAGATCACGGTGGCCCCCCAGCAGGCTCGCGAGGCGATCGTGGCGCTCGACCGGATGCTGGCTGTCCCATAGCTCGGCTCCGAGTACGCAGCGAACGAGGACGATGGGGCGAGCGCCGAACCGGCGCTCGCCCCATCGTCCTCGTTCCGAGTTGGCTCAGTAGGTGTGGTTCGCTCGCCAGGCCGCCTCCACGATCGATGAGATCTCCTCCTTGAACCGGGGGGTCGTGAATCGCATAGCGTTGGCGCGGCATGTCTCGGCGGACCAAGGTGTCCGTTCCGCGGCGTCCAGCGCGCGGGCCAGCGACGCGGCGTCCTGCCGGTCGAAAAGGAGACCGGTCTCCCCGTCGATCACCGATTCCAGCGCCCCGCCGCCGCGGAAGGCGACGACCGGGCGGCCGGCAGCCTGCGCCTCGACCGCCGTGATGCCGAAATCCTCCTGGCCCGGCAGGATGAACATCCGGCAGCGCCGCATCAGGTCGGCCGTCTCCGGGTCCGAACGCTGGCCGAGGAACTCGACGGACGGGCCGGCCCGTCGTCGGAGCTGCGATTCGGCCGGTCCGCTGCCGACGATCCTTAGCGGCCGGCCCGTCGCGGTGCAGGCGTCGATCGCCAGGTCGATCCGTTTGTGCGGCACCAGACGGGAGACGACCAGGGCGAACGGCTCGATCTCCGCCGGTGACGCTGGGTGGAAGCGCTCGGTCTGGATCGGCGGATAGACCACCTGGGCGGTCCGTTCCCAGATCGCTTCGATTCGTCCGGCAACGGCTCGTGAGTTGGCGACCACGACGTCGAGTTCGGCGGCGGCACGGCGGTCGATCCGCCGGAGCCGTGCAAAGCCAATGTCCATGGCTCGCCTGACGGTCGGTGGAATCCTCGCCGGCGTGAGATAGGACTCGTCGCCCCAGAGGAAGCGCGACGGGGAATGGCAGTACGCCACCCGAAGCTGCCCGGCGTTGCCAGCCTGATGAGCCCAGGCGCTGGTGTCGGAGACGATCACGTCGTAGCTGGCGAGCGCTCGACCGAACGCCGCGAAGGCCGTTGGGTAGAGGGGCAGGAGGGCCCGGTGATGATGGCGGGCGGCGGGCAGGCGCCCCAGCGCGCTCTCCCGGATGTCCCAGGTCCGCCAGTGTTCAGGGAACGCGGCCGGGTTGAAGAGCGAAGTGAAGATCGGTGCCTCGGGCCACAGTTCGTGGAGGGCTTCGAGGACGCGCTCGGCCCCACCGAACTGGGTCAGGTAGTCATGGATCAGCGCAATACGCACCGCCGGCTATCAGTCCGCGCGGCTGGCGGCGGTCTGGACCGTCGCGTCGGAGACGACGACCGGGAGGCGATCGCCGGTGCCGATCCCGTAGTAGGCGAACCCCTCATTGGTCATCCGCCGCTCGTCGTAGACGTTGCGCCCGTCGAAGACGACCGGCTTGGTCAGGGTGGCCCGGAGCGTGGTGAAGTCCGGCGAGCGGAAGGCCCGCCACTCCGTGACGATCACCAGGCAGTCGGCGCCCTCGGTGGCCGCCTCCTTGGTCTCGGTCAACGTCAGAGCTTCGGTGTCGGGATAGAGCTGTCGAGCCTCGGCCATCGCCTCCGGATCGAAGGCCCGGACCTGGGCGCCCGCCTGAAGCAGCGCGTCGAGCAGCACGCGGCTCGGGGCCTCACGCATGTCGTCGGTGTTGGGTTTGAAGGCCAGTCCCCAGATCGCGATCGTTCGACCTGCCAGTCCTCCCTGGCCATGGAAGTAGCGGGCGATCTTCTCGAACAGGACGCGTTTCTGACGCTGATTGACGTCCTGGACCGCCCGGATGAGTTGCGGCTCGTAGCCAGCCTCCAGCGCGACGTGCTCCAGCGCCCCGAGGTCCTTCGGGAAGCACGAGCCGCCGAAGCCCGCCCCGGCGTAGATGAAGTCGTAGCCGATGCGTGGGTCGGAGCCGATTCCGGCCCGAACGCTCTCGACGTTGGCGCCGACCCGCTCGGCGATGTTGGCGACCTCGTTCATGAAGGAGATCTTGGTCGCGAGCATGGCGTTGGCGGCGTATTTGGTCAGCTCGGCGGAGCGCAGGTCCATGGTCATCAATCGGTTGTGGTTGCGGTTGAAGGGGGCGTAGAGCTCGTGGAGCAGGTCGAGGCTGCGCGGGTTGGCGCTGCCGACGATGATGCGGTCGGGCCGCATGAAGTCGGCGATGGCGGCGCCTTCCTTGAGGAACTCCGGGTTGGAGACGACGTCGTAGCTGGCGGAGATTCCCCGCTCGGCGAGGCGCTGGCCAATCAGTGTGCTGGCCATGTCACCAGTGCCGACCGGCACGGTCGACTTGATGACGATGATCTTGTCGTCGGTCATGGCATCGGCGATGGATCGGAGGACGCTTCGAATCGCGCTCAGATTGGTCGAGCCGTCGGCGTTGGGTGGAGTCCCGACGGCGACCACGAGCAACTGGGCGTGGCCGACGCCTTCGCCGAGCTGGTCGCTGAAACGGATTCGGCGGGCGACGACGTTCTGCGCGACCATCTCCTCGAGCCCAGGCTCGAAGATCGGGACCTGCCCGGCATTCAGCCGGGCAACCTTGGCGGAGTCGATATCAACGCACAGGACATCGTTGCCAACCTCGGCGAAACAGGCGCCGGTGACGAGCCCGACGTAGCCGGTTCCAAAGACGGTGACCTTCATGTGCCGCTCCCCTTCGCGCCGAGACATCGCCAGGACCGCAGGCTCGTTCAAGGGTCAGATGGTACAGCAGCCGTCCGGCTCATGCCGGATGTCCGGAATAACTCGTGGGCCGTAGACGGTTCGACGGCAGGTCCCTACAGGTCGTCCGGGATCGCCGAAGCGGCGTCCGTAGTGGACTCTCGTATGACAGCGTCGTGCACGGTGGCGGTTCGGGTGCGACAGATGGCGTCGGACATGGAGCGACCGAGCGCACGCTCCTGATAGAAGCCAGCGGCGAAGGCGCCCAGTTCGCTCCGGTCCAGCGTTTCGGGCAATCGGTTGCCGATGTCCTCCAGGATCGAGGCAAGACGCTGCTCCAGGAGGTCCGCATCCCGGTCGGTTCGGCGCGGGCCGCGCCGAATCGTGCTGAGGTCCCGCCAGGACAGGCCGAGGAGCGAGCCGAGGACGGGCGCCGGCATCGCGGCGGCGGCCTGGAAGCAGGTCGTCCCGATCGCGGCATCGCCATCGGTCGTGCGACGGATCAGGTCGAGATGAGCGAGAAGCTGTCCGCACTGGAAGGGCGCGCGGCTGACGTCCAAACGATCGATGTCCATGGATCCCTTGACTCCCACACGACTGGAATGATGCGTGTCCCCTCTGATCCATCGGTCCACCCGGCGAGCTGTCCCCTGTGACCATGCCGTGGCGCTGCGGAGGCGAAACGACGGGCTCGACGGTGCGTGAGAAGAGTGTAGAAGTGAGCGGCCGCAGCGCCGATCGTCGTTCTTACGTATTTTCGTCCCTTTGTTCGCCCGGCATGGAAACTACGTAATCCACGCCACATTCCTATTGGTCCCGATTCGGACGGGGACGACGAGCGAGCGGTGTCCTCTTGCCGTTCCACCGCATTGGGACGACTAAAACGGAATGGAGCGCCGGCCCCTTCGCTTGACGCTCTCTTCCCGGAAACCGTAAGATGACATACCTGAATGACTCCCAGCAGCACGTGACAGGTGGCTCTCGAGACACGCCGCGGCGTTGTCTGGGCGAGCCATAGGTTGTCACGCACGTATTCCAACAGCCCCAATCGATCTTGGGGAACAAGCAGCCAGGGGCGATGTGATGGACTTTCTCATCGTGCTTGTGGCGCTCCTTGCCGCTGCGGTTGCCGCCCTCCTGACCTTCTTCTATCTCGAACGCCGATCCCAGTCACGGGTTCGCCGGGCACAGATCGAAGCAGACCGGATCATCGAGGAAGCAGAGACCAGACGGCGTGAGGGAGCGCTACAGGCGCAGGACGAAGCGCTTCGATTGCGCACTGAATTCGAACGGGAACTGGGTCAGCGACGCAAGGACATCGACCGGGTCGAGCGTCGAGTCGAGCAGAAGGAAGAGGTTCTCGACCGTAAGGCCGATGCGCTCGATGAACGGGAGGCCCAGCTTCGACGGCAGGAACTCGACCGCCAGGGCGAGCAGGCGACCTGGTCCCAGGAGCAGCGCCGTCAGGAGCAGGCCATCGTCGACCGGCGCGGCGAGCTCGAACGCGAGGCGGAGCAGGCAGGACTTTCCCTGCGGCGTGAGCTCGAACGCGTCTCTGGCCTGACCATCGACGATGCGCGGCTTGCGCTGGTCGCCGAGATCGAGGACGAGGCCCGGGCGATGGGGGCCCGGCGGATGCACGAGATCGAGCAGGAGACGCTGGCGGAGGCCGACCGCCGCTCCCGCAAGATCCTCGCGACGACGATCCAGCGAATCTCGTCCGATTACGTCGCCGAGACGACCGTCTCCGTCGTGCCACTGCCGAGCGACGACATGAAGGGCCGGATCATCGGCCGGGAGGGGCGGAACATCCGCGCCCTCGAGCAGGCGACCGGCGTCGATCTGATCATCGACGACACGCCGGAGGCGATCATGGTCTCCGGGTTCGATCCCGTCAGGCGAGAGATCGCGCGGCGGGCCCTCACCAAGCTGATGCAGGACGGCCGGATCCACCCGGCCCGAATCGAGGAAATCGTGGGCAAGACCCAGCTCGAGCTCGAGCAGGTCATGCGGGAGGAAGGCGAGCGAATCGCCTACGAGGCGAACGTGCCTGGTCTCCACCCGGACCTGATCCGTCTGCTCGGCCGGCTGAAGTTCCGAACCAGCTACGGACAGAACGTCCTTGCTCACTCGCTGGAGGCGTCGATGCTCGCCACCGCCCTGGCGTCCGAGCTTGGAGCGGATATCAATGTGTCGAAGACGGCCGGTTTGCTCCATGACATTGGCAAGGCGGTCGACCACGAGGTAGAAGGTCCCCATGCCCTGATCGGCGCGGACATCGCCCGGCGACTGGGTCGTTCGCCGAAGATCGTCCATGCCATCGCCGCCCATCACAATGACGAGTCACCTCAGACGGTAGAAGCGTTCATCGTCCAGGCAGCCGACGCGATCAGTGGCGCCCGTCCCGGTGCCCGCCGGGAGATGGTCGAGTCGTACATCAAGCGGCTGGAGGCCCTGGAGGGCGTCGCCAACTCCTTCGACGGCGTGGAGAAGTCCTTTGCCATTCAGGCGGGCCGCGAGGTCCGCATCCTCGTCCAGCCCAACGGGATCGATGACCTCGGTGCGACGCGGCTGGCCCGCGACGTGGCTCGAAAGATCGAGGAGAGCCTGGAATATCCCGGGCAGATCAAGGTCACGGTGATCCGTGAGACCCGCTCGGTCGACTACGCCCGATAGGACGTCGTCGCCCTACCCCTGAATACCCGCCCTTGGTTCCGGAAGGCGGAGTTTGGACGGCGTCGGAAGCGATGCTGTCTGAAGCGCGTGGGTCGCGGGCGAGACGTGACCGCCGCTCCATGAGGACGCTGATATGAATCGCTTGTTTGGCAAACTCGACCTCCGCGAGATTCGGATCGATCGTAGGCTGGCACGGTTCTCATCCGAAGCCGCCAGTGCCGGGTCTGAGGTTGACGTCGCGTCGCCAGGAGTACCATCCACGCTGACCTGGCAGGTCGACGAGCCTTCGGTACCGGACGGCAGGACATCGGGCGACCCCAGGCCGGACGGGGCGTCATCGCTCCACACCGAGGCGACCGGTGGTGAGGATGTCCTCAAGGTCTCGGCGCGTTCGCGACCCAGCGCCGTCGCTGGCGCGATCGCCGGCGTGGTCCGGGAGGCGGGCCGGGCCGAGGTTCAGGCAATCGGGGCTGGCGCGACCAACCAGGCTGTTAAGGCAGTGGCGATCGCCCGGGACTATCTTCAGGAGACCGGTATCGACGTGATTTGCCTGCCAGCGTTCATCGATGTCACGATCGATGACGAGGACCGGACCGCGATTCGGTTGGTCGTCGAGCCCCGCTGATGTCGGCTCGGCGTTCGGACTCGCGGTCCATCACCGACCGGGCTGATTTGCACACCCATACCACCGCGTCCGACGGTCTCTTGCGTCCAGGGCAACTGGTCGCGCTAGCCGCCCAGCGCGGCCTGGCGGCGATCGCTATCACCGATCACGACACTCTGGATGGTGTGCTGGAAATCCAGGCACTTGGCGAGGTCGAACTTCTCGTCGTACCTGGCGTCGAACTGAGTTGCTCGCAGGGTGGCGAGGACGTCCACCTGCTCGGCTACGGGATCGACCCGGCGGCGCCCGTGCTGGGCGACCTCCTTCGCGAGCGCCAGGACGAACGACGTGCGCGAGCTACGGCGATCGTCGGCCGGCTGACTGAGCTTGGTGCCGCGATTTCCCTGGAACGCGTCACCGCCATCGCGGGCAGCGGCACGGTCGGACGACCGCACATCGCCCGGGCGCTGGTCGAGAGTGGCCACGTCAGCACCATCGGTGAAGCGTTCGATCGCTATCTCGCCAGTGGACGACCTGCCTACATCGAGCGGCCGGTCCTGACGCCGCGACGGGCCATCCCGATCATCCATCGGGCCGGCGGGGCAGCGGTTCTGGCTCACCCCCTCTACTCGCCAGGCTACGTCGACTTCCTGCCACTGCTCGTCGAGGCCGGGCTCGATGGGATCGAAGTCGTCTACCCGGATCACGATGGCGCTACTCAGCGTCAGTTGGCGGCATTGGCCGCCTCGTACGGACTCGTCGGGACCGGCGGCAGCGACTTCCATGCTGACTCGGGCCGGCCGGGCCGGAGCCTTGGGGAATCGACGGTTCCGGTTGGCGTGGTCGAGCAGCTGGAGGAGCGAGCTGCTCGGCGCCACGATATGGGGTCGTCGTGACGTCAGACGGTTCCCAGGTGCTACCCCGGGCGGACGGGGACGACGGCGAGGCGGTCCGGCCGAGGGTCGCCGGTGTCATCGTCGCGGCCGGCCGTGGCACGCGCTACGGTGCGCCGGACAAAGTGCTGCTGCCGCTCCACGGTCGGTCGGTGCTTGAATGGGTCCTCCGGGCCTTCAGCGGGTCGCAGGCGAGCGAGATCGTCATCGTCGTCGGGGAACACATCCGCGGAAGCGTCGAGGCGCTGGTGACCAGCATCGGTCTGTCAGCCCCAACCCGGATCGTTGCCGGCGGCGACCGGCGACAGGACTCCGTGGCCTGTGGCGTCGCGGCGGTCAGCGATGGGGTAGATCTGATCGCAATCCACGATGCCGCCCGGCCGCTCGTCTCCGCGTCATTGATCGACCGAACGATCGAACGCGCGGCCATCAACGGAGCGGCGATCGCGGCGAGTCCGGTCACTGACACGTTGAAACGTGTTGGAGACGACCTCGCGATCCTGGAGACGGTCGCGCGGGAGGGGCTGTGGGCGGCTCAGACCCCACAGGTCTTCGACCGCCGGCTCCTTGTTGAGGCGTATGCCATTCCCACGTTCCAAGACCAGGCGTTCACCGACGAGGCGGCGCTGTTCGAGGCGCTTGGCCACCCCGTCGCGATCGTGCCCAATCACGATCCCAACCCGAAGGTGACGCATCCCGGCGACCTCGCACTGATCCAGGCGCTGCTCGCCGTGCGGTCGGATCCCAGGGAGCTACTCCGATGAGCACTCGCTCGACAATGACGCGCTCCGGGATCGGCTACGACGTCCATCGATTGGTGGCCGGTCGGCCACTCGTCATCGGCGGCGTCCGGTTCGATTCGGCCGTCGGTCTCGACGGCCATAGCGACGCCGACGTCCTGCTGCACGCCATCGCCGACGCGATCCTTGGCGCGGCCGCCCTCGGAGACATTGGCCAGCACTTTCCACCCGGCGACCCCCAGTGGGCCGGGGCCGACAGCGTCCTGCTGCTGGCGGCCTGCGTCGAGCGGCTCCGGATGGCCGGTTGGGACGTCGGCAACGTCGACGCGACGGTGATCGCGGAGCAGCCGAAGATCAACCCGCGGGCCGACGAGATGCGGGCGCGGATCGCCGAGGCCACCGGACTAGACATCGATGCGGTCAGCGTCAAGGCGACGACCAATGAATTGCTCGGCTCGATCGGCCGGGGCGAGGGGATCGCCGCTTTGGCCACGGCGACCATCGTCCGTCGCGCCAGCGAGGAATCCTGATGCGCGTCCTGCTGCAACGGGTGACATCCGCCCGAGTCCGTATCGAAGGGGAGACCGTCGGCGCGATCGGTCGTGGTTACGTCCTGCTGGTCGGTATCACGACCACCGACGGGCCGGAGACGGTCCGGCACGTGGCGGCAAAGGTCGCGAACCTGCGGGTCTTCGAGGATGACGGTGGGGCGATGAACCGGTCGGCACTGGAGATCAACGAGGGTCAGGCGCGGGTCTCCGGCAACGACCACACAGCCGCGCCGGTCGCGATGCTCGTGATCTCACAGTTCACCCTCTACGCCGACGTCCGCAAAGGGCGGCGACCGAGCTTCGTCGGGGCGGCTCGACCAGAGCAGGCCGCGCCGCTGGTCGAGCTCTTCGTGGATTCGCTGAGGGAGCAGGGCCTTCCCGTCGCGACTGGCCGGTTCGGGGCCGACATGGCGGTCGAGTTGACCAACGATGGTCCGGTCACGATCTGGCTGGATAGCGCCGATCTGTCGTCCGCGTCATAGCAATGGGTGGCGTCTTCCCATGGCTCAGGGTTGGTCCCGTCGCATGGCATCGATCAGCTCTCGGCGCTGGTCCATCCTGAAAGCATCGCGGAACTCCGGTCGCGGGGTGGCCGTCGCGATGACTGGCGGCCGCCACGCCTGGGTCCGGTCGAACGTCGTGGTGCCTGTCGCGATCGCGGCGGCCTGGGCGGCCATCCCTCGGGCGGCGTGCTCACTGCCGGATCGGACCGCGACGGGGAGTCCAAGCGCGTCGGCCACCACCTGCTGCCAGACCGGGCTGGCCGAGCCACCGCCAACGAGCGTCGCTTCGGATGCCCGGAAGCCGTCGCGGCCGAGGGCGTCGACGCAGTAGGCCAGCCCGGCCGCCA
>JAABUS010009374.1_pt1 | contig 10355 bp, 13 predicted proteins | sample 5560161 | NCBI WGS metagenome assembly JAABUS01 (sample SAMN10711885, study PRJNA513376) | rock metagenome | isolation source: Antarctica rocks | place: Antarctica: Victoria Land, Trio Nunatak nord | collected 2016-01-04
CGAACTCGAGGCTGCGTACTACCGTCACGAAGAAGCTCGGCAAACCGCCGAGTTCTCAAACAAGTAAGTCTCCGGACACGCCGTCAGGATTCAACCCGCTAGTTGAGCCGGCTTTTTGAAGATTGACGACGCAGAATGACAAGTCCAACCACAGCGACCAGCCACAATACGATACCGACGATTGCCCCAGCCGTCTCGTGGTAACGAAGACTTGGGAAGCCGATACACAAGCCGAATACCATGATCCCGGTCAGGTAGAACCTAGGGGCCGCGATGTCCAAACGTCCCAACTTCACGATATACCCCCTGCTTCAGCTCCTCTTAATTAGCAAGATAGACACTTGGGAGTGAAAACACCGTCGCATATGTTGCATCCCTTACAGAGCCGCCCCAATCGACGCTTCCGTCATTGCTATTCTCCATCGACGTAGCCGCTGCCGGGGCGAATGTGCCTACCCACGTCCCTGCGACCGCTCCGCAGGCTACGCACCCCGTTAACGCCGATACGCCGATACGCCGATACGCCGATACGCCGATACGCCGATACGCCGATACGCCGACGAATGTTGCCACCCCAACAACGCCACCGAATACATCCGCCGTCCAGTCCGTGCCTGCCGGGTCTGCGTTGTTGATGGGGTTGTCGGCGGCGTAGGTGTAGCGGTTGCCGTTGTGGGGGTCCAGGGGTGCGTTGAGGGTGTCTTGCTGGGTCCAGGTGCCGGTGGTGGGGTCATACCAGCGGATGCCGAATTTGATGAGTTGGGTGGTGTGGCTTCCGATGCCGCCGGCGTAGGTGTAGGGGTTGTCGACGTAGCCGCTGCCGCCGGAGTTCTGGGCGACGGTGGCCCCGCCGTAGGGGTCGAAGTTGAGGAGGTAGGCCAGGGACCCGAAGTTGGTGACCAGGCCGGCGGGGTTGTTGTGCCCGTCATAGACATACATGCAGGCGCTGCCGGTGGAGGTGGTCAGCAGAACCGGCAGGCCGGTGTTGTCGTGGGCGACGTAGGCGTTGGCGGTGACACCGCTGTGGGTGTAGGCGACCTCCTCGATTTCGGGGAGCCCGTTCTGGTCGGTACGGCCATAGGCGTATTGGTAGGTGTCACCGCCGGTGGTGGCCTCGCTGAGCAGCTCATTGCTGCTGGTGCCGGCGTAGGCGTAGCTGGTGGTGGTACCGGCCTTGGTGCTGGCCATCATCTGCCCGGCGGTGTGCACAACGGCCAGAAAGAACAAACCTGCACCCGTTCAACGGAGGTGCAGGTCTGAAAGAGGTCGCTCTGGTGCGCCCGGCAAGATTCGAACTTGCAACCTCTTGATCCGTAGCTGTGAGGTTGGACGTTCATCGCAGTGCGCAACCGTGCATTTCTGCGGTACCTGCGCCGATGAGAACGCCAGCGACTTGGGCCGCCGCGCGGCGAACTGAGACCGCAACTGAGACCACCCCGCGGCCCAGTAGCGAGCGGGGGCGATGACCTCGGCAAAGGGTTACCACTCCCTCGGTAGCTGTACAGCACCTCGCGATGGGCGACGAAGGCGGTGTCGATGTCCTCGCCCAGATAGTCGGCCCAGGGCCAGTCGGGGGTGCGTGCCTGCACGGCACGAAACGCGAGCTCGGCGAGAGGGACGTTGTTGTGATCTTCTCTGCACCATCCGCCCTCGCCGACGTACTCGCCGGGAAGAGCCCGGTAGGCGGCGATCGAGTCTTGTTGGCGTTCCTGGATCAGGCCGAGGCCCATACATCCGGCGGGGTCAGAGCACCGCGCGGGGGCACACGCAAGATCAGCAGAGCCACGCTGTAGGCCCCGAAATCGGGGCCTACAGCGGAGGGCAAGGGATTCGAAACCTTGGTCGGGATTTGCCCGACTGCGGTTTTCGAGACCGCTACTACGCGAATTTGTAACCCCGTACTTGCCGCCTCTCCCCCATTCTTGCTGGGGTCTCGCGCCGTCAGTGTTTACCGTGCGAGACCGTCAAAGACCGGGCGTGCCCTCCCGTTTGGGCACGCGGGGGGGGCACGCGCGAAGGTTGATCTGTGGTCGGAGCCGTCGCGCGCGTTGAACACCGCACGGTTGGACGGGGAGCCCTAGTCTTTCCGCTGGATGTGTCCCCTCCTCCGGCTGAATGACGGTTGTTGTCCGTCGACGTTGGCAGCCGCCGACATCCGAGGGCAGCTTCGGCGATAGTCTCCGGACGCAGTTCGGCGTCGGCGTGACGGGAGCAACGGGTGGCGGTTCCGAAGTTTCGTCCGGCCGTGCTGCTCGCGGCGCGCGAGCGTGCGGGTCTGACGCAGCTGCAGCTGGCAACGCGAGCCGATGAGGCCACCCCGCACAAGCATGTGAGGACGAAACAATCACGGTCCGAGGAGGCTGCCCGACGTATCCGGACATGGGAAAGCCGGATCTGGGCGTGGGAACGCGGCGTCGACGCCCCCTCCGCCTCATATGTTCCCACGTTGGCGAAGCTGTTGGACCTGGACCCGCTTGCACTGTTTGAAGTCGACCCAGCCGCTCCCCCGTTCACGGCTGTGCGGTTAGCCGCCGGCCTGACGCTGCAGGCGTTGGCAGCGGCGACCGGGGTGTCCTACAGCTCGTTGCACCGCATGGTCCGGGGAGTTACCCAGCTGCCAGATGAGGCGGCGTCCAAGCCATCTGCTCGCACTTCACGTCGCCCGCCAAACTCCAGGGATCCCCCGGAATCTCTGGCGAATGTGGTGCTCGCGCATTGCCCATGACTGCCCGCCATCAACCCCACGTGCCCCCTACATTGGGGACGGGACGGGCACGCGCAAAGATCATCAATACGACCGTTCGATTTCCGCCTCGCCCGCATCGCAACCCGTTTCTTTGGCTGAGATGCTCGGGTCGGCACCCGCCGCGCACGGCACGGCCCGGAGGATTGCAACGCACGCGACAGGCTCGACAGCGCCCGTGTAAGTGTTGGGTAGTCGGGCTGGCGCCGACAGTGCGCCACGAGATGCGAAGGGTGACGAAGCAGGAAGCGGCGCACACACGTGCACCATCCCGTTGAGCGCTGATATTACCCATTATCGGCGATCACGGGTCAGGTGGCGTTAGCATCACGACGGGCGGAGCAATGCTGCAAACTGGCGTCATCGACATTAACGGTGCCTGCATCTGATCGACAGAAGGGCTCGATATGAGCAAGCCGGCAGACCTCAACTTCGTCCGCACCGGACCCCTCGGCGATGTGCCCATCGTCCTGCTGCACTCGGCGGGGCTCGACCTGACTTATTGGGACGCGCAGATCGCTGCGCTCAGCCGCCACCACGACGTCATAGCAGTAGACCTGCCCGGCCACGGTCTGAGCGAGGCCGAGGCCGAATCGATCACCATGCCGCAGGTCGCCCGTGCGGTTTCGTCGACGATCGCGTCCTTGGGTGCCGGACCGGTTCACCTTGTCGGCCTGTCGGTCGGCGGTCTCATCGCGCAGGAGTTGGCCATCACTGAGCCGGACCTGATCCGTTCGCTGACTCTGATCGACACCGCTGCCCGGTTCGCACCAGCCGGGCAGGCAGCCATGAAAGCCCGCGCCGATCTTGTTCGTGAGCAGGGGATTCCTGCCATCCTCGATGCCCTGTTCGGTCGCTGGTTCTTGGCCGAGACCTGCGAACGACGACCCGATCTGGTCGACCGCGCAACCAAAACCCTTATGCACGACGACACCGCCGTGCACGCAGCGCTGTGGGAGATGATCGCCAACTTCGATGCGTTCGACCGGCTGGGCTCCATCGCCGCGGAGACCCTCGTGCTTGTCGGCAGGTACGACTCGAGCTCCCCGATTTCATCGTCCGAAGAACTGCGAGGCGGCATCCCGCACGCCCATCTCGAAGTTATCGAAAACGCCGCGCACCTCTCACCGATCGAGCAGCCCGACGATGTCACGAGCCGCCTCGAGGCGTTCCTTCAGTCGCTTGCGCCGGTCGAGGCAAGCTGATGGCGCGTCTGCCGCTGGTCGATCCGGCAAGCCTTACGGGCACCCAGAAGGAACAGTACGGGCGATTTCCGTCCAACCTCACGCGGACGCTGCTGCTGCTTGATGAGCGGTTGGCCGGCCAGCTTCCTCAGGTCGCGAATGCACTGCGGACATCGAGCCTCGACGCTGCTTGGCGGGAGGGGTGATCCTGCGGGTCGCGGCTCTGCAGCGCAGCGACTACGAAATGGTTCCAGCATCTTGGCCAGGCTCGGCAGAGCGGCTGGACGGCGCAGCAGATCGAGGCCATCGAACTCGGCCGCTTCGATGCGGAGTTGCTCTCGGCAGACTTCGTAGCCGTTCTTCGATTCGTCGATGAGGTTGTCGCCGGACCGTTCGTGCCCGACGACATTTTCGCCGGCGCGCGGCACGCGTTGGGCGATAGGGGACTGGTCACGGTGATTGTGCTGGTGGGGCATTACATGACTGTGGCCCGGCTCACGCACATACTGGAAGTGGAGCTGGATGACGCGCCAGACGCCTGGACGAGCGAACACTGAGTCCCCCGCGAACCACCGATGACCGACCCGACCCGCGCGGTCTGCAAACGATTGGTGCGGCTGTACCCCGGCGGTGAGCACACGTAGTACCGTCTGCGGCGTTGCGGGGGCTGTGATCGACAGACCTTCCTTCGATCGACTGGTCTCGAACGTCCGAACCCTCGATCTGTGCAGGCCTCGGGGATGTGCGTAGGCCAGTGCGCGGATCAGCTGCCGGCAGCGCCAACCCCCATCGGTTACCAGCACGACCGTGCTGACCTCCGTCGGCTCGGCGACTCCGGGGTGCTAGATGACTGGCTGCCCGCACATCCTCGGCGTCCCCGCTCTCGAATGTGGTCGGATGAGTCGTCAGGCACCCTTCCATCGTGTACTCCCCCGCGCGGATCCAAGGCCACCGCGTTCTCTACGAGGGCTGGCCAGAAGGGCGGGGGTGCCCGTCGGCGCGGTGGCCGTGTCGACGGACACGGCCCTGGCTGGGCAGTCGAAACCGGTTCCCCGGCCATGGCCCTGCTTGTCGTCTTATGCCCAGCGGACGGTGTCCTGTTGGTGAAGGCGTGGGAGACGTTCGAACCACGGGTTGGGGCCGGGGTGCCCGATATTGATGACGAGGAGCGCGTGCCAGCGGCCGTCGGGGAAGAATTCGGCGTCGATGCCGGCGGCGTCGAATCCTGACATCGGGCCTGCGGCGAGGCCGTGCGCACGGACGGACAGGATGTAATAGCCGGCTTGCAGGGTGGCGTTGAAGATCCCGCTGGTCGTTCTCATCGTCTCGTTGGCGGCAAAGACATCTTTGAGCTCGGGTTTGAAAGGCAGCAGCGTCGGGATGTGCTCATGGAACTGGGTGTCTACCGCGAGGACAGCGACGGCGGGCGCGGACGCGGTCTTGGTCCGGTTGCCCTCGCTCATGTGTGGGACCAGCCGGTCTCGTCCGGGTCCGGGCCGGAGGTAGAGGATGCGCAGAGGCTGGGTGTTGGCCGAGGTGGGCGCCCATTTGGCCAGATCCCAGATTTCGGCCAGTTCGGCGTCGCTCACCGGCGTGGGTGCGAACGTGTTCGCGGTCCGGGCATCGGTGAACAATGTCGCCCGCCCGGCGGCGTCCAGGGTGGCCAGCTGGGCTGGCGTTGATGTGGCGAGATCAGTCATGGGAAGCTCCTACGGGTTTGTCCGGGACTGGGATGCCGCGCTTCGTGACTCAGAAGAGCGGTCGCTCGATGAGGTTGCGCAGCACGAGGGCGTTGGGGACCTCGATAAGCCGGCCGCCTTCGTCGGTCCGGCCCAGCTGCACAGCGGCCAGCCCGAGATTGCCGACGACCTCGGCGATCTCGTCACCGGCGTCCGGGAAATCGGTCGAGATGAAAATGACCCGCCGGCCATCGTCGGGGTCCAGCTCGGCCTGCAAGGTGTTCGCCGGCAGCTGATTGAAGGCCTTGACGACCTTCGCGTGGGGCAGGTGCTCGGCGACGTATCGGGCGGAGGTCCGCCCGTCCAGGACCGCGTCCCGGTTGGGCGTGTAGTGCGCGTTGGTGGTGTCGATGACGGTCTTGCCGTTCCAGTCCGGCAGAGACTTGCCAAATTGCTCGACCGCCCCGAACGGAATCGCCATGAAGATCACGTCACTGGCCAACGCCTCCTCCACTGCGACCGCATGAACGCCCGGCCCGATGGAGGACGCAAGTTCGGAGATGGACTCCGGTCCTCGGGTGTTGGCGATGCTGACCTCGATCCCGGCCCGGGCGAACAGCCGGGCCAGTGCAGAGCCCACGTTCCCGCTGCCGACGATCGCAGGCCGCGTAGGTGTCGTCATGTCAGCCTCCGTTATCTAGTTAACGTGTGAACCACACGGTAACGAGCTGTTGGTTCACATGTCAACCAGGGGTACCGTCCAGGCATGACGGTGCGATGGTTGGACCCGGGAGAACAGCGCGCCTGGCGCAGCCTGATGGACATGCAGGACGGCCTGTCTGAGTTCATCGATCGGCAGCTCCGCAACCGGTGCGGGTTCTCCCACGCCGACTACCAGGTCCTCGCCCATCTCTCCGAAGCGCCCGAGGGTCGGCTCAGGTCCTTCGAGCTCGGTGAACTGCTGCACTGGGAGAAAAGTCGGTTGTCCCAGCACCTGGGCCGCATGCAGAAACGCGGCCTCACATCACGGGAGAGATGCCACACCGACCAGCGCGGCGCCGTCGTCGCCATCACCCCGCGCGGCAGCGATCTGATCGAGGCCGCTGCCCCGCAGCATGTTGGCGACGTCCGCGATGTCCTCATCGACCACGTCACCGCGGCCGAGTTGGAAACGCTCGTCACGGTCGCCGGCAAAGTGCAGGATCGTCTGCGTGCGCTGGGGAAAGGCGGGGTCGGGTCTCATCCTGGCTGAAGCCTCGGCCATGGACATGACCTAGACCTAGACCGCTAGCACGCAATCGAACAAATTCGCAACCCGTCCCTCGGCCACGAGCACACCATCAACCTGATCGGCCGCTACCCAATCCAGCATCACCGTCCTCACCGGCGACCCGCGCGGGCGCCCCGGACGGGCTGGGCGCTGATGATCGACCCTTCCGCTGCAGCCTGTCGCAGGAGCGGGCTCGTTCCTGCTCAAGTTTCCACTCGCCGATGTGGACCTGCTCGCCGTGTTCTTCAACCCTGACGATGTCGGCGCGACCCCGACCCACCTGCACTACGGCGCGCGAGCGCACCGCCGTGTGTCGCCGGAGGCAGGAAGCCGGATCGGATGAGGTTGTCGACCGACGATTGACAGTGCACAGAGCTACAGTGACGCACCTGAGCACAACCGCGTCCCGGGATGTTCGCAACCACGCTGCCGTTGTCCTGCGACAGGGCAGTTGCCTCGGCGAACGGAATGGACGTCGTCAGCCAGGACGGTGACTTTGATGCGCTCGAAAGCGTGGGCGGTCCCACCGTCATCCGGGTTTGACCACGCCACGATGGGGTCGCGCTGCCGGCGAACAGTGGTCGGCCTACTGGTGGGTGGTGTCGCGTTGGCCGCCCGAGGCGAACGATCCGTGAATGGTTTCCATGGCGAGGGACGCTCGTGGGTACCCGATGTAGCCGGCCAGGACCATCATCAGGGCGCTCAGCGCAGCCTCGTCCAGCCCGTGCTGCCGGCCCAACCGTAGATGAGTGCTCAAGCGGTCTCCGGACACGCCCTGCGCGGTCAGGGCGGTGATGACGGCGATGCTGCGTTCGCGTCCGGTGAGAGCGGGGTGCGACCATGCCGGTCCCCCGGCGGCCTGAAGCGCCTCCTCGGCGAACACCGCCCCGACACGCGCGGCGAGGATCACGGGCACCTCGTGCTCAGGCACGGCAAAGATCTTGGCGTAGGCCGAGATGCCACGCTCTCGTCTGCTCCGGGATTCCCGCGCGTCCGGGGTGTCGCTCATCGAGGTTTCCCTTCCTGGTCGTCATGCACAGAGGCCGCTAGGTCCGTCACGCCACATGCTCGGCGCACAAGCAGCCCACCCCCTGCTCGATCCATTCCTGCCCGGACCAGTCCGGGTGCCGCTCGATCATCAGTGCTCGGACCTCGTCGACGATCGTCTCCGCGCTCATCGAAGAGTCGCGGCGTACCCAGGTCTCGTTACGCAGCAGCTCAAGGTAATCGCCGACATCGGCCAACAATCGCGGACCGCCGACGTCACCGTGCCCGGGCACCACCACCTGCGGGCTTTCGGCGACCAGCCGCTGCATCACCGCGATCCAGCGAGTGCCGGACACGTCGGTGTCGTGCGGCGGGAACCACGGGAAGATCGCGAACTGCCCGGCCTCCACCAGATCGCCGGTGAACATCACCCCGGCGTCGGGCACCGTCACCACCTGGTCGCCCTTGCTGTGTGCCCGGCCGGTGGCCCGCAGCTGAACTACCCGGCCACCCAGGTCGAGGTCGTAGGAGTGGTCATAGACGACGTCCGCAGTGGCCAGTTCGACGCCCTGCAACTGCCGGGCGACCGGTTCACCGAGGCCTGCGAACATCTTGAGGTAACCGGCGCCTTTCATGGCCAGGTCCTCCGCCTGCGCCCGGTTGATCAGGAACGTCGCCTCGCCGGCGAACACCTGGGCGCCGAACGCGTGCTCCGGGTGAAAATGCGTTGTGGTCAGATACAGCTCGCGGCCTGCCGCGTAGTCGGCCGCGAACTCGAGCACCTTCTCCGCGTTGCGCGGACCCATTCCGGTGTCGATCACCAGCACGGAGTGTGCGCCACCGATGACGCCGATGTTGGGCACCAGTTGCACGCGGCGGTTCGGAATCACCACCAGATCGCGAGCGACTTCCTGTACCCCCGCGATCTGCACAACGGGATCGGGCAGCACGTATTCAGCCATGACGTCAACTCCCTGGAAGCGATGATCGCCACGTGGTCTTCTCGCGGTCGATCGGATCTGCCCCAGTCCATCGCGGAATCCTCGAGGCGTCCAACACCGAATCCGCACCTCCGATACCGTGCGGGTATCGTCACCGGCGATGGACCTACGCTCGCTGCGTTACTTCGTAGCCGTCGCCGAGGAACGCCATATCGGCCGCGCTGCCGTCCGGCTGCACATGACTCAGCCGCCGCTGAGCCGAGCCATCAAGGCGCTGGAGACCGAACTCGGCACCGTCCTGCTACACCGCTCCCCCATCGGAGTCACGCTCACCGCCGCTGGAACCGTGCTCTACGACGAGGCTCGCACGCTGCTGGAACAGGCAGAACAGGTACGCGCCCGCGTCGGTGCGGCAGTCGGCACTGCCACCATCACCATCGGCATCCTCGCCGACAGCGCCGAACACGCCGGTACCCGCCTCGCCACCGCCTTTCGCCAGCGTCACCCCGAAGTCAACGTCCGTATCCGCGAAGCCGACCTCACCGACCCGACCACGGGTCTGCGCGCCGGCCTCGTCGATGTCGCTCTCACCCGCGCACCGTTCGACGCAACCGGAATCAGCACCCACGTACTGCGCTCGGACCCCGTCGGAGTGGTCCTGCGCACCGACGACCCGCTCGCCCGACGCGACACCCTGCACCTGCGCGACCTTGCCGATCGGCGGTGGTTCCAACTGCCTGAGGGAACCGATTCCCTCTGGCGCGCCTACTGGAACGGCACTCTCTCACACGGCACTGTCTCAAACAGCACTGTCTCAAACGGCACGGTGCCGACCGGTGGGCTGCGGGATGGTCCGGTGGTGCGCACCGTCCACGAGTGCCTGCAGGCCGTTCTCTGGAACGGCACGATCGGCCTGAGCCCACTCGCCCACGCGCTACCCGACGGCCTGACATCCATTCCACTGGCCGACATGCCACCCAGCCACCTCGTCGTGGCCTGGAACAGCACCAACGCCAACCCGCTCGTCCACTCGTTCGCACACCTCGCCGCAGCCACCTACCGCTCAGCACCCTGAGCGAACCGCCCCGACCGCGGATCCCAGCGGGACCTATCAAGATCACGCTGCAGGAGCGGCTCGTCAGCTGCCAACATCGGCAACCTGAAGAAGACTATCGACATCGCGCACACTTGACGCCGCCGTCATGGGGGTGGATAGCGGCGCAGGGTGGATAATCTCGGCTGTGGTTTCCCTCACGCAGGTCCTCGGCTTGGCGCTGGCATGTGGACTGCTCATCGCCGTCCCCGGACCCAGCGTGCTGTTCGTCATCGGCCGCGCTCTCAGCCACGGCCGCCGCACAGTCCTGGCCAGCGTCCTGGGCAACAGCGCCGGCTCGTACTTCGCCGCCTTCTGCATCGCACTCGGCCTAGTACTACAGCCGCACTTAGTTTGATCTAGTGTCGGTGTGTCTGCGCTGATTTGGTGCCGGGTGTCGCGATCTTGGTGGCATGGTTGATGATCTGGGCGTGTCGGAGGTGGCGGCGTGGGCGGCG
>JAABUS010009376.1_pt1 | contig 10354 bp, 17 predicted proteins | sample 5560161 | NCBI WGS metagenome assembly JAABUS01 (sample SAMN10711885, study PRJNA513376) | rock metagenome | isolation source: Antarctica rocks | place: Antarctica: Victoria Land, Trio Nunatak nord | collected 2016-01-04
ATACCTCATCCCCCAGGCAGACAGTATCTGCAGGGCAATTGTGAACTTGAAACGTGCAATACAGATGACTCCATGTGTCTCTGAGTCTTTCAGGTAGTGGCACCCTCCAAAAAGCTCCATCCACTCCCATCTGCATCACACGTGATCCAACTCAAATGCTGTGCTGTAGTTACACACAATGCACAGCATCATTGCTGTGCATTGTCTGCACAGCAATGATGCTAGCATAGATACAAGCAGCAACTGCAGAGTACCTAACTTGACAATGGTGTGGAGGTCGTGAGACTTATTTGGGTCAGACAAAACAATGTACAGTGGACAGTACTTCAGCTCATGCAAGTGATGCAATGCTGATCCTGTCCTACTGCCTGCTTGAGGCATGCCTTCAACAAGCAGATCTGTTTGCCAAGCCAACTTTGCAGAACTAGGCAGGTGTGCATGACACATAGTGCAGCAGCATGCATTTCTGGAACAGACACCATATACAGACAGACAGACAGGCAGGCAGATAGACAGACAGATAGGCAGGCATGCAAGCAGACAGGCCGGCAAGAAAGACTTGTACTCACGTGTACATTCTCCCATTGTACTTGAAGACATACTTGTTGACAAACTCATACTTCCGGAACATGGTCGTCACTTCTTGCGTTGTTTCAGGTATCTACAGCAGCACATGGTCGAGGTCAGCCATAATCACTATGCGGCAACAAAGCACACATAGCGACTTCACATGAGTGGGCAACACAGGCTGCACTTTGGTCCAGGGCCACTGTCAACGCCAGACACATACATGCAGCATATGCAAAACTCAAAACTGGAGCTGTCCCTTGTACAGTGATACTGTGGGGCATCATGTGACCTAGCTCATCTCAAATTAGCCTTATGACCCATATGACATGTGTATTTTGGTATCATGCAACACTCTCATGCAGGCTACGTGCTATGCTCAAGCTGGTACTGTGATGTTGACAATGTTTTGTCTTTACATAGTGTGTGCTAGAGTTGGTACCGTGACATTGACAGTGTTTGCCTTGGCGTAATGAGTGCGCCAGTGCCCTTGTTGCATATGACAAGTTTGTGAAACACAGCACAGAACAGTTTTGAGCGGGACTGTGTATGTTGACACCTAATACTCATTGTATACGTTGAAATGCATACGCACATTGTTAAGGCACCTCTCCTCTGTTCCATCACACTGTTCACTTGTGCGTCTCTGTTGCAGGTGAGCCAGATGCCCTTGCTAACGTGCAAATTAGGAACCAAATCTAGTCTGCTGATGCTACTGGTGACGCTGTGAGACATCAGGCAAGATTGACATATGGAGGCGTGACCTGGTGTGTTTTTGTCCCGCATAAGGCCTGGATGCCTTGAGTGGTGTACAGCTCAACTCAACATCAAGGCCTCATAGTACACGGTGGCCTTGCTGCCATGACAGTCACGGCTGTTTCTTCCAGTACACAAAGACTTCCAAGCAAGACTTATTTTGTGATTCCTGGGCAGCCTGGTATATGTTTTGACTTCTCATTAAGTTGACGCCAAAGGGTGAAGTCTGTTTGTTTGTTTTTCCCCCCTTTTCTTTTCATACACTGTGATTGATGGTGGGGCTCACCTCAATTCGGACTGGGGTACCCTTATCCCACAGGAGGCGGATGCCCTTGGTGATGTGCAACACAGATGGGGAATCTATGGTAGCTCCACGCTTGAGGAAGATGTTCCAGCCTGCTGGATTGGCTCTCACATCCACATAGTATGCTGTTGGGCCCATCTTGTCTCCCTCCAAAAACTGCAACATTGCATTTTATATAGTCAAGTTCCAAGCAGAATTGCACACTTCTGACATGAAAACCAGCTGGTTTTGTCAGGAGTCTGATTTTGTTTCAGCTGCCACACTACAGTGTTGGAGGTATGCTTATCTACTCATATGCTGCATTTGCCGCAGACATTCAGCAAGTGTCAAAGCATTGCCCCTGTGAGGGGATTACAATGCAAAGTGCAGTGCAACGTGATGATATGGATTCTGACGTCTTCTGAACAGCATGCGCATATCAGATGACTGCTTGCTGCTGTGTGCCATGGCACATGTGTCACCACATATGTGTGCCAGCATGTTGCCTCATGAGGTGCATCCTGAACCTCAAAGTTTGGTTTGGCTTATACCAGCAAAGCATGATGCACAGCAGACACAAGTCGCTCTGCTGTCTGAAGCAACATGTTGCGGCACATGTCTCATCAAATGAGACCATGGCGCAAAATGCTGAAATTGCGTGAAATTGCTTGAAAGAAAAGCAATTTGATTGCACTTGGCTGGGGGACTGTGAGCATTGCCACAAAGGAGAATGCTTACCAAGAAATCGTTGTAGCCTTTCCTTTTATACCAGAAAGTAAGGGGCTGGTCAGTAGGCATGGCTCTCTTCACTACTTTGCCTTCTGCATTTACTGGCTTGCCCTTGGCGTTCTTAGCCATAGGAGGCTCTACAGCATAGGTACCGTTCACCTTCTCAGATGGCTTCTGCACCTGAACAAGACAGAGGAGTCAACACGGCAGCCACAGGCATGCAGCTCAATCTGCAGAGTACTCTCGTATTGTAGGATGAGGATTGGACTTTCTTGCTATGAAGACAATCTACCTCAGGAAAGTTGTAGGCAGGGTCTGTAGGACTCTGCTGCTGGTGCTGTTCATCATACGTCATGATACGCTGCACCGTCAAGCCCTTGGTGAGCTGAATGTATCGACTCCCGGACCGGACGTTCGGCCGACCCTTACGTGTTTGGATTACTGTTTGCTGGACTCAGGGCATCCGCAAAGGTGCGCTGCCGATTAACGTTTACGATTGATGCCGAACCGATGCGACAATTGAGCAGCTTTGTTGCGCGTCGACGAGCAAGTCCAGGAATGGGCAACGGCGCTGGATCGCTAAGGGAATATCCTTTGTATAATTTGTATGGTCAAGAGGCAGCAACACGGAGAACCGACGTCCGACAGCGCTCTGGCGACAGAAGTATTTACGCAATCGGTCCAAATGCTAGTATAGACACCCGTGCTCTGCTGTTACAGGTCTCCGCCTGAGCCGAAGATGCGAAAGGTTCGAGCTTCGACCCGCACATGAAGTCAACTTGAACTTGCATTCACATTATGTCGTAAGCTTTCGCTCACGCGTTTGGCAAGCACGGAGCACGGAGGGCGATGGCTGACGCTCATGCCATGGTCAGTTCCACATCATGCTTGCTTTTTCAGGTAATACTAGTTCATCACTCCTTTGCGCAAGATCATACTGTTGCCTTCCTCAGCGCTCGTGGCCAGCAAACATCCAAACATCTGAGTCACCACGTCAAGGTTCAGGTAACGTGCACGCGGCTCGGGAGCGACCGTGCGACATCACACGTGAGTATAATTGTTTTCGCTATTTCGCTCTCGGGCGACTTTTTGGTCGTTTTCCACATCATGACCCTACATGTCAAGACCCACACAGCTGGCATTTGCGGCATGCAGAGACAGCAGCAGTAAGAAATAACATTGTCATGCTAAAGCTTGTTACTCCTCTTTGCAAACTGCACATGTGCTATAAGCCATCACAGGGAAACATCGCTACACCTGATAGCCTCTGCTGCCAGTAACATGTCAACAGGTTGCAGGATGGCTACTGAAGCCAACCTGTTGAAAGTAATCACAACACCCTGTGCAGTCAGCTAGTGTTCACACCTATAATTGCTGTGGCCCTGTGTGCACCTACAGGTGGTTTGGACTGCAGCTTGGCCCCTGGTTTTCTGCTATCGTAAAGTGGCGTGTCAAGCTGAGACAGCTTGCTTGACTGACAGCAGGTCTGGTAGGCTGTCTGTGTAATAGTCAGGGTGAACTTTGTTGTCTGGGCTGAGTAGCTCCTTTTCGGTTGTCACACCTGCAAACAGTCCATAGGCCCCTCACGCTCATGCAAAAGTGCAAATTTTTGTGCAATGAAAGCTTTCCCTGACGCGAGCATATGCCGTCCCAAAGCAATTAATCATGACTGGTGCATTGCTGCTCTGTGCAGCTGCCATGGCAGTTGTGGCATGACTTGGCAATCTGTTCGCCATGCTAGGTCAGACTGGATGGCTTGAGTGCCTGCTATGCATGCATCACCATTCTACCCTGTATCACTTTCCTGTTCTTACACCTTCCAGCAAAGAACCAATGCACATGTACATATGAGCGTCATGGCATACATCCCAATGCAAGTGTGCTGTGCCAAGGAGGGTAATTCCAGTTTGTCATGAACTAACCTGACAAAACAAGCATTGTACTGAGGCCACCATCCTGTCCAAACAGGATGTCAGTGTCCAGTCGGTCCCCAACCATGCAGATCTGTTTACGCTCCAACCCAAAGGCATCAGCAATGTTAGCCAGCATGAACTCTGCGGGCTTGCCAACCACGATTGGGTCTTTCTTGGTGCAACCTGTTCAGCAGCCATCATTGCATAGACAGCTACTATGGAAGCGTGTCAAGGCCTGCTATTCAGGTCTGAGCTACCATGTACCCACTGATGCAGAGGTGTACAGACAGGGACATATACATCATATGAAGCCACACTGACTACTGTTGACGCACAACAACATGTAAATCAGTACCCATGCACTTGACTATCTTGCTTGCTGCATGAGGTCAGGGCAGACCAGCTTCAGATCAGCTTTGCACTTGATTGAAAAACTGCTGTCAGCAGAGGTAGACGCCTATGATAGCTCTGCATATGCTAAGCTCTGTATATCAGTAAAGCACTGTGACATCACCACGCACATACAAGTCACATGAGCATCTGAGATGATTGGCAATACAGTGCTGTAGAAAACCTAAAGACCCAGAACCTAAGAACCCATACATCACATGGCCAACTGCAAAGGGACCCATACCTTTGATAGCGCCGACCATGGCCCCATTGCCAGCCCATTCCTGTGCATCTGTCAAGTGGGTGACAGCATCCAAGTTTGTGGCAATGAAGAGGCAGCCAGGGTTTTCCCTGATGCATAGGCAAGCATACTGGATCTTGTAGTAGTTGATGTTCTTGTCAAAGCCCACAACAACAGCGCCCACCTACAGGCACATGCCTTTCCAGGTTGAGGTGGCACTCAAGGACACTCACACACGCATCATGGCTGCTTAGCTCAGCTGATTAGGGCATGGTGCTCATCACGCAAAGGTCAGTGGTCTGATAACAACAGTGGCCAAATGAGTACAGATGCACATGCTGACGCATTGACTTGCCCTTTGCACAGAATCAGCACGCAGCCTTCGAATATAAGCAGCGCTGTGTAGTGACATTCTGAGCCCAGCTGTGCCTGTCTGCAAGATAGCTGCAATGGCATTGTGGTCTGAGTTATGTATGTGTGCTGTGAAACCATTTTCAGGAGAAGCTGTGAATCGATTTTCAGGAGAAAAAGCGATTGAAGAGGAAACAAGACACAGAAGTTAGCATCAAAAGTACACAAGAGGGACGCACTGACAACCAAGTACATGGGTGGCACAGCGTCTTGACTTCAAACAGCATGCATGCAGGCAGAAAGTGGCCTCACATCTGGGTCGTGCGGCATGGCATAGCCAGCCTTGAGTTCCACTTTGTGAACAGCGTCACCAGGGCCTCCTAAGTACTTGATGCCCTTCAGGTCTAGCTCCTCCTCGATGCCCACATCCCCCATCAGATACACCTGGGGTGCAACAGCCAAGGTACCAAGTGAGGCACTGCATTGGGTTGCAGACTGTACACAAAACAATCACATGTGGGCTATGCCGATGTTTTGCTGCTGCCACAAACTTTGGGCTGAAGAGATGTGCCGCGAAGGGAGTGTGCAGACCATCTGACTGGGCTGCCAGTGCTGCATATCGGTATGCCAAGCAAACATGACTAAGTTGAGTTCCGATCCTGAGCTCGCTGATTTGCACACCCGATTGAGCACCACATGAAGGGGGAGAGACCAGTGCTTGTGGCACTGGTGCGATGAGCAAGAGTTCACAGACAGCCATGATGCGTTCTCAAATTGCAGAGTGCAGTCATGATGAAACATGGTTCAGGGTGGCAGATGCGGCAGTTTGCAATGAAGCTGACCACAGAAAAGTGGATATTTGAGATTTCAACACAGCAACTGGATGCAGCATGCATGGGCTTTACAGCATTACTGCTCAAAGTGTGGCAACCGGTTCCTGTCTTACCTTTTTGTCCTTTGGGAAGTCAATTGATTCGAGGTAAGCTGCGGCTGCATAAGAGGAGGAATAGATCTCTTCCTGCAGGCGAACATGTAGCTACTGTAGCGGCTGTAACCGCCCATGCGACACAGCAAATTGGTGGACATTCAACTTGCAACTTGTGTTCATGCTAGTCCAGCCACACAGTGGCCTCAAAGCAAGGTCAGCCGGCCCTAGTGATGCTTGTTAGGCACAGCTTACGCTGCACAATGAACTGCGGGTGTACTTACAGCTGTGATATTCAAACCCAGCTTTTTGAATTTGCTCAGATAGCCAGCCCTGGACTTGGTGGAGTTGTTGGTCACAAAGACAAGCTTTTTACCCTGCAATGTGCCGCAATGTAGTTGTTGTGACCTGCATCCAGCAAGTGTGCCCCAATTCACGTAAAACAGTGTTCTTACCAAAGATCTAAGAAGGTCAAGGGTCTCTGGCACTCCATCAATGAGAGAGTCTCCTCGCCAGATGACTCCTGCATCACGCAAAAGGTACATTACAGACAGCAACAAAATGGAACAAATGTGCCAGCTTGAGTAACTCACCGTCACAGTCAAAGATAAAGGCGTCCACCTTCTCGACCAAAGCCTGTTTGTCCTGTTCAGAGGCCCTTCGAGCTGCAGGCATTCAGCAAACAAGGTTGAAGCTATTCAAGGCATGCGGGTGAAAAATCTCTGTGTGTACGCCGCAACAATACGTTGTGATCCTTGACCAGCTGTGCTGGGAAACTTTGCTCCGTCCTCTTTTGCTGCTGAGGCTGCAGGAGCTTGTGGCGGCATGCGTCGAGCGTGAAGTGCTGTCCTGGGCCTATGAGATGTGAAAGCGCGACAACTGCTGAGGCGAAGGTGGTGCAGGCAGTGCGAATAGGTCAAGACCCGCGAATTTTGCACCACGCAGCCCGCAGGCATGGCAGCCGGGATAGCGCACCACAGCCTGCGGGCAACGTGAAGGCTTCCAGCTGCACCGACAGTCATGCACCAGCTGCTCGCGCTCCCTTACACTTCTGATCAAAGTAGGAATCGCAAGTCAGCTCGCGTGTGGAGATAAGTAGCAAACAAATGCATTATAAGCTTAATTTGATTTACTGTGCTGAGAACATTACTTTTCCTGCATACCAGCATGCATACAGCTTGCACACCCTGCCGCGGGAACGGTCTGCGCTTTTTGTGATCAGGCTAGTTGGTGACAACATAATCTGCTGGTCAGCTTTTCTGCATGTGAAGTCATATAACCATGCAGGAGTCAGAATGGTCGTTCCTAGGGAGACCACTAAAAAGTCAGTAGCGCAATATCACCACAAAAAACATGCTCACGTGTGATGTCAGACTTCCTGATTAGTAAAGTATTTTTTGCACATGCCTGCCCGTGCATGGCAGAAGTGGTCACGATGTGGTTCCTGCGCCAGAAGTCGCCGCGATGTTACATGCACTTGCGACAGTCAGTTGAACAAATATGTATATATGCACGGCAGGCTTGATTGCTTGATCGTGTGTCGTCGATGATAAGCTGATATCGACCCACGCAGGCTGCTGCATGCACCTTTGTTCAGTCCGCTCCCCCCGACTGAGTCGTGCCGGACACGTTGTGGGTAGCCGGCCCAAACACAGCGGTGGTGATCATTCAAAGCATACAGCGTTTAGAGTGATCAAAGCAATGGGCGTCGACCCGCAGATCAAAGCATTCCTTGCCAATCAGTCCACTGTCTCTTACGATACTCTGACACCGGAGGAAGCTCGCAGCACTGCTGTCAAGTTGCTCAAGTAAGCTCGGCTGTTTTACGATCAGCCATTCTGACATCTCTTCCTGGTTTTGTGCGTGGCCGCTAAATCTCCAGATCTGTCCTGCCTGCGTGCCACTCATTGGCATTGGCAGTGGCATTCCCGGCTCCTTTGCTATATTGCATAGACAGGCTCACCATGATCGATATCAACTGCCGGACTAACCACATGCTAGGTAGGGCTACCAAGGTCTTCGATGTGAAGACAGTGTTGGACACACAGACCACTGGCCCTAGGCAAGTCTCTGTCCGGTGGTACGTACCAGAGTACAAGAGTAATGATGCCCTACCAGTCATTGTGTATTTTCATGGGGGTGGATGGGTAACAGGTATGCTGCATTGGGCCCCATGTAGCCTACAGTTCTGCCATACACATGAGTATCAGCAATGGTGTATAGCTTGATCCCTTGAGGACAAAGATAAGCTCCCATTTGCAATTCGCTGGTCATTTTTAGGCATTTTTTGTACCACCGTTGCAACAGTCTGGCACTCACATGCATATGGCAAGCTGGCCAACATTCAGCATGTTGGACCTTGCAAGAAATGCTGTGCTGAGGCATCTTTAATAACGTGGCCTCAAGATATTGCACTGGCTAAATTGCAAAGACTATATATGCGCCCTCACCACAGCCAACCTTCTGCTCTAGCCCAGAGCTTCATCTCTGCATTGCAAAGCCCTCACATGCTGCATAGGCCTGGTACCTACCTTGCCAACGCCAACACAAACATTGATAACCATTATTGTAAACACTTGTTGTCTTTACAGGAGACTTGGACGTGTTTGATGCATTGTGCCGGGCACTGGCCCACCACAGCAGGGTCCATGTGGTGTCTGTGGGCTACAGTCTGGCTCCTGAGCACAACTTCCCTGAGGGGTTAGAGGATGCATATGCAGCCACCTTGTGGGCCAGTGAGCATGCTGCTGACTTTGGTGCAGATCCTTCACGCATTGCTGTTGCTGGTGAGTGCACTGCAGTGACTGCGTATGGCTGTTGGAAGCAGTTTGTACTATTTGGCGCATGAGCTTTGCCGACTGTTCAGCTCGAGAGCCTGGCTGGTTGTGCAGAACACTGACGTTGCTTTATGTGAAAGGTATTCATGGTATGACTCCGCTAGAGACTGTTTTCAAGCTCCCACAAAGTCTTGCTCCTAGCTGTTCAGCTCAAGAAGCTGGCCAGTGTCAGGCAGCTGCAGCTGCATTGAATGGATTCATGGCATGCATGTCTCATGCAAACATGCCAGCTAGCTGAAAAAGTTGTTTGGAATTGGCAAAGCTGCTGCTATCATAGCTGCTTTTTTCCTTTCTTGCTCAAGCCAATGGCAGGATGTGACTTGCAGCAGCTAAATGGACATATGCTTTCTTCCATGCATATCAGAAATGTCACATTGTCAAATGAGGTCTGCACATTTAGGGCATACTCCTTCTGAATGAGTCAACAGGAGCTGCTGACTGAGCGATGCTGATGTCTCAGGTGACAGCGCTGGAGGAAACTTCTCTGCAGCTGTTTCCATTCTTGCCAGGGACAGATTTGGCCCCAAGCTGTCACTGCAGATCCTGCTGTACCCCGTCACAGACTATGAGAGTGACCAGACAGGACACAGCGAGTCATTCAAGCAAAACAAGGAAGGCTATTACCTGACAGCGGGCAAGATGGAATGGTACTGGAAGCAGTATCTGCAAGATCCTGTTCAGTGCAAAGACCCCTTGGTGTCAGTCTTGCATGCCAATGACTTGACAAAGCTGCCACCAGCAGTTGTGGTCACTGCTGAGTTTGATCTCTTGAGAGACCAGGGCAAGGCGTATGCAGATAAGCTGAAAGCAGCTGGTGTGTCTGTCCAGTACAAGTGCTACCCAGGACAGATTCACAGCTTCATGGGTTTTGCAGTGACTCAGTACGGCACTGATGTTGGCTTGCAAGCCCTTGCTGATGTGGGCCAGCAAGTGCAAGAACATTACAGTACCAAACAGCCTGACTGAAGGATTTATAATGGGGGTTTACTGCCAAGGCGGGAATTAAAGGACTCGCAACTGTGAAGGAGTTGCATTACTATGCACCTAGAGGGGCTGATTTAAACTGTTTTACACCTCTGCCATACCGCCCAAGAACTTAGTCAATTCACATGGTGTTGTAGCACCCTTTGCTAACCACAGATCAGGCCCGCCAATTTTTCTTGTATAGTTTGGTGATAAAAAATGATAATGGTAGTTAATTCTGGGCCTGGTCACTAAGAGTCACTAAAAGATATCATAATTTGACTCAATACACTCAGCCAGTAAGGCCAAACGTTTGTTAACAGACATTTTGGTTGTATGCACATTTGTGTCGTCATTCGAGCCTGAAGGTTCAAGCTCATTGAGTGTTTGCACAATTGC
>JAABUS010009379.1_pt1 | contig 10350 bp, 10 predicted proteins | sample 5560161 | NCBI WGS metagenome assembly JAABUS01 (sample SAMN10711885, study PRJNA513376) | rock metagenome | isolation source: Antarctica rocks | place: Antarctica: Victoria Land, Trio Nunatak nord | collected 2016-01-04
TCGACGACGGGATCCTCGACGTGGTCGTCATTGCACCGAGACGCATGTTCGGCTGGGTCGGCCTGACGTGGCGCGTCTTGACCAAGCATCCACGCACCGACGAGCGTCTCGACCGCTACACCGGTCGGTCGGTGGTCATCAAGGCGGCGCACGCGACACCTCGTCAGCTCGACGGCGACACCCTCAGTGCCGGCACCGAGCTCCGTGCCGAGATCGAGCCCGGCGTACTTCTCGTCCGTGTGCCGCGCTGACCAATTGCCGGACTGGGGTCCTGGTCAGTCTCCCTGCCGATGCCACGCGCGTCTCGGCTTCGGCGGGAAATGCGACGATTAGGCTCTTGCGAGTGCCCCTTGACAAGACGTTGCTCAGCTGGCTCGCGGTTGCGGCAGTGGCGCTGGCGTTCCTTGCACTCGTTGTGGCGGCCGCCGCCTGGCGCCGCTCTGGCCGCGCCGGTGGGCGGACGATGGGTCGGGCCAAACCGCCGCGCCGGCTGCCTGCCACCCGCGGTGCTGGGAGGGGGCAGCCGCTGGCGGCAGACCAGGTGGCGGCTGAGATCGATGCGCTGCGCGCTGACGTGTCGAGCTCACTGCGTCACCTGGCCGTGGTGAGGTACGACGCCTTCGGCGACATGGGCGGCCACCTGTCTTGGTCTATGGCGCTGCTCGACGATGCTGGGGACGGCGTCGTACTGACGTCGATCCATGGCCGCAGCGACTCGCGCACCTACGCCAAGAACGTGGCGTCGTGGACCGCGAACCAGCAGCTCTCTCCTGAGGAGGAGGAGGCAATCGGGTTCGCCCGGACCGGCCAAGACTGACCCACGGGCCTCCGGCTGGCCGGCTATCGCGTCGGGGCCGGTTGCAGAATCTTGGTCTGCGGTGCGCCGACAAGTGCGGGGGCGCTCTCCGGCGAGGACCAGACCTTCGCTTGCAGGAAGCCGAGGAAACGTTGCGCATCCTCTACGGTGTCGAAGTCGAGGTCGACCACGATGAAATGCGGATCGTCGACTGGTTGTTGAACTCGTTGGGCGCGCACACCGGCCTGTGCACGGACCTCTTCAAAGCGTTGAAAGGCTGCGTGCCACCTGTCGAAGTCGGCGATCGCGTGCTCAATGTGCAGTGTGCTCACTGTGGGCTCCTCGGTGATGAGCGTCGTTCATCGGGTACGCCAAACGTTAGGCAGTGCCGCGCCACGTTGCCCATCCCAGGTTTCTGGGATTCCTGCGCGTGCTGCCAGGCCAGCGGCGGCGTAGCGTTTTGCACATGCCAAGCCCCGGCGCCTACGCCCGGTCACGCGCGCGTGTCCTCGGGATCGCGCAGTCGGCAGGGGCCGAGCGACCCTTGCGCCAGGAGGTCCTCGAAGAGCTCCAGCTCGTGGTCGGGTTCGACGCCTACGCATGGCTGCTGACCGACCCGACAACCTCAGTCGGCGCGTCACCCCTAGCAGCCGTTCCGTGGCTGGCAGAGCTTCCGCGCCAGATCGAACTGAAGTACCAGACTCGGCTGAACCGGTGGACCGCCTTGGGTGACACCTCGGTCGCTTTGCTCGACGAGGCGACCGAAGGCGACCTAACCCAGAGCCTGGTGTGGCGCGAGCTGCTGGTCCGGTACGGCGTGCGAGACGCCGCGTCAGTGGTCTTCAAGGATCGCTTCGGCTGCTGGGCCTTCCTTGAGTTGTGGAGGACTGGCACAGCGGCGCCGTTCAGCCGTTCGGAAGCAAACTTCCTTACCGACCTGGTCGCGCCGTTGACACGGGCATTGCGCCGGTGTCAGGCGGACACCTTCGTCCTCGGCTCCGGGCGGGACGCGCCGCACGTGGGTCCTGTCGTCCTACTGCTCTCGCCGGATCTACAGGTTCGCGGGCAGACGCCCGAGACGATGGACACCCTTCGGGTGTTGCTTCCCCCGGATCAGAACCATCCGCCGGTTCCAGCCAGCGCCTACAACGCGGCGGCCCAACTGCTCGCCGTCGAGCACGGAGTTGACAGCAATCCGCCCTCCGCACGAGTGCACCTTCGCGGCGGCCTATGGATGACTGTGCGGGCCGCCCGGATCGATCGCCTGTCGTCCTCGCCGGAGCACGACATCGCAGTGACGATCGAGAAGAGCTCGCCTCCTGAACGAGTCGATCTATTCGCTCGCGCCTTCGGGCTAAGTGCACGCGAGCGGGAGCTGTTCGAGCATCTCGTGGCGGGGCATGCGACGAGAGAAATCGCGCGGTGTATGTGGGTCTCAGAGAACACCGTGCAGGACCACCTCAAGTCGATGTTCGCTAAGACGTCCAGCCGCAGCCGTCACACCCTGCTGTCTCGAGCACTGGGTGGTTGACTCGGGTTCGACGGACACGAAAGCCGGGAAGAGCGGCATGGCACTCGCCGGGATCGCAAGCCGGGGAGGGGCTGGCTGGGACTCGCCGGGCCGTAAAAGAGCGAAGCGAAAGGCCCAAAAGCCCAGGCAGCACCGAGACGGCGGCCTCGAGGCCGGCGGAGGCGATTGAGACGGCGAACTCAGGGGCGGCGGAGGCGGTTGAGCCAGGCTGCCGCGTCGGCGAAGTCGGCGTCTGCCGTGCCAGGCGTGACTGACGTGACAACCTGGTCCGCTCGGGGGTAGGAGCCGAGGAACCGCACCTCAGAGCACGTGCGGCGCAGTCCCATCAGGGCCTCTCCGACCCGCGCCTCCGCGACATGGCCTTCGGCGTCGATCGAAAAGCAGTACTTGCCGAGGGCAGACCCGGTCGGACGGGACTCGATGCGCGTCAGGTCGACGCCGCGCGCGGCGAATTGTTCCAGCAGCTCCAGCAGAGCGCCGGAATGGTTGGCATGGATGAACGCGACAAGCGAGGTCTTGTCGGCTCCCGTAGGCGGCGGCGGCGGACCAGGTCGCGACAGCAGCACGAAGCGGGTCACCGCACCCGCCTGGTCGGCAATCCCTGTCGCCAGGGTCACCAACCGGTAGGTCGAGGCAGCGATCGGCGCTGAGATCGACGCGTCGTACGCCGAGTCCGGTACAGCGACCAACGCCGCCGCCTGAGCCGTCGACGACACCGGCACCACTTCGGCTTCGGGCAAGTGGGTCGCCAGCCAACGCCTGCACTGCGCCTCAGCATGGGGATGAGTGGCGATCCGCCTGATCTCGTCTCGAGCGGTGCCAGGTCTGACGAGCAGGGCGAACTGCACCCCGACGTGCATCTCCCGGGTGATCACCAGCGGGTCGCCGCTCGACAACTCGTCCAACGTCACGGTGACCGCGCCCTCGACTGAGTTCTCCAACGGCACGACCGCGCCGTCGGCCGCGCTTGTTCGCACCGCGTCGAGCGCCAACCGCACCGAACCGCACGGTTGCAGCTCAGCTCTGCGCGCAGCAGGCAGCGACCGCAGCGCTGTCTCGGTGAACGAGCCCTCCGGCCCGAGGTACGCGTAGCGTGCGGGCGGGACACCGGGCATGACCCCCACCCTAGAGACGCTAGATTTCGGGCATGAGCCGCGACTCCCCCGATGTGACTCCCGCATCGGAGACCTCGGCCGCATCCATCGACCTCGGCTACGCCCGTCTCGACGTTGACAGGGCCACTCGCACTGGCGACCCTGAAGTGGTCTACGGTGCCGGCAAGTCACCCGCTCATGTCGTCGAACTGCTGGCCACGTTGCACGCCGCCCATCCTGATCGGGCGGTGCTGGCGACCCGGCTCAGCGACGACGCGCTCGACGCCGTTCGAGAGCAGGTGCCCGCTGCCGCTGTCGACGACACGGCTCGGGCTGCGACCGTGGGCCGGCTTCCGACGCCTCGCGGGCTTGTCGTCATCGTCTCGGCGGGGACCTCCGACGCATCGGTCTGCGCTGAGACGGCCCTTACAGCCCGTGTCTTCGGGGCCTCGTCACGGCTCATCACCGACGTCGGCGTCGCGGGCCTGCACCGACTGTTGTCGGTACGGGACGAGCTGGCGGCGGCTGACTGCCTGGTGGTGGTGGCGGGGATGGAGGGAGCGCTGCCGTCTGTTGTGGGCGGCCTGACCGGGGTACCGCTCGTTGCGGTGCCCACCAGCGTCGGCTACGGCGCGTCGTTCGGAGGGGTCGCCGCGCTGCTCGCCATGCTGAACTCCTGCGCTCCAGGTGTGAGCGTGGTCAACATCGACAATGGCTTCGGTGCCGGAGTGTTCGCCGCGAGGGTTGCCCGCAATGCCGCTCCCAGAGACGCTGCACCCCAAGACCCAAGCCCCCAAGTCCCCGCGCACCACGACGCTGCGGCCCGAAACCCGGTGCCATGATCGGTTGGATCGACGCCGCTTCAGGTGCGAGCGGCGACATGCTGCTGGCTGCGCTCCTCGACGCTGGGGTCGAGGAGGCCATCTTGAGCTCAGCGATCCAGTGCGTCGCTTCCGAGGGCATCGCGTTGCGATCCGAGCAGGTTCTGCGTGGCGGCCTCGCGTCGTGCCGCGCGCACGTTGAGGTGGCCGACTCCACGACACGTCGGGGGCTGGGCGAGGTGATCTCGCTGATCGAGGCGGCGGGGCTCGATGAGGTGGTCGCCCGCCATGCGGTGGAGGTATTCACGCTCCTTGGCGAGGCTGAGGCCAAAGTCCACCGGACCAGCCCGGACGCCGTACATTTTCACGAGGTCGGCGCCTTGGACGCCATCGCCGACATCGTCGGGGTCTGCGCGGGCCTTGTGTCGCTCCAGCTCAAGGAGCTGCACTGCGGACCCATCGCGGTCGGGTCTGGGCGGGTGGCCACCACGCACGGCCAACTGAGCGTGCCGGCGCCAGCCGTCGCCGAACTGCTGAGGCGAGTCCCGACGACTGCCGGGCCGGTGGCTGCCGAGATGTGCACGCCCACCGGTGCCGCGCTCCTTCGTCACTGGGTCACGTCATGGGGGCCTCAGCCGTCGATGACGGTCGAGGCGATCGGCACCGGCGGTGGCAGCCGGGACTTTCCCGACCACCCCAACGTGGTGCGCTTGTTCGTCGGTACGGCGGCCAACGCGGCTCCCACACCCGGCCAGCCTCCCGAGTGGGCTACCTACGCTCCGTCTGGCGGCGCGATCGTGTACGAGACGAACGTCGACGACCTCGACCCTCGGCTGTGGCCCCTTGTGCTGCAACGGCTGTTGGACGCCGGAGCCTCTGACGCCTGGCTCGTCCCGATCCTGATGAAGAAGGGCAGGCCGGCTCACACCCTGGCCGTCCTGAGCCGACCCGACCGGGGTTCCGCGGTGCGTGCGGTGATCTTCGCCGAGACCTCGGCGATCGGACTGCGCGAGATCGTCGTCGGCAAGCACGCACTCGACCGCGAGCTCGGATCGGTGCAGGTCGACGGGCAGACGATCAGCGTCAAGGTCGCCCGCTCTGGAGGCACTGTGGTGAACGTGCAGCCCGAGTACGAAGACGTGGTGGCAGCCGCTTTGCTGCTGGGGAGCCCTGTCAAGGTCATCCTCGCAGCGGCTATCGCCAAGGCAGAATCGCTGTGGTCATCGTGATGGACTGGCATCTCCTGCTGCTCAGTTTCGGGTTGATCTTTCCCGTCGAACTGCCAGACAAGACGTTCGTCGCTGCACTCGTGCTGTCGACCAAGTACCCGCCGTTCGCGGTGTGGGTGGGGGTCGGTCTTGCGTTCGGGGTGCAGTGCCTCGTCGCGGTCACCGCGGGACAGGCGGTGTCCTTCCTCCCCGAGTGGTCCGTCCATGCGCTCAGCACGGTGATGTTCCTCATCGGCGCCGTGATCTTATTCCGGGCGGCCCCCACCGCCGACGAGTCTGAGAAGGGACAGGAGGAGTCGTTCGCGGCCAAGGCCAGCGTTGAGCGCAAGGGCTGGCATGCCGCGGTCACCTCGTTCCTTGTGCTGTTTGCCGCTGAGTGGGGTGACCTGTCGCAGCTGTTGACGCTGAACCTGGTGGCCAAGTACGGCTCACCAGTGTCCATCTTTGTGGGGTCGTGGGCGGCGTTGCTCACCGTCTCGGCTCTGGCGGTCGTCGGCGGCCGGGTGCTGCTGCGGTACATGCGGCTCTCGCTTCTGCACTACATCGCCGGCGGGGTATGCCTGCTCTTCGCCGGTGTGGGCATTTACTCCCTGGTGGCGGCGTAGGAGCAGGTACGCCGGCCGACACCTAAACCGAACCGCGCACACTAGGCTTCGCGCCATGAGCAGTCGTCTCGGCGTCGACAGTGAAGTTGGACGCCTGCGCACCGTTCTGCTCCACCGTCCGGGCGCCGAGCTGAAGCGGCTGACGCCCCGCAACAACGACAGCCTGCTCTTCGACGGGATTCCGTGGGTCGGACGCGCCCAAGAAGAGCATGATGCCTTCGCCGAAGCGCTCCGCCAACACGGTGTCGAGGTGATCTACCTGGTCGAGCTCCTTGCTGAGACGCTAGTTGACCCCGCGGCCCGCAATCAGGCCATCGCTCAGGTGACCGCGAGCCTGCGGATGGGAGAGACGCTGAGCACGTACTTGACGGGCTGGCTGAGCTCGCAGTCTCCGGCGGACCTCGCCACGGCCATCACCGCAGGCATCCGCAACGACGAGGTGCGAGGAGGCCTCGGCCTCGTCACCAGCCTGCTGCCAGCTGACGACTTCGTGCTTGACCCGCTGCCCAACCTGCTGTTCACGCGAGACTCGTCGGTCTGGGTCAAGGACCGGGTCGTGGTGACCAGCCTCGCCATGCCCGCTCGATCCCGTGAAACGCAGCTGACAGAGCTGATCTACACCTTCCACCCCCGCTTCTCCGGGATCGAACGCGTCCACGGATGGCACCGGGAACACCTCGAGGGCGGCGACGTGCTGCTCCTGGCGCCTGGTGTGATCGCGGTCGGCGTAGGTGAGCGAACAACTCCTGCCGGGGCCGAGCGCTTCGCGAGAAGAGTTTTGGCCGACGGACTCGCGTCGACCGTGCTCGCCGTACCCATCGCGCAGGAACGTGCCACCATGCACCTCGACACCGTGTGCACGATGGTCGACGTCGACGCCATCGTGATGTACCCCAACGTCGCTGACACGTTGCGGGCCTACGCCGTCACCTGCCGCGAAGTCGACGCCGACGGCGACGGCCACGCGCTGGTCGAGCTTGAGGTAGCCAACGCCGAGCCGTTCCTTGTCGCCGCTGCGAAGGCCATGGGCATCGACACGCTCCGGCAGATCGACACCGGGCTCGATCCCGTCACGGCCGAGCGGGAGCAGTGGGACGACGGCAACAACACGTTGGCGATCGCACCGCGGTTGGCGGTGGCGTACGAACGCAACGTCGAGACCAACGAACGGCTCCAGGACGCTGGCATCGAGGTGGTGGCGATCGCCGGCTCCGAGCTCGGGTCCGGACGGGGCGGTCCACGATGCATGTCCTGCCCCGTCTCCCGCGAACCGGTCTGACGCAACGGGCAAAGTAAGACCCGGCCGCTACTGACGGGGGATACAGCAACGACCGGGTTGGTTAAACAATAAAGCGCATTGGTGGCCGACACAAGTCGCCTGCCCGACGCGTGTCGTCAGCGGATCGTGACCTGGCGGTTGGCCAGGCCAGAACGCGCCGACCGCTCCTGCGTCGAAAGCGGGCCGTTATCGGCGAGTGCTTCACCGAGCCGCTCGGCGAAGGCCGCAGCAGGTTCCTCGAGGGCATCAGCTCCTGTGCCCGCAGGGAGGTCCCACACCGGAACCAACAACCCGTGCGCGCGGAACGAACCAACCAACCGACTCTGTAGCCCAAGTGAGTCAGCTTCAGCCGCATGCAGCCGCGCCAATGCGGTGAGGGCAGCGTCCTCATCGTGAGGAAGCACCCACCTCAGGTGCTCCTTGGTGCGCACAGACGTCCAGTACGCCGCCTCGACCGACGTGAGCCTGCTTGTCGGGTCGATCGAGGCGTCCAACTTCTCGAGCGCGGCCTCCACCGAGCCGTCAACGTCGTCGACGCCCTCGAACCAGAACTCGAAACCGGGCAGCACCGTCACGACGAACGGTGAGCTGGGCTCCACCACGTCCTGCAACCGGACACCGGGACCGGGAAGCGTGGGCATCACGACGGTCGTTCCCGGTTCGCCAGCGAGCCCGAGCCGCAGCGCCTCCGCGAGGTCACGGCTCGGGTCGCCCGACTGGTGTGCGACCTGCAGCGCGACCCACACCTCACCGTCGTCACGAACCTGGGCAGGGGCGATGCCGGCAAGGACGGTGGCCATCAGCACGCGGGGAGTCGACATGGCGCCGTCGTACGCGTCCTCCAGGAGGCGCACCGGTGCGGTCGCCGCCGGGACGAACTCGCGCATAGCCACCCAGTCGCACTCGCCGGGGAGCCCAGCGAACGTGCGGACGACGTAGGGCACACCGTTGTCCCCGCCGTGGCACGCCTTGTAGCGTCGCCCTGAGCCGCAAGGGCAAGGCTGACGGGGGCTAACAACGCCGGCTGGGCTGCTGTCGGGTCTGCTGCGTGACTTCTTGGCCATCTCGTCCTCGAAAACTTGGTTCAGTGAGCGCTGCGGGTGAGCCTGTCGAGCGCCGCAGCTGGCTTGTCTGTCACCACGGCGTCGACGCCCACCGAGGCACACAAGTCGAGGTCGGCCGCGGTGTTGACAGTCCAGACGTGGACGGGGTGACCCGCATCGTGGCACCTTCCGACGTAGTCCGGCGCGGCCCGAACGACCTCGATCGACGGCCCGGCCGCGGTGGCCCCCGACGGCAAGGTTCCGTCGCGGAACAGTAAGGGTATGTGCTCCATCAGGTACACCATCTGCAGCCCAGGAGCCAGGTCGAGGCACCGCCGCAAACTGAGCCACGAAAAGCTCATCACGCGGATGGGCGACGGCTGCTGATGGCGAGGGTTTACCCAGCCGTAACTGTCCAACAGTTCGATGAGGCGGCGCTCGACCAGCCCGGCGTACCGGGTCGGGTGCTTGGTCTCGATCGCGACGTCGACTGGCCTGCCCCAGTCGGCGACGGTGTCCAGGAGGCGTCGCAGCGTAAGGACCGGCTCGGCCGCGCCGTCGTCGGCCTCGTCGTCGAGCTCCCTCCACGGGTTCTTCCATGACCGCCAGTCAAGGGCCTGGAGCTCCTCGAGCTGCAGGGTCGACACGACGCCCGACCCGCTGCTGGTGCGGTCGATGCGCCGGTCGTGCACGCACACCAGGTGGCCGTCCGCGGTGAGACGCACGTCGCACTCCAGGGCCTCGGCGCCGTCTTCCAATGCCTGCATGTATGCCGTGAGAGTGTGCTCGGCCACCATCGAACTGGATCCGCGATGAGCTACAACCTGCGGCCTGTCACGGCGCTGCCACGTCGACGCGGACCGCCTCGGTCGAGGTAGCTGCCACTGCCCCAGCCGAGTCTTTAGCGTGGCCACGGTTGCCATCGTCGCACGTTGCTCGACGCTGACAGCGCCACCGGCGAGCTGCGGCGGCTGCCGACCTGTCCTACCAGCCCGGATAAGGGGCAGCCGGACCTGGGTCAGGGCTGTCGTAGGCCGGGTCGCGCTGACCGCGTACAGCGATGACCCCCATCAGCAGCCCAATGGCCAGCAGCGTGAACCCTCCGCCCACCACCCAGGTTGCGGTGACCCCCTTCTCGCCTTGAGCAATCTGGTCGCCCGCGTCGGTCACCCCGGAGGCCACGAAGAGGCCGACGATCACAATAAGCGCTCCCAGCAGGGCCAGCGCCAGGCCGACCTTGTCGATCAGACCACCACTGGTCTTCTTGGCGAGCAGGCGGGACAGCCACAACCCGAGCGCGATGAGCGCAATCAACCCCGCGACGAGCAAGAAAACGGTGTCGAGCAGATCGCTGGACTTGGCGTCGTCGACACTCACCGAGCGCCCGTCGGCGAAGTCCGCGAAGATGCCGCGCCGAGCGGTGAACGCCCAGGCGGCATAGGCCAGCGACAGCAAGGCGGCGAGCGCGAGCAGTGCCCTGGTGAGCAACGGGGAAGTCCCGCTCGAGGACGACGCCGTACTGGTGGAGGTGGTGGCAGGCCAACCCGCCGCGGGAGAGTAGCCTCCAGCCGGGTACGGCGGCCGGCTGGGGTCATACGGTGCCGGCCCGGGTGAACCGTAGTTCGCGCCCGTCGGTCCTGCCGCTGTCGCTCCGGCCGCAGGAACGGGTTGAGTCGGCTGCCGGACCGGCTGCTGGGGATGGGGTGGCTGCCGCAACGGCTGCGTCTCGGTCGGCTGCTGCGTCACGTGCTGGTACGGCGGCCTCGGGCCACCGGCTGGTTGCACGGGTTGCTGGGGTTGGTAAGGAGGCCCTCCGGCGGGTCCAGCCTGGACAGGCAGACCACACCGTGCGCAGGCACTGATACCGGGATGGTTCTGCAGCCCGCAGCGAGGACATTGCATGAGAGACCCCAATCGTGACCGGTGTTCCGGTACTTCCATGGCGAGCGTAC
>JAABUS010009383.1_pt1 | contig 10346 bp, 7 predicted proteins | sample 5560161 | NCBI WGS metagenome assembly JAABUS01 (sample SAMN10711885, study PRJNA513376) | rock metagenome | isolation source: Antarctica rocks | place: Antarctica: Victoria Land, Trio Nunatak nord | collected 2016-01-04
CCCAGAGACGCCAACCGTAGGTGCTACTGCGACGCCGATAGGAGAAGCGGCCGCCGCGGGCGTAGCCAGAGCAGGGGCGGCTTCCGTCGGGACAACGCGGACCGGTACGATGGTTTGTGTCGTCAGCGGCGCGGCGGGCGTTGTGTCCGCAGGGGCACCGGCCATGGTAGGCGCGGTGCCGATCGCGGTTGACTCGACGATCGCCGCGCTGGTCGCGGTGCTATGCGCGGCCGCGGCCACGCTCGTCCGGCTACCGGGGCTCACCGTCGCCTGGAACACCGTCGGGATCGCGGCGGGGACACCGGGCAGGGGTTGCAGGGCGAAGACGAGCGTCCCAGCAAAGAGGATCAGGCTGACGATCAACGCTCCGACGGGCAGTATGCGGCGATTGGCCATTGGCGTTCCTTCTCCACGTTATCGCGCAGCCCTTGTGCCGACAGGGCAATGGGAGATACCCGCTGCAAGGTTACTCCCCAACGCATCTCGGGCAGCCCTGGTGGCCACGGCGCGATGTGTGCCCGGTATGTCAACGCGGTGATGCGGCAATCGATGGTGGCGATGCTTGTGTTGGCCGCTTGGGATATCCGTTCGAATCTAGCGCCCGTTTGACGTGACGAGCGGCAGCGCTACACTCCGACCGTGCCACCGGCGTGTGTGGCGTCTTCGCCACCGCGACGCGATAAGGAGTCCCGTGATGCTGACGCGCCTGTTCCGCCGTTGTGCCCAACTCGGGCGATCCCTTGCTGGCGCGCTCCGGCAGCGCCTGTCCAGCGCAACGAAACCCGCCGAACCGGCTATGGTGGCCGAGACACTCGCCGATCTCGTGCGCGGTCGACCCGCCCTCGTCGCCGCGAACGCCTTCCTGCGCCAGCAGCTCCTTATCCTGCGGCGCGGCGTCAAGCGCCCGCGCTGCACCCCGGCCGATCGGGCACTCCTGGTGCTGCTCGCCAGCCGCCTCCGGGCCCGGCGCCAGGCGCTGCTGATCGTCCAGCCGGAGACCGTGCTCCGCTGGCATCGCCAAGGCTTCCGCCTCTTCTGGCGAAGGAAGTCGCGGCCCCGTTCGGCACCAAAGCCGAAGGTGGCGGCCGAGACGATCGCGCTGATCCGGGAGATGGCCGCCGCGAATCGGCTATGGGGCGCCGAGCGCATCCGCGGCGAGTTGCTGAAACTCGGCATCCGTGTGGCCAAGACCACGGTCCAGCGGCACATGCGCGGCGCGCGCCCGCCGCGCCGCGCCGGGCAGCCCTGGAGCACCTTCCTGTGCAATCACGCGCACGAGGTCTGGGCCTGCGACTTCCTGCCCGTCACGGATCTCCTCTTCCGCCCCGTGTACGCGTTCTTCGTGGTCGCGCTCGGGTCGCGCCGGGTGATCCACAGCGCGGTGACGCGCCACCCGACCGACGCCTGGGTCGCCCAGCAGCTCCGTGAAGCCACGCCGTTCGACCAGCGCCCGCAGTACCTCATCCGCGACAACGACAGCAAGTACGGGCCGGCCTTCGCCCGCGTCGCCGCGGCCACTGGCATCATGGCGCTGCGGACCGCGTATCGCGCACCGCGGCAGAACGCTGCCTGTGAGCGGCTCCTCGGCAGCGTGCGCCGCGAATGCTTGGACCATGTGCTGATCCTGGGCGAGGCCCACCTGCGGCGTGTGCTCCAGGAGTATGTGACCTACTACAACCAGGACCGACCGCATCAGGGACTCCGGCAGCACATCCCTGGCGCTATCTCGGCACCCCCAGTGCTTGCGGGCACTGTGGGCCATGTGCGGGCGTTCCCGGTGCTCGCTGGCCTCCACCACGCGTATCGGCGAACCGCGTAGCACCGATGGACAGACGAAGCGGCCAGGACAGGCGCGGCGCGGCGGGCGGCGGCCGACCTCCTCCACGTCCCCTACGCGCGACGGCGAGGCTAGCGTCTCGCGGCGCATCCCGCGTGTGCCGCGCCCCCGTAGCGGATGCTGCGCTACACGGCCAGCGAGCACGTGCAGACCTCTATTGACTGGAGGTCGGGCTGGCGACGGGGACCGGCAAGCTGCGGATCGCGGGCGGTGTGGATCGCCCATTGAAGGAGTCGATGGTGCGCGCCTGCTCATATCTCAAGGGGCAGACGCTTGCGCTCGACACCGCCCACATGCGCGGCGTGCCCCCATTCCTACCCTGAAGCAGGGCAACTTCCTCGATGTCTCGCGACACCATCGCGCGCGTCGCTTTCCGACGCAGCCGTATCCGGACCGGCCGGGAAACGGCCGTGCGGATACGCCACCCTTCAGGGCGTATGGCGCCAGAAGGGTGGCCGCCGACGTTGCCGCGCGAGGAGCGCCGGGTCGAACGGCGGGAGGTGGTGGCCGAGCGGCTGCGGCGGGCGGCTCGCGTGCCCGATCAGCCGGTGCACCTCCGGCCGGGTGTAGTAGCCCCGGTACGCATGGTCCACGAGCGCGGAGAAGAACGCCGGTAGGGCCGCCTCCACCGCCCGCAAGACGGTATCCTGTTCGTCCGGTGTTAGCTCCGTGAAGCCACGGACCGGCGACGGCACATCGCGGGCGGCGCTCGCCAGATCGATGGCGATCAGCCCCTCGAAGAACAACCGACGCAGGGCCGGTGAGGCCGCGAGCGTGCGCTCGAGCACCGCCGCCCCCCCGAGCCCGCCGGCCCCCGCCAGGCCCGCGCGCGCGGGCACGAGCCGGTCGAGCACCGCCGTCAGGAGCGACCGCTGGTCCTCATCGAGCACGCTCGGCAGTGCGGCCGGGGCGTCGCGCGGCGTGACGCCGGACGCGGCCTGTGGCCCGGCGACCGTGTCGGAAGCGGCCCCCGCCGCGGTTGCGAGCACCCCCGGCACCGGGTCCGCCGTCACCCCCGACCCGGTCGGCGGGCGTTCCGTACCATCAGTCTCCCGCCCCGGTGGCACCACCGGCCCGGCCCTGTCGACGTCCCGCTGGCCCATGATCCCCTCCTCAGCGTGTCCCGGCGGTGCCCCGCGCGCGGATCAGGTGGTCGGCGGTGCGCAGGGCGAGCGCCTGGATCGTCGTGGTGGGGTTGCCCACCGCGCTCGTCACGAAGACGCTGCCGTCCACCACGAAGAGATTGTCCACGTCGTGCGCCCGCCCCCAGCGATCGACGACCGCCGCGCCCGGGTCGTCGCCCATCCGGCAGGTGCCGAGCAGGTGCCAGCCGGAGGGCCGGAGCGGGCTCGCGCTCACAATCGTCGTCGCCCCCGCCGCGCGCAACACCTCGCCCGCGCGGGCCACGCCGTGCGCGAGCAGCCGCTGGCTGTTGGCGCTGAGGCGGTAGCGCACCAGCGGCGCGGGGATGCCGTGCGCGTCCGTCAGGTGCGGATCGAGCACCACCTCGTTGGCCGGCTCGGGGAGATCCTCCCCCATCACCCCCAGGTAGCCCGTGCTGCCGTAGCGCGCCGCGAACGCCGCGTGGTGCTCCGCCCCCCAGGGCACCCGCGCCGCGGGCTGCCCGCCGAGCGCCGTGCTGAGCGGGCCCGATTGGCGCCCCATCTGGAGCTGGTAGCCGCGCACGAAGCCGCGCGCCGGATCGGTCTCGTAGAACTCGTGGCTGAAGAGGCCGGTGCCGATCGGCCCCTTGAAGGTGTCGAGCGCGGCGGGGAAGATGCCGCCCACCGAGGCGAAGACGTGGAACATCAGGTTCTTGCCGACCAGCCCGCTCCGGTTCGCCAACCCGTCCGGGAAGTGCCGCGAGCGCGAGTTCAGGAGGAGGCGCGGGGTGCCGATGCCGTTGCAGGCGACGATCACCACCGGGGCGCGTTGCTCGCGGATCCGGCCTGCCCGATCGTAGTAGCGCGCCCCGCGCGCCCGGCCCCGCGCGTCGACCGTGATCTCGCGCACCCGGCAGCCCGTCCGGAGTTCCGCCCCCAGCCGCAACGCCGCCGGCCAGTAGGTGACATCCGCGCTGGAGAGGGCCCCGATCGGGCACCCCAGGTCGCACGGCCCGCAGAGGTTGCACGGTCGGCGGCCGGGCTCGTCGCCGTACGGGGCGGTGATGATGGCGGAGTCGGAGGGCCACCAGTGCCAGCCGAGGTGCTCGAAGCCGCGCACCAGCGCCGCGCCGAAGGGCCCAATCGGCAACGGCGCGGTCTGGCGCGCCGCGCGCGGCGGCTGGGCCGGGTCCCCGGCCAGGCCCGCGACGCCGATCATCCGGTCGTTGAGGTCGTAGTACGGGGCGAGCTCCGCGTAGTCGAGCGGCCAGTCGTCCGCCACCCCGTCGAGCGCGCGGACCCGGAAATCGGAGGGATGGAAGCGCGGGAAGTGGCCGCTCCAGTGGATCGTGCTGCCCCCGACCGCGTTGAACATCAGCGGGGTGAAGGCGGAGGCGGTGTCGTTGACCGGGTAGTCGGCGGCGAGCTGGCGCACGTTCGGGTCGGCGTTGAAGTCGGTGAGGCGGCGCAGCTCCCAGTCCTCGTGCAGCGGGGGCCGCGACGCCGGCGCGACCCAGTCGCCCTGCTCGAGGCAGACGACCCGCCACCCGGCTGCGGCCAGGCGCCAGGCGACCGCCGCGCCCGCCGCGCCCGCCCCGATCACGAGGACATCCGGCTCAGCCTCGCGCACCGTATCGGCCCCGGGGGTCGCGCCGATCCTCGGCCCACGGTCATGCGCGCTGTGCTGGACCATCGGGGCCCTCCTCTGTCGCCGGACAGGCGTTGTCAACGTGCGCCCGTCCAGGGGTGTTGCGCCGGGAGCACGGGCGATCCCCGGTGTCGTTCAGCCCAGGCTCTCCTCGCGTGAACGCGGCGGGATATCGGCCGGGTCGAGGCCGCAGGCCCGGGGGGCGGCCCCCTCCCCGGCCCCAGCGGGGATCGCGTCGGGCGCGCGCGCCATCGCCACAGCCCCCGGCAGTGCCGACCATTCGGCGAGGAGCGCGGCGAAGGGGGGCAGATCGGCGCCGAGCACCCGCGCGCGGTCATAGGCCCGCTCCGCCGCCGCCAGCTCGCCGCGATAGCCGTATTCCAGGGCCAGGTGGCCGTAGGCCGCCGGCTCCGTCGGCGCCAGCGCGATGGCCCGCAGGAACGCCGCCTCCGCCTCCGGGCCCAGGTCCAGGTCCATGTAGGCCCGCCCGAGGGCCACATGAGCGGGCACGTCGCGCGGCCACTTGCGCAGTATCCGTAACTGTCGGCGTACCTCGCGCACGCTCGTCAGGTCGGCTGCGGCCGACTCGTCCGTCGCCGTGCTTATCGCCCGCTCGAGTTCGCGCTGCGCCCAGTTCCAGCGGTGCGCTGCGGCGAGGCGCAGGCCCTCCTCGTGGTGGGGCGCGAGCGGCGCGAGCGGGGAGAGGCTGCCGACCGCAGCTTCTCCCCGCGCCTCGGGCGTGGGCGCGGCAGTCGGAGCAAGCGCGATGGCCGACGCGTGCTGCAGGGCAATACTCGTGGGAACTGCGGCGGTGGCGATACCGTCGCCTGGTGACCATGGCGCGGGGGCGGGGGCGAGGGCGACACGGGCGGCGGTGCGGCGGAAGCGCCCGAGCCAGATGCCGAGCCGCTTGGGGGTCGGATGGTCGGGCACGACGTCACCTCCTCATGCTGGGCCATGGCGCGCCGAGGGCGATCCCGGTGCACTACAGCTGCTCGCGTACCGCACTAGCGGCGCGGAGAACGCCGTCCGAAGGTCGCTCGGACGACGCGGCACCTCTAGACGGGAGGGCAAGCGGGCCCGGTCGTCGCGAGAGGCGGTGCGACAGCCATGGGTGTTCCCGCCCGTATGGCGCGCCGACCCGCTAGCCCTTGACCCCGCCCATCGTCAGGCCGCGCGCGAGGTAGCGCTGCCCGAAGAGGGCGAAGAGGTAGGCGGGGAGCAGCCCGAGCACCACCGACCCGGCGGCGACGCCGAAGTCCTGCTGCGTCGGCGACACGAGCGCGGCGGTGAAGAAGGCCATGATCGTGCGGGTCTCGGCGCGCGTCAGCACCAGGGCGATCAGCAGGTCGTTCCAGGTGAAGACGAAGATCAGCAGGGCGACGACGAAGATCCCCCCGGCTTGCAGGGGCAGCACGATGCGCACCAGGCTCCCGAGCTCGGTGCAGCCGTCGATCAGCGCCGCGTCCTGGATGTCGTAGGGGAAGTCCTGGAAGAAGCCGAGCAGGATCCAGATGGCGAACGGGGTCAGGAAGAGCGAATAGGCCAGCAGCAGGCCGTGATAGGTGTTGATGAGGCCCAGCGTCCGCGCGACCAGGAAGAGCGGCAGGATGATCGCCACGGCCGGCAACATCCGCTGGCTGATGATCCAGAAGGAGAGGCTATCCCCCCCGAGGCGGTAACGACCCAGCGCATAGGCCACCGGGACCGCGAGGAGCAGCACGACCACCGTGTTCAGTGTGGCGACCAGCAGGCTGTTCTGGAGGACCCGGCCGACCTCGTATTCCCGGAACATCAGCCGGTAGTTGGCCAGCGTCGGCTGCGCGGGGAGCCAGTGGGGGGGGTAGGAGAAGTATTCCACCGGGGTCTTGAACGAAGTGGCGAGGATCCAGAGGCTGGGGAAGAGGAAGATGGCCACCAGCGCGACGACCGCGCCGTAGAAGAGGACGGTGCCCGCGGTGCGGCGGGCACGCCACGCTGCGGACGGGCGCGCAACGCGCGGGGCGGGGCGTGCGGCCGTGTCGATGGCGCTCATTGCTCACCTGTCTGCTTGGTCACCCGGAGGTAAACCTGCGCGAAGAGGATCGTCGCGACGCACAGGATCCAGGCCATCGCCGCGGCGTAGCCGATCCGGAAGTGCGTGATCCCCTCGGTGTAGATATAGTAGCTGATCGTCTGGGTCTGGGTCCCCGGGCCGCCCTGGGTCATCACGTAGATCTCGTCGAAGATGCGACTGACATCGATCGCGCGGAGCAGCAGCCCCAGCGCCAGCACGGGCCGGAGCAGCGGGAGGGTGATCCGGGTGAAGGTCTGCCAGGGGCTGGCCCCGTCGACGCGCGCGGCCTCGTACAACTCGGCCGGGATCCCCTGGAGCGCCGCCAGGATCAGGAGCATGAAGAACGGCGCGGCGTGCCAGACGTCGACCGCGACGATCGCCGGCCGCGCGAGGTCGACCGAGCCGAGCCAGTCGACCAGGACGTCGTGCCCGGTGAGGTTGGAGAGGATGTCGTTGATCGGCCCGTACTTCGGGGCGTAGAGGAGGCGGAAGGACATACCGGCTGCGGTCGCCGAGATCATCACCGGCGTGGCCAGCAGGCTGATGACGAGGCCGCGGCCGCGGAAGCTCCGGTTCAGGAAGAGGGCCAGCCCGAAGCCTACCGTCAACTCCAGGACGAGCGCCGGCACGGCGATCCAGGCGGTCTGGCCGATCGAACGCCAGAATTGCTCGTCCCCCAGGATCTCGCGATAGTTCTGCAGGCCGGCGAAGGTCCACTGGCGGTGGAACTGCAGATCGAACGGGGTGAAACTCACCGCCAGCGCGTAGAGCAGCAGGAAGAGCGTGCCGACGAAGAGGTAGATCGCCGTCGGGAGGACGAAATAGTACCGGGCGCGGCGTGCCCGCCCGAACCTGGCCCGTCGCGCGGGCCGGGCGAGCGGCAGGCCGACCGTCCCTGAGTGTTGCGCCATCTGTCCCCCTTCCCTCGGCGTGCGCGTCGCGCCGGGTGCGCCGTGCCGCGTGCCCCGTCCCCGGCGCACCCTGCGCCGGGGACGCCGAGGTTATGGCAGGGTCTTATAGGTCAGGCCCCGGGCGTTCATGGCGGCGAGCGCCGTGCCCCAGGCCTGCTGTTGCTTGTCCTTGCCCACCCGCGCGCTCACCTTATCCCACTCGGCGGCGATGCCATCGAGGGCGGCCTGCACCGGCTTCACCTTCGTGATCGCCTGGGTGAGCCCATCGTGCAGCTTGGTGTAGTACTCATTCGCGCCGGGCACCTGCAGGTCGGGGAAGCCGGATTGCAGGCCCTGATTGATCACGTCGACATACTGCTGGCCGTAGAGCGCGGCGAACTGCGGATCCTTGAGCGCCGAGGTGCGGTAGGCGTCGATGCCGGTCGCCGGATCGAGGCAGAAGCGCGCGTGGACGGCGGGCTGGCTCAGGAACCAGACGACGTAGGCGGCGGCGTCCTTGTTCTTGCCGTACTTCGGGATGCCGAGCACCCAGCCGGTGGCGAGCGAGGGATGGGATGGCAGGGCCAGCCCGCCGACGAGTGCGCCTGGGGTCACCGCCGCCCCGATCTTGCCGACGGTCGTCGAGCGCGACTTGTCCTGCGCCGAGCGGAAGGCCGAGCTCCAGTTGACCGACATCGCCGCGTCGCCCTTGATCAGCGCGTTCTCGGCCTCCTGATAGCCGAAGTTGTTCGAGCCGGGCGGGGCGTAGTCCGCCACCTTGACCAGGTTCTCGGTCGCCAGGAGCCCGTTCTTGCCGTTGATCAGCGGCTTGAGTGCCTGGTCGAAGTAGATGCCGCCATAGGCGCTGAAGCGGTTCTGCCACCACCACTCGGGCCCCGAGAACCCCTCGGCGGTGCCGAAGCCCTTCTGGCCGTCCTTGCGCCAGGGGGTCTCGGTGAAGAACTGCGCGATGGCGGCGTAGTCGTCCCACGTGGTCGGGGGCGCGAGGTCCTTGCCGGTCTTCGACTTGTACTGGCTCACCATGTCGGGGTTCTCGAACGCCTCCTTGTTATAGAAGAGCAGGTGGATATCGCCGTCGAACGACATCGCGACCTGGGTGCCGCCCCAGGTGAGGTAGTAGTCCCTGAAGGTCGGCAGCACGTCGTCGAGCTGCAGGTCGAGCCCGCCCTGGTCCATCAGCGCTTTCAGCGGCTCCATGTGCGGGGCGTAGTCGGGCAACTGGAAGGGTAGGAACATCGTCACGTCGTAGCTCGTCGCCCCCGCGTTGTACTCGGTCTGGTTGCGCGTGTAGAGGTCGCTGCCGGGCACGACGTCGATGCTCAGCTTCAGATTGCCGCTCTGCTCGATCTGGTCGCGAAACTGGCGCATGGCGTAGGCGTAGTACTCGGTCGAGGTGGCGATCTTGATCGTCTGGCCGTTGAACTTCTTGCTCACGGCCGGGGCCGCGATGGTGGCCGGGACTACGGTCGAGGTCGGCACCACCGTGGGGGCCGGGGCCGCGCTCGCCCCGGCACCGATCGCCGCGGTTGGCCCCGTGCTCGACCCGGTCGAAGCCCCGGGCGGGGCCGTCGCTGCGGTCGTCCGGCCGCACGCCTGCAGGAGCGCCGTCGTAGCGGCCAACCCCACGCCCCAGGCACCGGCGCCCAATAGTGTGCGACGGGATAGTCTGCGATCGCCCAGCCGTTCCATCTCGATCCTCCTCGATTTCAAGCAACTCATCGACCCCCTGGCCGGGACGACACGGCACGCCGACGGCCATGGGCGGTGCCCTGGTGTGCGCGTGTGGGGCACCGCGCCACCGATCGCGCGGGTGCGTGGCCTGGCCGTCCGTATGCGCCATGGCACCCCCTCCGCCGACGCTCAGGCCGGGACCGCGTCCACCTGGCCGGCGGCATCGGCCATGATCGCGTCGATCGTCGCGCGCTCGTCCGGCGACAGCACGAGATCGATCGCCGCCACGTTGTCCTCGATCTCCCGCTGATTGCGCGCGCCGGTCAGGGCGACCGCGACCTGCGGCTGCCCGAGCACCCAGGCCAGCGCCAGGCGCGGCAACCCGACGCCCTTGCGCGCCGCCAGCGCCTTTAACCGCTCGACCACCGCCAGATTCCGGCGGAAGTTCTCGCCCTGGAAGAGCGCCTGGCCGAAGATGACCCCGTGCGACCGCCAATCGCTCGCGTCGAACGTCATGTCCGGCGTGAACGTGCCCGTGAGGAGGCCGTGCGCGAGCGGCCCGTAGGCCATGATCCCGATCCCCAGCTCGGCGGCGGTGGCGAACATCTCCCGCTCCCAGCGCCGATCGAAGAGGTTGTAGCCGACCTGGTTGGCGACGATCGGGGCCAGGGCGCGACTCGCGCGCAGCTGCGCCGCGGTGAAGTTGGAGACGCCGATGTGGCGCACCTTCCCGGCGGCGACGAGATCGACCAGCGCGCCCATCGTCTCCGCGAGCGGGGTCGCCGGGTCGGGCCAGTGGATCAGGTAGAGATCGATGTAGTCCGTGCCGAGCGCCCGCAGGCTGGCCTCGCAGTCGTCGATGATCGACCGATAGCGGCTGTCGCGCGCGCGCAGCTGGCCCGCCCGCGTGGGCAGCCCGCCCTTGGTGACGAGCAGGATCTCCTTACGGCGCGCGCCGAGGGCGCGACCGAGCAGCTCCTCCGACTGCCCCGCGTGCGTCGGGCTGGCCGGGTCGGACTCGCCGGCCAGGGTGGTGAAGCCGTAGAAGCGCGCGGTGTCGAACAGGTTCACGCCCAGGTCGATCGCCCGGTGGATCGCGGCGGTCGTCTCGCGCTCGTCG
>JAABUS010009384.1_pt1 | contig 10346 bp, 18 predicted proteins | sample 5560161 | NCBI WGS metagenome assembly JAABUS01 (sample SAMN10711885, study PRJNA513376) | rock metagenome | isolation source: Antarctica rocks | place: Antarctica: Victoria Land, Trio Nunatak nord | collected 2016-01-04
CATCAACAGTAATGTGAGACAGCTGCAGAGATGCCTCACATGCAGTATTGCAAACAGAAACATGACACACACCTCAAGGTTGCCACCATTCTCTTCCCTAGCCTTATCCTCCTCAGCTTTGCGTTCTATGTTCAGCTGCATTTGGTCTGCCTGGGCTTCTGCAGCTACCAGACCAGCTTCCCCTGTACAGTAGCTGTTCTTGATGGTCTGGTGACAGCAGGCATAACCCCACTGACCCCCCTCCCACCAGGAGCCCCACACGCTGGTGTGATTGTTTGGATGTACATCCTCCTCATATCGCGAGTGAGCCTTGATGTCTTGCCCTTTCACCACCCGACCAGCTGCATCGTACTCTACATACCGCTCGGTCTGTCCTAGCAGCAGACCATCCTCTGGCGCCGTCTCTGCTGCATCTCCATACTGCTGCATGATGGTGTCCTTGTTCTTCAACTGCATCACCATACAAGCAGGTTGACTTTGCGATTAGGCCCCAGCTGCATTGCCAGTCTTACAAGTTGCTGAAGAGTGCACAGGCTGTCAGCGAACAAAAAGACAGCAAAAGCTGGAGAGCCACACTTGAGGCATAAGTACTGACGGCTACACAGCAGAAGGCTGGACGCCACCCACATGGCAAAGGCTTCCAGCAAGAAATGTTTTTGTGCAACTGATACAGGGTGATTTGCTGGGCAGCCATATGAACAGAAATTGTAGGCTGCACATGCTTGCAGACATAGCTGCATGTGCTGCCAACCAGTGAACAGGTGGCTAGACCATCTGACCATGGATTGATGCTGCCTGCAGACAGTGACCGCATTGCTCACAAGCACATATGCTGACCTGTAGCTTGTCTTTCTTGGTTTTGAAGTGTTGATGCAGGATCTCTGCTTGGGAAGGTGCTGCTTGCATGTGCAGCGATGCTCCATGGTCATAGGCTGCCAGCTGATGCAGCCGCTCAGCCTCCCAGGCATGATAGTCTCCACTCTTGCGCACAAAGTTATCACCGGCAAAGGCCTTCTTGGCTTTGTGTGGCTGTGGGTCTTCACGCATACTGCGGGACTTGGGGTCATAATGGGCTGAGTTGGGGTCAAGATTCAGCAAGTACTTGGCTGTATCTTCCCTGATACGCAGGTTACGCACTGAACCAGTGGCACCTCCACCAGTTGTACGCACACGCTTCTCCACCTTGCCATAGCCTGCAGCAACCAAGAATGGAGTGTTTCAGCTCCCTCCCAAGCTGAAAAGTATGAAACAGCATGCAGTGTCAGCATGTCACAGATGGGTCATTGCAAGTGATGTTGTGCAGTGGCACGTCACCCACCTGTGGCTGCTTGACAGCCCTGAGCAATGTTGCAAATGATGCTGATACGCAAATCAAACACGCCAATTGGACCCCACAGGCTGCTGTATGTGAAGCTCAGCGGGACAGCAATCAATGCAATGAAAGCAGTGCAAGAGTGCAAGAGTCTGCAGGACGTCCATTAGCAGACTGCAAATGCTGTGCTGTCTTGTCAGACTCATGCATCACATCCAATTGGCCCCTGCTTGTGAGTGGTGCATTGTCATGATCTGATGTGGGTTGCATGCAGTGGTATGTAAGGCTAACAGTGTTCCAGCAGCATTGAACCGGCCACACCCAAACAGCAGAACAACAGACAAAAGTAAACCCGATGACTCAGCATCTGCTTACCAGCTTCCTCTGTCTCAGTAATCTTGTCCTCGTCATCCTGGTCGCTGTCACTGTCACTGCTGGCAGCAGCACCATCAGCAGCAGCAGCGCCGTCAGGAGCAGCTGCACCGTCCTTCTTGGCAAAGCGGCGCTCCAGCTCAGCTGCTTTCTTCAAGCCTTGCTTCTGCTGCTCTACCTTCTCATACCTGAGCATAACAGGAGGACAGTATGAGGTAAAGGACTCAAAGCTGCCAAACCAGGCACCGATCTTGCAGACTGGTGATCTGCATGGGGAAAGGATGCTGGTAGTTGCACAGCTGTGCACATCAGCCAGCATACTCCAATATTGTGTTCAAGCCATGGAAGGTCATGATGATGATGATCAATTGCAGAAATGACAATTTGGGCCAGCTGTAGCTGCAGCTGAGTAGCGTCCCGACAGCATCAACTGTGACAGTCAAGCAACCTCTGCAGTAGTCATGCACTTCTAGAGGCTGTGAGTATTGCTGCTGGCACTGAGTCACAGGTATGGGCTGTGCTGCACTATTGAGGCTGCTTCCTTCCACTTAGCAGTTACACGTACATAGTAATGCTCTTGATGCACCACATTAATACATTCTCAGGTGGTGGCATTGCCCAGATTAGGCTCATAATAAAGCAACTGCCAATCAGCATACATGTGTGCACGTGACAGACGCATTTGACTTTCAGGCAAGCAGTAGGTCTTCACTGGCTCAAGTCTATACAATCTGCATTAGGGCCACAGTGTATACACAGAGGTGTCCTGTGTTGGCTTACATGTCGATGATTTTTGTGTAGCTCTCTGGATCATATCCGTTCCATCTGTCCCTCTTGGTGTCAAAGTCACCAAAATCAATGTCCTCCACTTTCTCATCAGCAGCAATGTGCTTGCTGGTCCATTTGGCTCCCTTGTTGCGTGGTCGCTCCATGCAGTCCTTGGTCTTGTGTGACATAGCTCCACAACTGCACACATACCTCAAACCTCAGTGAACACAGCTCAGCACGCTCGAAATGGAAGCGCATGCTTGAAGCCAGTGTACCTGATGCAAGTGCTGACAAGCAAGACAAAGTCTGGCGCTGTGTTGCACATCTTACATGCAAAGGACTACTGATGAAGATGCGCAGAGTTCTCATGATACTGTGACATTGCAAAAGCTACGTGAATGGCTATCATGGCAGCGACTATGTCACCAACACTTACTTTTCGCATGCACCCTTTCTGAACTTGGTAGCCTGAAAAACTTTGACACCTCTGTCATAGTAATCCTTCTCCGATCCTTTGCTTCCGACCTTCCAGTTCTTTTGATGCTTCAGAGAAGGCCTGGTGTCATTCAAGTACCAAGGAGCACTGGACATATACTGTGGTATATGTGGGTTGATCTCCTTGCCTTCCTCATCGACCTCAGCTGGGGCTATGCCGGCTTTTCGTGCCTCCTCAAGCTCCTTCTGCCGTCTGTAGTCCTCATGGTTCTTGAACAATGTGTTCGCGGACGCCATAGCGCGACCTTGCACACGGCAACAGCAGCAACCACGTAGCAAGAAGGACTGACTGGCACACTACTGTGCCGGCGGCTCCCTAGCCTGAACAGGGCAGCTTGCAGTGCCTGCGGCGATAAGCGGCGAGTTAAGCACGCGGGTGCAACTGTACCAAGGCCTCGATCCAGCTATGTTGCACGGCTGCGTGCGTGTGTCTGAGTCCACGCGATGCGTCTTTGCACAATAGGTTGAAGGTCCTCAACAAAAGCCGAGCTTGAGAGACTTTGCATCCCTATGTCGGGACCTATGCTGTGAGCATGCTACTGCGTGTCTCAACCGATTGCGCGATAATGAGTCGTGAATGGCAATCGAACGTAGCACTTGCGTCGCTTGGTCCTGGAAGTGGCTTCTCGGCATGTTGTAGTTGGCTTTGACAAAGGCTAGGCCTTTGCGGCCACCCAAAGCAAGCCTCGTGACCATCTCAGGCTTCGAATCCATGGCCACTTACGGGGGCATAGAGGCCTCCGACGCCCGGCTGCTGCCAGATACTGGCAGCCAGCTAATTAGCTTCAACCTTGTGGCTTTGCAGTCGATGATGCAAGCAGTGGCAAGAGAAGTAGCTGAACGGGCAAGTTGCAATTGGGCTCATCACACAGCCATATCAACCATAGATGCAGCATGCAATTACTGAATGTTTTGCCTGGATGCAGATATGTGTGGAAGGCCCTACAGGCATCAAGCTCCGCGAGTGTGCTGACAAAGTCATTGGCCTCAAGCAGGAAATGACAGTGCTGAAGCAAAGTGTGAAGTCTCAGGCCAACACACAAGATAGCTTGCGAGCTGCAGTATCCGCCCTGGACAAGCAGGTGCAAGTGCTGCCCTCCACATTAGCCAAGCAACTTGCACAGCCTGCAGAGCAACATGCTGAGCAACAGGATTCACTGCCAAAGTCAAAGTCGGAGGCAAGAGAACTGCTCCAGAAACGGCAGACTCAGGGACCTGATGTCACTGAGAAGCAGCTGGCAAAATGGTCTGAGGTTCTTGATGAGCAGCCGGAGGCAGAGTCAGTGCTTGCGGCACGTGCAGCTTTCATGAGTCAGCAGCAGCAGCAACAGCAGCAAAGTGTGCCTTTGTCAAGGCAGCTGATAGAGGAGCCGCAGAAGCAGCTGGCCTCAGCCACCCCCACCCCTGTGGGGCCCAGCCCCAATCCAGCTGAGACAAAACTGGCTGCAGGCCCCACAGCAACACTCGAGCCAGGTGTTCAACCAGTCACTGTAGTGCAGGTACGACATACATAACATTTATCTGTATGATTAAAGACAAGTTGCCTGCAAACAATGGCAAGTCTGCAGTTCTCGATCTCTGCTCTTCTATCACTGCTGCATTACATGTCAAGCGCTGTGCGACGGTGCTGCATGCACGGCAGCTATGCATTTTGCTTGTGAGAAGGATCAACCTTGTTTGGAGCATGGGCCGTACAGACTGGCATGCTTCATGTAAGGAAACAAACAGCCACTCTGGTGATTGTACTGCCAGTCCATGACTTGCAAATTCAGACCTTGTACAGGTGAAGCACATATTTGGGCGTAAACTCCCTCAAAATTTGCCGTCATTTGGTGCAGTCTTGACCTTTACCTGTTGCTGTTATGCTGATGTCAAATTTGTGCTCATGATATGCAACTGCATGCAGTTTGACAGCACTGCACTGGAAGGCAGCATCTCAGATGTCAAGGTGAGCACTTTGGAGCTGAAGGCAGAATTGGGCAAAAGCAACCAGAAGCTGCTGGCCCTGACTCAGCGCATGGAAACCCTAGAACGGCGGCCACAGCGCACCCTGACAAAGAACCACAGCATGGCTCCAGCCCACATGACCCCCTCTGCTAGCATAGCACGGGCCCCTAGCACAGCCCCCACCCCTGCTATGGGCTCTAGCTCAAGCAATGCTGCAGGACTGCTGGCCGCTGCCACAGCTGAGGCCAGCACCACAGCTGCAGAGGCTGATGCAGCTGTGGCTGCATCTCAAACCGAGGCAAATATCCCACTTGCCAGCAGCAGTGGTCCAGGTCCAAGTGTCAACTTTGCTGCTGACACGGTGTCTGTGCAGCCGTCACCTGCCAGCACCCCAGTGCCTGACAATGCATCAGTATCAGGTTGGCTGCAAGCCTGCTTGTGCACTTCTGCTTGTAACTTGCTGGTTGAAATGCTCTGTGCATGCATGTCATGCCATATCTTGGCTAAGCCATGGGCCTTCAGGCTCCTGGAAGTGTTGCTCCTGTCTATGCTTGCGCTACGCTGGAGATGCAGGATGTGGTCTGGCTGCGTAAGCATTCATGCATGACGAAGATGCCAGCGACTCAACATACTGCTGTCAATGATGCATCTGCTCTCTCCGTTGTTGCTATGCCAGCTCAGCTCTCAGTAACTCACGCTGATTGCATGCTGACAATGATGCTCTATTCTGCAATGAATGTGCTTACAACTGCCGCTGCTGCTGCCGGTCTCAGTTGTACTCCACTTCATCCCTACGCTAAGTACATCGTCAAGTACGGTGTTGAGTCTGTCTGTGTGGTTGTGCAGCTCCGCTTGGTACAGCAGCCACTGCCGCTGCAAGGCCCAGCCCGGTGCCAGCTGGCAGCAAGGCTGAGGAGCAGCCGTCAGCAGAGGACAAGGAGAATGATGCAGCAGCGGTGACAGCTGTCATCTGGAAGGAGCTGGCAGAGATGAGCGCAGCTCAAGCCAAGCTCAAGGTGGGTTGAGTTGAGTTGAGTCAATTAAGTTGACTGTGTGCCTCCAGCAGCATTGACAGGCTTGCATGCAGACATGCATACATGCATGCCCAGCAGGAAACAAAGTGCTCGGGCTGTCAAGACATGACTGGAGGAACAGGATGAGACTATGCTGTGTTGTGTGTTTTGACTGTGCGCCTCCATTGGCTTGAGCAATGAGAGACTTGATGTTGCACATGCACACATGCCCAGTAGGGCACATCGTGTTTCAGTGTTCAACACATGATTGGAAGAACAGTTTTGGGACTGTCCTGCAATTGTGTCTGTGAGGATCGTGTCCACGCCAAAGTCATAACTAGTCATGATGCTATATAAACAGGTGCCTGGTGGTCAGACATTGGAGTACCACAGAACAAACATCACAAGCATCCTACCACTCCAGACTGCATCCTCATTGGTTGATTTCCTACGGCCTCCAGTTGTCCTTCTGATGGGCTCAAGTAGGCTAGCACAGAGGTTGCAACAACATCTACATGCTACATGCAACCAGACAGCATCCTGTTGTACATACAGTGACTCACATCCTGACTCATTGCAGGCTGCTGTTGGGGCAGGGGTAGAAGATGTACGGGAAGTGAGGCAGAGGCTGGTGGCCATTGAGGCCGGCATAGTGAAGTCACAACGCCAGGAGGACAAGCGAGGGGTGGACTTGCTCCACAGGCTGTCTGAGTCAGAGGTGAGTGCAGTCAATTCATCTTTCTAATCGGCTTGAGTGGGCTAGTGCAAAGGCAGCAACAACATGTACATGATACATGAAACCAGGTGGCTGCAACTTATGATGTTAGGGCAGCCACCTGGTTCCAGTTTGTAAGAACAGATCCCACTGCTTGTGTTGCTGCTTGGGCTTAGGCTTCAGAAACACCAGCTGTGTTACGTGCTCTGAGCTTGTGCAGAGAGCGCTTTCTGCAGGCTTTACTGCTGAGTTCTGCTGATTTACGCAAAGTTGCCAAATGACGTTGCTGTCATCATTGGTGGTATCAACAGTGCTGGGTGTACATCCATAACTGAGCTGTGAAATCCGTCTGAGCTGTGCTGACATGACATGAACTGGGACGGTAGCTTATTATGAGCGTTCCTGCTCATGCAAGCATGATTGCAGACTGTGGACCAATTAGGATGCCTTTGACTGTGTAGACAGGCCTGCAAACCCCTGGTTGAACCCAGCAACTGCTTCTCAACCCTGGATTACCCCCTGCCTGGGCAGCCCGGTATACCACTTGGCTTCTCATTAACTTAACGCTGAAAGGCGTAGTCTTCTCTTTTCTTCTCTTTTCTCACCCCCTGCACCCTGAATAACCCCTGCACCCTGAGCATAGTGGCCCATGTCGCTTGATTGTCAGAGAGTGTGTGTGTGTGACAGGGCAAGGTGAGTGAATGTGCATCAGATCTACCCCCTGCACCCTGGAAATCCCCTGCACCCTGAATAACCCCTGCACCCTGAATAACCCCTGCACCCTGAATAACCCCTGCACCCTAGCATAGTGGCCCTTGTTGCTTGACTGTCAGAGAGTGTGTGTGTGTGTGACAGGGCAAGGTGAGTGGGTTGGCATCAGAGCTGGAGGCAACCAATCAGAAGACAGAGACCAGGTGCAACGGTATCCGCAAGGAAGTCAGCAAGGCCATGTCAGAGCAGAGGCAGCAGCTCGTTGCCCAATCAGAGGCCATGGCCAAGAAGATGGACGGTATTGCTGCTAAGGTATCCCACCTGCTTCTGCTGTCTGTCTGTGGGCTCATCCATCTGTCCACTGTCTGTGCCTCTGTCTTGCTTGATTGATCTGAACCTGTGCTAGCCTTTGCTCTCGCATTAGCCAGGTGGGTATCAGGTATGCCTCACCCCAATTCAGAAGGCCATGCAGCAGGCTTATATGTCTGATTGTCCAGGAGGGCGCAGTTGTACGTGCTTCATATTTGTATGATGCTTGTGTTCCCAGCTGAACCCATGTGTCATGCCAGCTGACAGAGCATTGCAGAAGCTGCTCAGTCTGGAAGCACCTATCAGCCAGAGATCAAGAGCAACAGTGAAGGGGCTGAGCTGAGCTGAGCTTGACGCTGGTCCTCCAAGCAGTAACTCCAGAGTCTTGTGTAAAGAATGTGGCTTCATGCAGGTCAACAGAGCGTCAGCTAGGAAGCACAACAGTGAAGGGGTGTAAACCTTCTGCTGGTCCTCACAGCAGCAAACCATGAATGCTCACCTGCTTCCTCATGTGGCTATGTGTAGCATGCAAGAGCATTGTATAACCTGTCCACAGCACAAAACTCTATGTAACACACCTCTTTGGTGTTGTGGTGCAGGCTGACAGGGCAACACAGGAGTTGCCCAGCCTGGTGGCTCCCATCAGCCGGGGCCTGAATGCAGCAGTGGAGAGGCTGAGCCTGCTGGAGCACACTGCCCTCAAACCTGGGGACGCCATCCAGCCCAACGACCTTGACAAAATTCTTGCCAGGTGTGTGATCCTCTGCCTCGCGTCAGCAGAAAAAAGAAAAGAAAAGACTACGCCTTTCGGCGTCAGTTTAATGAGAAGCCAAGTATTGTACCGGGCTGCCCAGGTCACGTCAGCAGCATCACCAGCAATGTCACTGCAGGACTTCACCTGCCTTGGGCTGTAACATCTGCTTTGGTGAAATCAGATGCAATCAACAGTTGTCATTGGTGTGGGATTGCGAGTGGCGACGATTAACAACATGCATCTGTGTGTTTATGGTTGTGGCTCTGGGCAACACACCTAGGCGCATCAATCGCCTTGCTGCTGACTGTAGTGGATGCCACCATTCCACACCTTGAGATCAAGCTTAAGCTGTCCATCGGGTTGGTTTGCTGCCTCTTTGGACTCCAGGTACAGCATGCTGACTGCTCACTTGAGCAAGGATGATGCACACGCAGGTGTGCTTTGATTAGTGTTTTTGATTTTGACCATAGGTGTGCGGAGCCACCACCCTCAAGCACTCTTTACCTTTGGATGTTCCCTCGAGGCCCTCGCGTCTCTTGGCAAGGCCAATCACTTTCACCTTGCCTGGTCATGATGTGTGTGCGTGTGTATGTGTGCAGGGCAATGGAGGGCCCCAGGGCTGGAATCAGCAACGTGGAGCAGCATGTGAACCAGCTGGAGCAGCGCTTGGAAGACTGCGTGGCGAACAAAGCCAACTCAGCAGACGTCCCCTCCAACACCCAGGTCAGCCATGCCTCTCTGTGCAACTTCTGCCTCTCTGTGCAACTTCTGACTATGTCTGTCTGTCTTTCTGTCTGTCTGTCTGTCTGTCTGTCTGTCTGCAAACCTTGCTGGTATGTGTATATTGGCACCAACGCTTCCTTAACCAGTATGAAATCAGGCACCGCCATTCAACAAACGCTTCACAGCAACAGAGGCGCCCCACCACGTCCCATGCTGCTTGTGCGTTGCTTTGGCATGCTGAAAACAAACATTTCTCTTTCTCTCTCTGTACAGATGGCAAACCAGGTGGCACAGGCTCAGAGCAAGGCGCAAGCTGCCCTGCAAGGCCTGCAGGACCAGATGCAGCAGCACCTGGCAGGTGGACAAAGTCTCATACCATATGCCCCTTAGCTGCTATGTTACAGCACATGGTGTTTTCTGATGCAAGCAACTGTAGCTGCTCAGTGCAACAGTCTTCATGCAGCGACAGCCTGTGGCCTGCCTGAGTTTGTTTCATTTGAAAGATCAGGATATAAGATGGTTCTGCAGTGTCATGTTCAGCTGGCAGCATGCCCAACAAAAGCAGCTCCAGTTCCTCGCTGGAAGAAGTTCACTGAGTATTGGCCAGCCCGTGGCTTACATCATACCACTGAAAGAAAGTTGCTGGCGTCGTCTGTACAAGCTGCATGCCCAGACTGCATGACTGCAAGATTCATCAGCTTGTATGCACCTTTATATTTGTACGATGCAACTGTGAGCATCCTACATTCCGTGCCACGACACAAATCTGCACTACAGGACTGTTCCTGTCTGCTGGACCTTTACTGTACATCTTGACTACCTGGGCAGCCCGGTATGATACTTGGCTTCTCATTGAATTGACGCCAAAAGGCGCAGTCTTTTCTTTCCTTCTCTACATCTTGACCAAGCTGTGGGATGGTGTGCAGGCAAGGCTGACAAGGGGGGTGTGCAGGCTGGGGAAGCTGGCCTGCAGCAGCGCTGTTCCCAGCTTGAAACAGCCCTCCTGCAAGGCCTGCAACAGGTTTGTACGCTGTGCAACTCTGTACAGGCTTATAACTCATAACTCACAATCTGCTCAAATGGCATGCATACTGCATGTTGCTGTTGTGGATTTTCCCAGGCATTCTTTTCACTTGCTTGGACATGGCCAATGGGATGGCTGCATTTTATTTGGAAGGGCTGCAGCCTGTCTCAGCACAGGATCCTGCGTTCAACACCTGTGACAGC
>JAABUS010009385.1_pt1 | contig 10345 bp, 9 predicted proteins | sample 5560161 | NCBI WGS metagenome assembly JAABUS01 (sample SAMN10711885, study PRJNA513376) | rock metagenome | isolation source: Antarctica rocks | place: Antarctica: Victoria Land, Trio Nunatak nord | collected 2016-01-04
CGCCGACTGCTGGAGCGCGCGATGTCGCGGGGAAGCCTCGCCAAGGTCACCATGGTGCCGGGCGCGCTGCGCTATCCGTTGCAGCGCCACGGCCTCGACCCGGTGCCCCAGCTAGCGGCGGCGCGCGAAGCAGACCCTGTCACCCGGCTGGGGCGGTACTTCGGCCGGAGCATCTGGCTCGTCTCAGGCCATGAGGAGTCCCTGCGGGTGCTGGCCGACAAGACGAACTACAGCAACGACGTGCGGCCGCTTGTCGCCCGCGACCAGGCCGGGGAGGACCAGTACATCGGAGGGCTCGGCTTCACCGACCCTCCCGACCACACTCGGCTTCGCAGGCTCCTCACCCCGGAATTCACCATGCACCGGCTTCAGCGGCTGCGGCCGCGCATCAACGAGATCGTCGAGCAGCGCCTCGACGCGCTGGAGCAGGCCGGTCCCGTCGTGGACCTCGTGGACCTGTTTGCGTTCCCCATCCCGTTCCTGGTGATCTGCGATCTGCTGGGCCTGCCGGCCGAGGAGCTCGGGGGTTTCCAGGAGCTGGGCCGCGGTCGCTTCGACGTGTCGAGGGGAGGTGTCGGTGCGTTCGGCGCGGTGTCTGACTCACGCGAGATCCTGATCGAGGCGGCCCGCCGGCAGCGTGCGCAGCCGGGCGACGGGCTGATCGGACAGATCATCGCCGAGCACGGGGACGAGATCGACGACCTGGCCCTCGGCGGGCTCGCGGACGGCGTATTCACCGGCGGCTACGAGACCACAGCGAGCATGTTGTCGCTCGGAACGCTGCTGCTGCTTCAGGACCGGGAGCACTTCGCCCGGCTGGGTGAAGACCCCGCCCTGGTCGACCGCACCGTCGAGGAGATGTTGCGATACCTGACCGTTGTGCAGATCGCCTTCCCCCGCTTCGCCCGGCACGACATGGAGCTGTCCGGGCACCGCATCAAGACCGGCGACGTGGTCGTGTGCTCCCTCAGCGGCGCCAACCGCGACCGAGCACTCGGACCCGGCATGGAGCAGTTCGACCCGACCCGGGCCTCGACGCCGCACGTCGCCTTCGGCTACGGCTTCCACCGTTGCGTCGGTGCCGAGCTGGCTCGGTTGGAGCTCAGGGCGGCGTTCGCCGCCCTGGCCCGCCGCTTCCCGGACCTGACTTTGGCCTGCGACCCGGCCGACCTGGCGTTCCGTGATCTTTCGATCGTCTACGCCATGGACTCTCTGCCGGTGCGCCTGAGACGTCACGCCTTCTCAGCCAATCCGGCGTGACCTGGCCGAGTCCAACGAGAACGACAACCGCATCGTCGAGAGCTTCACCTACTGACATGCGGGGGCCGCAGGCCTGCACGGCAGAGGCAACCCCGCTCGCCGCGCCGTACGGCTCGGGCGAGGAGTTCCATGGACGGTGGGCGATCCAAACGTCCGCCACCTGTGACGGTGAGACGGTCATCCAGGTGCTCGCCGGGGAGAACTGACGCATCGACTCCGGCGTCGGACGGCGCAGTAGTGTCTGCACCGATGATGCCCCGACCTGCGCTGTTGTACGGCGATGCCGACGTGGAACGATTCCTCGCCGAGCCTGGCAGGGCAGGGCGCTCGCCGTTCGAGCGTGACCGGGCCCGCATCGTGCACTCCGCGGCGCTTCGGCGCCTGGCCGGCAAGACTCAGGTCGTCGGACCGTCCACCGACGACTTCATCCGCAACCGCCTCACACATACCCTCGAGGTCGCACAGGTCGGCCGCGACCTGGCACATGCCCTGGGCTGCGACCCCGACCTCGTCGAGGCAGCCTGCCTCGCCCACGATCTGGGTCACCCCCCGTTCGGTCACAACGGAGAGCGCGCACTCAACGAGGCCGCGGCCGAGATCGGCGGCTTCGAGGGAAACGCACAGACGCTGCGGCTGCTGACCCGCCTCGAGGCGAAGACGATCGCCGAGGCGGGGCGAAGTGTCGGGCTCAACCTCACCCGCGCGGCATTGGACGCGGCGACCAAGTATCCGTGGGCGCTGGCTGACGCCCCGGCCCCTCGCGGTCGGCATGCCGACGGGCTCCCACGGGCAGTCCGCAAGTTCGGCGTGTACGCCGACGACGCGGAGGTCTTCGCCTGGATGCGCGCGGACCGGGCCGACGCCCGCACCTGCGTCGAGGCGCAGGTGATGGACTTCGCCGACGACGTGGCCTACTGCGTACACGACGTCGAGGACGGGGTGGTCGCGGGCCGGATCGACCTGGCTGCCCTGGCCGACGTGGGCCTCCGCCGCGACGTCTGGGCGACCGCCCGTGACTGGTACGCCGCCGACATGACCGAAGACGCTGCCGAGGAGGCGTTCGTCCGGCTCTCGAGCCAGCCCGCCTGGCCGCAGGCGTCGTACGACGGCAGCCGACGCTCCATGGCCGGCCTCAAGAACCTCACCAGTGGCCTCATCAACCGTTTCTGCACGACGGTCGAGGCGGCCGCAGCCGAGTCCGGCATCAGCGGCAAGCTGGCAAGGTACGCCGGTGACCTGCTGGTGCCGTCGGAGACCAGGGCGGAGATCACCGTGCTCAAAGGCGTCGCGGCGCACCTGGTGATGCAAGCCGACGACCGGGTGACCGTGCTGGATCTGCAGCGTGAGCTCCTTGCCGAGCTGGTCGCGGCGATCTGGGACGGGGTACCCGCCGCGCTCGGACCGACGTTTCGCGACGACTTCGCGCAGGCCACCGACGACGGCGCCCGGCGGCGCGTCGTGATCGACCAGGTTGCCTCCCTGACGGACCCGTCGGCGGTCGCCGTGCACGCCGCCCTGAACCGCGGCTCTGACTAAGGTCGGGTCGGCCGAACGAATGCCCACGGGCCCGCCGGGACGTTGTGGACGCGGCTGGGCGACCGCGGCCAACTGCGTAGACTCGGCTGGTGGCCGGCCGGATCCGAGAAGACGACATCGCGCTCGTGCGCGAGCGGGCGCGGATCGACGAGGTCGTGTCGGCGCACGTGACGTTGCGCAACGCCGGCGGCGGCTCCCTGAAGGGGCTGTGCCCCTTCCACGAGGAGAAAAGCCCCTCGTTCAACGTTAATCCCGCGCGCGGCTTTTTCCACTGCTTCGGCTGCCAGGAGGGCGGCGACGTCATCACGTTCGTGCAGAAGATCGAGGGCGTCGGCTTCACCGAGGCCGTCGAGCGGCTCGCCGGCCGCAGCGGCGTCGAGCTGCGCTACGTCGACGACGGGGGAGCGGTGCCGCGTCGCGACCCCGGCCAGCGGGCCAGGTTGGTGGCGGCGAACAAGGCGGCCGAACAGTTCTACATCGACCAGCTGAGCACGCCGGACGCGTTGACGGGTCGGAAGTTCCTCAATGAGCGCGGCTTCGACCAGGCCGCTGCAGAGATGTTCGGTGTCGGCTTTGCGCCCAACGGCGGGGAGGCACTGCTCAACCACCTGCGGGGCAAGGGATTCACCGACGATGAGCTCGTCGCCGCCGGCCTCGTCGCACGCAGCGACCGGGGCCCCTACGACCGGTTCCGGGGCCGGTTGTTGTGGCCGATCCGCGAGCTCTCCGGCGACGTGGTGGGCTTCGGCGCACGCAGGCTCTTCGACGACGACCGCATCGAGGCGAAGTACCTCAACACCCCGGAGACACCGATCTACAAGAAGAGCCACCTGCTGTACGGCGTCGACCTTGCCCGCAAGGAGATCGCCCGAAGCTCGCAGGCCGTCGTCGTCGAGGGCTACACCGACGTGATGGCGTGCCACCTGGCCGGCGTGCGGACCGCGGTCGCTACCTGCGGGACCGCGTTCGGCGAGGACCACACCCGCATCTTGCGGCGGCTGCTGCTCGACCACGACGAGTTCCGTGGCGAGGTGATCTTCACCTTCGACGGCGACGCGGCCGGGCAGAAGGCGGCGCTGCGGGCTTTCCAGGGCGACCAGCAGTTTGTTGGGCAGACCTACGTCGCGGTCGAGCCGGACGGTCGCGACCCCTGCGAGCTTCGGCTGGCCGACGGCGACGCGGCCGTCCGCGAGCTGATCGCCCGCCGGGTGCCGCTCTACCGCTTCGTGCTGGCCAACGTCGTGTCGCAGTTCGACCTCGACCGGGCCGACGCACGGGTCGACGCCGTGCGCGAGGCGGCACGGCTCGTCGCCGCCATCCGGGACAAGTCCAAGGTCGACGCGTTCGCCCGCGAGGTCGCCGGCATGGTCGGCGTCGACATCGAGGAGGTGCGGGCAGAGGTACGTCGGGCGCCGCGCCGCCCCAGCCGCAGCAGCCGCGGCGACGAACAGTCACGTGGCCAGGATGCCGCGTCCGCCCAGGCTGGGCAGGGGCACGACGAGCAGCGCGTCGGCGACGGCAGCGTCACCACTGGTCAGCCGCCGGTGACAACTGGAGGCGGCCCGGTCGACGTACCCGACCCTCGCGATCGCAGGTTTTCGATGGAGCGAGATGTCTTGAAGCTGGCGCTGCAGCACCCCGAGTCGGTGCACGAGGCGTTCGCGACTGCTGAGGCGTGCGACTTCGTCCATCCCTGGTATGGGGAGGTCTTCGAGGCGATCGCCAGCGTCGGCGGCCCGCGAGCCGCCAGTCCTGAGCAGGTGATGGCCAAGCTGGGGACCGGCGGGAGCGCCCACATCGTGTCGGCGTTGTCAGTGGAGCCGCTGCACGTGCGCGGTGTGCCGGACACGCGCGTGGCAGCCGAGTTCGTCGTACGACTGCGGGAGTTGACTGCGCGACGCCGGATCGAGCAGCTCAAGTCGAAGCTCCAGCGGATGAATCCGGTGACGCAGGCGACCGCCTACAACCGGATGTTCGGGGAGCTCGTCGCGTTAGAGAGCCACCGGCACGCGCTGCGCGAGCAGGCCATTGGCACCGACGCCTGATGGCGCGGGGCCGGGCCGGCCGCCTGAGCTTGCCGCGCGAGGTCAAGCAAAGCCTGCCGCTGGACTCCGGTGAGCACCCACTCGCGTGGGCTGTCGACGACGATGGTCGCTGGTATGTCGGGACCGACCGGGCCCTGCACCTGCAACCGGGCAGCCCGGCACAGCGCAAGCTCGGCTGGGAGCAGATCGAGCGCGCCGACTGGCACAGTGAGGGCCGCCTCCTCGGGCTGGTCGAGGTGGCGGAGTGGGGCGAGGCCGAGGAACGCACGACGATCACGGTCGCTGAGCCCGGCGCCTTGTTGGAGCTGCTGCGTGAGCGGGTCACCAAGAGTGTCGTGGTGACGGTCTTTGCGCCGGTGCGCGGTCGACGCGGGCTGAGCGTCGTCGGACGACGCTCGCCCGTCGGTGACGGTCCGGTGACGTGGTCCTTCGTACTGGCACAGGGGCTGCGGCCGGACGACGACGACGTACAGCAAGTGTCGCAGCAGGCCCTTGCACGAGCCGAGGCGGAGGTGCCGAGCCGGTAGCCCTGACCCACGCGGCGGGCCGCCATTGCCATGCCGGTCGCGGGGCTCATCGCAGTTGAGGGTGTAAGGAGAGCTGGGCGCGGCGGCCCCGGGCCATGCCAATGTTGCGGATGCTGGGTCACTCAATCGCTCCGGTACTCCTCGCTGTGACGTGGTCGCCTAACTCGCTGTCGCCTTCGGTGAGGGACAGGTGGGTCATGAAAGTTGTCTTGCGTTGCGCCGTGTCAGTGCCACTCGTCGTTCTTGATGTCGACGACGGCGCCGGATCTTGCTCGCTGCTTCCCCTGGGTCGTCGGCGGCGCCGTACGACCGACCGCCTCGCATCGTTATCAAACCATTCGGTTGACGTTCTTCAAGCGAAGGCATAGGTTGCGTCAACCAAGCAGTTGAGGTTCGGGGGGCCAAGATGAGTGACCCGTTGTCGCAGGTGTTCGCGGCCCTGGCCGATCCAACCAGGCGTGACCTGGTGGCGCGGCTGACCGACGGCGACGCAACCGTGGGGCAGTTGGCGGCGCCGTATCGGGTGAGCGTGCAGGCCATCTCCAAGCACCTGAAGGTGCTCGAGCAGGCCGGCCTGGTCAGCCGCTGCGCGGTGGGGCACCGCAGCCCGGTGCACTTGGAAGCGGAGGTCTTCGATCTGATGACGAAGTGGATCGAGCGCTACCGGCAGCGGGCCGAGGCCCGGTACCGGCGGCTGGACGCCGTGCTGGCGGAGATGGACGACGACGAGGAGGCCGGGCACCGCCCGGCGCGCGAGGAGACGGCATGAACGACACGATGACGACCGCGACGATCGAAGCAGATCCGACGGTCCCGATCATCCGCGTCACCCGGGACTTCGCGGCCACCCCGGCCCAGCTGTTCCGGGCCCACACCGACCCGGAGCTGTTCGCTCGGTGGGTCGGCCCGGACGCGATGACGACCACCCTGGACCGCTGGGACGCCAGCACCGGCGGCAGCTGGCGCTACCTCGCCGCCCGGGACGGGATGGAGTTCGGCTTCCACGGCTGCTTCCACGAGGTCCGGCCGGACCGGATCGTGCAGACCTTTACCTGGGAGGGCGACCCGGACGGAGTCGCGCTGGAGACGCTCATCTTCGAGGACCTCGGCGACGGCCGCACCCGGCTGCGCGCACAGTCGCTGTGCGACAGCTTCGAGGGCCGGGACGCCTGGCTGCGCAGCGGGATGGAGGTCGGCGTGGACCAGGGCTACGCCAAGCTGAACGCCCTGCTCGCCGCCGGTCAGATCGCCGGGACCGCCGAAGGAGCCGGGGCATGACCCTTCCCGCAGGCCCGGCGGGGCGTCATCGCGCGGTGACCGCCGGGTTCACCGCCCGGGTGCGGAGCGCGTCCGACTGGGACGCGCCGGCCCCGGTGGCCGGATGGCGCGCCCGGGACGTGGTCGGTCACCTGGTCGAGTGGTTCCCGGACTTCCTGAAGAGCGCGACCGGCCTGGTGCTCGACCGCGGCCCGTCGCCGGAGGAGGACCCGGTCGCCGCCTGGCAGGTGCACGCCGACGCGGTGCAGCGGCTGCTCGACGGGCCGGAGGCGGCCACCCCCTTCCGGCACCCGATGGTGGGGGAGATGCCGCTGCCGGACGCGGTCGACCGGTTCTACACCTCGGACGTGTTCATGCACACTTGGGACCTGGCCCGCGCCACCGCCCAGGACGAGCGGCTCGACCCGCAGACCTGCGCCGACCTGCTCGCAGAGATGGCGCCGATTGAGGAACTGATGCGGTCCTCGGGGCAGTACGGCCCCCGGGTGCCGGTCCCGGACGACGCCGACGTGCAGACCCGCCTGCTCGGCTTCATCGGTCGCGACCCGCTGCGCGGCAGAAAATGACGTTGACGCGTGACGGCAGCCGGGGCACAGGAAGGCCACAGCACCGACACGGTTGGGGAGTCCGGCGCTGTTCTCGACGAACAGTCCCCAGGTGTCCCGGCTAGCGCGTGTCCGTAGATCATTGGACCGGGTGTCGTAGCCAGATCCGGATCGCCAAACGTAGTCGCGTTTGTGGCTCTGAAGAGCCGGTCGCGGTGTCGTCGTACCCGCACGGTGTTGCTACCCTATGCAGGCGCCGCCCGGGTATCGCTGGGCCGCGGCCATCCCGCGTAGCTCAATTGGCAGAGCAGCCGGCTGTTAACCGGCAGGTTACTGGTTCGAGTCCAGTCGCGGGAGCCAGCAAAGTCGCAGGCCATTGGCGCAATGAGCCGCGAGACTGGGGCTCTGTGCCAGATACGTGCCAGATGGTGTCACCCGGTGGCGGATAACCGCTACGCCGCGCACAGCGGCCACACCGAGAGGCGCCACCATGTCCACCACCCAAGCGCTCAAGCACCTACCCGACGACACGAAGACTCGCGGCATAGTGCGACTCGAGTTTCCGACGATCTACACCTCTGACGACGACACCCCCTCGGTGGCCGTGTCGGCGACCCTGAAATGGGGCGTGCAGATCCTCACCTACTCGGTTCCCACCTTCAGCGCCGACGCTGCCCGTCAGGTCGCTGCGCAACTCGTCGAGGCGGCTGCCTGGGTCGACAGTGAGACGGCCAAGCGATGACCCCTATGACAACCACCACCGACCCGACCATCACCTGCCCGCCCTGGTGCGTCCTAAGCCCCGAGGACCACGAGAACATCGACACTGAAGAGTCACCGCCTACGTTCACTGGTCACCAGAGCGGGAGATCAGCAGCGTCCTGGTGAGGATGGGCACCACAACGGATAAGGACGGCGTCGAACTGGACGAAGACGCCCTGACCATCCACGTCGAGAACGCTGAGCTCAGCCTTCAGGAGGCGGACGAACTGGCGCATGCGCTCCAAGGCCTGGTGACTGTGGCCTTCATGCGCCGCACCCGCTTCGCGCCGAGAACCACGCGAAACACGAGGCGTTGAGGGCCGGTCGCGCGCACCGTCGGTCGGAGATGGGGCAAGACAGCCAGCCCTGACAACACATAGAACGACCGGGTTGGCTTCAGTGCTCCGCCGGGGAGACCTGACAGCATCGGCGGGGATGTCTCGCGCCAGGACAACGAACCTCTTGTCGGGCGCGTTCCCGGTCTCACCGGGAGCCCCGTCAATGTTCCACGCCCTGTCGTCGTTGAGGTGGTGGTTCGTGTAGCGGATGATGACATTGCCGGTGTCCAACGTCTCGAGCTCACAAAGCCGCACGACGTTCCACATGTCCGCCACGATGAGATCACCGACGCGGAGATCGGCTGCCTGCACGACTTGTGCCCGCAGGCAGCCTCGATACGTACCGCGCCGGCAAGGCCCGGGTGCACCGGAACCGCTCTGCGAGCACGCGCATGAGGGCCGCGTCGAGGTTGTCGATGCTGTCGCGCAGCCGGTGCAGCTCCGCGACCGACAGCCGCGTGGTCGTCGCGCGCATCCATGGGATCAGGAGGGTAGTCGTAGCCATCTACGACGCCGGTCCTGTCGTCTCAGAACGGCCGGACTCGGTAGCTAGGGTGACAGCATGCCGTTGCGCCGCGTCATGGCAACGTCCTGGCCACCAATCATCCTCACCACCGTCTTCACGCTCGCACTGCTGCTCCACTACGACGTGGGCTTGCTCGGGCTCGTCGTGTACGCGCTCTACCTGGCGCTCGGCGTGAGCCTTCCCGGCGTGCTGGCTTGGCGGCTGCTTCTCAGCTCGCTGCACGACGAGGATCGCGCACCGACGTGGCTCGAGGACCTCTCTCTCGGGACAATCTTCGGTTTCGGAATCCAGCTGCCGGTCTACCTGATCGGCGTCTGGATCGGCTTCCCGTTGCTCATGGTGCTGCTGCCGATCGCCGCGATCATGGTGAGCGCGTTGCCGCTCGGCCGGCGTACCTGGTCCTTGCCCACCGCCAACGTCGACGTACGGGCCGCTTGGGCGTTGGCGCTCACCACGATGTACGGCCTTGCCTGGCTGGGTCGCAAAGTGTTCGGGCTGCGCCCGCTGGACCAGCCGACGGGCATCGACGAGACGTTCCATCACGCGCTGATCTCGGAGATTGCGCACCGCTTCCCGCCGCAGATTCCGTTTCTGCTCGACACCCGACTGGACTACCACTGGTTCGTCCACGCGCAGATCGCCACGTCCGACCACGCGACCGGCCTGGGCCCGATCACGATGCTGCGCGAGGTGATGCCGTCGGTCTCGATGGGGCTGGCGGTGCTCGGGCTCGGAGCCGTCGCCCTCCGCCTTACCGGGCGTCCGTTCGCCGCCGCCGCCGCCCCGGCCCTCCTCGTCGCGGGTGCCTACCAGCTGATGGGCCCGCACTACCATCTGTACCTGTTCTACGAGCCGTTCCTCTCGCGACGGTTCGTGAGCCCGATGCAGCCGTACGGCGTCGTGATGTCGATGCCGGCGCTGATGCTGATCCTCGAGGTGTTGCGCCCGGACAGGCGTGCCGGTCGGCTGACCTGGCTCGCGCTCGCGCTGTCGCTGTTCGCGCTCTCCGGCGCCAAGGCGACGTTCATGCCCGTGTTCCTGTGTGGCGCGGTGGCGGCCTGGTTGCTGATCCTGGTCTTCGCGCGCCGCGTCGACAGGACACTGTCCGGCCTCGCCGTGCTGCTCGTGGTCGTCAACGTGTTCGCCCAGTACGTGCTCTTCGGCGGCCAAAGCGGTGGGCTGGCGTTCGACCCGTTCGTTACCACTCGCTCGGCCCTGAACCATGACAACGTCGACAAGACCGCGCTCTCGATGGTCGTAATGACCCTGGTGCTGCTGACCGGCTGGCTGCTGTACGGCGTCGGCGCGTTCGGCATTCTCAAGGCTGGCCTGTGGCGGGACCCCCGGGCGATGTGGCTGGCCTTCTCGGTCCCGGCGGGGATCGGCGTCGCATTCCTGTTCTTCCGGTCCGGTCTGAGCCAGCTGTGGTTCCAACGAACGGTCGCCGAGATGGTGGTGCTGCTCTCGGCATGGGGGCTGTCCCTATTGGTTCCCACGTTCACGAGGCGGCAAGGAGCGGTGTACGCGG
>JAABUS010009387.1_pt1 | contig 10344 bp, 10 predicted proteins | sample 5560161 | NCBI WGS metagenome assembly JAABUS01 (sample SAMN10711885, study PRJNA513376) | rock metagenome | isolation source: Antarctica rocks | place: Antarctica: Victoria Land, Trio Nunatak nord | collected 2016-01-04
ATCATCACGTGGCCACATGATCTTCACACTTGCCAGGTTGCCAAATCGGCCAAACTCTTTCTTCAGGATCTCCTCATTGATGTCAGGTGACAGGTTGCCTGCAGCAAAAGTGTGGTGTCCACAATGCAATACACCCATCGTGCGTTATTGTGAATGCACTACCACACAGCAACATTCCCATACGTGCAGAATTGGCAATGCAGGTGTTACATGCTAAAATGGAACAGTGTGTTCAGACACAGCTGTCAGCTGAAATCAAAGCTTGGAGTGCTTGCAGCAGAAACATAGAAGAGCGAAAGGCTTCAGACTTGAAGGAAAGCAGAGCAACAGCAGGTACATGTCTCCACAGACTAGATGTCAATGATTTACGCAGCTGCAGACATGAAGCACTGCCAAACCCAAAACCAATCTTGCATACAAAGACGCTGTTTTCACGGCCTGAGACAATAATCACAGGCTGATGGCAGCGAGGCGGGGACAGAAGACATAGCGAGCTTCCACAAGAATGATCATGATTCAATGCAGACCGCACAAGCTTGCGATAAGGCCTGTGTTGCAGGAGCATATACGTCATACCAATGTAAAGGTTGGTGGTGTAAGGGTCACCATCATCAAAGGACCCCTCATCATCCATGGGGTCTAGCACCCCCCCAGCGTCCGCCCTCATCTTCTGCCTCTCCTCACGCCGCTCTTGCTCCCTGCGATTTGCCTTCCTTTGCATACAGGTGGGCAGCCACATCAGGGACACAAGGATTGTGAAAGGCAGCCAGAGTCAGAGGTCATGATGTGAGGGGACTGCAGTAACTCATTGGCGGCTTTGGCATTACGGCTTTGGCATTACGATTGTCAACGTGCAACTATCAAGCATGAATGCTGTGACCGAGCAAAGCTTCTGCACAAAGCTGGCAAGGTTCTCAGCCTCAAGGGTAGGGGTACAGAACAAACAGACAGGGGCTATGGCCTCAGCTGAGCAGAGCTGAGCATTTGTCTGGGCAACATTCAAGCTGTTAGGTCAGCGCAATAGCTGCTGTGTATTTTGATCATATGAGCACATTGATAGGTATGCAATTGGCCAACGACTTTCGTTTACAAGGTAAGAGGGCCCTGCAGTGCCCGTCTGTGTGGAACTCAATACCATGTGTCCCCCTCCTGAAACCTGCAAACCCTGCCTACCTTTTCAGATTCTCTAACATGGCATCAATTTGACGGGGTTGTTTGCCTTTGCTACCAGTGGCAGGCGTTGGCAGAGGCAACACAGCTGACTGCAGGACATCACCATTGCAGCGTCACGTACAGAACAGATGTTGAAGCAGGCTTGTCAGTGTCAAGCAGCCACAATGTGGGCAACAGATGTGTGCAACTGTGGACAGCACTGTTAGATGAAATGCATCACAACGGGTCTCGCTGGGTACCTCTAGGAAGTTTGGCTTGGATTCAGGCGTCGCCAGTGCTGCAGCCATGGAAGGCGGCAGGAACTTTGGAACATACTTGTCAGCACGCCGTGGAGGTTCACCTGCAAACAGGCTTGCAGTCTCAAGCAGCGTATGTGACAAAGCAGTTCTTGTTGTGTTGCAGGTTGGCACCTGAGTCTGAAGGCCGCTGTCCTGGCTGAATGACTTCACCACGTACAAAAGCCTTTGGGCCCTTTTCTGCAGGATCTTCTGCAAAGGATTCCACGAAGTCCTCATATAGTTTTGCGGCCTCCGCATCTGCTTTCTGCACCATAAGACAGCAGGATGCAGCAGGAGACAGCAGCAACGACAGCAAACTCCAGAAACTCAGGCTTTGTTTGAGACGCCTGGTCACACGCACTCGCTTCTTCTCTTCCTCTTGTTCCTTGTGCCTCTGTAACACGTATGGCAAGCTGAGCAAACTGTCCTGCAACTTTGCAGCCTTTTTTGCCTTCTTTCCACGCCCTACCTGAAACGGTGTCTTCTTCTTATTGCCGACGGCAAAAGAGAATCCAGACATGACCTAATTTGCGTATGTCTTAGCGGATCATAAGGCAGGTGAAGCCAATAGTCTTTGCCGAAGCTCGTCTATGCACAATGTGAAGTAGGAGGCAGTTCAAAAGCGTCACGGCCACAATAATAAGTGTTACACACGCTTCGTCTGTTGGCTGGACTGATGGCTCGATAGAGGGATTGCAACAGGGACTGCAGCTCCAGTCAACTTCAATTAGTCACGACTGATCTATGCCCATTCCTCTTCGTCAAGCCATTTCATACGCTCGAAACTTGGAAGTCTGATGAACGTTGCGGTCGCAGCGGCTCCTTATCGGACGTACGCTTCGTTGCAGAGCGTTGCTGCGTGAACTTGCACAGCTTCTTGGTGGACATCAAGGCATTGACCAGGCACAGGCGGCACTGATCTTGGTAAATCGCCGTTTTTCAGCCTGCGCTGCTCGTGCGTTACAAGCACGAACAGGCTGCGGCCACAGAATGTCCTCTGCTGCACCAGTGTTTTGTCGGGACCCAGCTCATTGACCAGGAGAGACTGAGACATAGGCTGTGCGCGACTGCCCTGCCAAGAAAGGTCTTTGCAGTTGATCTTTTCCTAAGGGATGCAGCAGTGAGCGTCGGCAGCAGTCATTTCTGGATCGGAGAGTTCCTGCAGACATCCGCCCGAACAAGTAGTTGCTGACAGATCTTGGACATATGTTCACAGACATGGGCGATGCAGCAGTGGAGCGTCATATGGTCGCCTGTGTCAATGAGAGTCTGTCACTGTACCTCATGAGCAACGCGCGGTTCATGTGTGAGCGCCTGGTCGCTGAGTTTCCCTCAGAGGTGACTGCAGTCATCAATTATTGGCAAATCAGCACTGCGTCATGGTTATGCCTTTAAAATTGTAAAAACTGACTTACCTCACAGACAATCCAGCAAGTGTTGCATCTTTCAGGCCAACACCTTCCTGCTGGCTACCTGCTGCTACAGATCAGATCAGGCACATCGAGCATATCACCTCCTCATGGGTAAGCACGTCCTTTGTTCCTCTATTTGCTGCACCAATGGTTTGAGTTGTAAAGTACATGCAAATGTCATGCACCTAGGAGGCATACAGTGTCTGATGCGGCTTTGCTGCACAATGTGACAGACTGTCTGAAAGCTAGCTGCAATGTCAATGGAGATGTGCACTTTACACTCAGCGTTCTCTGCTCTTGCAGGCAGTCAAGATGTGCAGAGCCGGTGGTTGCTGGCTCAGTGCTGCATGAGCATGAACAAGTACACAGAAGCTGAGCAGGCCCTCAACCCAAACAACGATGGCACTGATGTAAGGCTGTTATGATGTCAGCCACTGCAGTATGCGTGCCTATTGAGCTTCATCTTAATGCGCGAAGATAGTACATATCGGCAGGGACAGCTCTTTTCATGTACGCCATGCTGTTCTGCAAACCACTTGAGCTTTGAACATAGCGTGAAGGGAGGTCATGCCCAAGTGCAGGACAGGCATGTGCTCTCAGTTGCGACATCACTGTTCTGTCAAGGTTTTGTGGGACATGACCTTGTGAGCTGGTGCAGTATGTAGCTGTGCATGCAACGAGTCTCTGAGTGGCATACAGGTTCCAAACGCTGCAGCAGGCTTCTACTTGCTTGGCAAGATATGTCGGTTGACTAATCGGCACAAGGTCGCTCAGTCGTATCACAAAGCTGCTCTCACCCTGGATCCATTGCTGTGGTCAGCCTATGAGGAGCTGTGCATGCTGGGTGAGTCATGTAGAAGTCGCACAGCATCAACTGCCATCAGCTCACAATGCCATGCCATGCTCACAATCTTGTACTACCAGTCTCCCACTAGGGCTGGAGATGTTTGCACATACCAGGCTGTACAATCATGTGTGTCTTCGTGCTATGAAAGCATGCAAGGTTGTGGTGAGCTGCATGCTGGTCTGCATTACATGCTTGCTCTGAGTGCATGTGCCCAGTCTTTGTCTGATCAGTTTTATCTCAACTTCAGTGTCCCTGTTGCAACATAGCAGGTGACGTAACAATCATACGCTCATTGTACTTCAGCATAGCAGTCTGTGAATCAGCCAATATTCCCAATACATCCCCAATGTAGGCGGTGAAGATGACGCTGCACAGCTGCTGAGCAATGAGCATGCCTTGGCGCGAAATAATGTGAGCATGGTGCCAGAGCACGGCACACCACTAGCCCAGCAGAACACCAATGTTGGCCCTCCGCCCTCTGCAGCTGTATACCAGCAGGTACACACCTCATCTTTGGAGGCCTTTCATTGAAGCCAGGCTGACCTGCCACACTGAGTTTGTAAGTAAACGCCACCCGCTGCTCTTGCAGCATGCAGCATCATTTGCTGGAACAAAGTTGAGCTGTTTGCTGTGACAGACTCTGCAGTCTGCTCTCCCTCGGGCAAGGTATATGAAACGTATCAATCACATCCACGCTTTGGGTTCTGTTTGGGGATGCAGGGAGGCAGAGGAATGGAAGTGACACCCTTGGCGTTGACAAGCACTTCAGTTGCCGACCAGTTCCCTGTTGGCCGTCAGCTTCATCAGGTAGAGGCCAGTATCTGCTGTTCACCTATGACCTGCCATATTGTTATTTCTGGCAGATCCTACAACCAGATCTTGCATCATTCTCAGAGCCAATCCCCACAGTCAGCTCATTCTCACAGGTGGCCCATCCTCACAGTCAGCTCATCCTCACAGTTAGCTCATGCTCACAGTCAGCATCATTCTCAGAGCTCATCCTCACATGTGCAAGCTCATGCATTTGCTCCCCCTGTGCAATCTTTGGTCCCTGCCATGCGTACTGCCATGCGTACTGCCATGCGTACTGCCATGCGTACTGCCATGCGTACTGCCTTGCTTGTACCGTTAGTCACTGCATCAGGAGTGACTAAGTATCATCTACACAGCAATATCTAGAGCAGCCAGAGGAGCATTCAGCCAGTGGATGCTTTCCATGGTCTGATTCTGGTATGTGACATGCAGAATGACTATCTCATGCAGACCCCCTCCCCTGGGGCATTTGTGACCCCCTCTCCCTCAGGATACTCACATGCCGCCCCTCCAGCCCTGCCCTACAGGGCAGCACCCCCACCCAGGGGGGTAGTTGCCTCGCAGGTGGCCACCCCCAGCACCCACCCAGCCCCTAGCCCCACCCAGACTGGGGCAAGCAACAGCCAAAGGTGGAAGTTTATGGATGATACTGGCAAGCTGCGTAAGGTTTCTGGCCGCCTCTTTTCAGAACCCTCTGCTACCCTGAGGTGGGTTGTTCCCTTTCATCTGGCCTCTGTTCATGAGCAACACTGTGGTGTTTGTCTACACTTTGTGTTGTTTCTGAGGTTTGCTGCAGCAGCTGGTGCTTCCAGCCCGTTGGCTGCAACCAAGACCTTGTGGTCCTTGCTACTGCAGCTAGCCTGAATGGCTCTAGACACCAAATCACTTCTGTTCGATTAACAACATGAGGAAGTGTGTGTGCTGCTGGCCAAGCCCCAGTCAGCAGTGCAGCATTCAATTTGATACATGTGTCCTGCACATGGGCATGTCCCAGTGTTTTGAGTGAGCAAACAAAGCCATGCAAAGATGATTGGGTGCACAAGTGTCTCATTGTCTGGCTGAATGCTTGACCATGTGTTTGTTTGTGCAAGCAGGCGGGGAAGTAGGGTAGCGCCGGCCCCTCTAGACTCAGCCCAGAAGGTACAAGCAGCCCTGCAGGCCCGCCAGCACAGGGAGAAACAGATGGCTCTTGAGCGCCGGGCCCTCACCGGCGCCACCGCCTCCACCTCAGGTCACCATCTTACACATCCAAGCATACCTAGCATCTTTCACATCCAAGTTTTCTCACCATCTTTCACATCCACGCGTACTTATCATTTTTCACAACCAGCTTTCCTCACCATCTTTCACATCCAGCTTTCCTCGCCATCTTTCACATCCAAGTTTCCTCACCATCTTTCACACCAAAGTTTCCTCACCATCTTTCACATCCAAGTTTCCTCACCATCTTTCACATCCAAGTTTCCTCGCCATCTTTCACACCCTAGGATTCCTCACCATCTATCAGTAGCAAGTTTCCTCATCATGGCTCTGTAGGAATAGCAGTCAGCTAGATGCTAGACACTTCTTTCACATCCAAGTGTACTCATCAGCGCTCTGCATAGGAATGGCAGTCAGCTAGGATGTCTCTGTTATCCTTTTTCTGCAAATTTGCAGAGACATCGTATGTATGCTTTGCCAAGACCCACAAGTGATGCCTGCGCCAGGTTGTACTGGTTTGCTGCCCTCAAGCCACAACCCTGTACAGGCTGACAGCACCGTGTACGCTGCAACCACTTGTTTTTGGCAGAAGCCTGATGGAAGCAGCAACTCACTGCACCTGCAGAGAGTCTGACCCATTGCACCTGTCATGTCTGATGCTTTGGACCTCTCGCGTCTGATGCTTTGAAGCTCTCAAGTCTGATGCGGTGAACCTGTCACGCAGGTGCTTCTGAGCAGAGCCCAGACACGGGAGCTGCACAGGGCCAGAAGACACCTGCAGGCCATGCTGCCGTCCTTCAGCTGTTGCAAACCATAGGAGAAGCCTACAGCCTGCTCAGCAAGTACCACTGCCAAGTATGCACCCTGTCTCCATTGGCCAACCTCTGCTGTTCACACCATTGCACGTTGACATGTGATCTACACGGGGAAATGCCAGACATGCCTGCTCAGAAGGTGTTGTTAACCTGCCCAATTGCTGTTAACCTGTTCGTCTGCCTGGTTGCGATGTTGAAGCATGCAACGATGGGTGCAACAGTGTGAATAGCGCTGTGAAGTTGTGAGTGAGTGCAGGCCATGTACAACAGCAGATCCTGCATCTTCAGCGCAGCACATGCAGCAGCAGTGGCTCAGACCTGCATGATCCAATACTGACTGGCTGCTGACAAAAGCATCTGCTTTCACGTCTTGTACAGGAAGCAACAGTGGCGTTTCATAAGCTCAGTCCAGCGCAGTTCAACACGGGCTGGGTGCTGTGCCAGTTGGGGCGCGCCTACTACGAGATGGTAGACTACCCTGCTGCCGCCAATGTATTTGAGTTCGCCCGTCAGGCGGATCGGCATAGACTTGAGGTAGGCTTTGTGTCGAACATGCTTCCGCTTGTTTCACGTGAGTTGCTGTGCTGGCCTAGCACACATGTCTCAAAAGGTGCTGCAGAAAAGCCACTAGGGTGACCATAGCTGGAAGGTTGGCATGGTCTGCCCCCGCATCTAAGGCTGTGTATATGATGCTTCCCCAACACATTGTTGCATCGCCATGTGCTCTTGTCTTACTAATGAATGTAGGACCAGGTGTAAGCAAGGAAGTGTGTGCATCATGCACTTCCAAGCTGGGTTCTCAGTCATGGTACACGCTGTGATCCTGCATCACATGGCCATCATCATTGTCTCCAATACTGAATAAAAGTCCAGTCGCGTATCGCAACTGGTCTGATTTTGTGTAGCCTCGCCTGGCTGCTACCAATTGGGCTGGCTCATGGCATGATCAAACATCCCGGGCGCTGGTGGGGTGTGCTGGGAGGTGTGCATCCCATGCAGTACAGCAGTGGACTTGCACACTAGTTTCCCTTCTTCCTGCTCTTGCTGCTGCTGCAGCATTAGGGTGTGTGGCTAAGCAGGGTGGGGCAATGCAGGGGCTGGAGGTTTATAGCACTGTGCTGTGGCACATGAAGAGGGAGGTGGAGGTGAGCTACCTGGCCCAAGAAGCCATCGCCCAGGACCGCCGCTCCCCCCACGCCTGGGCCATCATGGGCAACTGCTTCTCCCTTCAAAAGGTAAATACTGCCCTTTGCCACAGCCCAATGGGCAACTGCTCTCCCTTCAAAAGGTACACACTGCCCTTTGCCACAGCCTGATGGGCAATTTTGACTTGCAGCTTGTGGTGTGAGCTTCGTATCTTAGGAAGCCTGAGGACATGCCTTGCTGCTGCAATGCTTGTCCTTCTGCACATGACTGCTTCTGCCTTCCTCTCACTTCCCATTTTGTTGCAACCGCCCTTCTGACAAACTGACAAAAATAAATTCAGGATTCTGACGGCGATTGCTCAAAGACCTGGGGTCACATTCCAAACTCGCAACTTTTGCATTAGATTGGCCATTCTTGTGTCTGGCACATTGAGGTCCACCCCTGATCAACGTCTCCCCTCCACAGCCTGCAGTTCACTCTTGAGCGTTTATGACATACAAGCAGCATCTTGCCGGCAACTGCCAGCATCTATTGTCTTGGGAGACTTCCAAACCGCATATTGACGCTGACATAATGAACGGATGCTAATTCACAAGGCCTGCAGCATAACATGAAAGGCAAGCGATTTCCGACATGCCTCAGGAACACGAGAACGCCCTCAAGTTCTTCCAGAGGGCGCTGCAGCTTGACCCCAGCTTCACATATGCATACACTCTAGCGGGGCACGAGTACTTTGCCAACGAAGATTTTGACAAGGGCCTGCAATGTTACCGTCAGGCCATGCGCCTGGACCCCCGCCACTACAACGCCTGGTATGTCACTTCTGCTCCAGGAACATTTTGGACCCTTCGCGCACCCTTCTCCAGCTTGAGGGCAGTCACAGCAGATTCGACTGCTGTGTTTGCCTCCAGGTGCAAAAGGCCTTTTCTGTATCTGAAATAACTTTCTTGTTGGCTGGCATAGCAGAAACCAAGGAAATGCTATGTAGGCCAACGTACAGGTTGTCTCAATGACCGATAAGCCCTTTTCCTTTCTGCTATGCCCAGGGCCAGTCCTGTGCCTGCTTTCTGTTGGCTGAATGTATGTAAAAGTGCAGGCAGTCATGCAGCGATCACCAGGCAATGGTCAACATGATGCATTAGGCAAACACTCCAGGCCATGCATCAGTTGCATGCTTAGAAACACGCTCGTCGCCTTGTACTTTTTGTCAGACATGCACTCACACTTTACACTGCATCCAAGTCATGCATCTCGCTTGATCTTACATTCAAGGGGCCTTCTGGAAAACAAGATGTGGTGCCACAATGAGGGCTGCCTGGTGCCAGGTATGGCGTCGGCCAAATCTACTTCAGGCAGGAGAAGTATGAGATGGCCGAGTACCACTTCAGACGCAGCCTGCTCATCAACCAGCGCTCCAGTGTGCTGCGCTGCTATGTTGGCGTGGCTCTTCACAAGATTGGGCGTGCAGCAGATGCGCTGGAGCAGCTGCAGGTTGTCCTCACCGCATGCCTGCAAGTTGCTCAGACTGTGTTTGTGTCCAGCATTCAAGTTCTGCATCAGCTGCATGTGTGCAAGAGCCCTTTTGTTGTTGATTCGTGCAGCAGATGCGCTGGACAAGGTGCAGGTGCTTCCCACCTAGCGTGTTGCTGCATGTGGTCCAGCCTCAGGAGTGTATGTACCTGACCCTAGGACCATGCACTTGTTTGATCATTCATATTATTACTTATAATGATAATAACAATAATATCACAAACAATAATATTGAGTGAGTGCATGTGGATGAGCTCGTGATGTGGTGTCGTCAAGCATAGTGCCAACTTTGGAGCATCCTGTGGTTAATTACTGCTTGTGGTCGTTACAGCATGTGTTGCAAGTAGTGCAGGAATGCGAAGCATAGCACCTGAAGTACGAAAACGTATTTCTGATGCTGCAGTGCTTTCATCAGCAAATGTGGGCACTGATTTGGTGTACTATAGACGTCCCATGAGGCATGGTCATCATTTGCTGAATGCTTTGCGCTTCTTGGTGACAAGTGCTGCACAGCAGCCAAGGAGCTGCATGGTGTGTGCTTATGTTCACATGAATTATGCATTCATGCTGCTGAGGCACTGGGCTGACTGCAGTCTGCAATTGATGCTGATCCCAAGAACCCATTGGCCAAGTTTGAGAAGGCTGCGGTGCTGATGAGTCAAGAGCAGTACCAGCCTGCCCTCCTTGAGTTAGAAGCTCTCAAGGTCGGTGCTCTTCACTGCCCAGACTGAGCCACAGAAAATCATGTCCAGACTGAGCCACAGCACACACTTTTCAGACAAAACTTTGCTGTTGCTGTAGCGCTGACACTGCTCATGCATCAAAAGGCATTGTATGCATTGCAGACTCTGGGTTTGGCTGTTTCAAATCACCTGCACGTTGGTGTTGACTCAAGAAAGTGGCGACCTCAATTCTCTAATACCCTAATTGTGCAGCACAGATATCGACCATGTGCTTTGAGCTTCTCATATGGCAAAGCAAGCACCTAGTTGGAGCACCATTGACGTTCTGAGTATGCATGTGGGTCGAGTGTCTGATGTGGTGAATGGTATGCACAGGAGATAGCACCAAATGAGGCAAGCGTGTGGTTCCAGATGGGCAAAATCTACAAGAAACTGGAGCAGCACAAT
>JAABUS010009388.1_pt1 | contig 10343 bp, 10 predicted proteins | sample 5560161 | NCBI WGS metagenome assembly JAABUS01 (sample SAMN10711885, study PRJNA513376) | rock metagenome | isolation source: Antarctica rocks | place: Antarctica: Victoria Land, Trio Nunatak nord | collected 2016-01-04
GAGAGCGAGAGCAGAGGCAAGGGCAGTGGAGCGACGCATGATCGTCCAGGGTAGATCAGACTCCGGCGGGGGGGCGAAACTTTCCACCCCGACCCCTACAGACCACGATGCCCATGCCCCGAGCCCTTGGACCAAGTGCGGTCGAAGGTCGTGCCCGCCGTGGGCGAGGTGCGAGAGGCGCAGGCGGCGCACTGGGGAACACATGTGCTCAGCGTGCACGCGAAGCCTCGCGCTCGCCAGCGTCGCGCTCCGGCGAGCGGGCCCGGTTGTCGCGCTCGGCGTGAGTGCCTATCCGCCGTCGTAGCCCATACGATCGTCGCGCCCGCTATGGCCCACCTCCACACCGTCCAATCGAAGGTGCCGAAGCCACCAGGTATGCCTAGTCGAGCACTGGAGCGGCTCCTCGCCGAAGGCATCACATGGGGTGAGTCGCTTGACTGGCTCCCTGTGCTGCCGGCTTCGAGCGTCGACTTGTTCTTCACGAGCCCGCCGTACGCGGACGCTCGTGCGTACTCGCGCATTCATCCGGATCGCTATGTCGAATGGTTCTTGGATTTCGCCCGCCCGATGCTCGCTGCAACGAAGGAGACGGGCTGGTTTGTGCTGAACATCAAGAACCGCGTGGCGAAGCAAGGGCCGCTGCGAGGGCAACGGCATCCGTACGTCTACGAGCTTGTGTTGGCGCTGCAGCACATGGGCTGGCGGTGGATCGAGACATACATCTGGACCAAGCCGAACGGGATCCCGGGCAGGTTCGGCCCGCGCACAAAGGACTCCTTCGAGTACGTCTACGCCTTCGCCAAGGGCTCTCAACCGCATTTCGGCCTCGACGCGATCCGCGTGCCCTACAAGACGACGCCCGAGGAGATCGAGCGCCGCAAGCTGGACGAGAACGGCCGGCGCAACACAGAGGCTGGTTTTGGCCGCGACCGCACCAAGACCTACGCCAAAGGTGGCGCGGACCCCGGCAACGTCGTATCCGCGCCGCAGAGCTACAACCAACACTACGGACCGGCAGGCGACCACACAGCGGTAATGCCGGAGGGTCTAGCCGCGTTCTTCATCAAGGCGTGCTGCCCGCCGGGCGGGGTCGTGATGGACCCGTTCGCTGGGAGCGCGACGACGACAGTGGTCGCGCGCCGCCTCGGGCGTCTCGGCGGTGGAGTTGAGCTGCACGAAGAGCACGTGGCCGCTGGTCGCCTGCGCATCGCGGCCGACGTGACCGAGGACGTGTCGGGGACGCTTCAGATCGCGATGTGACCGCCGCTCGGGCGGCGCCACCGCCCGCTGAGGCGAGCACCAGGCAGCTCAGCAGGGAGGCAGCCCGGCGGTGAGCTGGGCCAGCGGGAAGCGAAGCATCGCGGTTTCCCATCGGGCGTCGCTGTGCTGGTCGGTCGGGAGTAGCGGGACGATCTGTTGCCCGCCGATCCAGCCCACGATCGCCGCGGCGTCGTCGTTGGAGAGCCGGACGACGACCAGCATCCATGCCGCGTCGGTCCTACCAACCGTCGCTTCTGTTCGTGTGACGATCACCGGAGCGATCGCGCCTGCCGCGCGCGTGGTCTTGACCTCCATCCGTCGCGTTGATCGATTCCGGCGCGGCGCGGTGATGTCGTAGCCCAGCTCGTCTGAGATCGCGCTGACGCGCTGGACATCGGCGGCCAGTGCTTCTGCGCCGGCGGCCGTTAGCTGCTGGCGGCATGCCTCAACGACCGCGATCTCGCCGAGCTCGCCGATGCGCTGTCGCTCTTGGGCGTCGACCTTTCGGGCGCGTGCTAGCAGGAACGCCTCTCGACGCTCGGGATCGTCGATGATCGTGGCGAGCGCGTTCTCGACACCGTCGGGCAGCAGTTCGGGTCTGAGGTGCTGTCCGTCGCCGGCGGCCGTGCGCAGCCAGAGTGGTCGCTCGAGCTCGAGTATGAGAGCGAGCAGCAGCTCGCACGCTTCGGGTTCGCCTAGGCCGCAGACCTGCACGAGTCGTCCGTCTGGGACGATCCGGCTGTCACGCAGCGCAGCCAGACCTGCCGCCTGGAGCCCTTCCTCAGCGCCACGGAGGTCGGTCACACCGATGCGGCCGCCAAGCGGGAGTCGAAGGTAGGACTCGTGCACGACCTGTAGTTCGGCACCGTCGTGGCCGAGGACGCGTCCGACCCAGTACCCGGCGATAAGTTCGAGCCGTGTCCACACGGCGGCGTTACGCGGCGTCGTCTTGACCGCGCAGGTGGGCGAAGAGGACTGCGACGTCGGCGACGTCGCCGACGTCGATCGGATTCCCGTAGTCCTCGTCGTCGGGCAGCGCCATGGTGGCGAGGCCTGGATCGTCGAGCATGGTGCCGAGGTTCTTGGCCTTGCGCTCGACGCGGCCGTTGACCGCCTCGTCGATGGTGTCGCGCGTCATGAGGAAGTAGATCGTGGTGTCGATGGACGGGTCCAGTCCCAGGCGGTGGATCCGGTCGACGCTCTGGAGGAACTGGCCAGCGTTGAATGTGCGATCGAGGTAGATCGCGTCGTGGCAGACCTGGTGTAGGCTGATGCCCTCGCTCATGGCGGCGGGATTCGCGAGCATCACGCCGCATGCCTCGTCCGTGCGGAAGCGTTCGACCTCGCCCTCGCGAACGCGCTCGGCGCCAGGCTGTGAGATCTCGGACGGAATGCCTCCGTGCACCAGAGCGGGTTCGTAGGCCGCGAGCTGGCGCTCGAGTGTTTCCAGATTGCGGACGAAGTTCGACCAGATCAGCACCTTGCGGTCGTCGTCGCGGAGCTCCTTGACCTTGGCGGCCAACTGGATGAACTTCGCCGGCGTCTCGTAGGCCGCGTAGTCGGCGATGAGTCGACGCAGCGGCGAGCCGACCGGAATCTCGAGTGGCGGGTGTCGGAACTCGATGGGGTCGTTTGACGACGAGCCTGCGGGCAACAGCGCCGGGTTGGTGGCCGCCTCGAGCAGGTACATGATCACGTCGCCCCACGCGGCCAGGTCCAAGCGGTCGCGCTGGGTCGTCGCGGTCGCGCCAGCGTACTGGCGCCGGAGCGCGTCGTAGATCTGTCGGTGAAGCCCGGACAGCTCCACCGGGATGACGCGCTTGATGGGCTCCCTCAGGTCCAGCTCGTGCTTCGTGGTCCGCACGAAGAGGGGCCTGATGGCCTCGGTCACCTGGCCGATAGCGCTTGGCGGGGGCTGTGTCACCAAGGCGGCCGCCGGCATGACTTGCCGCGCCTGTCCCGGCCAGAGGAAGTCGAGCAGCGCGACCATGTCGCTTGGGTGTTGCGGCGCCGGCGTGCCAGAGAGGACGTCCCGGCGCGCGGCCAAGAACGCGAGATCGAGGCAAGCCGTACCCCATTCGCCGTCGCGGCCGCGCTTCATACGGTGGGCCTCGTCGAGCACGACCAGCGTCGGTCCGCGTGAGACGAAGCTCGCGATCTGTGCGTACGACGCGGCAAGGCGCTGATAGTTGACAAGCAGCAGCTCGGTGCCGTGCGGAATCGTGCCGCCGTCAAAGCGGTGCAGGAGGGGAGCGGGCGTAAGACACTCGACGCTGTCGACCATCCACGCATCGAACGCGGACAGCGGGGCGACCACGAGCAGCTGCTGCACCCGTCCTGTATTACGCTCTGCTTGGTAGACCGCGAGCTCTACCGTCGTCTTGCCCGCGCCGGGCACGCTGAAGTTTGCGCCGTGGTCGAGAGCGAGAAGCTTGGCTACGTCTCGCTCCTGGAAGGACTTCAGCGATCGCAGGAAGCGACCCGAGCCGACGACGCGCGCGTGAGCCTCGTCGAGGTCGAGAGCCGGATCGCTGCGGCGGATTTCAGGTAGCCGCTTGGACTCGGCGCGGCGTTCCCGGATGACGGCGAGGGTGGGCTCGTCCCACTGGATTCCGACCTTGTGCGCCTTGCATGCGGGCAGAAGCCAGCGGTTGCGCGAGGCGAACTCCTCGATCGGCACATAGATTGCGACGCTGGGCCTGTGGCCGTTTTGGCCCCACTCCGCGCGCACCAGACGCCAGAAATCGCCGGAGACGTCGTCGCTCCGGCGAACCTCAACGCGGCGCCCGCCTTCGAGGGCCGTGAACTTCAGCGTCCCGGGCATCGAGCTAGCGATCGACGCCGCTCTTGAGCGCCTCCAACGCGCGCTCGGCCCTTTCGATCTCGTGCTTGAACGCGTCGAAGTCGAAGTCTGAGTCGTCCTTGACCTTCTCGTAGGCGTCAAGCGCCCTGGTGAGCTTCTTGCCGGCGTCCTTGGCCTGGGCGGTTGGCTGCTTGAGCGCATCGCCAGCGCGCGCGGCGGTCCGCGCCTCGTCAGCGGCCGTCCGCATTGCGTCGTTGACAGCATCGGTGACGGCTTCGCGCTGGAACTCCTTCGGTCCGTCGGCGGTCGGTAGCGTCACGGTGTCCTCTTGGGCGCTGTGACCGAGCTTTGCCACCAGGACGGCCACGACCTTGTGGGCCTTGGCGCCATCGGCGCTGTCCTCGGCGTGGGTCTCGTCCGTCTCCTCAAGCTCGTCGAGCCCTTCGAGTGCTTCTTCCTCCTCCGCCTTCGGCGTTTCGGCGCCGGCCAGCGGGTCGACCAGCTCCTGGATCAGCTCGTTCTCAACGAGCGCATCCGCGAGATAGGTTTCGACCCAGCTGGCGTCGACCTCACGCTGGCGTTCGTAGCCGAGGTTCACCAGCAGGCCGAGGATGCGAGCCTGCTTCATCCGGTCGGCCGCGACAGGATCCTTCGTGCGCAGCGACTCGTAGTCGTTATCGAACTCCTGCAGGGTCTGCGCCGCCTCGTCGAAGTCGGTGAGGCGCACCTTGCCGCCGCTTGCCTGCTGAATCGCGCGGATGAGCGCGAGGATCCGGACCGACTGGCGGACGCGATCGATGCCGGCTCGCATGGCGGGCTGCTTGCTCGAGGTGATCCATCGCAGGCGATCGGCGACGTCGCGTTCGTCGCGGTTGTGTTCGCTGATGAGGTCGTCAACGAAGAGCAGCTCGTTGGTGAAGCTGTAGTCCTGCTTGTAGTCCTCGGCGACTTGGAGGTCAAGCTCAAGGTCGTCGATCTCACCGAGCGTGGCGTCCAGCGGGAGAACGGCAACTTCGATGTAGTCCTCGCCTAGCTCTCCAAGTGCCGCCGCTCGCGTATTCGCATTGATCAGCCGCCCGCTGCGCGTCATAATTCCGGGCTCTCGCTGGCCGTCGCTACGCAGGTTCTCCTTCAACCGCTCATAACCGCGTGTCGCGCGTAGCAGCGATCGGATCCCCGCTTGCGCGTTCTCGCTGTCGGGATCCTCCGCGACTGCGGCGGCGATCGCCTGTTCCGATTCGAGCTGCGACTTGATTCGGTGGCTGCGCGGGTTGTAGACGACCGAATCGAGCCCGGTCTTGATCACGGCCATGCGCTCGATACCGCCGCGCCAGGGGACGCGGAAGGTCTCGTGGTTTCGCGGGAGCGCCTCGAGGGTCCTGTGGATGCGCTCTGTACGGGTCTGCTCGTTAGCGGTCATGGGCTCGCGATCGGGGTGGAGGCGGCGGACGCGATCCGCTCGATCAGGACGTCGAGCGTCATCTCGGTGAAGATCGCACCCTCGAAGGACCGAACGAGATCAGCGGTCTCACGCCGCTGAGCCCAGCCGGGTCCGAGTGCCACGACCGCGACGGGCACGCGCGGGCGGGCCATCTTGATCTTCGTGCCCCCGCTCTTACGGGCCGAGCCACCATCCTTGGCGAGCGTGAACGTCACCGCGTAGAACGGGCGATAGTCGCCAGTGGTGCGCACCACGAGACCGATATCGCCGCTGCCACCGACCAGCTCGTTGACGGCCGCCTGGCTGGTGTCGCCTCCGTAGCCGGAGACCAGCAGGACGTCGAACCCGCGAGCTCGCACGCGTTCACGCAGGTCCAGGGCGACAGCGCGGGTGGGGCGCTTCGACGTGCGGTTCCGGTGCTGGCCCCACGAGCTGCCGACGACCCGCTGGGCGAGCAGGATCTCGTACGGCACACCCCCGGTCCGCAGCGCCTCGATGCGCTCCCACCCGCCTGCGGCGTCCGGGCCGACCACGCGCTCCACAAGCTCAACGGGCCTGGTGGGCATGGCATCCTCCGCGGCGGAGGTCGTCGTGCCGCGAACGATCGAGTCGATCTCCGCGAAGGCACGGTTCAATTGCGTGGTGTTCCAGGCGCCCCTCACGTCACCGGGCAGAGGGAGCTCAGGCATCCGGTCGCGAAGTTCATCGAAGGTAACCCCGGCCACCGCGCAGAGCGTCTCCATCACACGGCTGTCCGCGTGGTGAGCGTTGCGAACGGCCGTGGCCGTTACCGAGCTCAGTGATGCCGACGAGCACTTGCTCGCAAGCACCTCGAGCGCCTCTCGAAGCGCCCGCGTGCTTGGCATCAGCTCCTGATCGAACAGCATCATCGCCGGGTCGAGCCGCGAGCGCGTCACGCGCTGGCTGATCGCCACGACGGCGTCTCGCGCATCGGCTCCTGCACGCTCGACGGCGAGCACCGCCTCGACGACCGCGTGTAGCGACATTGAGGCGTCCAGGGCATGCCCTTCGGCGATCCAGCCCAGGGCATGCGCGACGGTCTCTCGTCCTGTTGCAGCGAGCAGAATCCGCTCGTGCTCAACGTCGAGTGCCTGGCGGGCGACATCCATGACCATGGAAACGTAGCCGTGGGTCACGTCGTTGGACCACTGCCAACCAGCGGCCCTCGGGCCAGCACGCCGTTCAGACGTCTCTATCTATCCAGCCGTAGGATCGCCACGAGTGCTGCGCCGAAGGCTCACCTTCCACCGCTGGCAGGACATCGAGGACCGACCGCGGTTCGTTCCTCACGAGGCGGCGGAGGAGGTCGCCCAGCTGACGGCCGCGGATCCGCGTCAGGCCGTCTTCGTCGAGGGCGACTTCACCACAGTGGTTCTCGTCCACGAGACCGGCACGGCGAATACCCCGACGAAGCTGCAGCTGCTCGCCCTTCGCGATCCCGACAACCGACCGCTTCAGTTTGGACCAGGCGAGCCACTCGGGCCGATCGACATGCTCGCCCACCGTTATCCCGCGGACGTGACCCACGTCGAGATCTGGCCCACTGGTCTTGCCGGCCAAGACTTCCATGGCAACGCGCCGCGGCTGAGCCGCCTCTCGCGCTACCTCCGTCAAAAGATCAGCCACTTCGTCAGCTTCGAACAGCTCTTCCAGCCGGATGTCGCCGACCGGCTCGACGATGTTCGCGGCCAGCTTCGCGGCGTCGATATCGCTCTGACCCGACCTGAGCGCGTCGATCACGACCCCGGACTCTTCAGCACGCTGATCCCAGCCGTCTACGGCGACAGCACGCCCTCCGTCTCCGTTCACGTTGGCATGGGCCGCTTCGGTCCTCGCGATCGATACCTCGATGCACAAACCGAGGCGCGGGTCTTCGAGATCGCCGAGCACGCGCAGGACCTCGTCGATCAGCTCATCATCACCGGCCGTAGTCGCCGGACAGGCCAAAGCGCTCGGGTCGACCTCGTCAATGAGCGCCTATTTGCTGAACGCCAGCTCCCTCGCAGCTCCCGGGGCGGCTCCATGCCCGACGCCCGCGCGACATTCGACGAGCTCGACCAGCTCCACACGCAGTGGTCGAGCGACGGCACGTTTGTCGCCGCGGTACAGGCACAAGCCATGCGGCCAAGATGAAGCAAGGCGCCCACGGAGCCGTCGACGTCGCTCGCCGGCTCGACCGCCACTGGTGGGTCCTCATCGTCGCGATGTTCGTCGGCAGCGAGATCGGCTTGACCGTCTGGGCGCAGCTATCTGATGGTCCAACGCTGCTCGCCCGAGCCGACAAAGCCGGCCGCAGCGACGTGTACTCGTCGCTCTCGAGTAGCTCAGGAGCGCTCCTGGGCTTCACCATCGCCGCCGTCGCCGTCCTCACTGCCTTTGGCGGCCCTGCCAGCCCAGGTCCCCGAGAAGCGAACATCATCGCGGCGAGACGCAAGCTTTCCGGCATCCTCTTAGTCACCGCTGCCTTCCTCGGCGCAACCCTGGCGCTTTCAACTATCGCGCTCGGCGTCGATCGCGACACCGCCGGCCATGAATGGCTTGAGCACCTGACGGTCACTACCGCGGGTGCGAGCGCCGTCGGACTGGCCATCGGTGGTCTCGGGTTCGCTCTCGCGGTCCTCGAGCGCCGAAGCTAGTGGTTCATCCTGCTATTCCGTGCCTTCGTGCTTCGAGGGTCTTGCCGGTGTAGGTCCATGTGAACGGCTTGGCGGTCTCGTTGTAGGCGAGCATCTGCTCGGCGAGGTCGTGTTCGCTGGTGAAGCTGCCGTGCTTGAGCAGGCGGCGGACGAGGATGGAGAAGAAGATCTCGATCTGGTTGAGCCACGAGGCGTACGTCGGGGTGAACTGAAAGCTCCAGCGCGGGTGCGCCGCCAGCCCAGTCCTGGACTTCCTGGGTGCCGCGGGTGGAGAGGTTGTCGGAGATCGCGACGGTCCGCTGGTCTTCGATGACCGGGATCTCGGCGTCGAGATGGTCGAGAAAGCGGATCAGACCGAAGCGGTTGCGGGTCTTGGACGCCATCGCGAGCACGTCTCCGAGATGGACCTTCAGCGCGGCGAACAGGCACTGCGTGCCGTTGCGGGTGTACTCGTGCTCGCGCCGCGCCGCGCCGCGCCGGCCGGCCGGGCGCGGGCGGCGTGTCGGGCTGGGTCGGCGCCTTGGCCTGGATGCCGGTGTAGGGTCGGCTCGGGGCGCGGTTCCGGCTTCTCAGCCGGTCCGTTTCCCCGAGCCGCCGACCGAACCGGACGTGCACGTTCCCGCGCATCCGGCTCTCCACGGGCATGCTGGTGGCGTTCATTGGATGACCAGGCGTCGTTGCAGGCGATCGAGGGGGAGGCCGGGTTCTCCAGCCGCTGGCCCCACATTGCTACCCGGGCGCGAGATAGTCGGGTCGGGCTGCGGGCGATCGCGCGATGAGGCACTCCGCCACGCCCATGGCGTCAATCCGACGCTCGGCTGGGTTCAAGGATGCATCCAAGCGCCGCCGCGCCCGGCGAGCGGCCTACGAAGCGCTAGAGCTGCGCCCGAGCGACGGCTCGCGCCGGCGGCTGCAGCCGTCAGCGCGCTCCGGGGGCGCTGGAGGCGGCGCCGGCAGCTCAGTGGCAGCGAGGAGCTGCAGGCGCTCGAGTCCTGCTTCCGGGCCGCGCTGGAGCTCGCGCAAGCAAGCGACGGCGGCGTCGACGAGCTCGAGCCTGATGTTGGGTCGCTCGGCGCAGTAGCGGCCGATCCAGCGGACGCGCGCGGCGTCGAAGCGGTCGGGCTGGGTGTCACGGACAACCAGGCAGACCCCGAGGGCGTCATCCAGTCCCATGCGCGGGAGCTCGGCGGCGGCGGCGCGGATCGTGTGGAGGCTGCGGGTCTTGAGCGCGCGGCGGAAGCGCGCGTAGGCCGTCCGAGGCCATGGGAACACATGTTCGGACGGAACGGTTCGCCGAAACCAGACGGTCAGGCGGCGACGGTACGGCCGGACAATGCCGGGACAGTCGCGCCGGGGTCGACGTCGGTCACGGCGTCCTCGATGCGCCGCGAGAGTCGGTCAACCAGTGCCGCGGTGCGCTCAATCGTGGCGATCGGCGTGTGCTCGCTCCAGCTGGCCAGGTAGGTGATGGAGAACGCGCCGGGGTCGATCCCGCTCGGACGCGCAGACGCTGTAGGCGGTGGTCTCAGCGACGAGCTCCTCGGCCGCCGGGCCGAGCGCGGGATCGTCGGGGTAGCGGTCGGCGCGCACGAGGCCGTGCCCGAGCTCGTGCACGAGCGTCTTGATCTGGCGGTTGGCGGGGTGGTTCGCCTCGATGATCACTGTCAGAACCCCGCACACGACGCGCCGGGAACTGCGCCGCGACCACCCGCCGACGGCCCTCCAGGCGAGCCAGGATCGCCCCCGAGCGACGCGCCGCAGCGGACGACCTTCGCCACCCGGGGAGCCGGACGCAACGGGATCGTGACGGTGCGTCACCGCTTCCGCTACACCTACCGTCCGACCTCGTACCTGTTCCGGGCAGTCGTCCAATCCCAGCGCGGCTACCCCTATCTCGGGGCGGCTTCGGGCCTGGTGCGCCTGCGCGTCCGGCCGTAGTCCCGCCGCTACCGTGCGCGGCGTGTCGGACCCCGCCGCGCCCGCCGCCCCTCGCGCCGCGGGCGTCCGGGCCCTGCGCGCACGGGTCGCCTCAGTCCGCTCCGCCGCCGCCGACCCCGAGACGCTGCGCTCCGTCGGCCTCGCCGGCGCCATGGTCGTCACCAACGTCGTCGCCCTCGCGCTCACCGTGGTCTTCGGGCGCATCCTCGGCACGGACGGCTACGGCGCGGTGGCCGCGCTCATC
>JAABUS010009389.1_pt1 | contig 10343 bp, 12 predicted proteins | sample 5560161 | NCBI WGS metagenome assembly JAABUS01 (sample SAMN10711885, study PRJNA513376) | rock metagenome | isolation source: Antarctica rocks | place: Antarctica: Victoria Land, Trio Nunatak nord | collected 2016-01-04
CCCGCCGGCACAGACCACGGGCTGCATGTCGCAACATCTTGGGAATGTTTGCAGCTACTTAATTGTGTTGCAATGCTGCAGGCGCGGTGATGGCAGCAGGTTGTCAGATATGCAAAACTGCCACCGCTGTTCGCGTCCGTCTTCTTCTATACTCAGTCTCTCTTGCTTTCCGCCCATCCCGTGGCAACCAGCGCAGCGTGTGCAGTGAGACCAAAGCAGATACATGGGCTGAAGAAGCACTGAGCTGCACATACCAACGAGCGCAGCAAGTGCAATATGAGCAGCTGCAGCCTGTGCATACTCCAGTGCTCATGAGCTGTGCAGTCTGCTCACAGAAGCAGAATTGCGCTGCCAAAAGTGCCAAAAGGCAGATCACCCACATCATCACTGTGATGAGTGATGGCCTGAGTCGCAGGCAAGTAGCACACAGCTTTTTAAGCTTCACTGCAGATCACTCTTGCCTCATGCACAAATCCACTGTAGCAAGTTGAGCCAGCGCCTCACAGCAAGTCGTCTTGACATCCCTTCCAATTAGCGGTCCCTTGCTCACTTTGAATTGGCAGATGCTGCAGCAGTTGGAGAATAGCATACCCAAAAAAATCCATTCAAGACGCCCCATACATGCAATAGCTGATCAAAGGGAACTGCCGTTTCTGACACCAGTTTGTCCGATGATGATGTTCAGCAACTAGCAAACGGATACTGATATCACGCTAGATGTGATTGTTCTGCAGCCCATGCAGAAGAGATGATGCACCACACATATGTGTTGTATACACGCAAGGTTATGACTTCACATGAATGAATCACTAGTGAGACACAGTATTGCTGCATTCTCATCTACCAACTCTGTTGGCCATGTTTCTTGTTTGACGCATTTGTTTGGACATGTGCAATGTCCTGTATCGCCAAGGCCAGCCACCTGTCACAAGTCCTCCAGTACTGTGAATACAACAAGTGTTTGAAGGATGTCCACAGCGATTGTTGTCCAGGATGTACTTTCAGGCACCTACTTATCATAGCCTCTCTCGTCATGTTAGCGGAACACGCAGCTTTGGGCTTCAGGTAGATCGCTACAAACCCAAGCATCCTAGTAATCTTCATGTCAATGAAGATATGAATAACATATTTTGCTTGCTTTCTTGTGCCTCACCCAAGGTGTCTTTTTCAAACCTGAAATGATCACTCTATGTACCCGTACCTAGAGGTTGTTGATGTTACAGATGTTGTCTGCCATTGTTGCATGATTGTGAGCAACCCTTGTAACAAGCAGCACTTTTGAATGTTCTGTCATTGTGATAAGCAATACCGCAAATGTTACGGATACACAGGATATTCGTCTTACTACTAGTATGCCCTTGACTCAGGGGCAGCTTTCTTGTCAATGGGGCTGCGCAATTAGACCTGGACCCCTAGCATCTTCCCTTTATAATTGTACTCTGCTGTCAAACTTGGCTTACAATTTACATGACTGTCTGATACCAAGTCCATTGCACCTGCGGACTAAATGTCAAGACGTTGAGTTATAACTAATAGAAGCTAGCGCTTGGGACTGTAGCTGTTTGGGAAATCATTTCTACATGGCTTACAGACGAAGTCAAGCATCAAGACAAGGCCATAAGAACTCCTACATGCGTAGCAAATGTCCTTTGAGTTCGTAGATTGCGTGCACTCGTAATACTGAAAGTGAAGGTAACAAACCGAATGCAGCTGACGGGAATGGAGACAAGATGTTAGTCAAGCTTTTTTCACATGGCTGCGGGAATGTTCAAGGTCTTAGTCACCAATGGTGTATGCAGGTGGTTTAGGATGCTTGCGGGGGCGGATCCTTAAAGCGCGTGCTGTGGTACCGCCGGAAGTGCGCCGAAATCATTCGGGGCGAGCTTCAGCCGATCATTATCGGTGGGTCGTCATTTGAGCTGTGCGAGGTGAGGGTACGGCTTGGACATGGCTGAGGCGGACAGCGACACGGGCGGGTCGCTGCAGCTGGAGGCCAAAGAGGCTCTGTTGCCTCGATCTGAGCGAATCCGGGAGGCCGTCTGTGGGCAGAACGGATTGCTTGCCTGGGCCTGCTTGAGCACGTTCCTCGTATTTGTATTTGGGATCACTCTGGTAAGGAGAGTGTTCTGAGTTGCCGGACGATGACGCACAAGCAGCACAACAGCAGACGATGAATTTGACGAAGCTGTGCTTCTGAATGGGACATTCGTTTCCTGAACAAGCAATTCATTGAAGTTTTGTTGCACAGGGCTTTGTAGCTTTTGGCAAAAAGCCCTTGGCAGAGTCTAATTGCCTGTACGCTTTGGGTGGGGGCAAAGTCGTGGATGGCACCTTTCCAGAACCACGCATACTTTCAGCACGGAGTTGAGAGCTTATATTGTAAGTGCACACTCGTGAAGTACATTCATCTCATCATCAGTGCTCAGCAGCTGCAGAAGTCCTACATGCCTATATCAACTGAATCAAAACCTGGGTTTTTTGGCAGGTTGGACTTTATTTGAAGGACGTAAAAATTGCTGTTAACGCAGCTGCAGATTACTTTGACAATGTTGAGAATGTGAGCCGGTCACAAGTGGTTGTCTTTGACATTGACGAAACTACTTTGTCCAACCTCCCAGTAAGGCCCTCATGCCGTATGCAACCGTTGATATCTTTAATGCCAATTCCGGTTGGGCTCACATGGTGCTGCTTGTGACATGGCACATCAAGATATGTGTCCACATGCATTCGAATTGTCGCTTTGCATGTTCATGCATGATGGCACCAGGATTCAACTCGATGCCACACGCACAGAACATCTTGCTGCATGTCCACAGAAACTCAGTATCCTCTGCTCCTGATGTTGAATGACAGGAATGGCAGGAGTATCAGCTGGCTGGTGTGCCGGAAGATGATTCTGCAAGAAGGTGTGATCCTTCAGTCATGGCCTCTGCAAATTGCCTAAACAGCCAAGTTGGCATGTTCACAGCCCGTGCAGCCTGCTATCACGTTTGTGCAGCCATGCACATGACAGCAATGACCAGCAAGCTTGTCAAGGGCACAACATGCTTGCAGAAGCAACTCACACTGCACCTTTTTGTCTCACTGAAACTTGGTTGCAACTGCCACGCACAATTACCAACGCAACAAGTCACAATACAGACAAACTGTTGTCACGTCTTTTGCTTGCAAGCATTTGGCAGCCCAATAGCACTGTACTGAGTTCTTCAGTATAGGGCATCCTCATTGCCAGCATAACGCATCAGCAAAATGCAATGGCATGAGCTACAAACGATTTTCAGCTGTACTATGCTCCATGCAGTTTTCAGCAACTGGCATGCATAGAACAATGTGAGCACAGTGCAGCATTGTGTGTCGAGTGATCCGGTAGCAGACATCTTATTTTTCTTGGGATTGCATCTCTGCCGCTGATGTACACCTGTGTTGAGCCCTGGACTATTTCTGGCTCTGGACAGTGTGCTTTTCTTGCAGCACCTGCCATCCCTTCCTATTTGACCTGGACACTCCAATCTGATCAGACGTGTTGTTCATGCAGAGCTTGGCAGGCGGCTGGGAATGCTCCAGCCTTGACGCCCAGCAGGTCCCTCTTTACTGCCCTTTACCACCAGGGCTTCACCGTCACATTCCTCACTGGCAGGTCAGACTCTGATCCGGCTTTTGCAGTTAGCTGTTGCACTGGCTTGTTGCAGTTGGCTGCGATTAGCTGTTGCAGCTGGCTGAAAGGCAGATGTGTTTTATGGACAGCTGATATATATGCCGCTGCCTTCCTCAGACAACATGCCTGCTAGCTAGATAGCTAGCTAGTGTACATACCATGGCTTTGATTAGAAGTTTGGTGTTCTTGTTCACGTCGCAATCAGGCAAAACAGCAGTGTCACAAAACAACAGCCTAATTTTGCATGCATGCTTTCCTTGTCAAGAAGTGCAAGGCTCACGTTGTGCTATTTTAAGTGATGGCATGTGTTTCGTTACAAGGCGTGTCGCTTTCAGGCACATCATCTAAACATACAGTGGATGTAAGCAAAGCTAGTCATCAAAGGAGTCATCAGCTGCTTGCGTTGCTGTGACCCAAGTTGTTTTGTTGCACTCAGCTGTGTGGGTGTTGAGCCCTCAATGGCTGAGCCTGCGTTGTGATTTGCATGTCAGGTGCACAGGTGTCCATTGTCTGCACCAAACACAGGTGCCTCTTATTTCTGTGAGTGATTGCATACAAACAGAGCACCCGTTCTGACTACTTACCTTGTGGGTCTGACTGAGCTTGACATGTTTGTTGGCAGGCATGACACAGGCAACAACAGGCAATCCACAGCAAGCAACCTACAGGCTGCAGGGTACGGGTCACAATGCAGTGACCCCAACATAACAGAAACTCAGCCGTGCTATCTCCAGCTTGATATGCGAGATCCAGACGATACACGATTGGCATCTGTATATAAGCCAGATAAGAGGGCTCAACTGACGGCCAGAGGGTATGTGATAGCAGGCAGCTTAGGAGATCAGTGGTCTGATCTTGCAGGCACATCACCTGCCATTGCATCTTTCAAATTGCCAAACCCTATGTACTATATATTGTAGCATGTGCATGCATGCATGTGAATTTAATGTGTTTACATGTATCTTATTTAATTTACCAATATTGTTATTAATTTACCAATATTGTTTCAGATGCAAGTAACGTAGTCGTACTTAAGCGCGCACGTCGGTAGACAATGGCATGAAATCTCATTTGAAGGAAGCAGGGGCCCACTGACAACCAGACAGGCCTCGCACTAAATTGGATCAGACCTGGAACTGTTGGAGGTATACAGTACCGAGTCTAGATCACAACATCACCATGGAACCCTCCGAAGAGCAGGTAATTTTACCAGATACTGGGATGCAAGCTTTTGCATCTTACCAGCTACGTGCACGGACTGAGTATAGGAACCTGATCATGCACCTTTTCATTCAGGAGAGTCTGCACGAGCCTCAGCCGCAGGCTTTGCCGTACGCTGCAGCTCTCGTGGACCCTGAGCTGTCCGAGACTGTTCAGTCGGTTGATCAAGGGATCGAGCACGGTCTTGCAACTTCTGCTGCAACTGATCAGGCTGACGTTGCCTACACTCAGCAGGGCCATTCTGCGGAGGTTGTGGAAAAAGCTGGCCCGACATCAGAGGCAGATGCGGCTGCAGGTGCAGGTGCAGGTGCATCTGTGCTTAAGGTCGAGATAGCGGACACTGCATGTCTTGCTGTCAACAATCAGGTTGCTGAGCAGGTAGTGACACTTCTCTTGTTACATGTACAGTGCTACTCTGCGGCATACCTGAACGGCACTGCACTATTTGTGTTGCCTGAGAACTCAAAAAGCAAATGCATCAACAGTGCTTGCAGACCACTCCGTGTGCACAGCACTTTTTGCTACACTCAGACATGGTACCCTTGCGACACATTTTGACAGTGCAGACATATTCATGCCTGTCAATCAGCAGCACCTGACAATTTGCAGGAGGCAGCAGCCAACAAATTACCAGCAGATGCTTTGTTGATGCAAGGCTTGCTGTCCCTGGACAGTCAGAAGCGCAACAACATCCATCTCATTGATGACCACACCCTGCTGACATCTGCTGGCACCAACGTTATTCTGCTGGATCTCACAACATGTGTCCCACATTACATTCCCACACCTATGACTGAAGGGGTAGGAGCTTTAGCGGCCTCTGCTGATCACAGGTGACCAATTGCAAACCCCCACAAAATCATAGTTTTGAGTCATCAGCCTCATGTCTTTGGGATCACGTCCTATGACATTGCTATGCTATCACTTGGTAAGCTGTGAACAGAGCTCTTACCGACTTGCTGCAGACATGTGAGCTCACAGGGCATGCATGGGACGCCGCTTATGATACCACAGACACAGCCCAGATTCTAGTGATCTTGACTGTAGGAATTTTGTGGTTGGTGAAAAAAGCCAGCATGGTCCCCCAAATGCTTATATCTACCAGTACCCTAGCCTCACTCTGGAACAGACCCTGGAGCACGGCACAGAACAAGCTTACTCAGCAGCTGCCTTCAACCAGGCTGGGGACAGATTAGCAACTGTGGGGTCTTACCCAGACTTCATGCTGACAGTTTGGGACTGGCGCTCTGGCTGTACTTTGTTGCGTAGCAAGGCCTTTTCCCAAGAGGTCTACTGCGTGTCATTCTGCCCATACGCTGATGGTTCCTTGGTGACTTCAGGTCTGATCACTGTGGTTTTTTGGCATGCCTAAGCGCGCATGAAACTCTGCGTGCTTAGGCATGCCGCTCATGTCAATTCCAACTGCATCCAATGGTCATGCAAAGGCACACGTCCCTTGCATCACTGTACTTACCTGCAATCTGCCACCTGTCTTTTCATGCCTAGGTGCGTTTCAAATGCTGGCGCAGCACTACTGCATCCTTCTGGTGCTCCTGCCTGTGCACAGCAAGCCTTAAACATACTAGCTCCTTGCACAGCCTGCTCTGCTGTGTCTTGCATGGGCGCATGCCATAGTTCAAGCTGATGCCTCTTATCCGCTTGCTACAGGCACAGGGCACATCAGGTTCTGGAGTATGGCACGCACCTTCACAGGTCTCAAGCTGCAGGGCAGCATCGGCAAGTTTGGCAATGAGGAGCTCAGTGATGTCTCTGGCTACACTGACCTGCCTGATGGCAAGGTAGGATGCTGCAGGACTTTGCCATGTGTCAACTGCTCTATCACATGATAGAGTCTGCTTGACAGCGATGCGCATGGAGGTTTGTTTGTGCTCACATTTCTGCAAAGAAACAACACAAGACACAGCCAGAGCATGAACAGAACAGGCCAGTCTTGTGAAACAGAAACGGCCAGCTGTGCAAACATAATTGCGTGTCATCTCACATTGATGCATACTGTCATGCATACAATTGCCAGACTGTCTTCACATGTGTTCGAGTGGCAGCTTTGCATAACATGAAGCTGCACCATCGCCTTGCATTGGTAACTCCGCATGAAGATTTTCAACAGGCAGCAAGAGCAGCTGTACTGCTGCTGCACCTGACCTTAAAGGAAGACGTGTATCGGATGAGGGAATGGATGAACTGCTGCTGCAGGTTCTGTGCGGTGCAGAGAATGGTAGTCTGCTGATGTGGAGTGGCGCGCTGATCAAATTTGTGGTGAGGCAGAGCCCTGAAGTGGCGTGCCACCAGGGTGCCGTCACTGTTGTCCTTGCTGAGCACAGCAGGAAGAGGATCCTGACTGCTGGCACTGATGGGTAACTGATGTAACTGAATTGCTACAATGAGCATAATCAAGCTCAGTATACATAACTTGTGCTGTTGGCTGCCACTGTGACAGCAGTTGCCACGTGATTTAGCGCCAGCTGCAAAGGCAGGAGGCCAAGTAGGACAGTACCTTCTGCCAGGCAGGCACACAATGTTTTGGAATTCAGTCTGGGAGCTGCCTTGAAGTGCCCAGCATCTACAACATGTATCAGACCATGGCAGTACAATCAGTTTATGGTGATCTGCATCACACAGCACAGATAGGGGTTTTGCTGACATGACTGAAAGTGTGCAAAGCCAAGTTTTGACTATGGTCTCAGCAGGCAGTAGCGGCTCATGGCATGTTCATACTCCATACACAGTACCGACTATATTTGTACCAGGTGGACCAAGCTGTCTGTGGTGTATATATGTGCAGACTTGTTAAGACTGTCAGCAGCTTTTGATGCCTGCATCATAGGGTTCAATGCCTGAATAGGGTTTATCGATAGTGGCAGAAACTCTCCCCAAGTTTTGTGATGCCATTACTTGCATCGTGTTCACAGGTATGTCAAGCTGTGGGACTTTCAGCTGCTGTCAGATGCAGACTCAGGCGAGGACTCCCAGTACTTCTTTCTGAAGCCACTGGAGGAGGTGGCCCTGGGGCAGGGGGTAAGGGTCAGGGGGCTGGTCTGGCAGGCTGAAGGCCGTTGGCTGATCAATGATGAAGCTGGCAGCCTCATTCAGGTACTTGTACAAACCCTGTGCTGTCTGATTGTAGTGTGATCATCCCTGTTCACTACTCATCGGCCATTGCCCACAGCTGCCATGGCGCCTTTTGCAAAGCCCAGAAACTGACTCAACTTCAAACACAACATGTTTTAACAATGCACAGTACTCACTCTTGACGTGAGACTACATTCTGCAAGTGCCTGAACGTTGGACATCAGGAAAAAGAATGTTGCATGGCAGCTGCCTGCTTGCAAGGACGATCTTTCACAGCAGCAAGTCGCAGCAGTCAGTCGCAGCAGCGAAAGTGACAATGTAAGGTACAGCAAAGTACGACGTATCTTACGGCGTATTTTACGGTGCAAAGGAGGAGGAGGAGGATTTTACATCTTCAGCAATGTGCCTCCTGAGTTATGTCACAAATCCTCTTTTGCTGTCTCTGCACATGTCACCCTATTTAGAAGACAAGACACACATTCAGCAGCTGCTGACCATTGGTCAGGCGCATTCCCGACGGCTGCTGTCAACAAATTGCTCCTTTGTCAGACTCAGCGTCATCAGCAGCTCGGCCAGGTTGTGCTTGCAGGTCACCCTGCCTAGCAGTGGCCCACTGCAGGAAGGCTGCATCCAGCAATTGCTGACATACCACTCAGGCAGCATAGTAGGCTTGGCTGCTAGTCCTTACAGTCACTTGGCCATCACAGCTGGTGCTGACGGCACAGTCAGACTGTATGACTACAGGTAACATACCGTCACACTCTGAGCAGCTGTTGGCAGCCAACACAGGGGTGCATGTGCAGACAAGCATGGATGTATTACTGCTATGTGCTCATGTTGTATGCTGCCTGTGAACAAGCGATGCAGCCACAATCTTCCAGTGCTGCAGGTCATTGCTGTGCTTCTGATTGCTGATGCATTGCTGTTCTGCACAACACCTGAATATCCATGCCAACTTGCAGCTCATGTCAGCCATTGATGATCACAGGCAGAAGAAGGAACTGTACAAGTTGGGTTTTGGCAGCCCAGCATGCTCTATGCTGTACCTGCCAACAACACTGGACAGCACAGCCCGGACAGTGATGGTGGGCTTTGCCGACGGCGTCGTGCGGGCACTGCTGATGTGTTCAGATGCCTGGAAGGTCACGGCCACCTTCAAGCCCCATTCAGGTGCAATTAGCATGCTTGTTCCTAATGATGGAGCACAACTACAATCGTTGCTGTTTTCAGCTGCACCTCCTTGACCAGGCAGCACTGCATGTGCTATTGCTGCTGCTGCTGTGTTTGCTTGTGTCAAATGGCACTGCCACTCACTGCCACTGAGTGGCAGATCTTAAGCAGCATTGTGCATGGTGCGCAATTGGTGCACCCATGTGACTTGACCTCACATTGTGGTACTCTACAGTGAGATTGAGTCTGTCAGGTGCCATGTTGAGTGCAGCTGGCAGCACCAGAGTCACCCCTAGCAGTGTCTCTGCACAAAACCACAGACACACGTTCTGTAGGGCCCCTTCAAGCATAAGCAGGCTAAGCCAAAAAGCACTCTTCAGGCCTCTCCTGCTGTGTTGCAGGGGCAGTGCAGGCTCTAGCCATGTCTCCAGATTGCGCACTGCTGGCCACCGCAGCTCAGGACAATACAGTGTTCCTATTCTCAGTGGCCAGTCCCACTGTCTATGAGCCTGTCGGCTTTGTCAGACTGAAGCAGCCAGCTAGCTGCATGACCTGGGCGCCTGACTCCACCAAGCTCCTCATTGGCTGCAGGTTGGAGCTACTCTTGGCTTGAGACTTGCATAGTCTGACAACCCATGTCAATGTTGTTGATGTTGCTGGTGTTCCTGTACGGAGAGAAAGCCTATCTCAATACCACCATCTCCACCATCACACAAACCCACAACAGCAATGACATGTGCCTGTGCCACGTCAGACCACAGCTGGGATCCCTGCTTTACAAGCACTAATGGCCGCTTGCTGTTTTAGGCAAATCTCAGGTGCTGGTGCGGGGTTCACTCAGTACGCACCAACAATCTCTGCATCAAGCATGCATTCTGACTTTGTACCCTGACTTCTGCAAACCATTTGATTTAGGGCGACAGCGCCAGCTCCTGGCCTGCTGGAGCCAGTACTGTCTGACTTGCATGCCATTATAGCCGGTCGCTGTGCCCGACGGTCATTGTGACAAACTCGCACGTCACCGTATGCTGTGAGCTTGCAGCCAAGGTGACATAGTGGAAGTGAGCGCGCCTCAGCACAGTCCCAGCTCATGTGACACATTTGAGCTGCAAATCGATCAGAGGCACTACCATCTGACACTGCCCAAAACACCAGGTACCGTGCTGTGGTCTTTTTTGCCTTGATCATATTTTGCTCTTGCTGTCAA
>JAABUS010009390.1_pt1 | contig 10341 bp, 7 predicted proteins | sample 5560161 | NCBI WGS metagenome assembly JAABUS01 (sample SAMN10711885, study PRJNA513376) | rock metagenome | isolation source: Antarctica rocks | place: Antarctica: Victoria Land, Trio Nunatak nord | collected 2016-01-04
TATATACATACATATATATATATATTGTAATATATAAAACGAACTGTGTTAGATATATTATACAATACACAATGTATATGTAATATATGTATAGTATACATATGCTGTATATAATATGCATATACAGCATGGTGCGACTGCAAGCACTGCAGTATCAAGCATTGCCAATCAACAATATTGAGCTGTCGGCAATGTGCAAGGCTAACTGAGGGTGAACTGGGTTGCAACCAGTGACACATACTACCATGCCGTCTCAAGACATTACCCTCACTACCTGGTCTTGCATTCAGTGATCACATGAGATGTCCACAAATTACGCCCTGGGCACAAGGTGCCTTGCAGCAACATGTCTGCACACTGTACTTTGCACAAAATGTTGCAACATCTGACCTATGATAGGAGGCTTGAGCTCTTGAATGGAGTGTCCCACGGCATCTGCCTCGAACAACCCATGCTGCGTGCTCACGATCAGTTTTCCTCCTCTGCCATACTCATAGTGGACAACATCCTTCAAGGGCAACACCCAGAGGCCCTGCCCTGTCACGTCAGTGGTGACAAGGCTGACTGAGGTATGGATTGAGCTGCTTGTAGTATCTTGAGCTTGTAAGCTTGTGGTGTCTGCGCTGCAGTTACTTGCATTGTGGAGGAAGGCTATGCGGCTTGCATCTCTGTTGAACTGCACATGGCAACCACAAGCATGAAGAACTGTACAAGTCATCGTACAGATTGGTCGCCCATTGAAGACGTCCTCAAGATGTATCATGAGAATACCCATGAGTAAGGCACAAAACTTACAGCACAATCATGAGCCAGAGCAGATTGAAGGTGAGTGTAACCAAGCCTCACATGCCACAGCCAGTAGTGTAATTGCAGTAATGCCTGAGTAGATGATAGACAAACGCGATGGCTGCGCAGAGTTTGTGGAATTAGGGAAAGCATTGTGCGCAAGCGAGCTGAGAGCTTCACTCAGACAGCTGACACAAAATTTCATTCAGAAGCAAGTACGACCTGAGGTTTGCTGAACCAATGAAAGCATGTTGGCTCTTCTTGAGTCACAGAGGGCTGAGATGCATCTGCATTTGTGGAAGGTGCTGTTGTCATGTTTGACAGTGCCCCAAGTGAGAGCAGCAGCCTGGAGTGGCCTGAAAACATGTCCACCAGCCAAAGGCCATCTGTGTATGGAGCTGAGATATTGAGCATTGACTTGGATGTGTCGCTGTGTGACTTGTAGCCTTTGCCTGCGTAACAAGCTGCAATGCGTTACACTTTGACAGTGGCAACATACACTTGAAGTTGAGCAAGTCGCGTCATGGTCATTTTGTAGTGATTGTATGTGTTGTCTGTGTGTCTGTGCTTGTCTAAGTCTTGGAGCATGTTACACAGAATGACATGCATGCATCACTGTGGTGCACCAATACAAGATAACACAGGAGGCATGCATAGTCATGCAAATGTAGACCTCTGTTGTGTGCAAACTGTATAAGCTCTCAACCTACCTAGCAGCGCATACGATGACTGTAGACAATCTTTGCTCAACAATGCAGCCACAGGCTCACAGCATGTGCATCAGTTGAAGCATGTGTCCTCATGAAATGTCAAGACCAGCCTTGCAGACCACAGAAGAGATGCTAGCCTGTATTGCAAGATGGCACCTACTGCTGGTATGGCACCTAGTATGGCACCTAGTATGGCACCTGGTATGGCAACTACTGCTGGTATGGCAAAAAGATAGGAAGGGCCTACCTGGTGTTGCAAGCTCTTGCCTTGCAAAGCTGACATGGAGTCCCTGATGTCCATTTGGGGACACAGTGTGTATTGGAAGTGGCAGGATCCTGGCTCGTGTTAGGTGTTGAATGTCAAAAACAACTGAACAAAAGGGATCTCTGCTCAGCTGGACGCCGTGACAGCGGCCATCGTTAAACACAATGTACCTGCAGGTGAAAAGGCAGCACCAGCATAGTGGCTGGCAGAGGTCCTTGTGGCTCTGTAAAGCACAATACTGCCAAATTCAGCTCTTCAGGTTGGTCAATATTGACACAGGCGTCTGTACACAACATGCAAGCACAAACAGCTAGTTGTCACAGATACATCAGAGGAAAGACTGCCACACGCTGCAGTCCAAGAGCACATATTTGATGAGATTTATTTGTGTGACACAGCAGTCAAGTGCTTTGAATGACTCCAGTCTTGGACATGAGCTGTGATTGGCTTGATGTCTGCGCCCCACTATGATGCCCAGCATGCAGGGCCTGTGACACGATGAGAGTTTGCAGAGAGGCATGCACCTGTCAGAGGGGCCAAGCCATTGCAGTTGTGGGCCTTGGTGGCTGTTCCAAGCCCAGCTGGTGTCCAGGTGCTCCCAGTACCATGTGTCATCTGCAGAAAGCAAATAATGAAGCTCATTGAGCTCATGGTTGTGTCTGTGTCTTCAACAACGACAGCAATAACAGTGTGCTGAAACATATAATATTCTAGGTGACTGCAGTCAGAAGGTCAGGTGGTGAGTGAGTGAGTGAGTGAGTGAGTGAGTGAGTGAGTGAGTGAGTGAGTGAGTGAGTGAGTCAGGGTGAGTGGGTGGGTGAACGAATCATGAGAGCATGTGACTGAGGGCAAGGAGCAGAAGGAGACGTTGCACCTCAAGCAGCTTTGTACATATCTTTGAACTGTGTGTCTCATTTGCATGCATGCTTCCACCTGCTGCTTTGTCCCCTGTACTAGCAAGATATACAGTTGAGGTGTGGAAGTTGCTCACCTGCTGCAGTGTTGCTGGCTTTGAGGAGACCAATGCTTATTTTATTATTCTGTGCCTTGGGCTTCAGTGCCAGCATCATTGTTCCTGTGGCACTCCATGGGGTGGTGGTGTAGGACCCTAGTGAAAACTGATCTTGCTGGCTGCCATGTGAAAGACGACGAACCTACAAGTACCAGGACAGGAGTTGTGGATGACTGTCAAAGCAAAACAGCAGGTTTGTCGCATAGTACTTGTGGCATCAACCAGTCTGAGCACAGAGCAACTGTTAGATGCCACGACCCCGAGTCATCCGGTCTAAGTGACAACAGGTGTTGAGGGCAATTGCAGCGTCGCATGGGTAGGTAAGCCAAAATATTGCACATGACAACTCACCAAAGTGCAGATCTTACCTTTCCATTAGGTAGCAAAGGCCTGCGTGGCGCTGTATGTCTGTACTCAATGTCAATAGCCACATTGCGCAGCTTGTCCAGCCTTTGACATTGCTGGAGACTTTCTTCAACTTGTGCCACTGCTTGACCACCTTGGATTGGACTCAGCAATAGCAAACTTTGCTGGCACACATCTACTAGTGACTTTGTTCCCGACCTCATTTGAGCATATCTTGTGATGCTTGTGAGTGCTAAGTCTTTGTCAAGATCTTGACTAGTTTTGCCTTGTTGATCATGAAATCCGCAATCTTGATTGCTAGTAATCACGCCGCTGTGGTTGACTCGCCGTATATCCAAAGACATGAGCCAAAAACCTATAGTCATATCATCTCTGCCAGATTCAAATAGCCAGTCATGTGTTTCAGACCTGCTGGCAACATCAATTACTGCATGGCCAAGATCACTGGACAAAATGTAGCCTGCACCAGACATGTATGGCATGTGAGTCTTCAAGTGAGTGTGCTCCAAGTACTGTTGACTAGACTGAGGCATTACATCATCAGCTCCTTTGAGCACACTGCTGTTCTTGATTTCATGGCCTACATACAGTCCCTCACTGTGACATGCTGGATTAGTGCAGCTGGCTTGTAGTACTTGCAGCAAATTTTCAACTCTTAGGTACGAAGTGTCTTCTGTCTTCATGATGAACTGGACGTCAAAGTGGACCAAGGCGTATTGCATCATGAAGAGGGTTTGGTGAAGCGATGACCGGTCCTTTGTCAACAACAGGTCACCATATTGCCCCTGTTCTTGCATGGCAGCTGTCAAACCGCTTGCACAAACCACAAATTTGGCCTTCCAGCCTGGAACGTAGTCAGCCTTGCTAATCCAACCTTGCCTTACTGACATCCTGTCCTCGGAGTTGTGGGAAAGTATGCCAACGAACAAAGCCAGAGGCACCGTCGAAGCGTGCGCTGTGTCTCTTCTGGTGCTTTTGGCCTCCACAGAAGAGCCTGCTGTCAGCTCTAGCTGCTCCAAGTTCATACGCCTGGCAAGATCAGACTGCAAGGAGGCTCTCTGACTTTTCAAGTGCTGCAAGCTGAGCACCTGTTGCAAGTCCACAGCGTCCGGTAGCCGCTGACGGCACACCAAGGAGCCCAGTTGTGTCACGCGGCTGAATAGCGTAAGGTGGCAAAGCAGCAATATAGAAAAGAGAATAGCCCCTGCCCATAGGTATGCTTGGTGACGACCGCGTGACCGGCTTGCACCTGCGGCATGACTTCGGAACGCTGCTACTAACGCGCCATCTCTTTCGCTCTTCTTTTGCAACATGAGCACCGTCCTAACTGTCAGGAGAGGCTGTTTAATTGCACGGTGCAAAGACGTCAGTTGTGAAACGAACCCAATCAGGCGATGGTTGCCTGTGCACCTCCACACTTGTGCGGCACAGCACACCAACCGGGAAAGGTGTATGAGTGGTGACAAAGAACATCTTATGCTTACGGCTCGTTTCATGACGCACCATATGACGTCGGCCCGTCCGAGAGCCCATGAACGAGACTCATGCTCGGTCAGTGCGTCAGTGTCGCAGCAGTGTTAATCGCATGGGCAATTTATAGATTTACTGGAGGATCAGCAATCCCGCTGGGAGCTGCGGTGGTCAGAGGAACTGTGGAGGAACGTAGGGGAATGGCAAGGACTTCATTCCATAGGGGAGTTGTGGTGGATCTTTAGGCAAAGCAGGTGGAGCATGTGCATGTTGCACTAAAGCATATACAAAGTCACTAATCGCACTTGCACCCAGGGAGAAGCTGTGCAAGCTTGAGACAACTGAAAAGCTATTCAGGTTATGATGCTTTCCTCCATATCCTGACTGTAGCTTCAAATGTACTGTAGAGCCGGCAAACAAGGCTGTCATCTCAAGTCAATCACCTTGTCTTGAGTCTGAAAACTTGGCTGACGCTCCAGCCTGCAAACTCAGTGCAATATCATTTTCAGGAAGACCTGAGACAGTGTGCAGGTCCAGCAAGCGGTTTTGCAGCTGCAATGTGTTGCATTGCAGATGGTGATGCAAGTTGTCTTTTGTTTATGGAGCAAACTTTGCATGTGCGGTATCACCTTGGCCTTGAGTTGCTTTGCCTCTTGTGCAAATGGCAGATATGCGTGGGCTGACACGCACTTGCACTGTTGGTGACAGCCACTGAGTGCACACACAATGTGCAAAGAAAGCTGCTGCAGCAATTTTGCACTGCACTTCTCAGGATCCAGTACTTGCTCGAGTTGCCGATGGCTGCTGTGGACCTGCAACAATATTTGCATGTCAGCCAAGCAGCAGTGGCCAGGGGGCATGTGATGAGGCACAGGTAACATATCATGCGTCAGAGACGCTTTTATAACAAGAAGGCATTGTAAACAATGCAGGTCACCAAATTAGGGTTTTGGTAGGGATTGACATCTACAACCAAGCACACTCACAACAAACACAGCATGCAAAAGATCAATTGTAGGAGTGAGATGGCAATGGAGCAGAACAGCCTGTCTGTGCTATGCAGAGGTCTAAGAGATGAGTGCAGGAACTTGTACGCAGTCAGGCTTGTGTGCAGCATTGATGAGCGTGTCCACATGGCAAGGACCAAGGTGCAAAATGCACTGCCGGTCATCATGAGCATAGCTGGGGTGGCAGATCACAATGACAATCTAATACAGCTCCTTGCGCGCTGGGATAGAAATAGATTCTTGCTGATATGTCAATGCCCTGCACATCCTCCATCACCGATGACTGTGTGTGTATGCTGATAAAGTCACCAACATGATGCTGAGGGGCCGCACACCTTTTCCCAGTCTTTCACAAGTCTGTGACATCTCTGTGAAAGTCATTCGCAGCAAGTTGGCCTGAAGCAAATGCAAATGCCTGTAAAATTGTGTACCAACAGGTGCAACAGCTGCCCTTTGCTTCCTCAATGTCCATGTCTACCTTTCAGATGTCTCCATAGGAGCATGTTCTTAGGATCAGTCTGGTACGCCACGGAGTGCTTCCGTGACTCAGTCCGTGATGCGTGCAAGCCGTTTGTTATTATTGCCATCGATATTGCGCGGTCAAGGCACAAAACGTACCCAGTGAGTTCTCCCATAGGCTTTTATGGTCCAGCACGCATTACCTATGGGGCAAGTTTGGCCTGGTAAACGCAGCCCCGTCCCGAAAGCCCGGTGCCTGCAGGTCCCTTAGGGCAATCAGCTTTCCTCTATCGCATACATTGCCAACAGTTGAACTTTGCATTGCATGTCCCACCAGTCCTGCAGAATTGTAGATCGCCTTTTGACTCTGTCCTGCGGCACGCAACCAACCTAAGCATCTTGGCACTCGATCAGGGCAGCAGACAAGCAAGAATAGACAGTTTGAACCTTCTTCTAACATCATAGTGAATGTTGTGAGAGGGTGCTTGAACAGCAAACAAGCTGCTGCAGTCTGTGCAGCAGCTATGCAACAACATCCGCCCCACCTGATGCCGATGTGTTTCTCAGCACTTGCTTCTTTGGAAACCTCATGCTATGTGTTCCTACACCTGTGCAATGATGTTGTTAAGCACACTGCATGCTCACCAGCTCTGGGAAGCATCTTTGTTGCAGAAGCAAGCACCTCAACTGCAGGGTGACAACATGAAAACGAAAGTTCCATTTCAGAGCGCAGCTTCCACATAGCTTTGATCATCCCCAGCTATGCACACAGTCTTTGTAATCAGGATACACAACAGTCTGCCACTTGAGCTCGCAGTTCTGACTGCATTATGGCTGAACAACATGTTTCACAACACAATGTGACTGAAGTCCCAGAAAGGCTCTCCTAGTGCATACAGAGTTCACACGCATCCCTAAGTTCAGGGGTTACCGGACTGCCTGGATATACACTTCTGCATATCCAAGAGTTGTTTTTAGGAATGCAGAAACATGCATAAATCCTCCCATGGGTTTTACTGCAGATGCACTTGCGTGTGGATCACTTTGGACCTGCAACTATGAAAACGCAAAGTTCCACTTCTCTGTAGATCCACACCACAGCAGATTTGCGGGTATTCGCGTCACAAGGAGACTTGGAGATTTGCGGTACTACAGGCATGCATAAATCCGTTGAGCTGCAGAGCTTTGCGCATCTGCGACATTGCAGGCCAACATAGTTCGTCGGTGACATGCCTTCGCAGGTATCTGTGTTGCATAGATGCGCGTGCTTTTACACATTGCTGTAATCGCGAAGGATCACAGTTCTGGAAAGTCTCATCGCACAGCGTGTTACGAGTACTCTACCAACTTGCACAGCAGTGGATATTGATGAGTCAGTGTGATGTGACTCGTGCCAATTTTACCGTGGCTGCTTGTGGTGTAAGCTGTACTCTGTCACAACCTAATCACAGAGGGCGGCTAGGCTAAGCTACGAATACTGTCTAGCACAATTCAGGTTGCTGCCACTTGTCAAGGTTACCAAGTAATAGCCTAGGCTTATACAGGCTCCTAATCCAGCTGCAACGTTGCGACAATCAACAACACATCAACATACGATTGGTGGGCTATCTGATGATCCAAGCATCATGTACACAATACAGCTGCAGAACATGCCTAAGTGGGAGTGTGAGGACCAGGGTCCACAGTTGCCACTGACTTGCTGCTGAAGGTTGGATCCTGCAGCTCAGTCACCATCTGCATAGTGCTCAATGACATTTTCTTGCTCTGTACCCGTCTTGGTGATAGAGGCTTCGCCAAGCAACAAAGGTCTGACCTGCAACACAGAGCATGTGGGTATACAGCAACAAGGTGGTATTGACTATGACTAAGTGCTGCAGCAGTATATAGCAGTGCATGCAACAGAATGCAGCATAAACAAATTGGACGAAAAGACTGACCTTTACATCTACACAGGCCAACTGGTGAGCTGTAAGGTGATCTATGCGGTTGTGTGCGCCCCAAGGCGAGACATCCTTTGCAGCCAGTTGGTGTTGGGTCAATGGCCAAGAAGCACAGATGATCTTGCTGTAGCCCTCACAAGCAAAATAGTTAGCCTCCTCTGGTGGCCCTTCGCTTGCAAGCCTGTGATAGTCACCTGGACAGCATTCTCGGGTTTAAACCTTTGTTGCGCATCACCCAGCCTTGAAAGTTGCCTTGTAATCGGCCCCCTGTGAAGCACAGATGTTGTCTTCACGAGAAGCGATCACGGTCACCGCCTGGCAAATCTCGCCCTTCAAGCGCTCGTGGGGTTTGCGTTGCATGTCTGGGGTTTGCGTTGCATGTCTGGGGTTTGCGTTGATCTTACCGACTGCCTGTAGCTGAGACGTCGTAAGAGGCCTGCACCGTAGAAGCTAATAATCAGGAAGATCTCGGTTGCACGGGTAACGCAGCAACTGGTGTTCCCGGCATATGTCAAGGACGCAACAGTTATATAGATTGTGATGTCTTCCTGCGGCTCAGTACCATACACATAGCTTCTGTGACAGTTTGATACCAAGTCTCAGATCAAACGTGTCTTGGGCGAAGGTGCGTGGTACGTCGTCTGTGCGTGCGAGCGTGCGGTTGAGTCGGTTGCCGGCCAAGTCTGCGCTCGTGCTGATTGCAGGTCACGATCGAAAGCGCGGCTGATGAGCGGAGTGCCGCCTGGTAAACTATTCGCTTGTGACCTCTGTTCGCAGAGTTGTCAGACTCGTCAAGGCTTAAGAACACCTTCCACAAAACAGTAAAACCCTATTCTATGTGATATGCCTCGTGCAAAACAAAATATCAATCACACCAGCACCTTTGCCAGCAAGCCCCTGCATTGGCCACACCAGAAATTCTGTCTGATCTTGTGCAGGCACAAAAAGTTTGTGAAGCTGGCCGCACCTGTCTGAGTAGCGGCAGAAATGGCATGGTCTATGTGGGCTCAGCTGACACAACTGCCGTCAGTGCACAGCTGCCAAACCATCCCCACATCCTGCTTTTATCTCAGCGAGTCTTCGGTTCTGACCTGGCAAGACCCAATGCAACTCTACTTTCATTGGTTGCTGACTTTCTACACATTGTGGACAGCAAGTGATATCATGTTAGATACCAGGGTTGTGCTTACAACATGTGCACAACAGCATTTCAATGTGGCTGATCATCAATCAGATTGCAAACTCAAAAACGCTCAAGCCTCCTGCACTTGTGCCACAAAACTTTTGGACGCTCAGATCAGTACATGTCTCAGGTGTGGGTATCAAGTGGGCTAGGAGTTGCTCACCAGCTGCACCATGGATTTTCCAAGGAGGGAGTGATGTTGTGTGCTGGAAGAGATGACAAACATCATTGTGTCTGGATAAGGTGAGAACCTGTCATAACATGCTGCATGATGAAGGGCCCTTGAAGCATAGTCACATTGTTCTGATGGTATGATGGCATCAAGCAAGCCTTGTTGAGTCATTGTTGCACCATGCTGTCTGGCCGCCAGTGGCAGGCACAGTTGTTGGAAACTGCCAACCCTGCTGCTTAGCATGTTGGACTTATATACTTTGCTATCCAGTCATTGACAGTGAAATGTAACTAAGTACATACTGTCACCTGTTGACCAAGACTGACAGTTTGCATGGTGCTAACAGGGGTGACAGCCCAGGCGAGGTATGGTATGCTGAGCTTCTGCTGCTGTTTTCATCCAAGACTATAGGTCCTGTTGAGCCAGAGGTGGCTTTGGTGCGATGGTTTGAGCCTGTTCCAAGGCCCGCTCATGCCAAAAAAAATAGACTGCAGCCCTTTCAGCATGCAAAGGTCAAGCTTACAGGCATTCAACACAAAGTCTGTCACGTGGATATTGTGACTCTGGCATCCAACATTGGGGCCATGCTTCATGCAGCCAGATCCCATCAATAGCAAGATCTTTCACTACCGTCACTGCGTTGGAAACACTGCTAATGCCACTGGGTGACACATATGTTGGGCCCTGCAATCATCAACACCACTCCGCTCTGTCCCATTGAGCCGATGGCAGTTGAACTGATCTCACTCACTTGTAGAGACACTCAGTGACTGTGACAGTTACCGCTGCTACAATTTGCACAGTTGCTAGTCATTACACATCGCTTATAGATGACATTGTCACAGTGTTGGTGACTTGTTCAGTGATGTATCATATACAGCTTGGCAATGGGCCTCACTGAAGATGGGATTTAGGCTGTACTGCATAGGGTTACCGTGGGACATCCTTAGTAATGATTACTGACTTATGTG
>JAABUS010009392.1_pt1 | contig 10341 bp, 5 predicted proteins | sample 5560161 | NCBI WGS metagenome assembly JAABUS01 (sample SAMN10711885, study PRJNA513376) | rock metagenome | isolation source: Antarctica rocks | place: Antarctica: Victoria Land, Trio Nunatak nord | collected 2016-01-04
AATAGCAATTTCAAGCAAATATAATAGAAATATATTAGCAATCAAATAGCAATAACTTACGTTTTCGTTTCTTGTATGCAAACGTTTTAGTAACTTTGAAGCATGCAAGACAGCAACAGATGCTGATTAAGTTTTGAGTCTCAACTAAATCGCAATTAATTATTGATTAAATATCAATAAATTAGATAAATAATACTTCAGAAAGCGACGTAACATCTTCATTCTCAGCGTAAGTTTTTCAAGATTTGACGAGTTCTGATTATTTTATTAATAACAGAATAAGAACACATTATTAATACAAACTTTCGAATTGAAATTTTGCATCTGTAGACAGTGATTCAGCGTAAGATGATTCAACTTTGAAAGACTTTACAAGTTAGTATTTGAATATCAAAAAAACACTAATAGATCATACATGTTCATAGATCTTATAAGTCTTTAGATGATTGATGAGAGCTTTTCGAAAGAAGAGTGATTTCTAACACATTAGTAATCAATTGATAACAAGATAGACAGACAACTTATCTTTCTGAAACATAACTCTACGATTTCTTCATTTTCGTTCGTGATATTCATATTTCATCTACAAAAACACTCATAGATGTGCATAATCATCTCATTTTTTTCCTTCTAATATATTAGCAATCAATTAATAATATGAAATTTTGATTTTCTTTTACATTTAATACAAATGATGACAGATTCAAGTGATTAGTCTGCTTGAGATTGACGAGTTCAATATATTAATTCATATTGAGTTACTAATAAGATAGCATTTTGTTAGCAATGCTATGCTATTAGAAGTACATCGTGCCTCGATATATTCAGATGCTAACATAATAGTAACTTATTCACTATGAAAAGTTTATATGATGCTAATTTCAAACAAAAATTGAGTAACAAATTAATAATACATTAAGAAGAACAATAATATTAAATCGCAAAACTATCATCAAAATATGCAACAAGATATTAATACAATGATAATTAATTATCAGCATCGTAAAAAGTGTTAGTGATTTGTTAATATTTTGTTAGTGCTGAAAAGCAATGCGCAGTACTTGAAATTGAAGTATGTGTATGCAATGATGTTTCTCTTGAAAAAATCACATTGAAACATGATTTACAGCTTGTTTAATGTTTGAATGAATAGTATCAAGATGATGATTGAATAGAAAAGATTTGAAAGTGCGAAGATGAGAAAACTATGCTCGCTTAGAAGACGTTGAAGTTAAACTACAATATTGTTAAAGATTAAGACATGTTGATCTTTGATTGAAATAATCTACGATATGTCGAGTTTTAGCGTAAAACATGTTGATCTGTATATTGACTTTTGCGCACATACACATCTGTGCAACGCAGTAAATCGATTAATTTCGATTTTCTGATTGATTTACATGCGTCGCAAATACATAGATCAAAACTTATTTAGTTCGTTTAACTGAATGATCATACAGTGAACTTGAAAGCTCACGTTGAAGTAATTAGCTTTTATTTATATAAATCAAAGCTCATTTAGTTTGCTCAACTAGATGATCAAACAGCAAATGAAAGCTCATGTTGAAGTGATCAACTTTCACAACACATCGATCACTCGTTTAACTCACTCAGCTAAATGATCAAACAGCAAATTTGAAAGCTCACGTTGAAGTGATCAGCTTTTACAATTTCAATTTGTTTATATTATTACTTGATTATATAAACATGTTGCGCGCTCATATGCGCACTCTAACGATCTGACTGCTCAATGAAAAGATATACAGCAGCGATTATGACTAGATTACATGTAATATAGCATACATACAGCGCTTCAGTGCTACTATTTAAATAAATAGCATCGTGTTTCATAGTCTTAGACTGCATAAGCACGTAAAACTTGAAGAAAAAAACATAATGAACTGCAAAAGAAACAAAAGTTAACAGTTATTTAATCAAAGATTGAAATTCTGAAAGTTATTAAAATAATGAAGAAAAGTCATTAAGTTTTCACTTAAACTTTCACAAAGAATTTAAATGATTTACACATCATCTTTATAATGTTAATGAAGATAAAATAAAATCATCATAAAATCATTTTGCAAAAGTCAATTTTTTCAATGTTTTTGAAGAAATATCATGATAAAATCATCAGAAAACATAAAGAGTAAAATCATGACATTGAAATCTTATTTCAAAATATCTCTTGAAATTTTAAAAAAGATAAGAAAAATTTTTTATATTGCATAATTTATCTTAAAAATGAATCAAAGAAACTTTGATTTAATCACAAAGAAATTATGTTTGCAACTAAGCAGATGTGATTCAATTTTATTAACTTTCTTCTAAGCATAATTAAAGATTTAATAAATTGAGATATAAACGTGATTCAACAGTGATTCATGATCAACATTGTTGAAGAATCAATCATTAAATATCAAGTGAAAGTAATAAACAATGTGATGAATTATATTATAAACATACTTGAAACATAAACTTTACTCGCTGAATTAAAAGAATATGAAGATGTATTTTTAATAAAAAGTGTCAACAAATTGTTTTTACATGAAAATCATGATTATGCAATTGAAACTATTACAAATTTGTTCTATGAATTTGATTTGATTTAAATTCATAAATTCTTGTGACATCAATTTAAGTTCAACTCATGAGAGAAACTATGTTATATATATTGAATGAACAAAACTCTCTGAGAAAGAAAATCGCTCATTAACTACATGATGACTTCACATCATTGAAACAATAAAATTAACACTATATTATCAGTAATGAATTTATAGCTTCTATTCAGCATGTGATGCTTAAGTAAACTCTTGATAAAAGTGTCTGTGTTGTTTGATTATAACACATTATTTTTGCTCTGCTCTTCATTGATGATATTTTATACAAATAATGTTTCAATTCAATTCTTGATTCAAAAATAAAAAACATTTTCTTTGCATTTGTGATGCTCATGATTGTAATGTTGAAAACTGCGTTCTCTTGCTCAATGATTATCATTCATTGAGCAGAGAAATATGTGATGAAAGAGAGATGTATACAATGAAAAGATAAAGTATGATTGTATTAAATAACTTTATTCTGCTCTTGATTTGACTTATGTCATGTAAACGTTGAATAGATTGTTAATATAAACATGCAATTATAATCGTTCAATGCATGATTCTGATTGATAGTAGAGAATGCGTTCTGATCATTCTCATGAACTTTCGATTTTTCACGTAAATAAATGTATAACTTGATATCAAGTAAAAAAGATGAGTTCAAGTCTTTTCAGTATATCAGAGTGATCAATGAGTTACTACTTCTTTGAACATTGTAATCATAATTTTTAGACTCATCATTTGAAATGATTATTCTATCTGATATTTTTTCATCAATTACTCAATGATATTATTGATGTGATGAAGATGTTTCAATATCAACGCAGTCAATGAGTTGCAAATTCTTCAATCACTTGTAATTACAATTTGCAGATTCTTCATCTGAGTTATCTTTTTCACTAGTAGTATCTTTTCATCTTTTATCAACATCAACATGTCATTAATCTTCTTCATAAATCAATTGTAATGATTAGAAAAAATGTTGTCGTATGAATGAAAACTCTGCATAATGACTTTTCTGATCACGTAACGTTTTAACATCATTCAAACTGCGTCGAATTAAGATCTTTTGACTTTTCTGACTTTTATTTGAATACAAAATAGAATCAAAAGATTTGTAGTCAACATCATATACAGATGAATCTCATTGTCAGCTCATTATATGAATTATTATGTAATTTGTTGAACATAGAATTATTAACTTTGAAACAGTATTTAAATGATGTTTTAGCAAAAGAATGAATTAAACATTTCATCAGCTTAACTAATGCATTTATTCTATTTATTCTCAAAAAGAATGATAGTTTTCATTTATATGTAAACTATTAAGATTTAAACAAAATTACTATAAAGAATCATCGTTCATTATCTTTAATTAATAAAACTTTAAGCAAACTTAATAAAATTAAGCAGTTCACTAAGTTAAATCTGAAGAATGTTTATTATCATTTCAGATTTCAATGTAAAGATGAGTGAAAAATAATATTTTATACTCATTATAATCATTTTAAATATATGATGATATTAATCAGCAATGAAACTCATCTGTACGCAATGCTGACTACAAATCTACTGTTTAGCTACAGTAAAGTTTAAAAATTATCAAAAGTTTGAATGATATTAAAGCGTTGCATGATGATAAAGTGTTATGCATTGATTGCATGCAGAGTTTTCGTGATTGCACAGACTTCAATAATCTTAATGTGCATGTTACAAGCAATCTGCATGCAGATGATAAAGTTAAATAAAATGCAGAACTATAAGGAAAATCGCTTATGAAAATCATTCGATTCAGTATCTTGTCATCATGATGATGAGAATTGAGACAGAACATTCTCACGTTTGATCTGTTGAGAATGATTAGCAGAAAGAACTTGAATCATGAACATTCTTTAAATTTACATGCTAACTATGTATAAATCTTGTTAAGACTGCATGTCTATTACTATGACATAAGCAACTTACAAGACTTATTAAGTTCAACATGAGCAAACTTGAGAATCTCATTAATATCATTTAACGAACGTTTAGACACAGACATTTTATACATGAGTAATACGTTGATAAGAAAACTTCATTAAGAAAAGAGAAACATAAGCGAATTAGTAAAGAATAATCAAACTATACTGTTTGATTAAAAGTGTAATATATGAACATTTCTGCAAGACATGATTGATCTGCATGAGAAAGATCTTTATAAATAATGCAAAACAGATGAGTTGCACATTTTACAAGCGAAGTGAGTGTTTGCAAAACATGATATACAATGATGATGATTGTCGATCTTAAGAATCTCACTTCTTCACTGAGCTTTGACTCTTGAATGTCTTCATGATAGAATCAACTTCTAGTTGAAAACATCATCTTTATAGCTTGAGAGAACAGTAGCGTGTGTTGATGTGATTAGAAAAGAAATCAACTGCAATACACATGCATATCAGTACTAAAGCAATTGACAATAGCGATTTATCAAAGCATATGATATATTAAATTGATTGACAAGTTATAGAGCACAATTGTATGATCAAAACAAGCTCTCATTCGACTCAATAGTCTCACAGATGACTGCGTCGCAAGTTGAAAATCGAAAATCGAAATTTTTCGCGCTTACGCAGGCCAAAATCGGCGGCGAAACGAGAGTTCATCAACACAGAAGAAAGAATCATCAATTTAGACAGTAATTTGATTGATAAATCAAAGAGCAAACTCATATAAAAAGAACAAGTCATCAATCGACTTCAGAACAGCACAGAAGACTGTGTACTGATGCAAAAATCGAAATCAAACTCTTTTGCATTCAAAGATTGCACAGAAAACAATGTTATTTCAGAGAAGTACAGCATTTCTTATCAAATCACTATCTGTTTTATCTTTTCTTGATGTGCAAGACAATAAGTTGAGATCAATCATTACTATTCTGAGCGAGATAATGCAACTACTTCAATACACGAAATATAAAGCAATTACGTTAAGCATTTTCTATTAAAAAGAGTAATCTAGACTTTTGTAAACTAGATTTATATCATTTTCGTCTGACACAAGTTGATAATAGAAGACGATTTATTGCAGATTTCGAAATAGAAATTGAAAGATCTCTACACTAAAGTCACTGTCTACGTGAAACGCTTTGAATAAAAGATTAAAGAAATATTTAAGTGATGTCAAGTGAATTGTCTAGAAGTTCAAAGCTTAAAACTCAGAAAAACTCTCTATGAAAAGAAATATAAAGAGTCGCTTTATGCGCTCTTTCTCGCTCAGTTTCGCGAATAGTAACGCGAAACTCAGCAGAAGCAAGCAAAAAACACTGAATTCAATAAAAGAAATCGAAATTTCTCACTTCAAGAAACTGTGAGGTCAAGAAATCGAGCATTTAGCAAGAATTCAAACCGAATTTGCAAAAAGCGAAACTCGCGAAACGATCAATTCGCACTACAGGGAATTAGAAAGAATTACCAAAAAGGCGAAAAACATAGTGATGTATATCGACGCATCGCAAATTCGGAAAAAGATAGCAGAAATCGAAACAGAAACTGAAACAACAGTAATATTCACGTATGAACTCGTTAGATACAGCAAAGCGACAAGCGTTTACGACAAAATAATCACAACGAAAGCGGAACTGCAAGCTATTAGCGATGCAATCGCAATATGCAGCGAAAAAGCACTCAAAAACAGCGAAATTTGAGTGTACACAGACAGTCAAATGACTTTGCAAAGACTAAACGCAAAGAGCAACGTCAATGCGAAGTTATTCGATGACATACGACAAAACTTGATCAATTTACGTCAGAATCAGTGTCAAATTCGCATACAGTGAATATCGAGTCGCAAGAGCATTATTGAGAACGAAAAAGCAGATCAATTGATCAAAAGCGCTGCTCAAGAATTACTAGTTATTGACAACACGAAAGCAATCATCATAAGCTTCGTCAAAAAGCAAATTTGCAAAGAGGCGAAATTACAATGGTTAAATGTCTGGAAAAGCAGCATCAAGAAGGGAAATCAGTATCGAAAGCACATATCGAAGGTGAATCTAAGTCATAAATCACTAAAAGAGATGAGGAAAATCGATAGACTAACGTTTTCAACCTTTATTCAGCTGAAAATGAGACATGACTATTTCAAAAGCTATTTGCATTGATTATCAAAGAATAATTTGAACAAATGCTATGAAATATGCAAGGCGAGATAAACGTTGAAGCACTTACTACTGAACTGCAAACATTACAGAGCAAAACAGTTACAGCTTAAAGCAAAAGCACAGTTCAAAAACATAAACACTATATTAACGTTGTTTATCATCAAGATTGAAAGAATCACAATGCTAAAGTACTTGAAAAGTACTCGAATTGCAACAAGAAAATAATTATTGAGAATGAAAGAATAGAGTGAAAAGAACACAAAGAAATGAGAAAATGAGAACATAAGAGAAAGAAGTTGTTTGATTGAAAGCACTTGTTTACGTAAACTATCGATGTGATTGATCAATGAGAAGATATAAAGCAGCGACTTTGATCAAGATACATGTAATCTAACATATGCACAGCGTTTAAACAGTATCATAGTCATAAACTGCATGCACTTAATGAAGAAAGAAAAAAAACTTATCACGTCATTATTTCATGATAGATAAATTGAGATATTTTATTCAGATTTATCTCATTGTTACATTGAAACATCATGTTGTGCATTGCTTAAAAGTTTTAGTTTCTTGAAAACAAGCTTGTGTATTTCATAATGTCTTGTATGATTCTTCATTCTTGCAAGCACGTTGTATAAGTTACTCGTAATCAATAGAACTAAAAGAATCAAAGCAACTTATGATTGTGTTCATTGTTCATATACAAAATCTTCTACTACTATCACTTAAGTTTTATATAATTACTCTTACTTTCTCGTTGAATGTTAACATTAACATTCAATTTCTTCTTTACTCTCTTCAGAAAAATCTGATACTTGTTTTCAAACATCAGTACATATTCACTTTTATTTGCTCTTCGATAATACAGAGTTTAAGTTAAACTGATTGCATTGAGTTGAATTGAATTTTTTTTGAAAAAGTGTTGAGTTGAATTGAGAAGTTAAACTCAAGCACTTGAGTCAAGTTGAGAAGCTTAACTCAACAACTTGATTTGAAAACTTGACTTGATTCAACAAGATATTAGATAAATGTAAATAGCTTGATTAAACAGTTTACATAATTTTTCTTCATGACTTTCTATTATGTTTTCCCGTCATGACTCTTTATTAAAGTCAAACAATCTTCATGTTTTCTCATCATGTTTCTCATCATGTTTTTCTTCATGTTTCTCGTCATGATCTTCTATCAAATGATCTTCATGTTTTCTCGTCATAACTTTCTATCAAACAATCTTCATGTTTTCTCATCATGTTCTCTTTATGTTTCTTTTTATGTTTCTCATCATGACTTTCTATCAAATGATCTTCATGTTTTCTCTTCATAACTTTCTATCAAAAAGATAATGCAAAAGTCGAAAAAATTTCTATATTTAACTCTCTTGACATCAAGCTCAAATTCTTGACGAATCAAGTTGAATTGACTCAATTATCAGTTGAGTCAAATTGCATTGAATTGAAAATATGCATAACTCAACTTAAGTTAAGTTGAAAAGATTCAAAAACAATCACAACGCACGCATTACAAATTTTGAAAAAGAGCATTACAAACAAGACAGAGTGAATCTAAAAAATGATTGAACGACGATGAATTGCATGAATCGCAGCAGTGCTGATTCGAAGATAATTGCAAGCGACGTCAATTTGTTGCAAGAAAACAGAGACGTAAGATTGAAACACTCACGTGATGACAAAGAGAATGTTGCTAACATTATTGATCTACTAATAAAGATATCAACGTTAGAGAAAGAGAAGAGCAAAGATCATTCATGAAAAGAGATAGCATTGAAGCTGATTCAATGTCTTCAACTCGACTCAGAAGAAAAACATCACACGAATCAGAACGTGTTCATCACGAAGAATGTACAGAAACTGAAGACATCAGTTCAACTGCTTAACAAGCAGTTGCATACACAGAAAAACACGCGTCTTTCAACGAAAATCACGTCATGAGCGAACGTGACAAGAGAAGAAATAGCGACGAGAAAGCAACGTCTCAGAGATGATTCATCGTTGCTTTGCAAGAAATGAGAAGTCATGATTAAAATAATGAACAGAAGAGAAATAAAAGAGATACAGAAGAAGTCGATTGAACAGATTCTATAAAGAATCGCAGACGTGTCGACAGATCAAAGAGATCTAATCGTGTCACTTCGCAAGCTGAGCAGCGATGACATTTTCCTTCACGCAGTTAGCTCAGATGCTCGAGCAAATCTGAAAAAGACTCAGATGTGAGCAAAAGAAATCACGAGTTTGACACATGTAGCACGTCGAATTTTCGCAATGCTGACACATGAAGTACGCACTACAATAGACATGAGCAATCAAGAAAAGATCATTGAAAGACTGATAAAAGATAACGCAAGACTTCATGAAGATCTGAAAGTTCTAAGAATAGTCTGACTCAAGAAGATAGCAGATAGCGAAAAGACTCATTCATCATTCATTGTAGAGATTGCAATCGAAGCGATGATGAATTGACTAATGAACGTGAGCATGCTAAACTTGTATCAAGAATGTGCATGCAAGCTATTTGAAAAGAACTGTCACATTACACAATGCTTCAGATGTCACGAATTTGATCACATGATTAAGATCTGCAGAAAGAATCAGCGCTGCGAAAAATGCGCAGACAAGCATCACATAGAGAAGTGTGTGATGTCTTTGAATAGAAGACGTTGCATCAACTGCAACGAAAATCACGAACTCTGAAGACACATCTGCTTCAAGTGATGACAGCAGATGAAACAAGCGTTCGAAATTTATAGAAATAGATTGTTCAGATACTCTGAGATGTCTAAATACAATTGCACACTCTTCTCGCTGTCTCTGAACTCTTTAGATTCAATGAATTCTTCAGATTCAATGAATTCTTTCGATTCAACGAATCTCTCGAGCTTAGCAACAGTCATGCTGAAAACATGCAGTTGAATCACTGATGAATCAACTTGACAGATAGTAAAGATCAAGAAGAGATGAGTTGATCTTTTCTCTTGCGTGAATAGTGACTCAAATGAGATGACATCTGAGCAGATTCAGAAACATTCAATCAGAAAGCGAGAAAGATTGTCGATGATCAAAAGCATACAAAGAGTCTTCTCATTGCAGAGTTAACAACAGCTATGAATAACTTTATGACAAAACAGTCTTTTCTACAAATTCTACAGTACAACATCAGAAAATTATTAAGAATTCAAGAATCATTTCTAATTAACAAAGAAGTTCGCGAATTCAACATAGTAGCTATACAGAAGCAAGATCGCAATAACAACAACTTGCAATCATTTAGCGCAGCACACAACTTCTTTCACCTAGTGAAAAACTCGTCATCTCAATCAAGAACATGCATATATATTAACAAATGTTTAAGACTTGATCAATGAATAGTAGAAACAGCTGAGTCAGACATTTGCTCAATCAGAATATTAACTTGCAACACAGATGATGAAACGCAGACGTTAAGACTTTTAAACGTCTACAACTCATGCTCACTGTCTACTACATTCACAGAGAAATCTTTAATCATTTCTCGTTTGAACGAACTACTCAAGAATGACTGCAAACAACTGATTGTAGAAGATTTCAATCTACATCATTCTCA
>JAABUS010009395.1_pt1 | contig 10339 bp, 6 predicted proteins | sample 5560161 | NCBI WGS metagenome assembly JAABUS01 (sample SAMN10711885, study PRJNA513376) | rock metagenome | isolation source: Antarctica rocks | place: Antarctica: Victoria Land, Trio Nunatak nord | collected 2016-01-04
GAAGACCTTCGGATGGCGCTCCAGGGCGTCCGAGAAGGAGAGACCGGCCTCGATGTCCCCGCGGACTCCGGTGACCGTCTCGCGCAGCAACTGGTTCTCGACCTGGTCCTCGAGCACGTAGAACGCCCGCAGGAGGGTCATGCCCGAGGAGATCATCGTCGCGAGCTGCCGGGACATGACCGTCAGCTCGGCGGGCTTGACGCGCTTGGGCCCGAGCTGCAGCTCCATGTTGAGGCCGGACTTCCGCTCCACCAGCGTCATGACCTTGAGGCCGCGGCCCGTGAGCTCGGAGGTCGCCGCCTGCTTGTCGGCGCCGACGATCTGACCGGTCTGCGGGATGCCGGCGAGGTCGACCGCCTTGAACGCGAACGTGGCCATCAGGCGGCCCTCGCCATCTCCGCGCTGCTCGTTCCGGCAGGCATCGCGATCAGCTTGCGCAACTCCTCGACGCTCGAGGAGCGCGTCTCGGCCGCAGCCTGCGCGATCAGGCCCGAGCGGACCAGGTCGGCCAGGGAAGTGTCCATGGTCTGCATGCCGTGCGCCGCACCCGTCTGGATGAGCGAGTAGATCTGGTGCGTCTTGCCCTCGCGGATGAGGTTGCGGACGCCCGGCGTCGGCACGAGCACCTCGGCGGCGACGCAGCGGCCCTTGCCGTCGGCGGTCGGCACCAGCGTCTGCGTGACGATGCCCTGCAGGCCGATCGCGAGCTGGGCGCGGATCTGTCCCTGCTGCGACGGCGGGAACACGTCGATGATGCGGTCGACCGTCTGCGGCGCGTCCTGGGTGTGGAGCGTCGCGAAGACGAGGTGGCCGGTCTCGGCCGCGGTCAGCGCCGTGCCGATCGTCTCCATGTCGCGCATCTCGCCGACGAGGATCACGTCGGGGTCCTGGCGCAGCGCGGCCTTGAGCGCCATCGCGAAGGACTGGGCGTCGCCGCCCACCTCGCGCTGGTTGACGATGCACTTCTTGTGACGGTGCAGGAACTCGATCGGGTCCTCGATCGTCATGATGTGCTCGTCGCGCGTCTCGTTGATCTCGTTGATCAGCGAGGCGAGCGTCGTCGACTTGCCCGAGCCGGTCGGCCCCGTGACGAGGACGATGCCGCGCGGCTTGCGCGCGAACTCGCAGACGACCGGCGGCAGGCCCAGCGTCTGGATCGGGACCGTCTCCGCGGGGATCAGGCGGAAGGCCGCGCCGATCGTGCCGCGCTGGAAGTAGGAGTTCACGCGAAAGCGGGCGTGGCCCGGGATCGAGTAGGCGAAGTCGATCTGCCAGTCGGTCTCGAGGCGCTGCCGCTGGGAGGAGTTGAGGATCGTGTAGACGATCTCTCGCGTGTCGGTCGGCGTCAGCTTCGGGGCCCCCTCCACCGGCACCAGCCCGCCGCGCACGCGCAGCATCGGCGGGGCGCCGGCGGTGATGTGGAGGTCCGAGGCCTTCAGCCGGACGACTTCGAGGAGGATTTCTGAGAAGTCGAGGTTCATGCCGATCGATGTATCGGCACCCCGCCGCCGGACCTGAAGGCCTAGCGGGTGCCGGAGACGCGCGCGATCTCGGCGATCGACGTCAGCCCGCGGCGGACCTTCTCGAGGCCGTCCTCGCGCAGCCGCATCATGCCCTCGTGGACCGCCGCGTGGGCGATCGTCTCGGCGGGCTCGCGGGCCACGGCGAGCGAGCGGATCGTCTCCGAGACCCACATGACCTCGTACAGGCCGATGCGGCCCTTGTAGCCCGACCCGCCGCAGCGCGCGCAGCCGACGGGCTCGTAGCACTCGAGGTCGAGGCCGACGTTGAAGCCGTTGGCGCGCATGACCTCCGCGGGCAGCGTCACCCGCTGCTTGCACTCCTCGCACAGCAGCCGGGCGAGCCGCTGGGCGACGACGCAGTCGATGGCCGAGCCGACGAGGAACGGCTCGACCCCCATCTCGATCAGGCGGGAGATCGCTCCCGGCGCGTCGTTGGTGTGCAGCGTGGAGAGCACCAGGTGGCCGGTGAGCGCGGACTCGATCGCGATCTGCGCGGTCTCGCGGTCGCGGATCTCGCCGACCATGATGATGTCGGGGTCGGCGCGCATCATCGAGCGCAGGCCGGCGGCGAACGTCAGCCCCGCCTTGTTGTTGGTCTGCACCTGGGTGAGCCCGTCGAGCTGGTACTCGACCGGGTCCTCGATCGTGATGATGTGCTTGTCGATGCTGTTGAGCACGTTCAGCGCCGCGTAGAGCGACGTCGACTTGCCCGAGCCGGTCGGCCCCGTCACGAGCACGGCGCCGTGGGACTGCTGGATGGCCTTCGTGAAGCGCTCGAGGGCCTGCGGGAGCATGCCCAGCTGCTCCATGCTGATCAGCGCCTTCGACGAGTCCAGGATCCGCATCACGACCTTCTCGCCGTGCTGCGTGGGCAGCGTGGCGACGCGGAGGTCGATCGCCTTCTCCCCCACCTGCGTCGAGACGCGGCCGTCCTGCGGCACGCGGCGCTCCGCGATGTCGAGGTCGGCCAGGATCTTGATGCGCGACGTGACGGCCGGGACGATCGAGCTCGGCACCGTCGCCGCCCCGTGGAGCACGCCGTCGACGCGGTAGCGGATCCGCATCTCGTCTTCCTGCGGCTCGAAGTGGATGTCCGAGGCGCTGCGGTCGACGGCTTCCCCGATGACCCGCTGGACGAGCTGGATCACCGACGAGTCCTCGCCGCCGGCCCCGAACGAGACCGGCTGCGGGGTCAGGTCGTAGACCGCCGCCGCCGGCGCCGGCGCTTCGGTCTCGAACGCCTCCTCGGACAGCTCGAGGGGTGCGGCGGCCCCGCCGCCGCCCCAGTTCGGGTCGTTGATGCGTCCCAGCACGTACTCGATGTCCGTCGCCGACGCGACGGCCGGGCGCACCTCATAGCCGGTCATGACGGCGATGTCGTCGACGGCGAGCACGTTGGCCGGGTCCGACATGGCCACCAGCAGCGAGCGGTCGCCGGTGAACGAGACGGGCACCGCCTGGTAGCGCTTGACCGCCGCCGGCGTGACGAGCTTCACGGCGTCCGGCTCGACGCGGTAGGCCTGGAGGTCGAGGTGGTCGAGGCCGAAGCGCTCGGCGACGGCGCGCGCGAGCTCGTCCTCGGTGATCGCGCCGGTCGAGACCAGCACGCGCTCGGCGGCGGAGCCGCCGGAATGCGCCAACTCGATCGCCTCGTCCATCGCCTCGCGCTCGACGAACCCGAGGTCGACGATCACGTCGGTGAGCACGCGCCCGGACCCGCCGCGCCGCGACGGCGTCGTGATGCCGTTGCTCCGCTTGGGTCTGCCTGCTGCGGGCTTGAGTGCCGCCTCGGCTTCAGTGGATGGGTTCATGGTTCACGCGTTGGGTCGACGGCGCCGCGCATGGCCTCGCGGGGAGCCGCCATGTCGGTCCAGCGCTCGAACGACGCTGCGCCTTGCGCGACCAGGATCTCCAGCCCTGACACCACCGTTGCCCCTTGCCGCTTCGCGTCAGCGAGGAGTCGTGTGCCACCGGGTCCGTAGACCATGTCCGCCACGTAGCTTCCGACGCTCAACGTATCGGCCCGGATGGGCAGGCTCTTGAACGGGAGGTCGGCTTGGCACAGTCCCACGCTGGTGCAGTTCACGACCAGCGCGGCGCGGTCCGGCACGTCCACGACGCGCCCGCCGAGCTGCGCGACGAGCCGCTCGGCGCGCTCTGGGCTGCGGTTCCACACCATCACGTCGGCCGCTCCCGCCGCGCGCAGCGCGTAGACGGCGGCGCGGGCCGCGCCGCCCGCGCCGAGCACCAGCGCGGTCATCCCGGCCGGGTCGACGGGCAGCGCCTCGAGCAGGCCCGCCACGTCGGTGTTGTCGGCGTGGACCGCGCCGGAGTCGAGGAACGTGAGCGTGTTCGCGGCCCCGACGGCGGCCGCCGTCGGCGTCGCCTCGTCGGCGAGCGCGAGCGCCGCCTCCTTGTGCGGGATCGTCACGTTGATGCCGCGAAAGCCCGCCGCCGGCAGCGCGCGGACGGTCTCCGCGAAGCGCTCGGGCGGGAGCGGGAGCGCCACGTAGCGCCAGCCGGCGAGCCCGGCGGCGGCGAGCGCCGCGTTGTGCATCGCCGGCGAGCGGGAATGCGCCACCGGCCAGCCGGCGACCCCGAGGTAGGTCAGCAGCTCTGCTCCGGCGCGTTGCCGCCGTTCTTCTCGCGCGCGGCCTCGTAGGCTGCGACGTTGCGCTCGTGCTGGGCGTTGGTCTCCGCGAACGCGTGGCACGCGCCGGGCTTGGCGACGTAGAACAGGAAGTCGGTCTTCGCGGGCCGGGCCGCCGCCTTCAGCGACGCCAGGCCCGGGTTGCCGATCGGCGTCGGCGGCAGCCCGGCGTTGATGCGCGTGTTGTACCGGGTGTCCTTGTCGAGCTGGGACTGCAGCAGCGGCCGGCTCCAGTTGTTCTCGGCGTAGCGGATCGTCGCGTCGATCCCCAGCGGCTCGCCGAGCTTGAGCCGGTTGTAGATGACCGAGGCGATGAGCGGCCTCTCCCGGTTCGACGGCGTCTCGCGCTCTATCAGCGAGGCGATGACCAGCACGTCGTAACGCGTGAGGTTCTTGCGCCGGGCGGCGGCGAGGTTGAGCCCGTCGAAGTTCCTGCGGAAGGCCGCAAGCTGCTTGTCGACGAGGTCCCCCGCGGTCGCACCGGCCTTGAGCTCGTAGGTGGCCGGGAACAGGAAGCCCTCGGTCGTCCTCGTCCCCCTGGGCGCGCCGAGCTTGCGCACGCGGGCGAGCGCCTCCCCGGTGCCCGAGGCCTTCAGGTATGAGCCGTCCACCCCGCTCTTGTCGATCCTGGGGGCGGCCTCCCGGCGCGACAGGCCCTCGGGGATGGTGACGCTGAACGTCTTGACCAGGCGCACCTTCGGGCCCTGGATGAGCGCATCGATCGCCGCGCCGTTGGTCATGTTGCGGCGCAGCACGTAGTTGCCCGTGCGCAGCTTGCCGCGGCGCAGCGTCAACGTGGCGTTGATCTCGAAGAAGCGGGAGTCCTCGATCACGCCCTTGCCCTCCAGGAGCTTCCCGATGCTGCGCGCGTCGGCGCCCGCCGGGATCTGCACGGCGACCCCGCCGGCCTGCTCGTCCTCGGCCTGCAGCGGCTGGAAGGTCTCATTGATGACGTAGAGCGCCCCGCCGATCGCCACCAGCGCGAGCAGCGCGAGCAGCCGCCGGAACCAGCGGCGCGGCTTGGGCGAGGTCGGCGGCAGCGTCGGGCGGCCGGGGCGGCCGATCCGCTGGGCGCGCGCGGCGCGGCTCACCGGCTGGCGCTCGGCGACGGCGACGCGGCGCGTCGCGGGCAGCGGCTCGTGGTCCTGGCCGTCGGCCTCGGGCGGCGCCGCAGGGACGTCCTCCCCGCGCTGACGCGCGCGCCGGCGGGCCTCCCGCTCCTCGGCGGCCCGCTTGCGCTCCTCTGGTGTGCGACCCGGCACTACAGGGTCCGCTCGCGCTCCTCGGCTCGCAGCAGGAGGTGGGACGGCAGGCCGTCCTCGCCCTTCACAGCAGTGATCTCTCCGACGACCGGCACCATCAGCCCCTGTCCGTGCATGAACGTGCTCTGGATGCGCACGCTCTCCAGCTTGCCCGAGATCAGCTGGGAGAACTGCTCCTGCTGCCGGGCGTAGAGCTGGCGGTCATGCGGAGACGGCCACGCCGCCTTCGCGAACTCGTGTTCCTGGTACCCCACGAGCCGACAGAATGACGGATTGAGCTCCTTGAACCTGCCGTCGGTGCCGATGACGGCCATCGGCGAGCCGTCGTCGTCGAAGCCGTGGCGCGCCTCCCGCGCCTCCGGCTGCGCCTCCTCGGTGGGCGCCTGGAGGGGGCTCGGACGGCCGTTGGCGGCCAGCCCGAGGATCTCCCGGAACGCGGCGCTGACCTGCTCGCCGTTGCCGTCCGATGCGTTCTCGGCCGCCTTGCGGGCGCTCTCCGCCTCGCGCCGGGCGACCAGCGCGGCCTGGCCGGCGGACGTGAGGCCGGCCTTCATCTCCTCCATCGTCGAGATCGCGAACTGGACCTCGGCCTGCAGCCCCCCGACGCGCTCGTCCTCCAGCTTGGCCTGCTCGGCGGTCGCGCGGGCCTTCTCCGCGACGGCGTTGGCCAGCTCGGCCTGCTCGCGCACCGCGGCGGTCGCCTCGCGCATCGTCTCGAGCTCGGCCCGCAGCGCGGTGACGGCGCCGGCGGCATGCTCGGCCACCGCGCGGACGGCGGCCAGCTCGTCCAGCAGCCGGGCTGCGCGCGCCTCGCTCTCGGCGCGTCCCGCGGCCAGCTGCTCGGCCAGCCGCTCGACGCCGGCCTGGAGTGCCTCGATCTGCGCGTGACCGGCGCCGATGTCATCGCGCACGAGGGTGAACGTCCGGTCGACGGCGGCGAAGCGCTCCTGCGCAGCGCGTCCCGCCACCTCGGCCGTCGCGATCGTGTCCTCGCGGACCGTTCCGAGCTCGTGGCCGAGCCGGGCCACGTCGGCCGCCGTGGTGTCCAGGCGCTCGCGTCCGGCGTGGAGCTCGCGCCGCAGCAGCTGCGCGTCCTCGCGCACCCGGCCGGCGTCGTCGCGGGCCGCTCCGGCGGCCTCGTTGGCGGTCGCGGCCTGCTGGCGGGCGCCGAGCGCCGCTTCGGCGACTTGCTCGAGCTGCTCGCGGGCGACCGGCACCTCGCCGCCGAGCCGGGCGACGGCCGCGCGCAGCTCGTCCTGGTCGCCGCGCGCGGTGCCGGCCGCCTCGTGGGCGGCGCGGGCGAGCCCGGCAACCTCCTCCAGCCGGTCGCCGGTGGCCTTGACCTCACCGAGCACGGATCCGGCGCCGCGGTCGAGCTCGAGGACGCGGTCGCGGGCCTCGCCGGCGGCCTTGCGGGCCAGCGCGGCCTCGGCGGCGCTCGCCGCGGCCTGCTCGCGCGCGGCGGCGGCCTCCTCGCGGGCGGCGTCCAGGCGGGCTTGCAGCCCTTCGACGGTCGTCCGCAGCGCCTCGGCGTCGGTGCCCAGGCGCTCGAGCTGCTCGCCGTCGGCGCCGCGGGCCTCGAGCTCCTCCAGGCGGGTGCGCAGGGCGTCGACCTCCCCGCCGGCGGCCAGGCCGTCGCGGACGCCGTCCAGCCGCTCGCGAAGAACATCCAGATCGTGGCTCGCGGCCAACCCGTCGCGGACACCGTCCAGCCGCTCGCGCAGGGCGTCCAGCTCGCTACCGGCGGCGAGCCCGTCGCGGGCACGGTCCAAGCGGGCGCGCAGCTCCTCGAGCTCCTCGCGCGCCGGCACTCGGTCGCCCAGGGCGTCGAGCGCGCCACGGAGGGCGTCGAGGTCGCCCTTGGCGGCCCACCCGTCGGCCGGCGTGGCGAGCTGCTCGCGGATCGCCTCAAGGTCGGTGCGCGAGCACGCATCGGCGTCGCGGGCGGCGGTGAGCTCGGCGCGCAGCGCCTCGACGGCCTCCGGGGTCTCGCGGACGGCGCCCAGCTCGGCGCGCAGCGCCTCCATGGCGGCCAGCGCCTCGCGGTCGCGGTCGCGGGCGGCGGCCAGCTCGACCCGTAGCGCCTCGCGGTCGCCGTCGCCGGCCTCGGCCAGCTCGGCACGCAGGCTGGCCACGTCGGCGATCGCCTCGCCGTCGCCCTCGCGCACGGTCGCCAGCTCGGCGCGCAGGGCGTCGATCGCGGCGCGCGCCTCGGCCTCCCCGGCGCGGACGGCGTCGAGCTCGGCGCGCAGAGCGCTCGACTCCTCCGCCCCGCGGACGGAGTCCTCGCGCAGCTGGTCGCCCAGCGTGCGCAGCGCGTCAAGCCGGGCCCGGGCCTGCTCGGCCTCGCGCTGGAGCTCCTCCAGCCGGCGGCGGTCGTCACCGGCGAGGGCCTCGCCCTCGTGGCGGTCGACGGTGACCTCGCCGACGCGCTCGCGCAGCCGCTCGGCGTCGCGCTGGACCGCGTCGATGCGCTCCAGCGCGGCGGCCAGGTCGGCGCGCGTGGCCTCCAGCACGCGGTCGTGCTCGCGCTCGATGCGCTCCAGCGCCGCGCTCAGCTCGCGGCGGGCGGCGTCGGACTCCTGGCGCTCGCGGTCGATCCGCTCCAGCTCGGACCGGCGCTGCTCGGCATCGCGGGCGCGCGCGAGGCGCAGACGCTCGAGATCCTCCTCGATGCGGGCGCGGGCGGCCTCGGCGGCCTCGCCGCCGGCAGCTTCTAGCTCGGCCAGGCGGCCCTCGAGCTCGGCGCGCGCCGCGGCGGCGCGAGCGTCGGCTTCCCCGAGTGCAGCGGTCAGCCGGACCTGGACGGCGGCGCCGGACTCCAGGCGCTCCCGCTCCAGGCGCTCGAGCCGCTCGACCAGGGCGGCGCGAGCGACGGCGCTCTCCTCGGCGCGCTCGGCATTGCGGTGGTACCCGGCGCGCTCCAGGCGCTCCAGCCGGGCCAGCAGCTCGATCCGCTCGGACTCGGCGGCCGGATTCGGCGCGGCCGCCACGCCCGAGCCGGCGTCGAGCTGCTCCAGCCCGGTGCGCGCCTGCTGAGCGGCGCGCTCGAGGCCGTCGATCCGCTCCAGCGCGGACAGCAGGCGGGCGACGACCGCGGCGGCGTCGTCGAGGTCCTGGATCGAGTCGCCGTGAACGCCCGGGTCGTGGCTGTTGATCGCCTCCTCGCGCTCGGCGTCCTGCACCGCGCGGTCCTCCTCGCGCCGGGCGAGCACCTCCTGGACCCACGGGGTCGGGCCGAGCGGGCGGAACGCGACCATCGTGCCGGCGGTGCGCCAGCCGTCCCACGCGTCGGCCTCCTCGGACAGCGCAGCGCGCAGGGCGCGCACGACGACCGGGTGCTGCTGGCGCATGCGCAGCAGCATCAGGTTCATCGGGAGCTCGAACGCGAGGTCCTCGAGGAACAGGGAGAAGTCGAACCCCTCGTCGAGCTTGACGGGGACGAAGACGGCCTCGAGCGGGAACGTCTCACCCGACGGCGCGTGGCGGCCGGTGACCTCGACGAGCGCGCGGGCCTGCGGCGTGTCGCCGGCGACCACGAAGCGACGCCACTGCTCGGCGTCGCCGGACAGCGGGCCGGTCAGCAGGTCTTCGAAGAACGAGTGCCCCAGCGCGTCGGGCGATTCCTTGCCGAACAGCAGCTCGGCCGGCTCGGACCACTTCGAGACGGCGCCCTGGCCGTCGGTGAGGAGGAACCAGCCGCCGATGATCTGCTTGAGCAGCGCGTCGAGCGGATCGCTCGACGCCACGTCGGGGTCGGGCGGCGCCGCCGGCACGGGCGGAGCGAGCGCGGACGGGGACGGGGCGGAGGGCCGGCGGTGGTGGGTGCCTGGCGGCTGAGGAGCGGTTGAGAGGTCCATTGCCGGACGGGCAGAAGCGAACGGTCCCTCCCTTGATCGCCCAAAGCGACCTCGACCTTGACCTCTGACGTGCGATCGACCCTCAGGCGCGGGCCGCGAGCCAGTCCTCCAGCAGCACCGCGGCGGCCCGCGAGTCCTCCGCCGCAGCGCCCGGCCGCTGCTGCGCGAGCGCGGTCGTGAAGCGCTCGTCATAGAGCTCGACCGGCAGCCCGAGCGCGGCGCCGAGGCGCTCGGCGAACCCGCGCGCCTCGCGCGTCTGGGCCGAGTCGTGCCCGGACAGGGACAGCGGAAGGCCGACGACGACGGTCCCCGCCCCGATCGCGCGGATCGCGGCGAGCAGGCGGTTGAAGCCCTTGCGGGTGTTCGGTCGCAGGATCGGCTCCAGCGGCGTGGCGAGCGTCCCGGTGGGGTCGGAGACCGCCACGCCGCAGCGGGCCGAGCCGTAGTCGAGCGCGACGACGCGCGCCGACGTCCGCTCGCCGCTCACGCCCCGAGCGCCGCCGCGATCTCCGCGCGCGCGGTCTCGAGCGCCTCGGGCAGCTTGTCGGGGTCGCGACCGCCGGCCTGGGCCATCGTGTCGCGGCCGCCCCCGCCGCCGCCGACCACCTGCGCGGCGGCCTTGACGATCGCGCCGGCCCTGACGCCGCGCGCCACCGCCGCCGGGCTGGCCGCGACCAGCAGCGAGACGCGCCCGTTCGCGGCGCTGCCGAGCACGACCACCGACGGATCGCCGAGCCGGCCCTTGAGCCGGTCTGCGGCGTCCGGCATCGCCTTCGGGTCCTCGAACTCGGCCTGGGCGACGAGCACCGGAACGCCCGCCACGTCGACGGCCGCGTCGGCCGAGACCACGACCCGGTCGGCGCCGCCGGCCTTTTGCTGCTTCTCGAGCTCGCGCCGCTTGGCCTCGCGCTCGGCGACCGCCGAGACGACGTTCTCGGGGCTCGTGCGCAGGATCGCCGCGGTCTCGGTCAACAGCGCGTCGTGGTGGCGCAGGAGGTCGACCGCCACCGGCCCGGTGATCGCCTCGATGCGGCGCACGTTGGC
>JAABUS010009396.1_pt1 | contig 10339 bp, 7 predicted proteins | sample 5560161 | NCBI WGS metagenome assembly JAABUS01 (sample SAMN10711885, study PRJNA513376) | rock metagenome | isolation source: Antarctica rocks | place: Antarctica: Victoria Land, Trio Nunatak nord | collected 2016-01-04
CGGGTACCGGTCGGGCGGGGGTGGTTGCCGGCGAGCCTGCCGGGCTGGCTGCCGTCGGAGCGGCTGCTCAGCGCGTTCCTGGTCCTGGTGATCATCCTTGGCACGGCCGCTTTTAGCGGTGGCGCCGCCCCAGCACGCGAGCTCGACGCCCCCGACGTCGCCACCGGGACGGGTGCTGGCGTCACTGACACGGCCGTCGTCCCCGCCGATTCCACTTCGAGTGGCCTGACGGTCGTCAACCCGACTGTTGCCAGTGTTGCCGGAACCGGAACGGATACCAGCGCCGCCGGCACGACGGCCGCCGGCGCCGCTCCGCAGGGCAACGCGGTTGCCGGGGCCGTCCCGGAGACCGGGTCGGCCAATGGCACCGGGGACACTGCCGCGGCGACGCAGGGCGTGGCCGCTAAGCAGGAGACGACGAACGACAGTAGTGGCTTCCCGCGCGACGCCGACGGCAACCTGTTCCCAGCCAACCGGATCGTTGCCTACTACGGGACCTCGATCAACAATCTGATGGGCGTCCTGGGTGAGGACACGATCGACAACACCTATGCCAGGCTGATGGATCAGGTCGCCGAATGGCAGGCGGCCGATCCGGAGACGAACGTCATTCCGGCCTGGGAGTTCATCGCCACCGTTGCCCAAAGCACGCCCCAGTCTGACGGGACCTGGCTCAACGACATCGACTTCGCCGAGGTTCAAACCTACATCGACTTCGCGGCCGAGCACGACATGCTCGTCTTCATCGATGTCCAGGTCGGCAAGCGGGGGGTTCAGGGCGAAGTCGAGCGACTGTTGCCGCTGTTGAAGCAGCCGAACGTCATGCTGGCGATCGATCCCGAGTTCGCCATCCACGGTGATGAGGTCCCGGGCGAGGACTACGGACACATCACCGCGGACGATGTCAACTGGGCTCAGCAGTATCTGGCTGACCTTTCCCAGGAGCAGGGCATCCCACAGAAGGTGCTGATGGTCCACCAGTTCCGGTATGACATGATCCAGAACAAGGAGAACATCCAGGACACCCCGGGGGTGGAACTGGTGCTTCACGCCGATGGCCACGGGGCGCCGGAGCTCAAGAAAGAGACCTACGGCGTCGTCATCACCGAGTGGGTCGACCAACTGGCGTTCTGGGCCGGGTTCAAGGTCTTCTACAACAAGGACGACCCGGACCGGAATGCGTACACCGATATTCCGAACATGACCCCTGAGGAAATCCTCCAGCTCGATCCTGTGCCGTACTACATCAGCTATCAGTAGACGACGGGTGGAAGCCCCTCGTTCGGCCGATCCCGTCTGGTCTCATGGTGGGGATTGGCCGAGGGCCGGCTGATCCAGGGACATGACGGGATGCGGGTGGGACCACGGATGAGCAAGGGCAACACCGAACCACGGCTGGGGCCGACGCCGTTCTCGACCGAGTGGATCGACGACCCGCCCGCGCCGGAGCGACCGCGCCGGGTACCGGTCGGGCGGGGGTGGTTGCCGGCGAGCCTGCCGGGCTGGCTGCCGTCGGAGCGGCTGCTCAGCGCGTTCCTGGTCCTGGTGATCATCCTTGGCACGGCCGCCTTCAGCACGAGAGGCCCCGCCACCCGGGAACTCGACGCACCGGGTGTGACCACCGCTATCCAGTCGCTGGCCCCGGTCGCGTCCGAGCCGGCCAACGCCGTCGTCTCGCCGACCGAGGCAAGTGTCGGTTCGATGGCCCCGGCCTCTGGGTTGGCGTCGGACGCCGGTACGACGGGGACCGACGGGAACCAGCCTGCCGCTGCCCGGACCGGGCTCCGTGATCAGGATGCCAATAACGATCTGTTGCCGGCCAACCGAATCGTCGCCTTCTATGGGCACCCGCACGACGGGGCGATGGGCATCCTCGGGACAGCGCCGATGGAGGATATCTACCAGCAGATCATGGTCAAGGTCGCGGACTGGGAGGCGGCTGACCCGAGCCGACCCGTGATCCCGGCCTTCGAGGTTATCACCAGTGTGGCCCAGGCTGATCCAGGTAGTGATGGCGACTTCCTGCTCGATACGGACACCGAGACGATCCAGGGATACATCGACTTCGCGGCTGACCACGACATGCTGGTCTTCCTCGACACCCAGATTGGCGCCCGCAGCATCCCGGACGAGATCGACCGGCTTCGGCCATTCCTCGAGCAGCCGAACGTCCACCTGGCGATCGACCCGGAGTTCGCCGTCGATCCCGGCGAGGTGCCTGGCGCGGACCTCGGTGAGATCGATGCGTCCGACGTCAATGACGCGCAGCAGCGGATGGCCGATCTGTCGTCCGAGCTCGGCATCCCGGAGAAGATCGTCCTGGTGCACCAGTTCCACTACACGATGATCGAGAACAAGGAGAACATCCAGGACGTGCCGGGCGTCGAGCTGGTCATTCACGCCGACGGCCACGGCGACCCGGACGCCAAGCGCGTCACCTACGAAGTCATGGTGACCGACTGGGTCGGAAGGATCACGTTCTTCTCCGGCTTCAAGGTGTTCATGGACAACAACGAGGTCAACGACGACCCCGAGATGACGGCCGAAGACATGATGACGCTCGAGCCGCCACCCGACATCATCACCTACCAGTAGGGACGCGCTGCCCAATCCTTCTCCCATCCCGGAAGACGGGGCCACGACGAGGCCATTGACGCGACTGGAGCCGGTTCGCCTGGGCGTCTCTGGGTCCGCTCCAGGCTGCGCGTCGGTGCCGGGCAACCAGACTGAGTCGGGCGAACGGAAACGTGGTTTCCGGTCGATCGGCGCGCCGGCTCGGGCAAATCTGGGCAACTCTATGGACTGGCCTGTGCCATACTGCGCGGGTCGGCCCAGGAATGGTCGATCCGGATCGATGCGGATTCAACCGGACACATGCGGCGGATCGCTTGACGAAAGCTTCGCATATGTGTATAAGCCGGAAGTACGGACTGGCCACCGATGACGGCGGCACGTTCGCGACAAACGACGTACGGCAAGCCGGAGTTCGTCTCAGGCATCGCCTGGCAAGGACGGAGTCGTCCGGCAACCGTTTCCAACGATGGAGAGGGCACAACAGATGGCTCGTAACGAGAACCCCGCCTCGATCCTGCACCCCCGCGTCGACGCGGCCCGTCGTGACTTTCTGAACGGTCGCATCACCCGCCGTGAGATGCTCTTCCGGGCATCAATCGCCGGCGCCGGGGCCATGACGCTGGCTGCGCTCGGCGGCATCAGGGCCGGAGCGCAGGCAACGCCGGAAGGCACCCCGGGAGGCACCCCAGGATCCACCGTCGCGCTTGGCTCGACGATCCAGGTCCCGAGCGATCTCCGGACCGACCTCGGTGGTCAGTCCATTCGGGCGGTCCTGGCCGATGCCAATAGCACCGACCGGCCCTGGGAAGAGGCGGCGATCGCCAAGTTCACCGAGGCCACCGGCATTAAGGTCGAGTTCGTTCCGGGCGAGCAGAACGCGACCGATCGCCTCCAGAACTACCGCCAGCAGTTCGCCGCGCAGTCAGCTGACCTGGACGTCTACCAGATCGACGTCATCTGGCCGGGCATCATTGCCCCTTTCGCGGTCGACCTCACCGAGGCGTTTAGCGCGACGAGCGGGGATTACATCCAGGCTATCATCCAGAACAACACGGTCGACGGCAAGCTGGTTGCAGCTCCCTGGTATACCGATGCCGGTCTGCTCTACTACCGGACCGACCTGATGGAGAAGTACGGGCTCACCGTTCCAACCACGTGGGCAGACCTCACGACCACTGCTCAGGCCATCCAGGACGGTGAGCGCGCCACGAACCCGAACTTCATCGGCTTCGCCTGGCAGGGCAAGGCCTACGAGGGGCTGACCTGTAACGGACTCGAGTGGCAAGTCGCCAATGGTGGTGGCACCATCGTCGATCCGGATGGCACCGTCACGATCAACAACGCGCAGGCGATCGCCGCCTTCGAGCGTGCCGCTGGCTGGGTTGGGACGATCACCCCGCAGGCCGTCGTCAACTGGGAGGAAGTCGATACGCTCAACAACTTCGTGGCCGGCAACGTGGGCATTGCCCGGAACTGGCCGTACATGTACGCCGCATCCGGCGACGCCGGATCGGCAGTGGTTGGAAAGGTCGGCGTGACTGGACTGCCGGCTGGCGACGGTCCCGACGCCCGGCCGGCCGACACGCTTGGCGGCTGGAACATGTTCGTCTCGTCCTTCAGCACCAAGCAGGACGCTGCGATCGAGTTCGCCAAGTACATGGCGAGCGCCGGCGTCCAGCGGTCGTTCGCGATCGAGCGCTCCCACACCCCGACGATCACCTCGGTCTATGACGACCCGGACGTTGCGGCCGCCCAGCCGTTCATCTCCGACCTGCGGCCGATCTTCGAGAACGGCGCCGTGGCCCGGCCGTCGACCGCGACCGGCGAGAACTACGGTGAGGTCTCGGCCGTCTACTTCCAGCAACTCAATGCCGTCCTCGCTGGCTCCACTTCGGCGTCTGACGCTGTTAAAAACATGGAGACCGACATCAAGGGCATCATGAGCGGTCTGTAGTTGATGGAGTGTGTCGGGTCGCTCGTTTCATGAGCGACCTGACATGGTCATCAGCGTCTGGTCGCGACCTCAGAGGCCGCGTTCCGCCCAGGGCATACCGGGCTGGATGCGGTCTCTTGCGTGACATAGCAGGCGCGGGGCATCCGGCAAATTGGAGGATCATCGACCATGACTCAACCCGTCGTTCCGGTGCCGCCGTCGGCCGCTGTGATCGACCCGATGCCCCGACGCAACGAGGACGTCCCTCGGGCGAACTGGGCCAGGGCGCGCGAGCGGTTGGGCTGGCTCATGGTTGCTCCCAGCATCGTGGTCGTCGTGCTCGTCGCCCTCTACCCACTGGCTCAGACTGTCTATTACTCCTTCACGAACGCGCGCCTGACCCGAGCAAACGCCGCAGAGTGGGTCGGCGGTGCTCAGTACAACTTCCTTTGGAACGACCGGAACTTCCGCAGCTCCTTCTGGCACACCATCGAGTTCACTGTGCTGTCGGTCGCCTTCGAGACGATCCTCGGCATGGCGGTCGCGCTGTTGATCTTCTCCAACTTTCCGGGTCGGGGACTGATGCGAACGGCAATCCTGGTCCCTTGGGCGATTCCGACCGTCGTGTCGGCCCGGCTCTGGCAATTCATGTTCGCCGAGCCCTATGGTGTATTCAACGACATCATGCAGTACCGTTTACCCCAACTGTTCGACTGGATCCCTGGGATCGGGCCGACGATTGCTGGCTGGTTCCCGGCCCCCGGCCACTCCATCCCGTTCCTGACTAACCCCACGGTATCGCTGTTCTCCATCATCGCCGTCGATGTCTGGAAGACGACGCCGTTCATGGCGCTCCTCCTTCTGGCTGGCCTCCAGGTCATCCCCGGCGATGTCTATGAGGCGGCCAACATCGATGGTGCCTCGAAGTGGCGCCAGTTCTGGGAGATCACGCTACCACTCTTGCGTCCCGCACTTCTCGTTGCACTGATCTTTCGCACGATGGATAGCTTCCGCGTCTTCGATGTCGTCTACGTCATGAAGGGCAGTGCCCTCGAGACTCAGACACTCGCCGTGTACGCCCAGCAGTCGTTGATCAATGGTGACCGCCTGGGCAGGACATCAGCCGTGGCGGTCTTCATCTTCGCCTGTATCGCACTGATGGTCGTCGCGTACACCCGTCTGGTCCAGGTCGAGGAGAACTAACCCATGGCAACCGCTGCTCCGTCGCTCTCGACCGTGGCCGACGAGGCTCATCGTGACGCGATTCGCTCATACACGCCCAGGCGCAAGTGGACCCTCGGTCGAATCGTCGGCCGGTTCCTGTTCTGGGCGCTAATCGTCTTCCTGTTCGTCTACACCCTGTTTCCGTATGTCTGGGCCTTCCTGACGTCGATCCGGCCCAACACCGAGAACGGCCAGATCCCGGTCAGCTACTGGCCCAAGACGTTCACCTGGGAGCAGTACCGGTACACCTTTAGCTCCGAAAGCGGCTTCCTCCTGGCCCTGCGAAACTCGGCTATCGTCTCGGTCTCCGTCGTTCTGATCTCGATCGCGTTTGGTGCCTCGGCGGCCTATGCGCTCGGACGGTTGAAGTTTCGCGGCCGGTCCTTCGTGCTGTACATGATTCTCTCGATGACGACGTTCCCGGCCATCGCCATCCTCGGCACGCTGTTCCAGGTGATCCGGCAGGTGCACATCTACGACACCTACTGGGCGCTGATCTTCAGCTATCTGATCTTCACCCTGCCCTTCACCGTCTGGACGCTGACAAACTTCTTCAAGGCGATGCCCGGGGAGTTGGAGGAGTCAGCTCTAGTCGACGGGGCGACTCCATTCCGGGCCTTCTGGCAAATCCTCTTGCCGCTGGCCCTCCCGGGCCTCGTCACAACGGGCTTGCTGGCGTTCATCAACGCTTGGAACGAGTACCTGTTCGCGCTGACCTTCACGAACTCCGAAAATGCCCGGACCGCTCCGGTCGTCATTGCGAACTTCGCCGGCAATACGCAGTTCGATGTCCCCTGGGGAGCGGTCATGGCCGCCTCGGTCACGGTAACGCTGCCCCTGATCCTGCTGGTTCTCGTCTTCCAGCGGCTGATCATCGGTGGGCTGACGGCGGGTGCCGTCAAGGGCTGACGTTCCCCTCGACGATCCGATCCATCTACGAGGAGACCCGCCAGCGTCGTCGCTGGCGGGTCTCCTCGTGTCCAGGACTGTTCGGTGGATGAGGTCAGGTCAGCGTCCAGCTGTGGCAGAGGCGCCAGCGGAGCGTATCCCACCACTGGCCGCCCCAATCGGCGCTGGTAAAGGCGTAGAGGTGGATGACACGGGCCGGGAAGTCGTCGGAGCCGATCGGCCGGAGATCGTCGAGGAACGTGGCCACCTCGTCCCCGAGCCAGTCCGGGCAGTCGGCCATCGAGAGCGTCAGGTGGCCGTGGAACCGTTCCCGGACCGCCTCCCGCGGGGTGTTGGGGCAGTCCGGGTCGATGTGCGGAACGAGGGCCTCCAGGCAGGCGGTGTGAAAGCTGGTCAGCTCGTCGTTGTTGCCGCCTTCGCTCCGGTGCTGGATATCGAGGACGACCGTCCCAGTGCCGAAGCGAACCGGCCCGCCGTTGTGGAGCGGGAACGAGGCGACCCGGGACAGGACCGGGTCGAGCGCGGCGACGAGATCGTTCTCCGGTGACGGGCTCAGGAAGAACCCTTTGATCGTCGCATGGGGCATGAAGGCGCCGCCGGCCCGGAGCCCGTACTGGCGCTCGAGGAGGTCATGGATCGTGGCCTGGTCGCGGCAGGTCCGGGCGTCCGGCCGCAGGTACAGCCCCCAGCGGAGCTGCCGGTAGTCGCTGGGCCACGGTCCGTCGACGGCGGGTAGATGGGCGGGCATCGTCGAAACCTCCAGGGAGCGCCGGCCAGCGACAGGACGAACACGGCCGGCAGCCAGTGTAGCGACGGGATGTCCGAAGCCGGGTTATCGGCGCGTAAACACGCCCCGGCATCGGAAACGGGACCAGGCAAGTCGCCCGGTCCCGTCTCTTCTCCACGTGTCGTTCTGACACCGTTTACGGTGTACTGGTTGGGTCCTGTGGGTCGGTGCCGGCGTCGATCTCGGCCGCGTCGCTCGCCCCGTCGCCATCGGTGTCGGGGTTGAACGGGTCGGTGTTGGTCGTCAGGAGTTCCTCCCCGTCGCTGAGCCCATCCTCGTCCGTGTCGGCGATCAGCGGGTCGGTGGCGTAGATGTAGAGCTCGTCACCATCACTGAGGCCGTCGCCGTCGGTGTCGACAGCGGTCGGGTCGGTCCCAACCTCCGAGACCTCGGTGAAGTCGTCGATCCCGTCGCCGTCGGTGTCCACCACCCCAGGGTCGGTGCCGAGCTCGGCCTCCTGAGCGTCGGTCAGGCCGTCACCATCGGTATCCGTCCCGTCGTCGCCAGCGACGGTTGGCACTCCGTTCCCCGTGGCGGCGGGACTGGCTCCCGGCGTGCCGTTGGCCCTGGCCGGGCGGCTGGCGGCTGGCGTTCCCTGGGCCGCCTCGACGATCTCATCCCGGAGGGCGGCCGTAAGATAGACGGCCGGGTCGGCGCCATTGTTCGTGACACTCGCCTGGTTCGTGACGGTCAGCCCGGCGCCGGCAGTGAGGTCCGCAGCGGCGCCGTTGCCGGAATCGGCCGTCGCCGCGCCGGTGCTGCCCAGCACGAGGGTCGGGCGATTGCCGGCAAAGACCGTTCCGGAGGCGCCGGTCAGCAGAACATTGCGCCCCAGCTCGGCATCGAAGGTCGCTTCCCCGATGTCGATCGGGTCGCTCTCGTAGGCGACCTCGCCACCCTTGGCGTCGCCAATCGCCGTGCCGGGCGGCGTGAGCTCGATCAGCCAGGCAACGCTGGGCTCGTTACCCACCGCGCTGAAGGTGTACGGGTCGGTCGAGGAGAAGAAGTAGGCTTCGCCAGGCTCCAGCCGGGCTCGCTTGTTGGTCACGTCGTTGCGGGCGATCGAGGCGCCGCTACGCTGGAGGAGGAACCCGTACCAGTCGTTGGGTTCTGATGGAGCGTCAGTCGCGAGCGTCACCTCGCGGACTCGCCAGACGGCCTCGCCGCCCTGCCAGAAGACGAGCCCGTCGGCGATGATCGCCGCGGTCGGCTCGTCGGTGTTGACTTCGCCGGCGGACGAGGTGGTCACGGCCCCCTGACTGGCAGGCTGGGTCGGCGTCGAGATCGGTGCCGCCGACTCGCCCGCGGCGGCCGTGGGAATGACGACCGGTTCGGCCGTGCCGGCCTGGTTGACCGCGGGCGACTGTCTGATGGTGGCGAGATCGAAACCCGTATCGGCGAACGCCTCAGCCACCATGCCAAAGCTCAGGACCGTCGTCAGGGTAGCCGCCAGCGCGGCCGTCCGGAATCGGGTAGTGGTCAGCGGGCCAATCACGTGGCGTCGCGTCATGCGCGGATCCCTCTCTCGGTCAGACCGGATGGAAGACAGGTGGCGGTCCCGGAGGGCCGGCTCACGAACGCGGCCAATCGGGTTCGGCCGGCGGGGCGTCGTGTCGTCCCGATCCGCCTCGCTCATGGTAGGCGAATGGACCATCGATGGGCGACACGATTGGCTCGGGCACGCAGCGGGGGGTGCACCGATACGTTGCACCGTACCATTCCTGATGATTGTGTCAACGTTTCGCCGACGAAAATGGTTCTCCTGGCTGACGATCGCGGGCGTTCGTCGTAGGGCCGGGCCGACGGACTCCGGGAGTCGAGCCGCGAGGTCCGGAAGGGACACCCGCCCTTGCCAGGCCTCACGACCCGAACGAGCCCGCTCAGGGTATGATCGTGGGACACGGGCACTCCGGCGCCAATCCCGAAACGGTGATCGATGGCGGCGGAACCGCCCTGGCCCGAATCCCTAAACCCGGGTCGCCTGGAACGGATCGAGCCGAGATGGACTGATCCGGAGCCTCGGCCAGGAACGTATGTATGGCAGGACGCTACAGATTGGGAAGGTCATGCGAGACGGGCCGCCGGTAGGCGATCCCCGCAGCGACGAAGAGCTCCTGGCGGCGATCCAGTCGCGGAGTGACGCGGCGCTGGCCGAACTCTATGACCGGTACGGACGCATGGCCTTTAGCCTTGCGTACCGCATCCTCGGCGAGCGTGGAGTCGCGGAAGACGTCGTCCAGGAGGCGTTCCTCGCCGTCTGGCGTCGGGCAGCCGCCTACAACGCCGATCGCGGAGCCGCCCGGTCCTGGCTAATGGCAATCGTCCACAACCTGTCGGTCGACCGGCGTCGCGGTCGATATCGGCACGAGATGACGGATGTCCAGCTGGACGACGTCGAGTTCCGGCTGGCGACGGACTCCGAAGATGTCTTCGGGAGCGTTGCCAGCACGATCGAGGCGGAGCACATCCGGACTGCCCTGCTCGGCCTTCCCCTCGAGCAGCGACAGGCCATCGAGCTGGCGTTCTTCATGGGACTCTCCCACCAGGAGATCTCCACGCGGACGGGTACGCCGCTTGGCACCGTCAAGGGCCGGATGCGCCTCGGCCTGCGAAAGATGCGGACAGCGTTGGTCGGCTGGGTCGAACCCGAACCGATCGACCCGGCTGAGGTGCGATCGACCCGACGCGGTGATATCTAGGCACGGAGGCCGTGATCGATCGGGTCGATCGGCCAGACAGACCGGCCGCGCTCAGCACGCAGATCGGGCCGAATACGGATGGGATGCCGGAGAGGACATGACGGTGAGCGGCGGGTACGGAAACCATCCGAATGATGCCGAGGGGCGGCCCAATGGGTTCGCCAGCGGTGGCTTGCGTGGCGGTGGTCCGTCCAGGTCGCGCGACGACCGCGA
>JAABUS010009397.1_pt1 | contig 10337 bp, 8 predicted proteins | sample 5560161 | NCBI WGS metagenome assembly JAABUS01 (sample SAMN10711885, study PRJNA513376) | rock metagenome | isolation source: Antarctica rocks | place: Antarctica: Victoria Land, Trio Nunatak nord | collected 2016-01-04
AGGGCCTCTCATGCGCATACCGAAGTGGAGCAAACGGACCGTCATCGTCACGTCGGTGGTGGTACTGGCGGCCGGAGGTGGTGGAGTCGCCTACGGCACAGGGCTTTTCGGCAAGAACAAGCCGCTGGCCGACAAGACTGTCGGCCAGCAAGCCGACGGAAGTTATCTGATGCAGACGAACCAGTTCGTCAGCCCGGTGGGTGAAGTGATCAAGGAGCGGGGTCGGCCGTTCGGGCTGGCCCTCAGCCCTGACGGGAAGACCGCGGCGTCGCTGAACGGCGGCGGGGCCACCACCGGCATGGTGACGGTGTTCGATCTGGTGAACCACCTCGTGGTGCAACAGGTGGGCACCGGCAGTAAGTCGATCGGCGGCATCCTGTACTCCGCCGATGGCAAGCAGCTGTGGGCCACCCAGCCAGGCGGTGTCACCCGGTTCGACGTAGCAGTCGATGGAAAGCTCGCCAACCAGGTAACCGTCACACTGCCGGGTGTCGATGGCCGGCAGCCGGTACCGGCCGGCCTGGCCTGGGCGCCGGACGGGAAGCTGCTGGTCACGCTCAGCGCCAACAACACGCTCGGGGTCATCGATCCGAGCGCCAACACCCTGGTGCAGCAGATCAAGGTCGGCAACGTGCCGAACAGCATCGTGCTGATCGGCGGTAAGGCGTTCGTGAGCAACCAGGGCGGACGCCCGGCGACCGCCGGCGATCGCACCGACGCGTCCTACGGCACCGAGATCGTCACCAACAACAGGGACGCGGTTCCCTCGACGGGTTCTGTGTCCGAGGTGGACCTGGCTGCCGGCAAGGAGATCAAGACGTTCAAGGTCGGCATCGGGCCGAGCGCGATGCTCGCGGTCGGCAGCACCCTGCTGGTGGCCAATACCGATGACGACACCGTCTCGACGATCGACACCGTTCGCGGCGAGAAGACGCGCACCTTCGAGACCAATCCCGCGCCCGGCTCGCCGTACGGAGCCCAGCCGAACGGCCTCGCGATGATCGACGAGACACATCTCGCCGTCAGCCTGGGTAGATTCAATACCGTTGCGGTGTATGAGTTCACCTCCGGCCGGGGAGAGCCGAGCTTCGAGGGACTGATCCCCACCGGATCATTTCCCAGCGGCATCGCCCACGATCAGCAGCTGGACAAGCTGGTGATCGCCAGCGAGCAGGGCATCGGCTCGGTCGGCCCGGACGGAACGATCAATGAAGGCGTCGGTACCGACCCGGCCACCTCCAAGCTGGGGTACAACTTCATCGGCACCGTTCAGACCGTGTCCCTGCCATCGGCTCAGCAGATGCAGGATTGGACCAAGAAGGTCTTCGCCAACAATCAGTGGAACGGACTGATGCAGCGCAACGCACCCGCGGCCGACACCACGTGCGCAGCGAAGGACAAGGACAAGAAGGGCAAGTGCCCGCCGCGCAAGCCAGTGCCGGTTCCGGTCCGCACCGGTGATCCTTCGACCATCCAGCACGTGTTCATGATCGTCAAGGAGAACCGCACCTACGACCAGGTGCTCGGCGACGAACCGCGCGGCAACGGCGACCCGAGCCTGGCCCAGTTCGGTGGCAAGGTGACGCCCAACCTGCACCAGCTGGTCAAGCAGTTCCCGCTGGTGGACAACCTGTACTCCGACGGGACGAACTCGGCCGAGGGGCACCACTGGCTCAACCAGGCCTTCGTCAACAACTACATGCAGCAGATGTACGGCAGCTACACCCGCTCCTACCAGACCGGCGATCCGATGAGCAACGTACAGAGCGGCTGGATCTGGGGCAACGCCCAGCGCAGCGGCAAGTCGGTCGTCAACTGGGGCGAGCAGATCGATCGCTACGTCGATGCGGCCGGCAACCGCACCCCGGCCGGCAGCTGGCCACAGTGGTACCAGGACTCGAAGATTCTGGAGCACAAGGCAACCGGCGAGCTGCACGTCCCCATCGGCACCTACAAGGCCAAGACGGACATCCCCTCGCTGCAGGCGGTGACCAAGCCGAACTATCCGAACTTCGACCTGAACATCCCTGATCAGTACCGGGTCGATCTGTTCCAGCGGGACTTCGCCAAGTACGTGCGGAACAACGATCTGCCGAACCTCAACATGATGTGGCTGTCCAGCGACCACACCAACGGCACCAGCCCGGGCAGGATCACCCCGTCCGCCTACGTTGCGGACAGCGATCTCGCCGTCGGCCGGATCGTCGACACCATCTCGCACAGCAAGTACTGGAAGAACACGGCCATCTTCGTCATCGAGGACGACTCGCAGAACGGAGTTGATCACGTGGACGGGCACCGCAACCCGACCCTGGTGATCAGCCCCTATGCCAAGCGGGGTGCGGTGGTGCACAGCTACTACAGCCAGCTCAACATGATCCGCACCATCGAACAGATCCTCGGCATGCCGCCGATGAACTCGCAGGACTTGGCGGCCACACCGATGTTCGATGCTTTCACCAACAAGGCGAACCTCAGCCCGTACACGGCGGTGCCGAACCAGATCCCGCTGGATTCCACCAACCCGACGGTGGCGCAGATCAGCAACTCCGCACAGAAGGCCTGGGCGCAATGGTCTTCGAAGCAGGACTATCAGAGCGAGGACATGCTGAACATGCCACAGGCCAACAGGGACATCTGGTACTCCTCCAGCAACTTCACGCGCCCGTACCCGGGCGATGCGACGGTGCTGCTGCCGGACCAGGTGCCCGGTGCGGGAACCCCGAAGGCTGACGCCGACGGCGACGGACACTGAATCAGCATGCACAGATCCGCAGAGCACAACTGCTGATGGGCACGGAGCGCTGACAGGCCCCAACAGGCACTGATCAAACCTTCGACCGGATGGACATCGCGGGTGGGCCCGGCTGCCGACGTTTGTCGGCGGCCGGACCTCGTCGTGGTCAGGGGGTTTACGGCTTGTCGTGCTCGGCTTGGCGTACCTGAAAGACTCAGCGGATGAATTCTCAGGACATCCCCGGATCGTCCGGCCCGTTTCCTCGGCCGGGGGCACCCGGCCCGCACCTGCCCGGTGTGCACCAACCCGGTGCGCACCAGCCCGGTGATCGGCGGGTGATGCTGGAGATCCGGCCGAGCAGCCAGACATATGGGCGCGGTCTGGCCACCCGGGCGGTGGCCATGGTGCCGCTGATCGCCATCGGTCTGTTCAGCGGCAACGGCTCCAGCGTGTCGCCGGTGGTGCGCTGGGTGATCGTCAGCGCCGGTGTGCTGATCGGAGTGGTCGCCATCGGGATGATGATCACCCGGGTGCAACTCACGCTGGGATCGATCAGGGTGCGCCGGCTGATCGGCACGGAGAAGGAGATCCCACGCGGGCAAGTTGGCTACGGGATCCTGATCCAGCAGTACGAGCAGTTCGCCAACATGGTGGCTCCGCTGCTGATCCTGGTCGACAGTTCCAGACGCAAGCTGCTGCAGCTGTCCGGGCAGGTGTACGCGGCGGGGGATCTGAATGCGCTGGCCCAGGCGGTGGGCATCGCCAACTTCGACGTGATCGCCGCGCCGGTGACGCCGAAGTTGGTCGACCAGCGGCATCCCAAGGTGCTCTCCATCTGGGAACGCCGGCCGTTCCTGATCGCGTTCCTGGTGGTCGGGGCGGTGGTCGTGCTGGTGATCCTCTTCGCGGTGTTGAGCGGCACCGGCTGACCGGTCCACCTCGCCGGAACAGCGCAGGGATGATCGGATCGTCCCACCAAAGGGCGCAGCCGCGGCAGACCCGCCGCACGCGCGTCATAGGGTGCCTTGAGTGAGCACGCTGGAGATCGTCCTCATCCTGATCGCCGGCGTCGGCGCCGGGACGATCAATGCCGTCGTCGGCTCCGGCACCCTCATCACCTTCCCGACCCTGATCGCCTTCGGCTTTCCGCCGGTGGTGGCCACCATGTCGAACGCGGTCGGTCAGATACCCGGCGGGCTGTCGGCCAGCTGGGGCTACCGCCGGGAATTGGGTGGGCAGGCACCACGGATCCGGCAGCTGATGCCGGCGTCCCTGCTCGGCGCGGTCACCGGGGCCTGGCTGCTGTTGCACCTGCCGGCCAAGGCTTTCGAGGTGATCGTCCCAGTTCTGTTGATCTTCGCGGTGGTGCTGGTGGTCGCCCAGCCGTCGATCCAGAGCTGGATCCGCCGGCGTAAACAGGCTGCCGGTCTCGATCACGCCGACCTCAGCCGCAGGCACCACGTCCTTCTGGTGATCGGGACCTACCTGGTCGGGATCTACGGCGGCTACTTCACCGCCGCCCAGGGAGTGCTGCTGGTCGGGGTGCTGGGCGCCATGCTGCCCGAGTCGTTGCAGCGGATCAACGGCCTGAAGAATGTGCTGACGTTGGCGGTGAACGTGGTGGCCGCCGGCGCCTACACCATCTTCGAGTTCCACCGGATCAATTGGGCCGCAGCGGGTCTGATCGCCATCGGAACACTGATCGGCGGGTTCATCGGATCCAGCCTGGGGCGCCGGCTGCCGCCGGTGGCTCTGCGCGCGGCGATCGTGGTGCTCGGCGTGATCGCGATCTGGCGCCTGCTGGCCACCTGAGCTGTGCTCGGCGGTCCCGGACGGCGCCGGAGAGACGGTCCGGTCAGTGCACGAAAGATGCTGCGGCGGCCAAGAACTGGTCGTTCTCCTGGGGTGCGCCGATGGTCACCCGGGCGCCGCCGCCCGCCTCCGGGAACGCCCGGACGATCACCCCGTTGGCCTCGCAGTGCGCGGAGAAATCCGCGGCCGCCTCCTGCAACGGCAGCCAGACGAAATTGGCCTGCGACTCGGGAACCTGCAAACCATTGCCGCGCAGGGCTTGCGTCACCCTGGCCCGCTCGGAGATCACCTGCTGCCAACGTGGGCGCAGCGTCTGCCGCTGGCCGAGCGCGGCGATGGCTGCTGCCTGGGCGAGTGCGTTCAGCGCGAACGGGATGGCAACCTTGCGCAGTGCGTTGATCACCGGTTCGTCTCCGACTGCGTAGCCGACGCGGATGCCTGCCAGCCCGTAGGCCTTGGACAAGGTGCGCAGGGCCAGCACGTTCGGCCGGCTCTGCGCGATCTGTACTCCGTCCGGAGACTCGGCGGCGGTGTCGAATTCGCGATACGCCTCGTCCACCACCACCAGCACGTCGTCCGGGACGGCGTCCAGAAGCGCCTCGAGGTCGGAGGCGTTCACCGCGGTACCGGTCGGGTTGTTCGGGGTGCAGACGAAGATCAAGCGCGTCGCCGCGGTGACGGCAGCGGCCATCGCGTCCAGATCCAGCGCATGGCCGGCGGTCACCGGCACCTGCACGGCCTTCGCGCCGGTGATCCGGGTGACGATCGGGTATGCCTCGAACGACCGCCAGCCGAAGATCACCTCGTCGCCCTCGCCGGCGACCGCCTGCACCACCTGCTGGCACAACGCCACCGATCCGCAGCCGGCGATGAGCCGGGGGACCGGCGCCCCGGTGTGTGCCGACAGCGCCTGCAGCAGCAGGGCCGCCCCGTTGTCCGGGTAGCGGTTGATGCCGGTGGCGGCGGTCGGGGAGTCGTCGGCGACCGCTGCGGCGATCGCCTCGGCCACCGCCGGCAGTGTCGGGAAACTCAGCTCGTTCGACGCCAGTTTCACCGCTCCTGGCACCGTCCGACCGGGCGCGTAGGCAGGCAGCGTACGCAGTGCCTCGCGGATCCGGACAGGCATCGTCGACCTCCTCGTCGGGTGGGCCGGTGATAGATCGCCATCGTCCACCTCGGCTGCTGACGGCTCGGCCCTCCGGCCGAGGCTATCGCTGCGGCGACGACCGCCGGCCGGCGGTAGCGCGGCGGACCGGCCCGGCCGCAGGGTCGTGCCCGCCCGGGGCGTCGTGTAGGAACAACACCATGACGAGCAGCCCGCACGCAGGGATGGCCGGATCCTCGGTGCCGGAGGTGCTGTGGCAGCCGACCGAGGAACGGATCGCCAGGGCCGCCGTCACCGACTTCGCCACCTTCCTCCGGCACCGCACCGGCAGGGACTTCGACGACTACCCGTCACTGTGGGAGTACTCCACCACCGAGCTGGACGGGTTCTGGGCAGCGGTGGCCGACTATTTCGGAGTGCGCTGGGCCGCTCGTCCGACCGCCGTCCTGGCCCGGGAAGCGGGCAAGGGCGTGTCCGGCGCGCGGTGGTTCCCCGGCGGCAGACTGAACTACGCCGAGCATGCGTTGGCCGCGACGGACGGACGCGCCGACGACGATCTGGCGGTCATCGCAACCGACGAGAGTGGATCCGAGCAGCTGTTGACGCTGGCCCAGCTGCGCAGTCAGGTGGCGCACGCGCAGGCCGGCCTGCGCCGGATCGGCGTCCGGTCGGGCGATCGGGTGGTCGCGCTGCTGCCCAACGGGACACACGCGCTCATCGCCTTCCTGGCGACGGCCGCCAGTGGCGCCGTCTGGTCGTCGTGCTCGCCGGATTTCGGACCGGGGTCGGTCATCGATCGGTTCACCCAGATCGAGCCGACGGTGTTCATCGCGGTGGACGGGTACCGCTACGGCGGCAAGGAGTTCAGCACCGCGGAGACCATCGGCAAGGTGCGTGCGGCGCTGCCCGGCCTGGCCGCGACCGTCGTCATCGACGTGCTGGGCCGGCCGACGCCGGAGGACGCCGTGGGCTGGAACACCTTCCTGGAGCTGGACGGACCGGAACCCGAGGTCGAGTACGCGGCGGCCGATTTCGATGCGCCGCTGTGGGTGCTCTACTCGTCCGGCACCACCGGCCTACCCAAGCCGATCGTGCAATCGGTCGGCGGCATCCTGCTCGAGCACCTGAAGGCACTGCGGCTGCAGAGCGATCTGGGGCCGGGCGACCGATTCTTCTGGTTCACCACCACCGGCTGGATGATGTGGAACTACCTGGTCGGCGGCCTGCTGGCAGGCGCCACCATCGTGCTGTTCGACGGCCATCCGGGCCACCCGGACCTGATGGCACTGTGGCGACTGGCCGAGAAGCACCGCATCAGCTACTTCGGTACCTCCGCCCCGTACATCGCCTCGTGCCGGGCAAAGAGGCTGACGCCCTCGCGGGAACTGGATCTGACGGCGATCAGCGCAATTGGATCCACCGGGTCGCCGCTGTCGGCCGACGGTTTCCGCTGGATCATCGACGAGGTCGGTGATCACGTCCAGATCTGCTCGGTGTCCGGCGGCACCGACCTGTGTGCCGCGGTGGTCGGTGCCTCGCCGACCGTTCCGGTGTGGATGGGGGAGATCTCCTGCCGAGCGCTGGGCGCCAAGGTGGAGGCGTTCGACGAGGCGGGGAACGCGGTGATCGACGCCGTCGGCGAACTGGTGATCACCGCGCCGATGCCGTCGATGCCCATGTTCTTCTGGGGCGACCACGACGGCTCGAAACTTCGGGCCAGCTACTTCGAGGACTACCCGGGGGTGTGGCGGCACGGCGACTGGATCCGGATCACCAGCCGCGGCTCCTGCGTGATCGAGGGCCGCTCGGACGCCACCCTGAACCGGGGCGGAGTGCGGATGGGCACCGCCGAGTTCTACCGGGTGGTCGAGTCCGAACCAGGCGTCGTCGACTCGCTGGTGATCGACACGTCCGGTCCGGCCGGCGAAGGGGACCTGCTGCTGTTCGTGGTGCTGGATGCAGGGCAGGACATTGCCGCGGTGACAGCCAGACTGCGGGCGTCGATCCGCTCCGAACTGTCGCCCCGGCACGTTCCGGGCTCGGTCATTGAAGTGGCGTCGGTTCCACGGACGCTCAACGGCAAGAAATGCGAAGTACCGGTGAAGCGGATCCTGACTGGCACGCCCGTCGAGAAGGCGGTATCCAAGGACGCGCTGGCCGATCCGGCAGCGCTGGATGCGTTCCTGGCGGTGGCGCGGTCGGGGATGAAGCCTGGCACGTAGGTCGGCGAGCCCTGGTCAGCGGCTTTGCGCCGTATGCGCTGCGCCGGGTAACCTGAGCGGTCGGTGGCCTCCTTACGGTGGCACTGGGGAAGCGTGCCAGAGCGGCCGAATGGGACACACTGCTAATGTGTTGTGCTCGTCAAGGGCACCGAGGGTTCAAATCCCTCCGCTTCCGCGAAGATCAACTGAACAGCACCACCTGCGCCCGTGGCCCAACGGATAAGGCATCTGACTACGGATCAGAAGACTGGGGGTTCGAATCCCTCCGGGCGCACCACATCTTGTGAACCCCCGATCGGCAGCCGCCGACGGGGGTTTTCTGCTGCCGGCGCGAACGCGACCCGGCCGCCCAGCCCGTCGTACAGATCGGTGATCGGGCTCCGAAGTAGTGCGCCAGCGCCGCGACCTCGCGGGCCTTCCACGATGACTGGCCGCCGAGCTTGCGGTACAGCGGCGCAACGCCGATGCCGATTTCCCCGGGCGACGTCTTCCCGCCGGAGTCCTCGACCGGCGGTCAGCGCGGCCACCGCCCCCGAAATCAGCTGGTCCGTATCAAAACTCGCCGTTGACTCACTCATCGCGATGGTCATGTCATTTATTCTGTCAGAAGTTCGCTCTCCAGAATCTATGTCAGTCGATGTTTTCCATAGAGAACTATCGAAATCCATAGCGTGTCGATCACGAGAGAGCAGCTGACACCGAAGGCCGCGCTGGCGGATGTCCTTCTGAAGAGTGCAGTCGGAGTGAAACGGTTCATCGTGACGCGCAGGATGCGGACGAAGCCGCTGGCTTGGGACGCAATCGCAGACAAGATCGCAGCCGAGACCGACGGCCGAGTGATGGTGACTGGCACATCGGTGCAGGCGTGGGTCTCCGACGCGGATTTCGCCCGATCGATCGGGCCGGCGGTGGCGTCGTGAATAACCCATGCGCACGCCCCGAACCGGTGCCCGCTGGACACCAACAACGGCTCGCCCGCCGCGTCGCGTATGCCGACTACATGACCTCCGCAGCCTGGCTGCGTCGCCGAGCCTGGTGGTTCCGCGAACACCGTCGGCGCATCGGCACCGACCCGGCCTGCGCCGTCTGCGGGGCTCTCGACGGGCTTGAGCTGCACCACCACGAGTACACCCGCCTCGGGGCACGAGGACCTCCGTTATCCGCAGCTGGCGGATCGGACATCTCGTGATTGGCGTGGGCGTAGGCACCTCCAACTCGGATCGCCCGGTGCCGTCCGGTTGACGCCTGGACGCGACGGTGTTCGACAACCAATGTTGCCGGGCGTGTCGATTAGCCGATCCCCTACCGGTCGCTCGCACGTCAGCGACAGACCGGTCCGGGCGAAGCGGCCCGACGGGGCGCCGTCTACCTGCTGTTGGCTCAGAAGTCAGGCCAACAGGATGAGCTTGATCGAGCCGTCCGTCCAACCCGCGTAGTCCACGAGGTAAAGATGGTCACCCGGTCCGAGCTGTTTCAGCAGCTCCAGCATCGGCACGGTGCTGATGTACTGATCAGTCGTGACCTCCTGAGGTGAGTCACCGGCGATGAGATAGATCGGCATCATTTCGATGCCTTTCACTGTCCGATCTCGCGTCCGTTCCATGAAGCCACCATCCCACAGCTGGAGAAGGGGTGCGCGGTCAGCTGTCACGGGTTCGGCCCCGCCAAACGACCCGAAACTACTGGACCTGGTAGCGGAAGCCCCGTCCTGCGACTCCCTCTCGAATGCCGTGGAGTTGGTGACCGAGACGTACAGATAGTCCAGGAAGCTGGGAACCCAGTCCGATTTCTCGCTGGATCGCATCCGCACCTCCCGGACGGCGTCGGCGTCCTCGTCCTGCGGGAACCGAAAATCGGCGGCGGCCAGCTCGGCGCGGCTCTGTTGGGTGCGGGCCACCGCACCGCCGCGGTCCATCTCCCAGAACGCCAACCCGAAGATGATGATGTTGGTCAGCCACACCTGCAGGGTGGCGATCAACAGAGAGGCGCCGTGGCTGACCTTGTCCACCGTCAACGCTTCCAGCAGCAACACCAGCGCGACCTGGTTCGCCGCGGCGATCAGCAACACCAGCCCGGTCGCGACCCGGCGTGATCAGCGGGTCTCCCGGGTCAGCCGCCGCGGGTTGATCGCCAGCAGCGGGATCAGCAGCAGCAGCTTCAGGACCGGAACGCTGTACCGCGGGCCGACGATCAGCTGACCCGGCAGCAGGCTATACAGGGCGACCGCTGCAATCACCGCCACGGCCGCCGGCAGGCGGGGCTCACCGCGCCGGGATTCACGATGACCAGGGCCGTGATCGGGGCCGGGCTCGGTCATCGGACGCAGGCGGATCCCGCGCCGAACCCGGATCCGGGGACGCTCTCGGTGTCGTCCTTGGGAGGTTCGGGATCCGCAGCTGCCGGGCCGATCGCTGCCGCCAACAGGCCGGCGTTGGGCAGCTGCACCGGCCCGTCCTCGCCC
>JAABUS010009398.1_pt1 | contig 10337 bp, 6 predicted proteins | sample 5560161 | NCBI WGS metagenome assembly JAABUS01 (sample SAMN10711885, study PRJNA513376) | rock metagenome | isolation source: Antarctica rocks | place: Antarctica: Victoria Land, Trio Nunatak nord | collected 2016-01-04
CGGCACTATGACCGCTGACGAGGCGGCCGGGGTCCGGATCGCAAGGGGGGCGTGGCCGCGGCGGATCTATCGCATCCGCACCGGCAGCGTCTGCGCGAGCGTCCGGGTCGAGCCGTCGGGCGCCCGCAGCCGCACGGTGATGCTCACCTTCGCCCGCCCGCCACGGCTCGATCGGCGCAGCCGCGCGGCGGCCGACCGCGAGAGTTTGATGGTCACCGTCCGGGTGGCGCGGGCGGGGATCTTCGCCCGCGCGCGGTCGGGCAGCGCGGCGGCGCGGGCCTTGGCTCCGCGCGTCTCGATGCGCACGTCGGCAATGACCGTGAACGGGTTGCGGTTGCGCACTCGCAGGCGCAGGCGACGCGTGCGGTCGACGGTGAGCCCGCCCTTCAGGAGGCTCACGCCCGAGCCCCGGCTGGGGAAGCCCGGAGCGCCCGAAGGCGTGCTGCCCGCACCCCCCGGCGGCGGCGTCGTCTCGCCCCCGGCGGGAGTCTGCGTCCCGCTCCCCCCGTTTCCCCCCGTCGACTGACCACCCGAGCCTCCCGTCTTCGCCGGGGCCTCCAGCGTGAGCACGGGCGGGTCGTGGTCTGAGACCTTCTGGCCGTCGGGCGGCGTGCGCTCGAAGTAGTCGTTGTCGAAATGGGCGTAGCGCAGGTCGACCACCCGGCTGTCGAGACCGTCGGTGACCAAGATGTGGTCGAGGGTCTGCAGGCGGCCGCTGAACTGGAACGAGTAGCGCTCGCCCGCCGGCGCCCTGCTCCACTGGTTGGTGAGCGTCGTCTGGCCGTCCTGGAGCACGGACAGCGCGCCCTCGTCCTCGAACGCGTTGAGGTCGCCCGTCACCACGACCTGCCGCCCGGCCGCCTCCAGCGCCTTGACCTGGTCGCGGACGAAGGCGGCCTGCGCCTCGCGGCAGGCATCGGGCGCCCTCTTGGAGGAGAAGTGGTTGGTGAAGATGGTGAACTCGAGGCCGCCCGCGTTTACGTCGGCGACCAGAGGCGGCCGGTCGAAGAGCCGGCCGGCGATATCCCCGCACGTCGCGGCCGTCGGGTTGGCCGCCGTCTTGCCGAGCTGGCGGACATTGCCGACGCCCACTCCGTCCTTGACCAAGTAGCCGACGTCGATCCCGCGGTCGTCGTTGCCCTCCTCGAGGAACGCCGTATAGCCGCCCAGCTTCTCGGCGACGGCGCGCAGCACGTCGAGGTTGACGACCTCCTGCACCGCGACGACATCGGGGCGCTTGAGCAGGCGATCGACGGCGTCGGCGATCCGGTCGCGCTTCTCTGTGTATTCCGCCTGACTGATCGTGCGCCCGTCGAGCCCGCCGCCGACCGGGAAGAAGTTCTCCACGTTGAACGACGCGACGCGCACCTGGCCGGCGCCGGCCTGAGGGACGCCCTGGTAGGGGAACGGAGTCGGGCCCGCCTCGCGCGTGGGAAGCGCTCCCGGCTGAACGACGATCTTGTAGTTGGCGAAGGAGAAGTTGAGCGGGCCGGCGACGTCGGTGAACCTGTCGAAGAGGTCGCCCTTGAGCACCGTGCTCGAGCTCTGCGGCGCGAGGAGCGGGTTGGCCGGGTTGCCCGCGCCCGCGTCCCCGTCGGCTGCGACGAGCGAACGCACCTGGTCTCCCGGCGCCCCGCCCGGCCCTGCCGTGTCGTCGTTACGCAGTACGCGCACGCGATCGGGCCCGGGGGTCATGAACAGCTCGCCGAACTTGTTGGTTCCGCCGGAGTTGGCGGTGCCCTGCGCGAGACGCACGAGCATCCCCTCGAGCGTCTCGTAGTAGGCGCGGCGTCCGTTCGTCGTGCTCGTCGCGCTGTTGACCAGCTCCTGCCCACGTGACTGCGCTGGATCGATCGTCGTGGCCGCCGGCGTCTGCCCCGGCGAAGCGGTGCCCAGGCTCGTGGGCTCGGTGTTGATCGTCTCGTTGAGCTGCGTCTGGCCGAACTGCTCGATCACGCGGCCGGAGATACGGACGCGCGTGCCGACCGGGTAGGCGGCCACGTTGTCGACGAAGCCCACGAAGATGCCCTCGGAGGTCTGGGCATTGGCGTCCTGGTCGGCCGGTTCCTCCTGGACGTAGAGGCCCCGATCGCCGGCGAAGGTCCTCAAGACGTTGCCCGTCCCGACGCTCGCGCCCTTCTCGTCGTCCTTGCCGATGACGACTCCCTCGATCGTCACGTCTTGGTTGACCATGGGCGAGGCATAGCCGCTGCCCTGGATGGCGCTGACCTTGGTCGCCGAGGCCGAAGCTTGGACGACGACGGTCAGCGTGCACTGGCCGCTCTGGGGCGTGGAGTCGTCGTTGGTCGCCTTCACGACGACGCCATAGCTTCCGGCGGGAACCGCGTCGCTAACGCTCACGGTCGCCGAGGCGGTGCCGCCGGCGGCGGAGGCCGGGGTGGTCGAGCCGACGGTGATCGAGCCGGGCGGCGGAGAGCCCGAGATCGAGTCGATCGCGATCGAGGTCACCCGGCCGTCCGGATCGGTGGCGGTGACGGCGCGGCTGGCAGCCGTCCCCGGCGATGTCGTAAGCGTCGCCCCGCAGGCGACGGTGGGGGTCGGGCTTCCCGACGACGAGGAGGTGATCGTGATGTCGTCGATCCCCACCCACTCGTCCGAGGTCTGGGCGTTCGTGGTGAGGATCCGGACCTGGACGAGCGCCTGGCTCTCGGCGGCGGCGGGAAGCGGAGCGGAGACGGAGGTGACCTGCGTAGCCGTCGAAGCGCTCGTCGCGTCGGCGATATAAGCGTTGGTTCCCCCGGTGACGTTGGTCCACGAGCCCGATGAGCCGACGCGGTACTGGAGGGCGACCTGCTGGGCGGCGTTTTCGGCCGAGCCGTCGACGTCGCGGACCTCGTAGGCGACGTTGAGGTTCGTGCGACCGGTCGTGTCCAGGGCGACCACGAGGCTCGGCGCGTCCGCGGTGGCTGAGCCCTGGAGGGCGACCGTCGGGTTGGCGAGCTGGTCGAACTCGGCGACGCCGCCGGCCGTCAACGTGCTCGGGTTTGCCTGGTTGGCGATGACGTCGACCGCGCCGACGTTTGCGTCGGCGCGGGTGCGGGGGTCGACGTCCGTGGGCATGCCGGCGTCGACGTCGCCCAGGTACCCCGTGATGCTCGGCACCGTCGACCAGTCGTCGTTCGCCGTGATCAGGGCAGGATTGGTCCAGCTCTGGACGAAGGGATACGACGTCGCGGGCGTCGCGTCGGCGCGGGCGAAAGACGGAGCACTCAGCGTTGCAACCGCGCAGGCAGCGGCGACCAGCATCAGGCGAACGGGCACCACGGGACCTCCTCGGATCGGTGCGTCGCGGCACCTTATGGTCCGCCGCCCACCCCGCCTGTTGCCTGGGTGTGACGGTGTGGTGAAACCTGGTCGCCGTCGCCCGGGCGTGTGGCGGCGCCCGCCCCAGGGGCAGCGATCACGCGGGGTAACCTGCCTTAAACACCCTAGGCCTCCCACGGAGTACGCTCGCTGACAACTATGCGACCGCGCCGAACCACCGGCCGGCTGGCGTTCATCTTGCTCCGCCCGCTTCTGCGTTACAGCAACACTCGCGACGCCTGGATCCTGCGCCTCGTCGGACAGAGGCGCGGCCCGGTGATCAAGAAGCGCTGAGGCGAGCGCCTCCCGGCTATCTAGTACGGCGAGGGCTCGCCGAACATCTCACCGAGCTTGGTGGCGACCGTGAAGTCCCCGTCAAGGCGCAGGCGGCCGGTCATCAGCGCCTTTCCGGGATCGAGCTCGCGGGCGGCGACGCGGAGGAAGTCCGCGGTGCTCATGGTCAGCGTGAGCTTGGCGTCCACCGCGACTCCGGGGTGGGCGGTCGCGCGCGCCGCGCGGACATCCACGACCCAGGGACGGGTCGTGCCGTTAGAGCTCAGGCGGTACTGGATCTCTCCCTCGAAGCCCGCCGCCTTCTCGGGGCGGAAGCGGCGCGTCATTCCGCCAAAGAGAACGCGCAGGCCGGGATCGGAGCCGAGAATGCGCTCTAGTCGCGCGTCGTCGGAGCGGCGCACGAAGGCCGCGAAGGCGTCCTCCCCGCGCTTCTGGAGCCTGCCGGCGAGAGCCTGGAGCTGTGCCTTCGCGGGCGGACGGCCATCGGCCGGGGGCAGGAGGCCGATGGCCGAAGCCGCGGTCGCGGTCGGCCCGGAGTCAAGCGGAGCGATCGCGTAGCTCGGGTCGACGGACCGCGGGCCCTCGCGACGCGCGAGGGCCCGCTCCACCGCGCCGGCCATCCGCCGCCGCTTGTCCTCGTCGACCTCGTCCGCCCGTTCCGCGAAGCCAGGCAGAACCTCCTTGGCGAAGAGCTCGAGCGACTCGCAGATGTCCTCGTGGCGGTTCTTGCCCGTCTGCGAGACGAAGATGATCTGATCGACGCCCGCCGCCTCGTAGCGCGAGCACAGGTCGCGGATCTGCTCCGGCGTGCCGATCGCGCCCCGCAGCGAGCCCAGGCCCTCCTGGAGGATCTTGACCCCGAGCGGCGCGTCGTCGGAGTCGATGACCTCTCGGGCGAAGCCGACCTCGCCGCGACGCTCCTGGAACTCCTCCCAGATGCTCGTCGCGCCCGGTCGGTGCTCTCCGAAGACGTAGTAGTGCGCGAGGGCGTAGCCGAAGAAGTGCGCTCCGTCGATCCCGCGCTCGATCGCCGTGGCCTCGTCGGCATGGCACATCATCGGCACGATGATCGCGAAGGTCGGATTGACGCTGAAGCCGGCCGGGACGCAGCGCTCGGAATCGATGATCGCGTGGTACTCGTCGACCCACTGCTTGGCCTCCTCGGGCTCGATGAACGAGAAGGACAGCGCGCCCATGCCCTTCTCGGCGGCCAGGCGGATCGTCTCGCGGCGCGAGCAGGCCACCCACAGCGGCGGGTGGGGCTTCTGCCTGGGCTTTGGGACGACGTTGCGGATCGGCATCTTGACCCAGCGCCCGTCGTAGCCGGCGAAGGGCTCCTCGACCATCATCCGGGTGGCGGCGTCGACGGCCTCGCGCCACTGGTCGCGCTTGGTCTCGCGGTCGACACCGAAGCCCGCGAGCTCGGCGCCCGAGGAGGTCTCCCCCGTTCCGAGCTCGACGCGGCCGCCCGAGATCAGGTCGAGCGTGGAGGCCTTCTCGGCCACGCGCGCGGGATGCTGGTAGCCGGGCGGCATCGCGACGATCCCGAAGCCGAGCCGAATGTCACGGGAGCGCTGGCTGGCCGCCGCGAGGAAGACCTCGGAGGCCGAGGAATGCGAGTACTCCTCGAGGAAGTGGTGCTCGACCTCCCACACCGAATGGAAGCCGAGCCGATCGGCGAGCTCGACCTGGTCGAGCGCGTCGCGCAGCAGCTTCTCCTCGGCCCCCTCTTCCCACGGCCGCGGAAGCTGGTGCTCGTAGAAGAGGCCGAAGCGCACGGGGCGGCGGATGCTACCCGGGCGGGACGTGAGGGCGCTGGGAAGCGGCTTCGCTCCGAGCCGCTCCCAGCGCTGCCTTCAGCGCGTGCGCTGGCCTTCCAGGTCCGGTCGCGGGCGTCCGGCGCGCGACTTGCCCGGTGGGTGACATAGGAGAGGCTCCCGAAGGAGCCTCTCCCGTAGCAGGCGGGTAAGCCGGATTCTGTCGTGAGCAACCATCCATCTGAGCGGCCGACCTGGACCTTGGCGGGCAGCCTTCGAGCGGTCCTGCTTGGCCTTGCACCGGGTGGGGTTTGCCTGGCCGCCGCGTCGCCGCGACGCCGGTGCGCTCTTACCGCACCATTTCACCCTTGCCGGCCCGCCACGCACGTGCGGCGGCGGACGTAGGCGGTGTCATTTCTGTGGCACTTTCCCGCGGGTTTCCCCGGGTCGGATTCCCCGACCACCCTGCCCTTCGGTGTCCGGACTTTCCTCGACGACCTCCTGGGTCGCCGCGGCTGCTTCGCCTGCCTGACAAGCGTACCGCCAGGGACTCAGGCGAGCACGCTGCCGCAGTCGCCGCACTCGCCCGAAAGCTCTCCACCGCGGCCACCGCCGGGCGACATCTCCCCGCCGCACACCAGGCAGGCGACGATGCGCGAGGTGGCGAGGCCCTCCCAGGCGCCGACGACGGCGTCGTCGAGCGTCGCCTCGCCACCGCGCGCATCGAAGAGCGAATGGCCCGAGGGCCTTGTGAGCTCCAGCGTGGTCATTCGATGCTCCTCAACAGGCCCACGACCCGGCCGAGGACGCGAACGTCCTTGGAGCGGATCGGCTCCATCGCGTCGTTCTCGGGCTGAAGGCGGACGTGGTCGGATTCCTTGAAGAAGCGCTTTACGGTGGCCTCCTCGCCGACCAGAGCGACGACGATCTCGGCGTCCCGCGCCGTCTCTTGCGGGCGGACGACGACGATGTCTCCCTCGAGGATCCCGGCGTTCGTCATCGAGTCGCCCCGGACGCGCAGGAGATAGTCGCCCTCCTCTCCCCCGGCGACCGAGGGGACGTCGACGTAGTCTTCGATGTTCTCCTCCGCCAGCACGGGCTGGCCGGCGGCAACATGCCCCACGAGCGGCAAGCCGGCCGGCTTGACGACGTCGCGCACCGCGGCGGCGGCGCGATCGAGCAGCTCTATCGCGCGCGGCTTCGAGGGGTCGCGACGCAGCAGCCCGAACTTCTCGAGATTCGCGAGGTGCGCGTGGACGGTCGAGGAGGAGGCCAGACCCACCGCCTTGCCGATGTCGCGCACCGTCGGGGGATAGCCGTACTTGGCCGAGTATCGCTTGATGAAGTCGAAGATCTCCTGCTGGCGCTTGGTGAGGTCCTTCGTCAAATCCATCGAGGCCGCCCTCCTGAGGTCGATGCCGTCGTGGCTCGCTCGAACATGTGTTCGGGAAAGATAGCGCCCCCCCAGGACGGACACAAGCGGTAGCGGCGGGCAGGGCGAAGCTATACTGGCGACCGCTCGCGCCTGTGGCGGAATTGGTAGACGCGCAAGGTTGAGGGCCTTGTGGGCCGATTGGCCCGTGGAGGTTCGAGTCCTCTCGGGCGCATGGGAGACCTTGCCCAGGCAAGGTCTCCTGAGCGAACCCGGCCGACCGAGGTTGGCCGGGTTGAGGTGGGAATGCCATACCCCGCGAGAGCGGACCGAGTCCGTGCGGCGCAACTCTCCGGGCCGCCTGGCATTAATGCTCCCTGTGCGGCGCATACTCGTCCTCCTCCTCGCGGCGCTCGGCCTCGCAGCCGCCCAAGCCCCCGCCGCGGGCGCCGCCCCCGGCATGGAGGTCGCGCTGCAAGACGACGCGATCCTCGTCTCCCAGAGCTACTTCGACCGGGCCCGGGCCTTTGACCTCATGCGACCGCTGATGGTCAGCCGGGTGAGGATGAACGCGATATGGCACGCGCTCAACGGCCCGGAAGGGAAGCGGCGCTCGCGCCCGAGTCGCCCCGCCTACAACTTCTCGCCGCTCGACCAGGCGATCGACATCGCCCTCTCCCAGGGGCTCAAGATCGAGGTTTCGATCACCGGCCCCGCGCCCGCGTGGGCCAACGGCAAGCGAAAGAAGGGCAATCCGTTTCGCCCGAACGCGCGCCTCTACGGCCAGTTCGTGCGCACGGTCGCCAAGCGCTACGCCGGCAAGGTCGACGCCTACAGCATCTGGAATGAGCCCAACCACGTCGGCTGGCTGACCCCGTTGCGCGAGCAGGCCAAGATCTACCGCAAGCTCTACGAGCAGGGCTTCAAGGCGATCCGGGCGACGGACCCGGACGCGAAGGTGCTCATCGGCGAAACCGCGCCCTACGCCTCCAAGAAGGGCAACGCCACCCCGCCGCTGCGGTTCCTGCGCGAGGTCGCCTGCGTCGACAGGAGCTACCGGCCCGTCGGACGCTGCCGGCCGCTCGAGGCCGACGGCTACGCCCATCATCCCTATGACTTCAAGCGCAAGCCGACCCAGCCCTTCCCCGGTGCGGACAGCGTCACGATCGCAAGCCTCGACCGGCTGGTTGTCGCGCTCAACCGGCTCGCCCGCGGCAGCGCTCTCGAGGATCCGGAAGGCAGCGCGCTCGACATCTGGCTGACGGAGTACGGCTACTTCGCCCGCCGGGAAACCGGCCGCGAGAAGGTCTTCCCCGAGAGCCTTCGAGCGCGCTACCTCAAGCAGGCCTTCGAGATCGCTCAGCGCAACCCACGCGTGGTCTCGATGCTCCAGTACCTGCTGGTCGAGTACCCCAAGGGCATGTTTCGCTTCAACACGGCGATCGTCGAGGACGACGGTACGCCGATGCGCACCTACCGATCGCTCGCCTCCTGGGCGAAGCGGGCCCGAGCCCGCGGGCAGATCGCCGCACCGGGGCCGATCACGGCGCCCGTGCCCGGCGGCGGCGAGGCGGGCGGCAAGCCCGGAGGCGGGGGGGCGGGCGGCAAGCCCGGAGGCGGGGGAGCGGGCGGCGAGCCCGGAGGCGGGGGAGCGGGCGGAGGGGCGAGCCAACCGACGCCGCCGCCCGCCCCCTCGTGCGTGCTGCCGCCTCCGCTGTCCTGCCCGTAGAGCTTGGGACTTATCCCGCCACGCCTGCACACGGGAGGCGTACATTCCCCGCCGGGATAGACCCTTAGCTTAGACTCGCGCGGCGTGCCCGTCGAGCCATTCCGCTGGCAGGACGGCGAGCGGCTCGTCCGCTTCGGGCGCGGCACGCTCGCTGAAGCGCCCGAGCTTCTCGCGCGGCCCTACGCGCTCCTGACCACGGCGCGGGCGGCGGGCGACGCGAGGATGGTCGTCGATGGAGCCGCCGCCGTCCATCAGGTCCCTGCCGGCGGCGTCGACGAGGTCGCCGCGGGGCTGCGCGAGGCCGTCGAGGTCGACGTGCTCGTGGCCCTGGGCGGCGGTCGGGTGATCGACGTCGCCAAGGCGCTCGCCGCGGCCGATCCCCCGCGCCGGGTCGCGGCGATCCCCACCACGCTCTCCGCGGCCGAGATGACCGCTCTGCACCGCCACGCCGCGGGCGTCGACTCGGCCACCCCGCGCGTCCGCCCCGCGCTCGTGATCAACGATCCGACGCTGTCGGCCTCCCAGCCCGCCGAGCAGCTTGCGGCAAGCGCCGCCAACAGCCTCGGTCACGCTCTCGAAGCGCCGCTGACCCCATTCGCCAGCCCGGTCTCGACGTGGGCCGCCCACGAGGCCGCGCGCCTGCTCGTCTCCGGCATCGTCGCGCAGGAGGTCGACCGCGACGGGCTTGGCATCAGCGGCCGCGCCGCGCAGGACCCCGACCTCGACGCGCTCGCGCTCGGAGCCCTTCTCGCCGGCTACGCCATCGGAGCGTCGGGCTACGGCCTGCACCACGTGGTGGCCCAGACGGCCGTCCGCGAGGCGGGCGTGGGCCACGGGACCGCCAACGCGATCCTCCTCCCCCACACCGTGCGCGCGCTCGCTCGCCGCTTTCCCGATCGCCTGGCGGCCTTCGATGCCGCCCTGAGCAGCGACGCGGTCTCCGCCGCCGTGGCCATGGCTCGCCTGAGCGGCGCGGTCAAACTGCGCGACGTCGGCGTGGCGCCCGAGCAGCTCGGCGCCTGCGCCGACGCGGCCGAGCGGCGGCCCGAGCTCGCGCTCACCCCGCCGGTCGCCGACCGCGACGAGCTGCTGGCCATCTACGAAGCGGCGTGGTGAGCCGCGCCGCGGCGACGGCGCCGCTCGATCTCGCGCGACGGGCGGTCGCGGGCGCCTCGGGCGAGGGCGAGGGCGAGGTGCTCGTCTCGGTCACCCGGACGCGGTCGTCGCGCAGCGACCGGCCGGAGATCCTCGAGCGCCAGCGAGTCGAGGTCATGGCCGTTCGCGACGGGCGCGTCGGCTTCGCCAGGGCCCACCGCGCCGACGCCGACACCCTCGACGAGCTCGTCCAAGCCGCCCAGGCAAACGCGCGCGCGGCCCACGAGGCCGAGCCCTACCCCGGCCTCCAGGCGCCCGAGCCGGTCCGCGCCCACGACGGCTACGACCTGGCGACCGCCGCGCTGCCCCGTGCCGAGCTCACGGCGATGGCGAAGCGTGCGACCGAGACGACGGGAACGGGGTCCGGCGTGATCGTCGGGGCGGCCGAGAGGCGGGTGGGTCTCGCCTCGACGCGAGGCCACGAGCTCGTCGATGCCGCGACCGTGGCGATGGCCTTCGCCGGACCGTCCGGCGCCTGGGCCGTCGACTACGCGGCCGCCCTGGCCGGGCTCGATCCCGTCGAGACCGGCCGCCGGGGCTCGGAGCGGGCGCGTCGCCTGTCCCAGCCCTCCGCCGAGCTGGAGCCGGGCGTGCATCCGGTCGTCCTGGAGCCCGAGGCGCTCGCCGCCCTCCTGCGCTTCGCCGGCGTGCGCGTGTTCAGCGCGCGCTCGCCCGTGCTCGACGGCCGCCTGGGCACCCGCGTCGC